>Ga0224557_1000637_pt1 | contig 37993 bp, 28 predicted proteins | sample 714S31014metaG_FD_180677 | JGI IMG/M metagenome (GOLD analysis project Ga0224557, IMG submission 180677) | Peat soil microbial communities from Stordalen Mire, Sweden - 717 S3 10-14 | ecosystem: Environmental > Terrestrial > Soil > Wetlands > Peat | place: Sweden: Norrbotten County, Stordalen...
TCGTCAAAATTTGCCCCCGAAGGACTTTCCCCGTGTTCAAATGTGAGTAACTCGCTCGCGGCGCTCCCTCCAGGCCTCGTGCGGATCATGGAATTTAAAAACAGCTACTTTAGGGACAGGCTCTACGATACCATGGTCGAATTCAGGAATATACTCGTCATGAGCAATGACGAAGTGCTCTACCGGAGTGATTTTGAAAAAAAGGGCATGACGGGCTGGCACGCCGCTGGGGGAAGCTGGTCTGTCTCCAACGGAGCGCTGCGCCAATCTGCGCGCGATATTAACTGCCTGGCGACGTTCGGCGATACCAACTGGGCCAATTACACGCTCACCTTCCAGGTCCGGAAAACTGCGGGTGACGAGGGGTTTATGGTTTTTTTCGGCTGGCGGAACGACGCAAACTACAACCAGTTTAACGTAGGCGGCACGGGAAATAGGTTCGCCAGCATTGCGGAATGCCTCAAGGGCCGCTTAATAACCGTCACCCCAGGGCGTCCCCTCAGCGTTGAAACAGGACCGTGGTATGACGTTCGGGTGGTCCTCCGCGGAAACCGCTTTGATTGTTATGTAAACTCGGAGCTAATTCATTCCGCGGTGGCCCAAATGGTCGAGTCAACAACCGCCGAGTACCTCGGCTCTTCCCGCACCCCCGACGGCCACAACCTCAGATTCAGGTCCGGCAACCATTTCTTCGAAGCGGAACTCGATCGGGACCGCGGCGGGCCGCCCGCGCTGGAATTGGGGAGTCTTGTGCAAGTGACTGGAAATTTGGAACCCGCAGGCGGCCCAGCCAACCCCCTCAGTGAAGAGATCGGTCTGGAAATCTTCAATCCCGACGATATCGTCCTGATCCGCGCCCCCTCGTGGTGGAGTTGGCGGCGTATCTTGTGGCTGTGCGGGGGTTTTCTCATCGCCGGCATCGTCGCCGGCGTCTGGATTACAATGATTTTGCGCAAGAATCGCTCCCTGACCGTGGCGAAGCGGGACCTCCAGAGGGCCAACGACGAACTCGAGCAACGGGTCAGAGACCGCACCGCTGACCTGGCCTTAGCCAACGCGGAGCCCCAGCGCGAACAGGCCCTGTTTCGCACGTTGCTGGACACTGCATCCGACTACATCTGCTTCAAGGACCTGGAATCGCGATTCGTCCGGTGCAGCGTTTCCATGAGCAACTGGAGGAACCTCAGCAACGGAGAAATTGTGGGCAAAACCAATTTTGATCTATTTCAGGAAGATCAGGCGCGCGCGGCGCTGGCGGAGGAACAGGAAATCATCCGCACCGGGCAGCCGCTCATTGGTAAAATCGAGAAAGAGACGCAGCCCAATGGCCGCGTCACCTGGATGATGACCTCCAAGATGCCCTGGCGCGAACCCGATGGCAAAATCATCGGCACCTTTGGAATTTCCCGCGACATCACCTCCATAAAAGAGGCTGAAGCGGAGTTGAAACGAGCGCAAAACCAATTGCTCGAAGCCTCCCGCGCGGCGGGCATGGCGGACGTGGCGACCGGCGTCCTGCACAACGTCGGCAACGTTCTCAACAGCGTCAATGTTTCCGCCACGTTGCTGACCGATCAGATTAAGCTGTCGAAGGTCAAATTGGTGGGGCGGGCGGCTGACCTGATGAAAGATCATGCCGCAAACCTCGGGGAGTTTCTCACCAAAGACCCCCACGGCCAGCGGATGCCCCAATACCTATCCGAACTGGCCGAGCATCTGGCGCGGGAACAGGCCCACGCCCTGAAGGAACTTACCGGTCTTCAAAAGAACGTTGACCACATCAAGGAAATCGTCGCCATGCAGCAAAGTTACGCCACCGTGGCGGGCATGAAAACGATCGTGAATGTCACCGAGTTGATTGACGACGTGTTGAGGCTGACGGAACCCGGTTTCGAACGCCACGGGATCAAGCTGGCAAAGGAATTTGACACGCGCCTGCCGGAAATCAGCGTGGACCGCCACAAGGTTCTGCAAATCCTCATCAATTTGATCCGAAACGCAAAGCAGGCCTGCCAGACTTCGTCGCATCCCGACAAGCGGTTGACCGTCCGCGCCACGGCCGCCGGCGGCCGGCTCAACATCTCCGTGATCGACAACGGGGTCGGCATCCCCAAAGAGAACCTGACCCGGATTTTTTCGCACGGATTCACGACCCGCAAGAACGGCCATGGATTTGGACTGCATAGCAGCGCCCTTGCCGCCAAGGAGCTTGGCGGAGCACTCTCCGTCCACAGCGACGGCCCGGGAAAAGGCGCCACCTTCACACTCGTATTGAACTTGAACCGGAACAATTGAGTTTCCGATCGAACCCATTGCCTGCCCCCTTACTGAAGGTTCTGCTGAGACTTTTACTGAAGCTTTTTTGGCTCACGCCGGAATGTAACGTCCTGATTTTCTCGTGCCGACACGGCTCACCAACCCGGCATCCAGCAACGGCTGCATCAATTTGATCGCGCCTTGCCGGGTCACGCCCAGGGCATCCCAAATTTCCCGTGGCGTCATGCTTTTGTGGTCGCGCAATAGCTGCAACAACAGTTCCTGTTTTGGGCGCGGCACCAGTTTTGTCCGGGTTGAACCGGCGGACAATTTCTGCACCCGTGCCCAGACGCGCTCCAAGGCGAGTTGCAAGCCTTCGGCGGTGTATTCCAGCCAGCCGCTTAAATCATCGCCCTCGTGCCGCACGGCGTCCAAGGCCGCATAGTAGCGCGGGCGGTTTTCCCAATAAAATTCGTCCACGGAAAAAATATGGTGTGTGTCAAATCCGCGCCGGTAAAGCCCCCACAAGGCCAGTGCGCGGCCTGTCCGCCCGTTCCCGTCGGCAAAAGGATGGATGGATTCAAACCGATAATGGACGATGGCGGAACTCAACACCGGCGATATTTTGGCGGCTTCCTTGTTCCACCACGCCAGCCATTCAAACGTAAGTCAACTTATTAGACAACCGCTTTTGAAGTATGGCACTCGCTCAATGCTGTTCCGAAGCCGAAGGCTTGCAGACCTGCTTCGTGAATTCCTTGATCATGTTTTGAAAATCGCCCGGTCAGGGGACCGGGACTGCAAAACACCGGAATTGCGGTCGTTTCCTGCGGGCCGCGCCGGCCATCCGTGGCCAACAGATTATTTATCTTGCATAATGCAATTTCTGTGGTATTGTGGCGGCAGTGGCTGAGGGCGGTTTGTTCTTTGAAAGGCCGCGGATCGGGGCGTTTGAGCGGTGAACCCGTTTGAACCACGCCATGCCCCGGTTGTCGCGGCTGTGCGCCATGCGCCACGGCGCGACAAGCCCGCCCTTGCGCGGGGTGCCGGCCCCGTTTCCGGCCTGCCGGGGCGCTGGACAATAAAGACCGAGTTAACCACGGATTTCACGGATGGGAGTTCTTTTATCCGTGAATATCCGTGAAATCCGTGGTTAAAACTCTTCCTCTGCGGCTCTGCGACTCTGCGCGAGACAGGTTGTTTTGCCTTGGGCTGGTCTTTGGGAATTTCACCCTCTGGCAAGCTCTGGCAAGTTAAAAAATCCGGGGGTTTGGCCGCTGTTTGCACCTATTTGCGCCTATTCGCGCCTATTTGCACCCTAAATTGACGGCGGTGAGGGTTCCCCCGACGGGGCGGAGTTCGCTGGTTGCGAAAATTACGGTAAATTACGGTAAATTACGCCAAATTACGGTAAATTACGGTGGTTTTGTTGCGGCGCAAGCGATCTTGCGGGCGCCGGGCCGCCCCCCCGGCTTCACGCGCGGGAGCGCCCAGGGGCCGCAAAGAAGGTTTGGCCTGTTCACAAGAGTCGGGAAGCCGCTTGTTGCGCGTGATCCCGCTGTGCGGCATATTGGTGCGCGCGTAAGAACATTCCAATTGACGAACGAAAAGACGATGCGACGCGACGCGGATAGCGCTCCGGCAATGAGCGTGAATTTGAGGAGTTTGGAAATTTGACTGTCCACGATAAATCCAGTTTTTTGGCTGCCACGATGCGGGCGGCCGGGGCGCGCCTGAAATGGTCGCTCTTGCTGGTGGGGGCGTGCTGGTGGCTGGCGGTGTGTCTGGGGGTGCTGCTGCTGCTGTTCGTCTTTGACGATCTGCTGAGTCTGCCGGCGGGATTGCGCCTGCCGCTGGCGCTGGGCGGGGCGGTTTGCAGCGGGGTGTTTCTGTTTCAAAAGGTGCTGCGGGTAGCCTGGCGCCGGCAAACACCCGAACGCACGGCCCTGATTCTCGAAGCGCGCTATGGCATCCGCGACAACCTGCTCATCAACGCCATTCAGTTCCAGCGGCAGACGCTCAACGCGCAGGAGGCGCCTTTCGCGGCGCGAACGGTCGCGGCATCGGAGGAACTGGCCGGCGCCCTGCGGGTCGGCGAGCTTTGGGACTGGCCAAAGCTGCGGGCCTGGGGCGGGGCGGCGGTCGCGGTGGCGCTGGTTTGGGCGGCCGCCATCGCGTTCTTCCCGCGCCAATTCAGCGCCGCGGCCGCGCGTTACGCCTTGCCGTTGAGCGATGTGCCGCCGCCGGGCAGTTTTGCGCTCAAACTGAACCCCGGCAACGATGTCACGGTGGCGGAGGGAGAGAACCTCGAAGTGAGCGTTGAATTTGAGAAAGCGGCCAACCCGGGCGCGCTGGCGCCGCCCTTGATCGCCTGGCGCGAAAAATCCGATTTCATCCAGCCGTCGCCTGGAGGAGAGCATTCGGTGATGGAGCCGCTGACACAGGCCGGCGGGGAACCGGCGGGGCCGGGGAAGTTTGTGCATGCGTTCGCCAACATCCAGACGCCCTTCGCGTTCCGCGTCTTTGCCGGCGACAGCTTCACGCGGAGCGTCGCGGTGAAAGTACTGCCGGCGCCGCGCCTGCAGGACGCGGTCTTCCGCGTGACGCCGCCCGCCTACACGGGGCTGAAGCCGCACACGCTTTCCGGCCCGCCCGCTCCGCTGGCGGCGCTGGCGGGGTCGCAGGTGGAGATTTCCTTTGGCATCCAGCCTCCGGTGCAGTCTGCGACCTGGAACTTCGGGGGAAGCGCGCGGGCGTTTGAAGGCGGCGGCTCGCTCTGGAAGGCGGTGGCGTCGGTGAGCAACGCGGGCGCGTACGAAATCCAGGCGGCCTACCAAGCCGGGGGCAAATCCCTGACGCTGGCGCGCGGCGAGGTGCAGATCATCCCAGACAACCCGCCAGAAGTGGATTTTATCACCGAAGACCGCAATCGCCTGGTGGAGTACGGACAGACTCTGAGCCTTGAGATACAGGCCCGGGATGATTTCGGCCTGGCCGGGATTTCCGTGGTTTCGCGTCCGACGGACAAAGACGAGGCGGGGCGCGAGATCAAACGGTGGACTTACCTCGGTCCGCCCGGCAATCCGGGTCCGGTCCGCGAGACGTTTTCGTTGGCAATTGATCCGCGGCTCTTCGAGTCCGGCGCGACCTATTACCTGGAAGCGCTGGCCGGCGATTATCGTCCGGGGGGCGCGCCGGCGCATTCGCGTCCGATTCTGTTGCGGGTGAAATCCGCCGATGACCTGGCTTTGCGCGACGAGGACCCGCTCAAGGCGGCGTTCGATGAGCTGAAACGGGCCATTGAGTCGCAGGACAAGGCGAACCGCCTGACGGCGAACCTGCGCACCTACCTTGAGGACGTTCTGAAAAAGGGAAGCCTGGCGGGCCAGGTGGGCGCGTTGAGCGGGCCGCAAACCGAAGCGCGCACCCGTGGCGCCCAAGCGGCGGCGCTCTTCGGCCGGCAAACCGACGGGAAGCCTTACGCGGAGACTTTGACGGCGCTGGTGAAGGGCGACATGGCCGGGGCGCAGGACGACCTGGGCGCCCTGAACGGGGCCGGCCCCGGCGCGCTGCCCAAGCTGCTGGCGGGCCTGGAAAAGCGGCAGGGTGAAATCCTGACGCGTCTGCTGAGTTTGCTGGGGCAGATCGCCGACGCGCGCACGACGCCGCTCAACCCCGCGGCGGATGGAAAGACCTCCACTCAACCGCCGGCGACGGGCGAGGAGCGGGCGCGGGAGATGATGGATGACATGAAGAAATTCGTGGCGGACCAGGAGCGAATTCTGGAAAAAAGCCGCACGCTGGCGGACAAGGCGCCCGAGGACTTGACGCAATCGGACCAGGCGGTGTTGGGGGAGATGTCGCGGGAGGAAGACAAGTGGGCCAAGTTCCTGGAAGAGAAACTGACCGATTTCAGCAAATTGCCGAAGCAGGACTTCGCCGACGCGACCCTGGCGCAGGAGGTCAACCAGGTGTTTCAGGAGGTGCAGGAAGCCGCCGCGGCGCTGACGCAAAAGAACATCGAATTGGCCGTCCCCACCGAGCAGTCGGGCCTGGAGAATGCCAAACAGCTTGTCAACAATCTTGAACGCTGGCTGCCCGACGTGCCCGACAACATCAAGTGGAACATGGAAGAGCCGCTGACGCCCGCCGACATCGCGCTGGCCGAGCTGCCCAAGGAGCTGGAGGATATCGTGGGCGAATTGCTGGACAAGGAGGAGGCGATGACGCCGGAGGTCGAAGACGTGACCAGTTCCTGGCTGGATTCCGCCGACAAAGGGGCCGGCTGGGGCGCGCGCGACGGCCCGATTTCCGACATGAGCGCCAAAGGCGTCACCGGCAATCTCCTGCCCAACCAGAATGAGGTTGGCGGACGTTCGGGCGAGGGCCGTTCGGGCCGCAGCCACGGACAAATGGTCGCCGACACCGCCGAGGGAAAAGGCGGCCGCGAAACGCCGACGCGGTTGGACCCGGAGCCTTTTGAACAAGGCAGCGTCAAAGACTCCGCCAGGAATGATCCCGGCGGCGCGACGGGCGGAGGCAAGTTGTCCGGGTATGGCGGGGAAGGTTTGCGCGGCCCCGCCGCGCCGGCGTCCAACCAGCGGCTGCCGCGGCTGGCCGACGCGCAGGCGACCATCCGCCAGCAGGCCGAGGCGCTGGCGCTGCAATTGCGCCGGTATCATCTTTCCGGCGGCGAGTTGGAAACGTCGGTCAACGCCATGAACCGCCTCGAACAGGCGGCGCGCAAGGACGACGGGTTGGGAGTGCGCAGGGCTTTCAGCCAGGCGGTCAGTTCCCTTGGCGCGGCCAAAGGCACGGTGCAAAGCCAGATCGCCGTCCAACGCGAGCAGGACAAGCTGCCGCCGTGGGTGCGGGAGCAAATGCGCGCCGGCGTTCAGGACGGCGTTCCCAAAGGCTATGAAGAGATGGTCGCCGCCTACTACCGCGCCCTGGCTGAAGGAAAAAGCCCATGAAACGAACCGCCCTTTTTGCTTTTCTTATATTCGTGTTGACAACCGCGCGCTGCGGGGCGCAGGCGAATTCCGTGCTGGCGCATGGCGATTTCGAGCAGGCCGACTCCCGGGACCCCGCCCGGCCCGCGGGCTGGGACCGCGTCGATGGCTTGGGCGTGCAATGGACAGCCGCCCCCGACGCCGCCCACGGAAAGGCCATCCGCATGGATACCCGCGTCAGCGAGCAGGCGATGCAGGCGCAATGGATCAAGACGGGGCTGACCAACTTGTGGAACATCCCCAAGCCGGAGAAGAACGCGATTGCCGAAACCTACGGCCTCTCCCTCTATTCGGACCCGATCCCCGTCAAGGCGGGCCAGGCCTATCGGATCACCTTTGATTATCAAGGCCCCGATGGCGGAGCCAAGGTCTGGGTGCGCGGCTGGGGCATGTTCCAGGGCGAAAAGCGGCGGCGCTGGGAAACCACCGTCACCTGCCATTGCAACAACGGAGCCTGGACCCCCTGCACCCAGGTCTTCCATCCCACGCGGGCCCGTCCCGAAGTCACCGAAATGCGAGTCATGCTCTTCGCGTTTTATCCCGCGGGAGTTTCCTGGTTTGACAACGTCCGCATCGAACCCGTGAGCGAGCCGAATAAACCAAAACCGTAGTCTTCAACAGATTCGAGGCAATTGCTCGCCGCTGGGCATCTCCAAAATGCGGCTCGGGCCAAGGGCCGTTTGCAACGCCACGACCGCCGGCATTTCAGCGGCCACTTCGCCGATGCGGGCGGCGCCAGCCTGGCTGCGCTGAAGAATGGCCAGCGCGCGCGCGGCGTCCCGCGGCGCGACAAAGGCGGCGAATCTTCCCTCGCACGCCACCAGCAGCGGGTCCAGTCCGAGCATCTCGCAGGCGGCGTGGACATCATCGCGCACCGGGATGAGCTGATCCTCGAGGCAAAGCCGCAGGCTGGCGGCTTGGGCAATTTCGTTCAACGTGCTGGCCAGACCGCCCCGCGTCAAATCGCGCAAGCAATGTATCTCGATGCCCGCCGCGAGCATTTCCAGGATCGGGGCTGCGACAGGGGCGGAGTCGCTTTGCAATGTGGCCTCGAAGCCCAGGCCCTCGCGCACGCTCATGATCGCGATGCCGTGGCGGCCCAAGTCGCCGCTGACCAGGATGGCGTCGCCGGCGCGGACGCTGTCCGGTGAAATGAGCAGCGGGTGTTCGAGCACGCCGATGCCCGCGGTGTTGATGAACAGGCCGTCGCCCCTTCCTTTGTCAACAACTTTCGTGTCGCCGGTCACGATTTGCACCCCGCAACGATCCGCCGCCGCCCGCATCGAGCAGACGATCCGCCAGAGCGTTTCCATGGGCAGCCCCTCTTCCAGAATAAACCCCGCGCTGAGGTGCAGCGCCCGGGCCCCGCTCATCGCCAGGTCGTTGACCGTGCCGAAAACCGACATCGAGCCAATATCGCCGCCCGGGAAGATCAGGGGCTGCACGACATAGGAATCAGTCGTGAAAGCCAGCCGGCCCGCGGGCATCGTCAACACCGCCGAATCATGCTGCGCGCGCGGAGATGGATGGCCGAAGCCTTTCAGGAACATCTTCTCGACAAGCTGGTGCATCAGCTTGCCGCCGCCCCCGTGCGCCAGTAGAATCCGCGGATACTGCTGGATCGGGATCGGGCAGGCGCCGGTGAATTCCAAGGAGTCGGCCATAAGCGCTATTGCGTTTCGCAAGCCGCCTTGACCGCAGCCAGGCCGCGGTAGCGATAGTAGGCCGCGCAGGCGCCCTCGGAGGAAACCATCGTGGCCCCCAGCGGATGTTCCGGCGTGCAACGTTTGCCGTAAGCCGGACACTCCGGCGGCTTGATTCGCCCCTGCAACACCAAACCGCTCAGGCAATCGGCCGGCTCCTCGACCGTGTGGCGCGACAGGCCGAATTTCTTCGCCGCGTCGAACCCCGCGTAGGCATCCCGCAGCCCCAGCCCGCTTTGCGGAATCTCTCCCACCCCGCGCCATTTCCGCGGCACGACGGTGAACACCTGCCGGATCAGTTCCTGCGCCGGCTGGTTGCCGGTCTGGCGCACCGCGCGCGCGTACTGGTTCTCCACTTCCGCCCGCCCTTCCTCAAGCTGGCTGACGCACATGAAGACGCCCTGTAAAATATCCAACGGCTCAAACCCGGTCACCACGATCGGCACATGATACTTCGCCGCGATGGGCTCGTACTCCGCGCAGCCCATGACGGCGCAAACGTGGCCCGCCGCCAGAAAGCCCTGCACCCGGCATTGAGGGGAGGACAAGAGCGCCTCCATCGCCGGCGGAACCAGGACATGCGACACAAGAATTGAGAAATTCCCCAACCCCTTCCGGGCCGCCTGGTAAACCGACATGGCGGTCGCGGGCGCGGTGGTTTCAAAGCCCACGGCGAAGAAGACCACTTCGCTGGCCGGGTTTTCAGCGGCGATCTTGACGGCGTCCAGGGGCGAATAAACGATCCGCACGTCGCCGCTGGCGGCTTTGACGGAGAGCAGATCCGCGGCGCTGCCCGGCACGCGGAGCATGTCGCCAAAGGAGCAGAAGATCGTGTTGGGCCGCGCGGCAATCTCCAGGGCCTGATCGATCAATTCCAGCGGCGTGACACACACCGGGCAACCCGGCCCGTGGATCAGAGTCACCCCTTCGGGCAGAAGCTGATCGAGTCCGAATTTGAGGATGGAATGCGTCTGGCCGCCGCAGACCTCCATGATGTTCCAGGGCCGCGTGGTGACGCGGGCGATTTCACGCGCGTATTGGCGGGCGCCATCGGCGTCGCGGTACTCGTCCAGGTACTTCACGGGCCGCCCTCCTTGAAGCCGGACAGCTCCTCCATTTCCCTGAGGTATTCGAAGACTTGCTTCGCCTCGCTTTCATCCACCCGGCTCAAGGCGAACCCGACGTGAACGATGACGTAATCGCCAATCTTGACCTCCGGCACATAAGCGAGGCTGACTTCCTTGAGGATGCCGCCAAAATCGACCTTGCCCGTGCGCCAGATCGGGTCATCGCCCTCGATACTGGTCACTTTGCCTGGAATAGCCAAACACATCGTCAAAGAGCTTACCGCCTGAACCGGCGCGTGGCAAGGTTCGCTTGAGAACCAGGCCGCCTTTTGCGCAGTGGAGCGCAATAGTTGCGCGCTTGCGTGAGTTTATTGGGCGGGAAATCCACCTTTTACCGGGCAAAGCGCCTGTTCATGGGGTTGGCACGCCAATTGCATACGTGTGTGGCGGGTGATGACACAGAGGTGTAAATGAACACCAAATCACCCTGAATGGGACAGCCAATGAATACGAGTATAATGAATTATCCGGGTTTTCAAACCTTGCCAAAGGGTGTCAGGCAGATGCTGCTGGTGTCCGAGGCGCACTTCTTCGATCAACCCGTCTCTCATCGCCAGCCGCAAACGGCGCCCGCTCAAGAGCCGATTGCCTTGACCATTACCCTGACCAGCGCGGCGGTGGTCCGCTCGTTTTTCCAGAAGCTATTTCGCCTCCGCCCGCGCGCATTCACCACCACCGTGCGGATTTTGGGAGGAAGTGATTGGAAGACGCTTCGCGTGGGCGCCACGACGGCGTGACTGCGGGGGGGCACGGTTTGGCCGACGCTCGCCCCGAATCAGCGAAAAAATGTCTCACATCGCTCAATCCACGCCCTAAAGCGAGGGCAATGAGCCTTTAACTCAGGCATGCCGATATCCTGAAGATGGCGGAATCCGTCGATTTTCCGATACGTCGGGACGTGGGCAAGGATGCGGTGCGAAGGCCAAGTCGCTTTATCATCATTGATGTCTTCGGGCGTGTGAAAAGGCGCGCATTGCCTGCCGAGTTGGTCAATGCCGGGAGCGTGCTCGGGATAATACTCCTTGAGGGTTAACGGGCGCGTAAGGATCAAGGCCTCGAACTCATGGACTTGGATGTAGGGGAAGAAGTTCGCATGCCCGACATCCGCTTGCCACGCCTGCTCAATGTGTTGAGCCTTTCCGTACCCGGTCAGGCCGCTCGTGTTTGCCGTCTCATGGCCGGGAAAAAGCGCGGGCAGCGCGTAGAGATCTATAAGGGTGGTCAGCACGTCGGCGGCGTTAATGTCGCCGATGGCGAATTGGTTGACGATGTCTTCGCGTATCGAATCGTAATTCGTCACACCGCCAACCGTGATGTCCGGGTCATTATCGCCACCGATGCGAAAACTTGTCGCAGCCAGAATGGGTTTTTGAACCATGACATCGAACTGACGCAAGTGACCGCGCAGCATCCGGTTCACAAACATCTCTTCCTCCTGTCCTTCAACGTAGATGAATAGGTTCATTCGGGCCAGCCCCCAAAGACGTTCTTTCGCCAAGCTTCGCCAAGTGTGTATCGCTGCAACCAGTGTTTGAGCTTTTCGTCTTCGAGACGATGGAACGTCGAGGCTCCATCGTGTATTTCGGTCACAACGACTTCGTTTGGCTTGAAGTGATCAACGAGCGTCGCCGATTGCGTGCTCAGAAGCACCTGTGTCTGTGTTGAAGCGCTGCGGACAAGCGAGGCTAGATACGCTTCGGCCGCGGGATGCAAGCCAAGTTCCGGCTCATCGAGGACGATCATCCACGGCGCCATCTCCTCAGGCAGATTGAAAAGCGTCACGAGCGCGATCATCCGCAACGTCCCGTCCGAGAGGTGTGCCGGGCCGAACACTTCCGCCGGGTTACTCGTCGGCCGCCAGCGTAACAAGAGGCCCTTTCCGCTGGAGCCCGTGGGATCAAGTTGGAAGTCTTTCATCTCTGGAAAAACCGTGTTCACGCCGGCAACGACGCGCCGATAGTTCGCGGGAAAATGATCGCGCAACCGTAGCAGGACAGCCGCGAGATTGCCGCCTTCGGCGCGCAGATAAGGCGCGTCGTCCTGGTCGCAATAATTGCGCATCCGCGACGTCATGCTCGTATCGTGGAAATGGAAAACCCGCGTCTTATCCAAAAACCCTTTGATGAATAGGTGGGTCCTCAGATTGGAAGCCAGATACCGGCTCAACGCGCTTTCCACCGGTTCGTTGTTCTCAATTGCAATTGTCTGCGGGTGAAGCCCCCCAGCGCGCTGAAATTTCAATTCTTCGCTGACAAACATCAAACGATCGACCGCCGCGAACGTCAATTCGCACCGATACGTGTTTATCCCCGCATCACTGTGGAAAGTCAGCGTCGCGCTGAGGAAGCGCGTTCGGGCGGGACCGAAGTGAAGGAAGTTCGATGCGCCGTTGCCGTTTTGCAGAAATGTCTGCAATCCGCCCTGCATCATGTCGTTCATCATTCGGAAGAAGCCGATGAGGTTCGATTTGCCGGAGCCATTCGCTCCAACGAGCACGGTAATGGGACCAAAGGTGAAGTTATCCAGTTCCTTGATGGAGCGGAAACCTTGGAGGCTTAATGTCTCAAGTGAATGCATCGTCTATTTGTGGCCGATTAAAGCAGATTGCCCATGTCGTTGTCCACACCAATACATTTCTTGATCCAGCCGGATGATCAGTTGATCGTCCATGTGCCCGCTTACAGGTAGGCGCTGTTATCGAAGGCGAATTTCAACAAACTGTGCGTTCCGTGCAGTTTTAATTTATCGCAGATGTGCTGCCGGTGGTTGTCCACGGTTCGGACGCTCAAGTTGAGGAGGCTGGCGATTTCTTTGCTGGTGTAGTCTTCGCCGACGAGCTTGAGGATGCGCCGCTCCGCCGGCGTCAGCGACTCGATTTGCGGTTTGCTCAAGAGCAGTTCCCGCACCCGATCACTCCGGCGTTGTCCCGCCGCATGCATGAAGGGACTCAGAAAAACTTCGCCGCGATCCACTTTGTCAAGCGCAATCAGGATATCGTTCGCGGCGTTCTCTTTCAAAACATAGGCCTTCGCCCCCAAATCCATCGCGGCGTTGAACATGTCCTCTTCGTTATACATCGTCAGAATGATCACCTCAACCGGGAACGGCAGTTGTCGAACCGCCCGAAGCGTTTCCAGGCCATTGAGACGGGGCATGTCAATGTCGAGGATAATGATGCGGGGTTTCAGGCCGGCCAGTTGCCGCAGCGCATCTTCTCCGTCGGACGCCTCGCCAACGATCTTGAAGCGCGAGTTGTGTCCGATGACATCGCGCAACCCGTGACGGAGGAGCGGATGATCATCGACGATCAGCACTGTTACTTCCTGCTTCATATTCTCGATATGGGAAACGGAACCACCACCGTCATACTGGTGCCTTCGCCGGGTCTGGAATCCATCTCCAAAGTCCCCCCGAGAATGCGCACCCGTTCGGCGATGCCGTTGAGTCCGTAACCGAGGTCGTGAGGTTCGGAGGACGGTTTCGCCGGATTGAACCCGCGGCCATTGTCCCGGATTGCCAGTGAAACAACCGCGGTCCGTTTCTTGATCACGACCGCCGCTTCCGTGGCTGAGGAATGCTTGACTGCGTTCGTGATGGCTTCCTGCACGATTCGATAAACATGGATTTCGGCGTCTTTATCGAACAGGCCGTCTATGTCTTCCACCCGGCTGGCGAATAGAATGGCGCTGTTCTCGGAGGCCCGGCTGACCGAGGCGCGAATTGCCTGGGTCAGACCCAGGCGATCCAATTGATAAGGCCGCAAGCCATGAGTAATCCGCCGCACCTCATCAATGGCTTGGGAGGTGGCGCCGGAAATCTCATCCAGACGGTGTCGCAACGCCTGTTCTTCCGGGGGACGTTGAATTGCCAAAATGGCGTGGTTCTTGATGACCAGCAGGGTTTGTCCCAAACTGTCGTGCAAGTTGATTGCGATTCGACGCCGTTCATCTTCCAGCCGCTCCAGAACTTGCCGCGAAAAGGCGAGTTGAGCCGCCTTTTGTCGCTCCAGCCGCCGCTGCAACAGTTGAACCCGCAACAACGTTACGGCCAATATCGTCAGCAGCACCCCCACCGACGTTGCGATTTTTCTCCACGTCCACCACGGAGGCCCGCTCAACACCGCCACATCTTGCGGGCTGCGCAACAGGATGTTGAGCGAACTCAGGAATTGCGCCCGCGGAGGCCTTTCGCCCACCCGCGATGACGCAGTCAGCGCGTCGTCGCACACTCCCGTGACCCAGAGACGGCTTCCCGGGGCGAAGTCCGGCAGGCGGCCCTGGCCCGCCGCAAGCGTGGCAACGAATACACGGTGTTGCTCCTGAAGCTCCAGCACTTGTTCCATCCCATTAGTCTGCTGGGCCAGCAGCGTGGCCCCGACATGAACCAGGGCGCCATTCTGCTTGGAAGATAACGCTTCGCTCAAATCCAGGTTCTTGGATTGGATGCTCCTGACCGGCTTGGCCGAACGCACCACGGCATCGGTCAAGGTATGGACGAAGCCGCTCTGCGCCGGAAAGGCGAGGACCTCAACCGTATTGCCTGGCTCGACCGCGGGCAGGCCGGAGGTTCGCACACGGATGCCACCCGAAGCATCTTCAATGAAAAATGATTGCGCATCCCGATAGGTAACCTCGCCAATCACCCGGACACGGTGTGCCCACGACGCTACCCCGCCTTCCGAAAGAAGGCTGGCAATTGAACACTTGGGCGTGCCAAAGGGATCCTCCGGCGCCTTCTCTTCCACCTCGACAAAATTGCGGGATGGGATCAGCAGTAGCGGCGCATCCAGCATGGTCAGCATGAGCACCCCCCGGGCGCGCAATTTTGCGTCCACGTAATCGCCCAGACAATTGGAGGGTGTTTGCCCCAGCCAGAGGTACGCAGCCCCATCTTTTCCCACCATGGAAAGTGTGCCGTTGGAGTTCACCGAATGCGCCACGCCTTCAAGTTCGCTCCATTTACCCTCCCGATTTCCTGAATCCGGCAAACCAAGGGGCCGCGCGATGGGCACGGGCATGGAATGCCATCCGTAATCTATGACGACCAACGGCGTGATGACCGGAACGTATTTGCCCGGTTCCAGCGCGCCGCCAACTTCAACATCCTGCCCCACATTCAACTGGCTTTTGAAAGCGGGGATTCCAGGATGAACCAGCACTGGGGTCTCGTCTTGCTGAACGAAGATGTAATCCTTGTCAAAAACCCGATCGTTGAACGTCACGACTCCGCGGGCATTATAGAAGCCCTGCATGGCCGGGTTGGTTGCAGTCGTTGACAAAATGGGTTGGTCGCTTGCCGTGGTCACTGCGTTTGCCGCTCCAGCCTCCAGGAGCGAAATGCTGTCTTCCGCCGAAGCCCAAATCAGCCCTGGCACCATCAGCTTTTGGTCATAGACTCTCTCACAAACCCCCTCAACCCGGACGGCAACGTTGGTTAAATTTCCCAACATTCGCAGGCTCCAGTGCAACGCGCGCACCTGGATCAGCGACTGCCCGTCCGACAACTCCAGAAACGCCGTGTCGCCGTCAGCCGCCATAAACTTCACCACCCCCTCCACTTGCACCCAACGATAGTTTTCCTCCTGCGGCAATTCCTGATTCAGCGCGATCCGGCCGGGTGTTGGCAATTCGCCGCGCCCATGAATTTCAATGCCAATTTCCTTGACCGTCAAGGCCGACTCAAATGGGCGTGCTCCTCCCATGCCGGTCAAATTTCCATCAAAGTAGTTGGTCCAGTATTCGCGCAGTATCCCATGGGCCGCGGTGTTTGTTGCATCGCGGTCTTCCTCCCACGGAGTCAAATAAGGGCCGTCGATGACTGCTATCGCCGATTCGCCCGGCAAGGGTTGCTGCCAGCCGATGGAGAGGTAGTCCCCTCCAGTGGTTTGCTCTTGCAACGCCTCGATGTAATAGGTCCCGCCCGCCTTCAATTCAATCAACTCCGAACGTTGCGACGGATATTGCGACCATTCAGGTGGTTGCACGTAGCCGAAACGCGGGATGGAGGCAATCTTCCTGGCATTGGACGGGTTGGCATCCGTGCTCAGCCACAGTTCCGACGAGTTATCGCTGGCGGTCCAAAATCTGTAATTGCCGGTGACCTGTGGGTGCAGCCAGCCCCGCATCCGCGTTAAATAATACTCGCCCCAGTTCTTCGGCGCCTCGAATGAAGGACAGATATTGCGGCCCGATGGGCGGTATGGATAATCTGGGAAACTCGAAAAAAGGGGACAGCAATTGGTGCCATCCAAAGTAACGAGTTGCCCAACCCGCAGCCCCCGATCTTCGATTCGGAAGCTCAGACCCACGGCTCCGGTGGCGTCTTGCAGCACCACCAACTCACGATTTGTATCCACCAAAGTGATCACCCCGGTCAGATGAAAATCGCAACCGGCAAGGTTATCCGCGCCGGAGAGAGTTCTGAACTGCGCGACATTCGTCACAACATGGCCGGATTTCCCAGCGGGGTTGGGTTCGATGTTTCGGGTCGGAAGTTCCCCGGCGCCACACGCCGGCGGGTTGGCCGTTGACAAAAGCAGAACGATGGATGCTGCAAATCCTCCCATTCCAGTAAAGTTGAGCCGCCTCCGCTCAGGCCGGTGGTGTGTGTGGGGCTGAAACTCAAGTTCACGTTGGATGATCATCAGAATAGTCGCTTCGTTGGCACAGTATTTCATATCACTTTGCTCCGTTGGAGCAAGTGAATTCCTCAGACAATGCCCTCCGTCCCACTTCGCCGCGCCGTGGGCCATAAGCGCAATCGACCTTGGGCCGGAGAAGCCGGCGGAATCCGCTGGAAACGTCGAGGAACGCCTATCCGCGTGCTATCCACCTATCCTCCAAGCACTTCTGGATGGCATGGGAGAGGGGGTTCAATGGTCTCTTCCGACTCAAGGGCAGGTTTTCGTCCCATGCGTTCGGTCCCTCTTCCCGCCGAACCAGCTTCCGCGCCCATTGCTGAATGGGCCGTTTCCGCCGCCATCCCGGATGAGTATTGCTGCTCATAGACCAATGAGCGGAAGCTGCCTATTGTCAGTCAGATGAGCCTTTATGCCAATGTTGCACAGTGTACAGAACATATCACCAACAGGAGAAAGACAACTCTTATGAGAAAAACAATCAAAACGATATTATTGATCGCCGCGATGGGCGGCTTGACTACCGCGACCTATGCGCAAACCATTGTCGTCGCGGGGGACAACTTCGATGCCGATCCACTCGGCGGGTATGGCCAGGTGGCGTACGACTTTGGTCCTCCTGCTGGTTTTAGCCCGCAAATAAGCATCTCCACTGACAATCCCGAGGGGACAAACACTCAGAATTGCGCAATCACATTCAACTGTGTCGCTGGCGAAACCCTTAACTTTGGGTTGGAAACGGCTCAACTGACATGCACCAACAACACCAACATCAACCTCTACGCTTACATCCTCGAATTCGACCTTGCGGTCCAGGGCGTTTCCATTCCTGCAATCGGAGGATATCAGCCTGGCGCTACGATTGGACTTTTCGCAAACGGCGCCGATATTTATTATCCCCCTGGTGGCGGCACCGCGGAGACCAATCTTCCTGCCTCCCAGTTTCCGGCCGCGGGGACGGGATACAAACACTATTCGATTCCCGTGAGCCAGATGATAGCATGGGCTGAACCCCTGCTTGTTCCTACCAATGCCACTATAGCTTTTGCCATGGGCTTCTACATGGGTGGCATCACTAACAATTCCACGGATACTTCCACCAATGGCGTCGAAGAGATCGATATTGCCAACCTTCAACTGCTCTTGATCACGAACGCGGCGCCGCCCCCGCGACCGGTGATGACCGTCCTACACGCCAAACCGGGGTTGAGAGTTTTTGCCCAGAGCGCCGGCGCATTGACAGATCAGGAAGGGTTTGGAACCGTGGACGTAAACCAGTCCTGGGTTGGTGCGACCACATACCCCGTCACCTATTCGGTTACGTTTCAGGACTTCAAAGTCGTCAACGGTTCACAGTTTTACACGCAGATGGTGGGTGCGTATTCCGCGGGGGTCAACCCGTATATCGCTTATGCTCAACCCAATTGCTTTACGTGGACAATTACGGCTGAGGAGCCGGACTTTATTTGGAGCATTGATTGGAAAACCAATTCGATTAATACCGGCGTGGTTCCCAATACGGGCAATCCGAATGTTTTCAACGTGGCCACTGGGACCAACACCACCGCCGGTGGCGTTGGCACCTGGACATTAGCCTTCGACAGCGACACGAATGGCACGGTAACCGGGCCGGACGGCATCCCAGCACACTTCACCTTGCCGTCGGAAGCTTGGGCCAACGGCTACTTCGCGGATCCATTGACTATTTGCTTTGGAGAGACGCCGGGTTCCGCGGCCGGTGAAGGTCAGTTTTTCGACATTTCTAAAATTGCGATTATGAATGTTGCGGGGACAAACGAGGTTGACGACTTCACAACGGATACCAACTTTGACACCACTCTCTGGAATCCAGCCTTTTCCGTCACCAGCACAAACGCCGTCGTTCTAGCCTCAATCAACACGCCTTACTGGGTGAATTGGACCACTCCCGCTCTCAATTACGGGCTGGAAACAAAAGCTAACCTGACCGATCCGACTTGGTACCAACCGACGTACTGGAACGGCACCCCACTCCTCATACCCCCGACACAGATGGGACCCGGTATGATATGGACTTTGGTTCCCAATACGTGTCTGCCAACCGCGGACGGTGGAACAAACGAGGGTGTTGCGGGCAATGCGAAAACAGGATTCTTCACGGTAAAGAATCCCCCGACAGCCCAGTGATGAGCGTGATAAAGCTGTTTTAGTTGGATACCGGAACAAAGTGACGGCTCCAATCACGAAGTGGTTGGAGCCGTTACCCTTAATGGCCCATTTTGGGGTCCTGCGGTGGCGTTACGGAATGGGAAGCTCATCGCATCGGGCTTCACAACGCCTGCCACGATCAAGCCGCGCCCGCTGATTTCTCAAAGGAATTCCTGTCGCCATCCGTCTCATGGGTTAAGATGGCGCACATGGCTGGGGCCGACGATGATTCAAAGCTGATTGAAGGAAGCCTTTCCGGCGACCCGGAAGCCTATGCGGCGCTGGTGAATCGACATCAACGGATGGTGCGCGCAATTGCATTCCGCATGACAGGCTCTTTCGACGACTCCGAAGAGCTGGCGCAGGAGGCTTTTCTGCGCGCCTACCAGCATCTGGGCTCTTTTGGCGGCGTTTCGAAGCTTTCGACCTGGCTTTGCAAGATCGTCATCAATTTGAGCCTGGATTGGCGCAGGCGCGAGTGCCGCCGCGCCGACATCCATGCAAAATGGGCGGTGGACGCCACCTCCGGGCAAGGTTCGGATGGCGGGTTCCCCGATGAATTGTCACGCCGCGTCCAGGCCGCTTTGGACCGGCTGCCAGCCAAACAACGCGCCGCCATCGTCCTGACCATTTACGAAAACCAGAGCCATGCCGAGGCGGCCGCGACCCTGGGTTGCGCCGAAACGACCATTTCCTGGCGCGTGTTTGCCGCGCGGCAGAAGCTCAAACGCCTCTTGAAAGACCTTTCCCATGAAGAGACCTGAACTGGAATCCATCTTGAAACGCGCCCGGCTGCCGGAAATCTCCAGGGACTCCTTGGAAATGTTTCCGCGCCGGGTCATTGCCGGCCTCAACCGTGAAGTTCCGCCCCCCCGCGGCGCGCCAAGTCTCTTTCCGCGCCTGGCGTGGGCGGGCGGGCTGGCGGCCTGTCTGCTGATGGCATTAGCCATCGGCCACCGGCTTACGCGGACGGATACGGCGGCGATCCCGTCCAACGACATTCTGGCCAGCGCGAAAATGGTCCACGAGATGCAGTCGATGTTTCCCGACCGCGTCCGTGCCATCGTGGAGGACGCGCACGGGTTGAATCTGGTTTTGTCCGACGACAACAACGTGTCTGCTTCGCAACCGCTTTACGTGCATATCTGCGACGGCAGGAATTGCGCGTCGTTCGTGACCTTCAGCGGCCAGGAAATCCAAGTGGCCGGACAAAAAATCACCACGCTTTCCGACGCGCATGGCGGCATCATCGTGACGGGCAGCCAATTTGTCTGGTCAAGCGGGGAGCGGTTTTACGCGGGCAACCACATGACTATCGAGGCCAAAACTCTCGGCCCCGCGGCGATGTGAATGCATGAAACCAGCTTTTTTGATTCTTGTCATGATGCTGGTCGCGCGACAGTTGCCGGCTCAGACGAATCAATCCTTGAGCGTCGCAGTGCTGGACTTCGCGGGTGAGAATACATCCGGGGAGAGCGGCGACTGGACGGTGGGATTAACGGATTTTGTGGAACTGGCGCTGCAACGAGAGGGCGTTCCGACGCTGGAGCGGCGGCAAATCCGGCTGGTCCTGGGCGAGCGTGATTTGCAGGCTCACTTCACCATGTCGCCCGACGCCTGGCAGATGGCCAAACTTCCAGCGGTGGCTTACTTCATCAGCGGTCATGTCAGCCGGACAGCGCCGGATCGTTTTGCGCTCACCGTGTCGGTCATCGAGGCGGGAACGGCGACGGTCAAGGCCTCGTTCACACAGCGTGGCGCCTATCCGGCGGATTGGTTGGAAGCCATTCAATCGCTGGCCAAAGAGGCAAGCTCGCAAGCGGGGACGCAAGCGCCCGCGCCGCCGGCAGGTTCCAAAGTGGAGTCTTTGACCTGGCTGCCCGAAGCTGCGATGCCCTTCTTCCAAGGGTTGGAGTATTATGCGCGCGGCGATTATCCAATGGCGATTTTCTGTTTTCGCAATGCCGCGGGCAAAGCCGGCCGCTTCGATCAGGCCCGTCTTTGGGAAGCCCGGGCCTGCCGGCAGATGGGATTTGAGAAGCTGGCCGAATTCGCCGCCAAGCCGGTTTTGCGGAAGCCGGCAGTTGAAACAAACTTGGCCGCCAAGCTGCCGGTCGTCGCGGTCGTCGCCTCCGAAGACATCCCGGCGGCAGGCTGGGCGGCTTTCGTGCAACGGCTCAAGCAAAGCGGAGAATTCACGGTCTTCGATCCCGCCTCCATCGCGGCCACCACTCGGGAAATCGACCTCCAACTCACCGGACAAATGGCCGCGCCGCTCAACGGGCGCAGCGTTTGGCTGGCCGTGGACAGCGTCGTAGTCCTCTCCGCAAACGACGGCACGCTGCGCGCCCGACAGCGCGATTTGCTTTCTGGAGAGCCGCAACGCCAAGCCAGCGTTCCGATCTCCCAAGGCCGCGCCATCGCGGACTACGACGCTTTGGCCGGGGCTTTCCTCCAAAGCCGGCCCTCAGCGACGGCCCAGCCGGCAACCCAAGCCGGCGTTTCGCCGCCGGACATAATGGAGCCAGGCCCGCGCGATACCCCGGAGAGCGCGTTCGCAAAAACGTTGCGTTTGGTCATGGGGGACACGAACAGCGCGCGCAACTGGGTGGCCCTGTCGGATTTCTACGGGGATTGGGACAGCAAAATGTGGCTGCTGGAACAGGCCGTCAATTCAGTGGAACGCAACAAGGCCCAGCCGGACGCGCCTTTCTGGCTTGCTTCGGCGCTCTGGCGCAAACGTCACATGTCCTCGTGGGCCTGGCTTTATTCGCGCGCCTGGTCCTACGCCGGGCATCCATTGACCAACGACTTCGCCAAGCTGCTGGAGTGGTTCCCCGGAAGCGCCGAGGCCGCCACGGCCCTGGTGGAATCCACGCGCCAATCAGGCGTCTCCATCTACTGCGACCCCAAGGACGGGCGTTTTGTGGGGACGGTCTTCGCCAATGTCGGGACCGAACACAAGCTGCCGGAAGCCGTCCCCGCCAACTTCCCGCCGGTCACCGAGGCGCAACGATTTTTCACGATGAACGAAATGGCGCGGCGTGGAGAAAATGCCAAAGCATTCCAACTGGCCGACTCTCTTCTCGCCGCGAAAGACCCGGCCATCCGCGCGCGGACACAACCTGTTTTCGACCCATTATTCAAACATCTGCTCGAAGAGGTTGAGCAGATCAAAGCCTTCAACGCGGCTTTTGAAAATCACCAGACTGAGGCCGCCTGGGAACTGGGGCGTCCGTTGTTGAACAATATACAACGCAAAGCGCGTCTCGTCTTGATCGACCGTTGCGGGCAGTTGGTCAAGAAGATGCGGGATGTGGACGATTACTGCCAGTTCTTGGTCAAGCAGGCCCAACAGTATCAGGAAGATTTTGATTTCGATCCGGCGACCGGCGCGCCGCTCACGGTCATGCTGGATTTTGACCCGGTGTTGACGCCGGACTATACCGTGGAAGCACATCCCGTGCGCGCCTTTCGTTGGACAACCCCTGCGACCGACCTGGAATATGCGCGGCTGATGGGGGACCTGGCCGAAGAAATGCAGGCGCAACGCAGGCCGGATCTGGCGGCCAAGGTTTTCGAAGGCATCCGCCGCGACAACGCGCTGCCGATGAGGAATCGTCTGACAGCGGCTTATGACCTTGCCCAGGCGCAATATCAGCAAGGAAATGCCTTTGAAGCGCTGGAGCTGCTGAAAGAACTTTTGCGCCAGACCGAAGGCGCCGGCGTCCCCATCGCGCGCAAAACGTCCTGGTACAGCGGGCAAGTGGACGGGTGTGCGTTCGACCTGCTCAGGAAAATCCGGCTCTATGCCGACGAGGAGATCGATTACACGAAATGCTGTGGCGAACCGGCGCCGGTGCCAAGGCCCGACCCCGCTCTGGCCAAAGCGATGAACCAACTCTTTGATGAACTTTGGCAGCAGGAGCTTAAAGGCGCCGCGGGCGGCAATGCCCGGAGCATCCGCGAGCAACTTCTGGCGCAAAAAGATCAAGTGCTGCCCGTGCTGTTATACAAACTCTGGATAGGGGAGGACGCCAAACAGATGCTGATCCTTTGCGGTGAGATGGGGACCAACGCGGCTGCCGCGGTGCCCTACCTTCCAGGCTACGTCTGTTACAACGATAGTTTCCCGGAATTGAACAACGCGCTCCGCGCTTTCGGCGGCATCGGCAAACCTGCCGCTTGCGCCACGCCCTTTTTGATTTTGGCGGCCGAGGGGACGACTTCGGTCTTCAATGCCGAGTACTCGCTGCGCGTGGTTGGCCCCGCTCCAAGAGGAGTCATGCCTTATCTGGCCAGACTCCTTTATCATCAGAACCCCGGCGTTTGCCGCCGGGCGGCCAAGGCGATCATCGCCAGCGCCAGCCTGGAGGCAATACGGTTTTCGGAACAGGACATGGTAGGGCCGGTCCGAAAATGGTGGGAGGACGAAGGCAGCAAAAAAGCATGGAGCGATTGAGTGGTTTTCCCAAAGGAATTACCGCCGTCAACCGTCGAAATAGTTGGAAATGAAATTTGCGAACGTAGTCACGCTTTGGATGATCGCCTGCTGCCCGTGCGGCGTGGCCCGCGCGCAACTCATGCTCGACACCAACGCAGGGCCGCAGTCTGTTTTCTTTGGTGACGCCAGGAGCATTTCCGCGATTTTCCGCAATCCAGGCGATCAGGATTTCAGGAGCGAAATTCGCACGCGGATGCTTCAAACCACTTCGGCCACGGCGGCTCCATTGGGCGAAAAGCCGTGGAAAGAACTGCGGGTCTTGTCCCGCCAAACCGTGCTCGAATCCGCGCCGCTGGATTTTCCCGCCGTCAATGCCGAGACCACCTTTCTTGTCCAATGGCTTGACGACACCAATCGCGTTATCGGCGTCACCGAAGTGCGGGTGTATCCGACGAATTTGCTGCATGAGTTGAAGCTGCTGGTGGAGGAAAGCTGGAATAATCTTGGCGTGCTTGACCCCGGCAACCAACTCAAGCCGGCCCTGAAAAACGCGGCGATAGGTTTCGTTGATTTGGCGGACACTGAACTGGCGGCCTTTTCTGGAAAGCTGGCGGTGGTGGGTTCATGCGGCCCAGACGCCCCGGAATGGAGCGGGTTGGCCGGGCGCGTCCACACCCTGGCCCAAAAGGGCACCCCGGTCGTTTGGATTCAAGGCCCGCCCCGCAAGCTGGACAAGCCGCGTCCGTCATTTTATACTGTGCCGCAAGATCGAGCCGCCGTCCTTGTCGTCCAGCCTGAGTTGGTCGCCCAATTGACGGAGAATCCACGGTCGCAGTTGAATCTGATTTATTTCTGCAAATTGGCTTTGCGCCCGGAGAAACCTTCTCTGCCGAACCTGTCCCGTTAACACGAACAATTATGAAAACAAACATTCCGCTCATTCTGTCTCTGACCCTGCTGGCCGCCGCGCTCGCGCAGGCCGCGCCGCCGGAAGTCCTCACCGTCGCCGTTTTCGATTTTGAATCGAAGGACGAAGCCGTGCGCGATCTCGGCCCCAAAGTCGCCGCGCTGGTCAACGCCAGCCTCTCCGCCCAACCCCAACTCATCACCGTCGAGCGCGCGGAACTGGAAAAGGCGCTGGGCGAACAGGAACTTGGGTTGTCCGGCACGGTCAGCCCCGAAAGCGCCGCCAAGGTCGGCAACCTGACCGGCGCCAAAGTGCTCGTGACCGGGCGGGTATTTCAAGTGGAGAACAAGTTGGTGCTCGTCGCCAAAATCATCGGCACGGAAACGAGCCGGGTCTATGGCGAGTTGGTCAACGGCAGGGCGGGCCAGGACATCACCGAATTGGCGCCCGAGCTGGCCAGGAAAATCGCGGCTGTGGTCGCCCAGAAAGGCGACACGCTCATCGCCAAAGTTCAGACGCATGAAGACCTCATCGCCGGCATCAAGAAGAAGTTGGACGGCAAGAAGCTGCCCTCCGTCTCGGTGAAGATTCCCGAACAACATTTCGGCCAGCACGTCATTGACCCAGCGGCGGAGACCGAGTTTTTGCTCATCTTGCAAGAGTGCGGCTTCACGCTGGTGGACGGCGCTTCCGGAAAAAAAGCGGACATCGAAATCACGGGCGAAGCCTTCAGCGAATTGGGCATGCGCAAAGGCAATCTGCAGAGCTGTCGCGCTCGAATTGAAATCAAAGTGCGCGATTCCTCCTCCGGCGCCATCCTCCGGGTGGATCGCCAAACCAGCGCCGCGATCGATCTGGCCGAGCATATCGCCGCGAAAACCGCCCTGCAAAATGGCGCCGACCAACTGGCGCAACGATTGATCCCAACCCTTGCCGACTAAAACCCCAGCCTTGGGGCGGCGGCGGATAATTTCGTTGAGTTGCCCGGCCAGGAACGGGGTTCCCGCGCGCATTTTATCATGCACAAGGGTGCATAAGCCTGCACAAGCCTGCATTTAGTCCGGCACTCTCCGTGCCCCGGGGCAGAGGAAGACACCGGATTCTCCGGCGTGGCGGCTGCGACCCCCAAAGCCGTTTTGGACAGATGAACAGAGATCGGGAAACCCTCCCCGCCGTCAATTCAAGGCGTAAATAGGCGTTAAGATAGCACTGCAGAGGAAGACATCTAACCACGGATTTCACTGATTTCACAGATAGAGAATTCCTAATCCGTGTTAATCCGGGTTCATCCGTGGTTAAAGATTATTGTCCAGCGCCTCGGCGGGCCGGAAACGGGGCCAGCGCTCCGCGCAAGGCGGATAAACAGCCACGCCAACCGGGACATGGCGTGGTTCAAACGGGTTCACCGCTCAAACGCCCCGATCCGCGGCCTTTCAAAGAACAATCCGCCCTCAGCCACTGGCCCCACAATAGCACGCAAATTACATTGTGCAACTTCCTTTTGGCAAAATCGAACAAGAGGCCGTTCCCCGCATCCGATTGGCAGACCGCGCCGAGGATGGGGCGGACTGGTTAATTGTGCTCGTGCCCGCAGCCGTGACGCCATCTTCGTGGTTCAGCCCTGACGGGGCGAAAGAAAATAGCCCAGGGCAAAGCCAGCCAGCGAGCGACGCCCTGGATTGGCCGGCGCCGTTTTCCCAAGCCCTGAAAGGGCGGCTGATGGTGTCAGTGCCATCCCCTCGCCCCGCAACGCGGAAAGAGAACCAGGGTGAGGGCCAAAACCACTTCGTCTCGGAAACTAACTCAGCCCGACGTATGCGAAACACGCCAGCGCCGGAATCCCCAGCGCCGCCTTCACCATCGCATAATACGTTACTCGCGCGGCCCAAAAGTCGAGGGGTTTTGATAAATTCTCTCCATAATGCCCGGATGGTTCGCATAACTCAAAGCCATTTCCCGAACACTCAAATTCGCGTCATTTGTAAGCGAGTAAAACTCCGCCATGACTCTTTCATCCTTGTGCTTGATCTTTATGAGCCGCTCCAAGCCCATTCCTCTAACATAATACACGGATGATCGAAGAAAAACCATGTCGTATTCAAATTCATCAGCGACGAACGGTATATTATCTCTATTCCGTTCCCTTTCAATTTGATTGAGCAAATTAGCGGCACTATTGGCGACGCCAAGAGTGTTCTCGTCCAGTTTGGACATCAAACCGGAAATCAGGGCATCTGTCGATATGTGTAATGCAGCCAAGGACAAAATGGCATAATGTTTGACAATTGGACTATCGTCATTCAAAGCCTGAATGAGGGATGGAGCGGCCTCAAGCGCCGGCGGTCCCAATTGCCCCAACGCCCAGGCGGCCTTGATTCTATAGTCAATGTGCCCGGAAGTCAGATCCTCCCGCAACAACAGCACCGCTGGCTTGCCGATTTCCCGCAAGGCCATCAAGTTTGGCGACTTCGGATCCATTTGCATCCCGTCAAACCATTCCAAGATCGTTCTCGATTGGTAAGTCGGCTGGTGCCTGATAATGGCAGTTGTCAGAATTCCAATCGGAGCTAACAACCAAAGAATCGAGCAGTAAATCGCCTTCTTCAAAATGCGAGGCTTTTCGACCGGGTGCGTCAATGCAGGTTGCTATTCCGGCCGTTTACGAATGGGTTTTGTCAAAAAGTAAGCGCCGACTTTTGGATTGGCGGCCGCATCCATCTCAATATGCATGGCAAATTTCTCGTTCAGCAACCAGCCAATGTGCTGCAGTTGGCCATTCTCCGAAAAATGGCTGTCTTTGTCGTGCGTATGTTGAGGCATATAAATGATTCGTGAATTCGAGGACGGCAGGTTCGTTGGCAAGCTTGCTGGCAACCATAGCCAGCCAATTTGTGTCAACCGAGGAGCGCAATAATACCGCGCAGTGCCTGAGCGCAGCCTCTTTCTCCGGACTTTCCGGCCATGCGCCGGGGTGATTGTAAAACTCCAGTAACTCAGTTGGAATCATCGACCAATCGACATTTTCACTGATATAATACTGGACATTAGTAGGCAGTTGAAACCAATCCACCTTCTGAAGGATAATGCCCCAGACATTGGACGGAATCCGTGACGGATTGGCGCCTTTAACAATGTCAGTCAATTCATTAAATGAAATCTGAAACCACTCGATGTTGCTGTAATTAGTTTCGGCGCCAACTCGAATTGGATTCGCGGTTTGTGCCAAAACCCACTTCGGATCAATTGCGCGGAAACAAAAAGCGAAAAGTAATCTATAGTTTCCTGAATACATGACTTGCCGCAAGCAACTGTCTTCCTCAACAGGAATTCGCCCTTCGGTTTTTAAAACCTTCATGGTTCCAGCAATTTCTCCTTAAGCTCCTTCTCCGTGATGGTTGAATCAATCAGTTGAATGACGCGCTTTTTGAACGGCGATTCTTTGGGTTGTCCTTTAAGCACGACTCTTACATTATTGATTAATGCGTCCTGGATCTGCTGCAATTTTCTTTCTTTGTTCAATTTTTGTTCACGACGATTATTCTCCGCAATATCCTCCTCAAATTTTTTGCGCACTACGGGATCCTGTATATCTTTAGGATACATGCCTGAAAATAGAGATTGCCTGCCCCCTAAGGGAGGAGTTACATTTAAAGTAATATGGTGGTCAGCGGTTGGATCATAGGCCATGTCTCTTGCCTTGTAACACACTTGAAGAACGGTTAATTTCAATTCAATGCCCGACTGTGCGTTCTTTATTGAGCTGACCGCGTCCCAGGCCTTAACCAGATATGCATAGTCGCCGGTTTGTTTAAAGTCATTCAATGCATTTGTGACAGAGACTTGAACAACCTTTGTGTCCGTGGAGTTTTCATCTGCGAAAGAGTGGTCAACAATCGGCAAAATGATTGCCATGATTACGAACGATAGATGTTTAAATTTCATAAAATTGTCATTGAATCGGCTGTGGCGTGGAGTTTGGCGAACTAAGCGTATATCCAGAAGCGCCCTTTTGAATTTGTAGAGTTCCGGTCGAGGCGCTGCCGGTAAGTGTAAACATTTCGTTAATGGTTTCAACTGACACTTGACTTGTATTCCCCACCGAATGACTCCAGACAATTGGCCAGGTGAACTGGCCATTTGAAAATGGCACCGTCGCACTTCCGCCAATTTCGTCACCAATCCCAGTGTCTGTTCCCAATCCAGGAACCACAGTACTAGTCACTGAATGAGGTCCATTGGGTGGGTGATTTTGAGAGGGATACGGCGGACTACTATAATATCCTGTTGTAATCGGCACAGCGCCACTTTCATAAAAACTAATGTTTCCGAAGTTAACCGAATCGGGCTGTACATACACATTAGCATGGTAATCAAAGCCTATCCAATTTTGTGCTGGCGGGCTGGCCCCACCGTAGGCATAACCGTTGGTAAAGAGAAATCCGCTCGGGCTTATTACGGCAAATGTCAACGAGGTGGAGCGGCAACTGCACTCCACCGTGACCGTGACGCTCTGTGCTGTGCCAGGCGCCGTTAGAGTCGTAGAGGTTCCATTTGTTGAGCTCAAACTCCCTGCAGAAGTGGACCACGGGAATGTGCCATTTGGAGAGTCAAGCAGCCATAGATTAACCTGCTCCCCAACGCCAATCGTCGTTCTTGCCTGATTGGTGGGACTTGTTGCAACACATTGGTTTGTTATCTGGAAAACGACAATAATTCGCACGCTTTCTGATGAAGTCCCGGATGTCGATGTAACAGTGGTGATTCCGACTTTACCGGCGTCGACAAGGCGCGTGGTGCGGCTGGTGGACCCGTCGGCATTGGTGGTTGAGATTCCTCCGGTCATGTTCCAGCCTGCGGGTAGGAACTGGTCGTCGATGCTAGGATTTGGAGAGGCGGTTACTGTCACGAAGTTGGAACAAGAAAGTCCAACCACGTAGGTATTGCAAGGCACGTTAGTAACCCATGTGGCGCCGCTTACGGACATACCCGAAACCGCCACAAAGGCGTACGAAGTGTTTTCTGTTGTGATATCTTGGCAGCCGCACGGGCAGTCCGGCTGGTTTGTAGGCATTTCAGCGGAATCAAGCCAAATGTAGCCCCAGCCATAATACCCATTAGTATTAGTTATTGTGATCGACACGCTTTTGCCAAAGCCCTCCACATAACCGTTCGTGTTATCTGGTGTCCCATAGAAATACCAGTTGGTAATGCCGTACGGCGACGCTCCATTGTTAGTGGAGATCGGGCCGCAATAGTTCGAGGGGCAAGCATGGCATATCTGCGTGGAATTGGTGGAGGGATAAATGACTTGCGAAAGATTCAAGGTCACCGTGGCGCCCACACAGACGATGCTGCCCTCAGGAGCGTTTGTCCCCGCATTTGGGCTGATGGTTACAGTGTCAATGATGGAAGCCGCTCCATTTCAGGAAAGGACTGTGGTGGGATCATCCTTGCAGCCTCCGCCCTCTTGCGCGTTAAGGTTTCCCATCGACAGCAAAATCCCTGCCAGTATAACTTGCCACACTGTATTCCAGGCTTTTTTCATACTGTAGTTAATTTACGTTGCTGCTTGTAGAGGTTCTTCATGGTTAAGTCAAGGAAAAGCGGCATGGATATTACCTTGTACATCAAGCACTTGGAACAAATGAGGAAAAAATGGGCCTTTGGAATGGAAATGTTAGGCAGGACCCCGGCTCTCTTTGGCCGGAGGGGGCGCACCGCTTGGCGCCGGATTGCGCTGCGCTGCCGCTCCGCTCCACTTGCGGAACGGCTTCACATTCCTCGATAATCACCAAAAATCAGCGGCGCTCTAATGGAATTGGCTGGCGAATATCTCCGCTTCGACTTCAGTGATCACACCGTCCTTGTTGCTATCGCAGCGCCTGACGGCTTCGTTGAATTTTTCGTTTTCGCCGGATTTAACGGTATATGTGTTATCGAACACAACAGGGATTGACACCTCGGTATGGGATTCGGCGCGGTTATCGAAGGGCATTTTGCTCAGGGCCTCGTAGAAGAGGCGCCCGGCTTTCTCACTCTCGAATTGCACCTTGACGCGCGTCACGTCACGGTAGGTTGTTTCCGTGTGCTCGATGCAGCCGGCCAGAAAAAGCGCGGCGCCGCCAACCGCCGAGAGACGCAAAATCCAACGCGCCGTCGATTGCAGATTCTTCATTATATTCATACTTCCACCATGTTACACTGCGAATGGTTCATTCACTGCATGGCGGCTCACCGGGGGTGATCGTCATCATAAGTCAGGCTCCAATACGGGGCCAAGGACTCCATCTTGCGGCCTATTCCCCCGCCGTCCATGTCTCTCCGTCGTGGCGGAGGCGCCATAGCTTCTCCGACAATTCCACCGCCGGGGCCGTTTCGCCTGGCGCCACGATGCCGCGGAAGAGATAATTCTGGCCCGCCAGCATCAGGCGGTCGCTTCCCTCCTCCGTCTTCCACCGATATATCTCCAGGCGCCACGGCTGGCTGCGGGGTTGCTCAAGAGTCGTGCCGCCTTTGCGCGCGGCCAGGACCAGAGCGTAAATCTCCCCGGCGGCCGGGTCGCGCAGCACTCCCAAGACCTTGCGGGCGTCGAAAAAATCCTCCGAATTCGGCATCGCCATTTGGACCTGCGCCAGAACCTTCTCCTCCTTGTCCGGCGGCCATCCGGCCACGATCCTGTCCCCCGTCTTGATCGCCAGGAAAAACTCCCTGCCCAAGGGCGAAGTCATCTTGAATTCCCCGGCCCGGCCGGACGGCGTCAGTGTCAACTGCACCAATTCCCCGCGCGTCAGGGCCGCCAGCTCCGATTTCGGCCCCAGGCCCGGCCAATGGAGCCGCAGCGTGGCCGTGGCGCTGTCCGCCGCCGCGGCGCCGGCGAAGGAGATGCGAGTGGGATAGATCATTGACTTCAAGGTCTGGCCCTCGTCGCCGCGCTGTTTGGAGAGCAGCACGACCTTTTGCGCCGTCTCGCCGCTCTCCACGTAGAGGACTGTCGAGTAGAGATGGCCGCTGAAGGATTCGCCGCCGGCCAGGAGGACCGTAGTTTTCACATAGCGCACCGGGTACGGCTCTCCGGTGAATTCCTTGGCCGTCTGGCCCGCCTCCTTGAAGCGCCAGTTGCGGTCCATTTCCTCCTGTTCGGCCGATTGCCGGATTTCCCGCACGCGATCCAGGTCCAGCGCGCGGACCTGTGAGCCGGACTGGATTTTCAAGGCGCTCCCGGAAGTCAACGAGATTTTCCCCTCCACCACTTTCCCGTCCGAAAATTCGATCCGGCCTTCCCGCGCCTCTTCCGCAGCCGGAGCGGGAAAAAGGGCCGCCAGGAGGAGGGCGGCGGCCAGCACCCGCGCGCGGCAAACCGGCTGGCGGGCGATTTGGGGACGGTTAATTTTCATAAGCGTTTTCAGAACAAGTTCACCTTGCGCCGCAACGTCCATTCCAACACCAGTACCGCCAGGAAAACCAGCGCAAACCACGGCCCCGCCTCGACCAGCGACGATTCCTCCACCTCGATTTTCCGCAAATGGCGGCCCGCCACCCGGACCGGCAGTTGGCCCGCTTCGCTTTCGCGGAAATAGGTTCCGCCTCCCAGCGTGGCGACGCGTCTGAGGAACACCTCGTCCAGTTCCAGGCGCGATCCCTCCGCCAGCCGCGGCGCGATGGGAAAGGCCTTTTCGTAGGCTTCCAGGACGCGCTCGCCCTGATAGGCGACCAGCCGAAAGAAGTAATCACCCCGGTCCCGAAAACGCGGTTTGGCTTGGAACGTCTGCGGCTGCGCCGGCACGGGGGCGACTTCGAGCGCGGCGGTTTCGTTGGTTCTTGACAGCGACGCGGTGAAGCGCAGCACTCCCGCGCCGGCGCCCAGCACCCGAATCTCCGCCGTCGCCTGCTCGCCGGGCCGGTAGAAGTCCTTGTCCCAGGCCACCGCCAGGTTCTGGCCGCCTTCGATCTTGCCGGTCAGATTGCGCACCGCCTGCCGCCAGAAAAGTCCGTAAGCCGAGCGGAGCGGTTCGGGCTGCAACGCCCATTTCCACATTGTGTCCGTCGCTATCCCCATGACTTTGCCTTTGCCGTAGGGTTGCACCGCGACCGCCGCGACGGCCTGGCCGCCGGTTTGCGCCGTCAGCAGCGCCGTGGCGTTGGGCTTCAATTCGCCCACCCGGTTCACACTGTCCAGGCGGGCCGGCACGCGGGCCAGGGTGTCTTCGATTGTCGCCAGGATCGGGTGGCCCGAGGCCATCGGCGGGACTGACACGGCGAAGGAGCCTTGCGCCGGCGCCGGTTCCTGGGGCGAGAGCCGCCAGGGAAACAGCGCGTCCACCAAACTCCCCGCATACCCGCCCCGTCCGAAGGATTTGTCGCCGCCCAGGAAGATCAGCGTGCCGCCCTCTTCGACGAATTCAATCAAGGCCTGCATCTGGCGCGGCCCGCATTCGTCGGCGGAAAACGAGCCGATGATAATGACGTCATAGGCCTTGAGACCTTCTTTGCCGGACGGAAATCCCGCCGCCAGGGCGTCATCTCCGGGCCGGCGGTCGCCTTGCAGGGTAAACCGGTTTCCCGCGCTGCGGAACAGAGCGGTGAACGCAAGGCCCGGATCGCGCCCCAACTCGTTGCGCAACATCTTGAACTCCTGTCCCAAATCCAGCGTGAAATAGAGCACATGCAGCGCCTTCTTTTGCACGTTCACCGACACCGTGCGGGAGTTGTTGAGCGTGGAAAGCTCGCCGCCGGCCGGCTGCACCGTCACACGGTAACGTTGCGGGCCCAGTTGACCGCTCCGGGCCGAGAGCCGCGCCCGCGCGCGCAAATTGGACAGATCGACGTTGGTCTCCCCAACCTTTTCCCATCCCGTTCCCGCCGCGTGCTCCAACAACACCCGTGTGCGCGCCACAGCCTGGAGGAACCCTCCGCCGTGACCGGCGCGCGCCTCAACGTCTGCGCTGATTTCAAACTCCGTATCCTTCTCCGCCGTCGCCGGCGCCTGCGCGTCGGTGAGGGCCAGATCATTCCAAGTCGCCGGGTCCGTTCCGATGCCCACCACGGAGAGCGGGATTTTGGGCAGGGTCAAATCCTCGATGGCTTCATCTCCGCCGTCGGTCAGTAAGACGACGCCCAGATAAGAGGGCAGGTCCTGGCGCTCGGAAAGCGCCAGCAGACAGCCGCCCAGGTCCGTGCCGCGGATGGTTCCGGCGGGCGTCTGGTCCAGTTTGTGAAGGGTGGTGTCGAACGCCAGCGTGTCGAGAGCGACGCCGGCGGGAAGCGATTTCTTCCATTGCTCGACGATGGCGCGGGCGCGGTCGGCGCGCGAGTGGTGGTAATCATCGGCGACATCCATTGAGGAGGAGGAATCGATCAAAGCCAGGAGCCTGCCGGTGGCCGGCTCGGATTTTTGGAGGGCGGAGACGGGGTCAAAAAGCGCCAGCAACAGGAGCAGCAGCGTGATCCACTTGGGCAGGGCGATCCAGGGCGCGGCCACGGGCGCCCGCCGCTTGATGCGCCGCCACAGCAGCCAGCCCCACGCCGCCGCGGCGGCCAGCAACCCGGCGCACCAGAAAGGCGCCAGCCGCGGATGCCATTGCAGGGTGGCCAGGAAGTTCATGTCATGGAAACAATGGCGGGGGAGAGAAGCGACGCAAAGACGCAAAGGGCAAGAGGCGCAAACAAAAAAATCCAACCTTGGATTTCCCGGATAGCACGGATGGGGCGCAAATCTGTTTTTGTGAATGGCTCGCCCTCATCCTAACCTTCTCCCCCTGGGAGAAGGAACAGCAACGGAAAGGTCTTGGCGATTTATGTGGCCGTCCGGCTAGTTCCGCTGTCGGTTTTCCAGTGGGCGGCCGACGATTCTCCCTCTCCCGCGCCAGTGGGAGAGGGCCGGGGTGAGGGTGGCACGGCAAGGATGGATTTGACCAAAAACAGATTTGCGCCCGCTGGGATAGGATGGGAGAGCCTTCATTTCTTATCCGTGTCATCCGGGAAATCCGCGGTAGAAAAGCATCCCTAAAACGCCTGATTCCTCCAGATAGCAGATCAGATCTCATTTGCTCTCAGCCAGACAACGCCAAGCAGCAGCAGGCTGGCCGCGACAACAATATACGCCAGCCAATAGACTCGGCGATGGCTGCGGTCCAACTGCGCCGGGCCGATAGTCCAAAACCGACGCTCCTTGTAAAGAGGCAGTCGGGCAAGGAAAAGCAGGACAATGCCCATACCCCCCGCTCCGAGAGCAAAACCATACAGCGCGCGCATGTCGGCGGTCTTCAAATGTGCAATAATTGGCAACACAATGGCCGCCAACATAACCACCAACGTTCCTGGGACGGGAAACGTGAGAATAAATAACCAATCCGGCGGAATATACCAATCCAAGTTGCGTTTGCTCATAGTGCGACAGCGTTCACCAAGACTTTAGCCCCTAATATACAACCGCCGTTTCGTTTAGGCCACAAATTCTCAATGACCAATTTTCAATTTTCCTCATCGTCATCTTCCCCTTGCGCCTCCGCTTCCCCGGACGCCTCCGGCGGCGGCCCTTCCACTGCCGGCCCGCCCTCCGCGTTGCGCAAGGACCAGTTTCGCCGGGCCAGCTCCAGCGTCAACGCTCCGTTGTCACATTCATACGCCACCCGCGCGGGGCAGCGCGCCAGGCGCGCCCGCAGCGCCGTTGAAGCCCGCCGCGTTGCGGGCCGTGCCGCGTCCATAATCACGATCAGGCGGGGTTGCACCAAGTTCAGCAACGGCTCGCACAGCGGCTCCTCCCGCGCCGGCAAACCGGCCAGGACGATTTCCGCCCGCAACTCCGGATGCCGCCGCATGAGCGATTCCTGGCCGTCGCGGCCCAGCGCGGGGAGCAGCAGGACCGAATGGCCGCCCAACTCCCGGCGCAGCGCCAGCGCGTTGTCATCGGCTTGCGCGAACCGCTCCCCGGCGGCGGGGTGCAGCACGGTCCATCCGGCGATTGTGTCGCCGTCCCGCGCCGTCTCCCAGCGCCCTGTTTGGCGTAGCGTTTCCAGCAGTTCACGATAGCCCGTCGAACGCTCCGCCGCCTCGCCGGTGAAAATCTTCCGCGGCGGGAAGTTTGTCAGGATGACGTTCGCCCCGCCGAAATGAGGACGCAGGCCGACCGCAATGCAAAGCGCGCCCAGATGATTGACTCCTTGCGCGGCCAGAAACGGTTTGACGATCTCCCCGGAGTCGCTGCCGCTTCCGCAGCCCAACAGCAGGGGCGCCCCCATTCCCGGCGCGTCCGCGAACACGGCTGGAGCGCTTCTCAGGGGCAGAATGGTCAGGCGGGCCGTTTGCCGTTCAACCGCCGCGTGAACCAGGCAGGCCGCGCCGGCGGCCAGCAGCGCGGCGCATGCCGTCCATTTGTAACGCGAGCGGAAAATCCAGCCTGTCGCAGTCAGGATGAGTACGGCATAGTAAAGAAGAATAACGCCCAACGACGGAGAGGCGACATTGCAGTTGGCCAGGGGCAGGCCCGCGGCCCAGGTGCTGAACCATATAATGAAATTCATCAGCGCCCACGTCGCGTTGTTGAACAGCACGGCCAGCCAAGTCCACCACCCGCCGGCCAGCAAGCTGGCCATCCCGCTGGTCAACGCCAGCGCCGTCGCCGGCACGACCACGCAGTTGGCGGGCACGCTCACGGGCGTAAACAGGTGAAAATAATAAGCCGCCAGCGGAATCGAGCCAACCCAGGCCGCGCCGGACACCGCCACCAGGTCCACAACATAAACAGCCGCGTTGTGGAGAAAGGGCGGCAAACGCGGTTGCAGGGTGTCCGGGAGCATGGGGTCGCCTTTGAACAACCAGCCGTGCAGCGCCCGCCGCGCCGGTGGAACTATGAGACCAATGCAGAGAACCACCATGAAGGAAAGCTGGAAACCGGGCTGATAAAGCTGGCGGGGGTCCCACAACAGGATGACCAACGCCGCGGCGCAGAGGGAATTGAGCATGTCCCCCGGCCGACGGCAAGCCCAGCCCAGTATGAGCGCGCTTGCCATGATGACCGCGCGAACCGCCGACGCCGGCCAGCCGGTCAGCCCCGCGTAAAAACAGAGCGCCGGGATCACCATCAGCCCGCAAATTGCGCGCGGGATTCGCAGGCCGCGCAACAACCCAAGCCCGATGCCTGCCAGCAACCCGATGCGAAGTCCATCCACCGCGAAAATGTGGTACGTGCCCGCTCGCATGAACGGTTCTTCCACCGCAGTCGTCAGCGGCGTCTTCCAATCCAGCAGCAGCGTCAGCGTCAGACGCCCCGCCTGGTCATCGGGTGGCAACCCCAACTGCAAAGTCCGCGTCGCCCATTGCCGGAACCGCTCCGAAAGGGGCATCGCGGCGGTCGCGCCTGACGGCACCGCCCAATCATCGGCGCCGCTGGTGAGCAATTGGTGAAAGACGCCGAGGCTGGCGTAATAGGCGCGCGCGTCGAAAAGACCTTCCGCCAATGGACCGCGCAGCGGACGGAGCACTCCATGCACTTGGACGCTCTGGCCTTCAAAGAAGTTGGTGGACAAGGGCTGGTTAGCGGTGGCGATGACCTTTCCCAAAACCGTCTGCCACCCGCCGCCCCGATCCATCTCGCTCACCTCAATCAGCGCGGACCCATGCCACAACTGGCGTCCGCCCAACTCGAAAATCCGCTGCGCGGGCGGCGCGGTGATGATTCCCCGCACGCCCGCCTGGCAGGTCTCCGGGCCCTGCGCCACGCGCAAGTCGCCGGGCGCGAGAACCGCGGCGTGCCACGCGGCGTCGGTCCACCCCGTCAAAAATATAAGCAACGCCAGCAGCCAGACGCGTCCGCGCTCCCAAGCCAGCGCCGCGACGGCCGCGGCCGCGGAGGCGGCGAACAGGACGGCCAGCGGCGGATGAGCCATCCCGGCCCCCAAAACACCCGCGATGAAAAGCAATGCCACGGAAAGCAGCGGCTGCTTCATAGGCTCACTTATCACCGCCCCTGGACTTGCAGGATTTTGGTCCGCTTCTTCAGGAAGCGCAACGTGGCGAAAATGACAAAGCCACCCAGGAACACGGCAAACCAGCCCCAATCCAGCATCAACTGTCCTTCCACCACCGAATCGCCCACCAAATCCAGGAGAAAAAACACGGCGATAATCAGGAAAAAGGCGTTGTATTCGCGCTGCAGGACCGTGCGCCAGCAAAAGGGCAGCGCGGCGCGCTTCCATCCCGTCAGCCGGGGAATGAACGCCGGCGTCGCCGCGGCCCAATCCTCGAAGCGCTGCCCGAACTTCTCGCGCAGGAACACCTCCTCCGCCATCATGATCCGCTCGTAATAAAGCGCGTAAATGCAACTGACCAGCAACACCAGCCACCAGAGATGAAAGACCAACGTGAAACCGAGCATGATGAGATAATTTCCCAGATAAAGGGGATGGCGCACGACGGAATAGATGCCGGTGGTGGAGAGGCTCATGGCGATCTGCTCTTTGGTGTTCCGCCCGGATGTGTGGGCCGGGGCGTGGCCGATGGTGATCACGCGCACGCCCAGCCCGGCCAACGACACCACCAGGCACCCCGCCTGCCACCATTCGTTGACCACGTGGCTGCTCCACAAATAGTGGTTGGCGGCCAGCGCGGCGGCGAACAGCGGCAAACACAATAGCGGAAGAAAGCTCCGGTAGCGAAACAGCCACGATCCGGATTTTTCAAACTCGTTACGCAACGACATGATGTTCAATGACTGCCTGGCACG
>Ga0224557_1000638_pt1 | contig 37973 bp, 26 predicted proteins | sample 714S31014metaG_FD_180677 | JGI IMG/M metagenome (GOLD analysis project Ga0224557, IMG submission 180677) | Peat soil microbial communities from Stordalen Mire, Sweden - 717 S3 10-14 | ecosystem: Environmental > Terrestrial > Soil > Wetlands > Peat | place: Sweden: Norrbotten County, Stordalen...
GATGGACGCGGTCGAAAACGCCTTGGAACAACGCCTCTGCCAACTGGAATCCTCACCCGCCCAAATCCAATCCCTCACCGGTTTTGATTGGATTGTTAATATTAGATTGAATGCAATATAGTATTACCGGTGCCATTGGAGCCGAAAAGGAAATTGAAATTTGACAAACCATTTAGAACTTCCGGGGTGCCGTCGAAAGTCGCGATGCTTGCGATTTGGATTGAATCGATCATGCCGTAGCCCAGAGCGAAGCCTCGAAACCAAGAGCGGAGCCACCGGATGACTGCTTCTGAGTTTTTTCTGTCGCCATAAAGATTCCCCGCGCATCGTAGAACGGACAGGGACATTTGCAAATGAAAACCACGCCGTGTAAAAGGCCTTCTGCCTCACGCGGCAGGCGCTCAACTCTCAACCCTCAACTTTCAACTGTTCTCACCGGGCTACGGTTTCTGGTTCTTGCTCAGGACCATCGGGCCGACCCAGCGCGTGTTGTATTTTGCCAGCCAGTCGTTGTTGAGTCCGGCCGGACGTTGCTGGTGGTCGTAGGCCTGATCGTCCATGCCATGAAACGGCAGCGGCTCAACCCGCCAGCCCTGGCCAACGTGAAAATCCGCGTCCTTGTCCCAGCCGACGGCATACAGGAAGAAGTCGCGGACGAAACCCGCGGGTTTGGCCGGCAGTTGTTCCGACTGGAAGGACAGGGCGAGTTCATCGCCGCCGTTCAGCAGCACGAGTGCGTCGTCGCTTTTTTGAACCAGTTCGTCCACCGCGCCATACCGGGTGCACCAGCCGGATGGTGTGCGCCGCCAGGGCGGTTCGGATCGGAGCCGGTCGTATTCCGGTGTGAGCGGCAGCGAGGCGGGCAGGGGAGCAAACTCGCTGAATCCCCGCCAGTGCAAATCACTGTGCTCGGGAACCAAAGCGGTCTGATGATTCTGATCCGCCGCAACCTTCTCGCAGAGGGAGGCGGAATCCCAGTAGAGTTCAAACGCCGTCGTCAGCCGGAGACGGCGCGCGCCCGGCGGCAGTTTTTTCTCCAGGTCAACAAGTATGGTCTTGGTTTTGCCCGCCGGCGTGCCGACGTCAACATCAACTTTTTTCCACGAACCATCCGGCAATTCGGCTTCGAGCGTCGGAAACGGAAACGGCAGATTCGGGTCGAGCGACGCCGCCACGTTCGCCATGCCGCCGCCGAAACGCAGCCAGCCGTTTAAAACGAGGACGAGCGGACGGTCGGCGGGCAGTTCGCCGAAATCCATCGTCACCGAGAACGGTTCGGCCAGTCCGCGCAATTGCGGCTCGCGCAAGCGCACGGGTGAAACCATCCGGCCATCCGTCTTCGCCAGCGCCTCGGTCACGTCCAGCCCGTCGCTGCGGGTGGCCTGCTTGAGCGCGGCCACCGGACGTAGGGTCCAGAGTTCGTGCGGCGGGAAGGGTTTGCCCGGAAGCATTTTGCCCGTCGGACAAACCAGCGTTCCGGCCGGATGGTCCACCACCACCAGCTTGGCCTCGTCGAGATAAAGCACTTCGCGGAGCTCCTCGGTGATTCTGACTTCATACGCGCCGTCCTTCGGCGGAAATTGCTGTTCGCCGCCCAGCGCCAGGAATTCCTCCGGATCGGATTCGACGTAGCGGGTTTTGCTGACCGGCAGGCCGAGCGGCGACGCGCCGAGGATGTCGGTAACAAATTTGAACCGCTGGCCGTCCCAGGCATAAAGATACGGGCAGGAGCCGCTGGGCAGGGTCAATTCGTCGAGCGTCAATTGATTGGTTTGGACCGCCAGGTCCACCAATGTGCTGGAGAGGTCAAACCAGCGCGTTTTAAGCGTGTCGAGCTTGTCATGCCTGCCGACGCCGATCTCCAGGGGAAATTCCTGCAGCGTGCGGATGGTCCGCCAGTTGCCGGACGCCAGTTCGACGCGCACGCCGAGCGCGCTGGCATTGGAGCGATTGCCCGCCAGCCGCAGCTTCAGTTGCCGGTTCGCGTTGCCGCCGTCGTTTCGCAAAAACCGCAGGCCGTTGGGCGTGCTGGCGATCAGGTCCGTGTCGCCATCGCCGTCAAAATCAGCCGCCACCAGCGCATCCACCGGGCCAATTTTATCCAGGCCGAGATCGGCGGTGACATCGGCGAACCCGGCCTTGCCCAGGTTGCGCCAGACCCGCACGCCGTTGCCGTAAGCGATCACATCCAGCCAGCCGTCGTTGTCATAATCCACGAGCAAAATTCCCTTCACCTGCAGTCCGCGCAACGGCAGGGTCAAACGTTCCGGCATTCCGCCAAAAATGATGGTGAGGTCGCGTTCACCGGCCACGACGAGATCGGCGCGCAGATCGTTGTTCAAATCACCGGTGGCGATGACGCTTCCCACCGGCCAATCCACCGGCGAATTGGTTTCAACAAAAGCGCCCGCGCGTTGTTTGGGGAAGAAAATGGGCGGCTTGCCGTCGCGGGTGACAAACACGCCCGGCACGTCCACGTTGTTCCAGTCTTCCACAGCCACGTGTTCAGCGCCCGCAAACGCCGCGGGCAAACCCGAATTGGCGGTGTTGTCCTGCAGGTAAAAATTTCCGAGATTCTGATAAACGCGCAGACCGCTGCCGTCCGGCAGGACCGCCAGCAGATCGAGTTTGCCCGTAAAATCAAGGTCGGCCAGCAGGCCGTCGCGCGCCTTCAGGTTCTCCAGTCCGGTGAACGCCGTGAAATCGCGGGCCTGGCCGTTGGCGGCGAATTTGAAGGCGTGCGACGCCTGGTCGCCGAGCACAATCACATCCTCAAACCGGTCGTTGTTCATATCGCCCACCAGGCAGCGGCGATAGGTCACGCCGGGTTTGGCAGGCAGGAGTTCGCCGAGCGGTTCGAACCGTCCGCTTTGGTTGCCCAGGACACGAAAGCCTTTTTCGCCTTCCATCACAAAGAGGCTGTTGCGTCCATCGTGGTTGCAATCCAGCACCGCCATCGGCCCGTGATAAGTTGACGGCTGGCTGAACGCAGTGGCGGTGGCATCCGTGAAATGCACCGGCACGCCGCGGCGTTCGGGTTGTTCCAGGACGAATGCCATTTGTGGTTGCGTGTATTTGCAGCGCTCGAAGGTGGCCGGACTGCTCAAGCCGCCGGGATTTTTGGCCAGGATTTCCTGGTGCTTCTGCATTTCCCGCGCGGCATCCTCCGCGCGGCCGGTGCGCTGGTAAAGCTGGCTGAGCTGGTAGTGAACGGACGGATGCTCCGGCTCGAAGCGCACGATGTTTTCAAATTCGCTGATGGCTTCGTCGAGATGGCCCAGTCTCGTTTGCGCCAGGCCGAGCTGGAAATGCACGGCGGTCACGACGTTGTCAATTTGCTCGGATTGCTGGAGGGCCTGGACGGCCTGCTCGGGCTGGTTCAAGCGCAAATGAGCGCAACCCATCAGGTAGTAGGCCGCCGCGCTGTTGTGGTCAAGGTTGAGGGCCTGCCGGCATTGTTCGATCACGTTCGTGCAGTCCCCGGCGAGCAGGCAGGCGTTGGCCAGATTCAATCGCGCGTCCAGATTTTCCGGCGCCAGTTTTATCACCTGCAGGTAGGCGGCGATGGCGTTGGTGGCGTCGCCTTTTTCCAGATAACCGTTGCCGCGCGTCATCAAGCGCGTGAACCCACCGCTACGCCCGGTTGGCCGCAACAGGAGGATGGCCAGCACCACCAGGCCGAGTCCGAGGATAATCCAAATCAAACGCTTTGACATAGGGCGAACAGGTTCATCGCTCCCACAGTTCATGGCTGTCTTACCGTGGTGAGTGATTTGCGCCTACTTAACCGCGAAATGGAACGAAGGGAAAGCGCAAATTACAGGGTGGGTTCCATCGGGCGCGATTTGAGGGCGTGTCGCCCAAATGGAACGGAGCGCGGGTGTCCCACCCGCAGCAGCCAGGATTGCCAAATGAGCGCACGAAATTTCATGGGTCTTGGGGTTGTCGAACGTGCTGCGGCGGAGACAGCCGCGCTCCAGATACAGCGTCAATCCGCGTTGGTCCGCGACGGATGGCGCTGCCTGCCGCCCCCGGCGGACCCCAGCGCGGTGAGGGTGCGCTGGTAAATTTCCTCCGGCGTGCCCTCGGCCTCGATGGTCACCAGCAAGCCGCGTTGCCGGTAGAAGTCGGCCAGCGGTTTGGTGCTTTTTTCGTAAACCTCCATGCGCACGCGGACGGCTTCAGGCCGGTCGTCCTCGCGCTGCTGAAGTTTTGTCCCGCAATGATCGCAAATCCCCTCGACGCGCGGCGGACGCCCGGTCACGTGGAAAACGGCCTTGCATTTCGGGCAGGTGCGCCGGCCACTCAGGCGCGCGACAACTTTTTCGATGGGCAAATCGTAATTCAACACGGCGTCGAGCGGAATTTGCTCCTGCGCCATGATTTTGGCGAAAGCCTCCGCCTGCGCAACCGTGCGCGGAAATCCGTCGAGTAGAAACCCGCTGCGGCAGCGGAGGCAACTGGTGCGTTCGTGGACGAGATCGAGCACGGTCTGGTCGGGGACCAGGTTGCCGCGTTTCATGTAGCTGAGCGCGGCTTCCAGCGCCGGGCTGCGCTCGCCCTCGGCGAGGCCCTTGGCGGCGCGGAAAATGTCGCCGGTGGAAAGGTGGCAGGTGCCCAGCCGTTCGCAGAGCAATTCGGCCTGGGTTCCCTTGCCCACGCCCGGCGCGCCGAGGAGCACCAGACGAAAAACACGCGATGGCAGCGGCGGGAGAATTTCACACTTGGCCGCGCCGCCCTGGATCCAAGCCACTCGAATTTGTTGCGCACTCATATCATTTCCATGGATAATTCCGACACACAACGTGTTGTGAAGACGATGCTGATTCAAGAGATATTTAAATCCAAGCCAATAATTACACTGTCTTTGCCAAAAATGGGTAAAGGGAGGCCGGGTAGTGGCCCCGATAGGGAAAAGGAGCCGCCCCTTGGGAGGGTGTTACGAGATACGGAGCAAGTGTTTCACAGGCAACAGGCAGTCGCTAAAAAATGTGCATTCGGTAAACCGGCGCGACAGGCAGGATTTTTTGAGGTAGTTATCATGGACAATCTGGCCACGCACAAGGTGCAGGGCGTCCGCGAGGCCATCGAAGCGGCGGGTGCCCGGCTCTTGTATCTGCCGCCCTATTCGCCTGATTTCAACCCCATCGAAAACAGGTGGAGCAAGATCAAGCAAATCCTCCGCAGCCTTGCCCCACGCGCCCAGGACGAACTGATCCAAGCCGCCAAAACCGCCTTCAATGCCATCTCGACCGCCGATTGCCACGGCTTCTTTTTACACGCCCATTACGCTGTATGAATTATGGAAATGCTCTAAACCGCAAAAAACACAAAATGTACAATGGGTGTAATAGCTATTTCAAAAATTGTACTGCTGGTGCAGCAGCCGATTTTTACGAGTTGCGTTTGTTTCGCGGTGGGAATTTGCGACAGACGCCGGCCCCGAAAACTTTCAGGGCAGGTTTCCACGACCGCGCGGTTCAATAAGCAATGATGGAGCGCACCGGCCAGCCCTTCAATTTCTCGCGGCCGTTCAGGAATTTCAGTTCGATGAGAAAGCCGATTTCAAGGATATTGGCGCCAAGTTTTTTCACGAGCGCGGCGGCGGCGGCGGAAGTGCCGCCGGTCGCCAGCAAATCGTCAATCAACACCACGCGCGCCCCCGGCTTGAGCGCGTCCACGTGCATGGCGACGGTCGCCGAGCCGTATTCGAGCGCGTAATCCTGTTCGATGGTCTGGTGGGGCAGCTTGCCCTTTTTGCGGACGGGGACGAACCCGGCGCGCAATTTCACGGCGGCGGCGGCGGCAAAAATAAATCCCCGCGCATCTATTCCCACCACTGCGTCCACCGAACCGGGTTTGAATCTTTCCGTGAGCAAATCAATCGCGCCGGAAAACAACCGGGCATCGGCCAGCACGGGCGTGATGTCCTTGAACTGGATGCCCGGCTTGGGAAAGTCGGGGATGTTGCGGATGGCGTGTTCGATTTCCTGGGGCGTGGCGGTGGTTTGGGACATGTGTCAGTTGCCTTTGTTTTTGGAGCTTTCGAGTTTTTCGATCATTTTGCGGAGTTTTCTCAACGCGAGATTCTGGATTTGGCGGACGCGCTCGCGCGTGACGCCGAATTTCCTGCCGACTTCCTCCAGGGTTTTTTCCGTGCCGCCGTCGAGGCCGAAGCGGAAGCGCAAAATTGTCGCTTCGCGCGCATCGAGGTGCCCGACCATGTCCTGCAACATGCCGGTGATGGTTTTGTCTTTCAAATTTTCGTAGGGCGAGGTGGCGTTTTCATCCTCGACGACGTCGGAAAAATAATTCGACTCGTCGTCGCCGATGGGCGCGTCGAGCGACGCGGGCCGGATGCCGGCCAGCCGCATCTGCCGGATGCGGGCGGCGGTCACGTCGAGTTCGTCGGCCAGTTCCTCGTCGGTCGGTTCGCGGCCAAACTCCTCCTGCAAACGCATCCCAATGCGGCGCATCTTGGAAATCTTGTCCACCAGATGCACCGGCAGGCGAATGGTCTTGGATTGATTGGCGAGCGCGCGTTTGATGGACTGTTTGATCCACCACGAACCGTAGGTCGAAAGCTTGCCGCCTTTTTTGGGGTCGAACCGCTCGACGGCCTTCATCAAGCCGATGTTGCCTTCGCTGATCAAATCCAGCAGCGGCAGTCCGATGCCATCGTAATCGCGCGCGATTTTTACGACCAGGCGGAGGTTGGCCTTGATCATCAGCTCGCGCGCTTTTTTGTCGCCCTTTTTAATGCGCGCGGCCAGATGGATTTCCTCCTGCGGCGTGAGCAATTTCACCTGCCCGATTTCGCGCAGGTAAAGTTTGATGGCCGTGTCGCCGTCGTAAGCCGAACTTTCCCGCCGGATGAATTGCGTGGTGTCACTTTCACCGGCCGGTTTCGGCGGGGCGTGCGCTGGAACGGCAGGCGCAACGCGCGCGCGCGCGGAAACTTTTGCGCGGCGCACGGCAACCAGGGGTCGGGTTGCGCGCCGTTTGGCTTTGGCTGCTTTGCGTTTTTGCCTCTTGGCTGCCATAAAACGGAGGAAACGTTACGACCTAAATGCCCGCCGGCAAGAAAATTAACAATTGAAATTCGCTTTCTCGGCGTTTTTCAGTGGAACGAGTGTTTACGCCCGCCCTCACCTTTTATCCTCTCCCCCAGGAGAGGAAATGGCTTTCGCTCGTTTCCGGGTTTGCGGATGAATGTCCGGCCAATCCCGTCGTTTAAATTTTCAAAGGAGCGGCGAACGATTCTCCCTCTCCTGGGGGAGAGGGCCGGGATGAGGGCGGATGTCATCCTTGCGCCCATGATACGTCGCTGCACCTGAAGAGTTCGGCCACAGCGGGACTGGACTCCAACAAAGGCTAACGCCGGCTGTTGCGCGCGAGGGTGATGTAATACAGCAACGTCAACATGCTGCTGACCAATGCTGCCACGTAAGTCAGCGCCGCCGCGTCCAAAACCTTGCTGACGCCCGCGCGTTCGTCCTCATGTACGAGGCCCAGCCGGAACAATTGTTCCTTGGCCCGGCGGCTGGCGTCGTATTCCACCGGCAACGTGACGAGATGAAACAGCGTTATCACTGCAAAAGTGGCAATGATAATCGGAAGAACAATTTTTAACAGGCCCATAAACATGCCAATAAGGAAAATGCCCACGTAAGCAGTGTTCGCGAACTGCGTGATCGGCACAATTGCCATTCGAAAGTTAAACAATCCGTAGGCCGCCTGATGCTGGAGCGCGTGTCCGGATTCGTGCGCGGCGACGCCGACGGCGGCCACTGTCCGGCCATTGAAATTGTCCGATGACAAAAACAGCGCGCGTTTGGTCGGGTCGTAATGGTCGCTCAGGCGGCCGGGGATTTCCTCCACCGGCACATTGGTGAGACCGGCGCGGTCTAGAATTTCGCGCGCGACTTCTGCGCCGGACATGCCGGACTCGACTGCCACCTGGCTGTATTTGCCGTAAGCGTGGGACAACTTGATTTGCGCCCAGATGCCGAGGAGCAATCCGGGAATCACAAACAACCAATATACTGGATCGAACAAATTAAACATAAATCAATCAATTAATTGACAACGCGTCTGCTGTTTTCATTCAACAAGCTGGTCGCATGCCAAATCAATTTCCTTGAATTTACAAGCCTTTGGATTGGTTGAAAGAATTTTTTTGTGCCAGGACGGCTCAGGTGAGACACGCAAAATGGCGCAGTAAAAATTCCAGCACTTGTTCGAAACGCGTCAGGTTGCGCGCGCCGTTTTCATTTGGGAGGGCCGCCGTGTCGGCGACTCTGATTTATTTTTGGGACGGGGATACGCCGTCCCTCCCAATGACAAATTCAAATTTCCAGCACTTTTTCAAACCGCGTCAGGTTGCGCGCGCCGTTGTTCGTGACGAGCGCGACGTCTTCCAATCGCACACCGCCGATTTCCGGATAGTAAAGCCCCGGCTCGACGGTCACGACGTGGCCGGGCTGGAGTTTGCCGGTGGAATTGGCGCCCACGCGCGGCGATTCGTGGATTTCCAGACCGAGTCCATGGCCCGTGCCGTGAAAGAAACCTTCCATGCGCCCGTGGTGGCGGCAGGTTTTGTAACCTTGCTGCTCAAAAAAATCCTGCACGGCGCGATGGGCGTCGCCGGTTGGAAGGTTCGCCCGGATTTTTCGGAAGCCGATTTTTTGCCCCTGATAGACCGTGTCGTAAAGGCGCCGCACGGTTTCGCTGGCGCGTCCGCGCACGACGGTGCGGGTGATGTCGCCGAAGTAACCGGTTTTTTGCGAGCGCGGAAAAATATCAATGACGATCGGCTCATGCGCGCGGAGCGGGCCATAGCCGCGTTCGTGCGGGTCGCATGCCTGCCGTCCGCCGGCGACGATGGTGTTGGCGGCCAGTCCGCACGCCTGAAGAATCGCGCAATCAATCACCGCGCGCAGTTTTTCCGAGGTGAGCGGGACGTTGTGGTAAAGGAGTTTGCGGTCGCGGCCAATTTTGGCCGTGTGCAGGACCTGCATCCCCTCGGCCATGCCGACCTCGGCCATCACCAGCGCGGCGGAAATTTTCCGGACTTCGGCGGCGGATTTGATTTCACGGTCCGGGAAAAAATTACCCGGACGGGCTTTGACCGGGACGCCGAGTTTTTTCAGGTCCGTCGCCAGGCCGAGCGGGAAATTATCCGGTACGGTGACGCGGCGAATTTCTTTTTCACGCAAAATTTGCCGGACGACATGGGCGAGGCCGGGGCGCAGGATTCCCTGGGCGTGGAGTTTTTGCCGATATTGGCCGAGTGACGCGACGCGACAGTGCGGGGCCTGGGCGCGGGCGCGGTCAATTTCCAGATCACTCATCACGATGAGGGGGGGGCCACTGGTGCGAAGGTAAATGAACGGGTCGGGCACAAACATGCCGACGGCGTAAAGCATGTTCGCGTCGCGTTCGCTGTCCGCAACCATGAGCAATGTTTCTTGCATCATTAAATCACTAAACCGTCAGATGAATAACTGGTTAAATCAGTGAATGGTTAAATGAGCAAACAAGTTCATTGTACGGCTACTCATTTAACCGATCACTCATTTAACCAAATACTTGTTTAACCAATCACGTCCCAAACAACCGGTCACCCACGTCGCCGAGGCCGGGCAAAATATAACCTTTGTTGTTCAGCCGCCGGTCAATGGCGGCGGTGAAGATCGGCAGTTTTGGATAACTTTTCCGCACGCGGCGGATGCCTTCGGGCGCGGCGACCAGGTTTACGAGCCGCACCTGTTTCGCGCCCTGCTCGGCGAGCAAATCCAGCGCGGCCACGGCGCTGCCGCCGGTCGCCAGCATGGGATCAATTAAAATGACTTCAAACCGGCTCAGGTTTTTCGGCAGGCTTTTGTGGTAAAACTGCGCGCGCAAGGTCGTTTCCTCGCGCTTGAGGCCGATGAACCCGACGCGGGCGTTGGGAATCAGCTGCAAAATGGAATCGAGCATGCCGAGGCCGGCGCGGAGCACGGGCACAAGAACGACATCGCGTCCAATCCGGAAGCCGTGCGCGGGCGCGAGGGGCGTTTGCACGGAAGTGGGACGGGTGGCGAACGAGCGGGTGGCCTCGTAAACCATGAGCGAGGCAATTTCGCCCAGCAGCCGGCGGAATTCCTGGGGCTGCGTCCGTTTGTCGCGCAACCGGGTGAGGTTGTGCTGCACCAGCGGGTGCGCGATGACGGTGACGCCTTTCACGTCAGTTCACAAAGGTGGGTGACAGGAAGTAAAGCTGCCCGGCCTGCAACTTGGGCATCTCCACGCCCAAGTCGAGCTTGATGTTATGCGTGGAGTCGCTCTGCCCGAAGAGGCGCAGAAACTCGGAAATGTCGTAGCGCTCGCGGTATTCAATCAAGTTCGCGTTGTGGATGTGAGCAATTTCCTTGGTGCGCTCCACCGCCTTGTCGAAATCGCCGAGTTCGTCCACGAAGCCATACTTGAATGCCTGTGTTCCGGAAAGCACACGGCCATCGGCGTAATTGGTCCAATTGTTGACGAGCGCGTGGCCTTCGGTCTTGTTTTTCTCATGCGCGGATTTCCGGCCATCGGCGACGACGTTCTTGAATTTTTGATACGTCTCGTCAATCAAGCCCTGCACCATCACCCGTTCCTCCGCCGGAATTTCATTCGTGCTGCGCTCGCCGCTGAGCATGTCCTTGTACAGGCCGCTCTTGTAAGTCACCGGCGCGAGGCCGACCTTGTCCATCAGTCCGCGATAATTCCACGTGTGCAGGATCACGCCGATGCTGCCGGTGATGGTCAGTTCATTCGCCACAATCCAGCGGCTCGGCACGGAAATGTAATAGCCGCCGGACGCCGCCAGGCTGCCCATCGAACAGACCACCGGTTTGCCCCGTTTGCCTGGCTTGCCCGGTTCAACCGGATCGTCCGTCTGGAAATTCGCGATGGCTTTGCTGATTTCGTCCGAGGCCATCACCTCGCCGCCGGGTGAATCCACCTTGAGAATCACCGCCTTGACCCGGTCATCATCCTTCGCCCGGTCAAGCTGCGCCTTGATGACGTCCACCATGTTGTTGCCGGCCTGGTCCCTGGCGTTATCGGTGATGATGCCGTCCACGGTGACCACGGCAATTTTGCTGCTGCGCGCGTCGTTGTCTTTGAGCACGCATTCCTCGAGCCGCGGGCCGACTTCGCGCCCCATGCTGGTGCGAAAGCTGCCCCGGCTGAATCCGGAGCCAAGCGCGTGGATCAATTGCGTGAAATTCCCCAACAGGCTGAACGCCAGCAACACGAACAGAATGATCGCAAAAATCATCCAGCCCCGGCTCCGGCGCGGTTTGACCGGCGGTGGCGGCGTGATGATCGGCGGCGGCGGCAACGGTGGCGGCACGCTTGGTGAAGAAAAGGACGAATTTTCCATAACGCCCGCAAACTAGCGCAAAACCGGCAGGGGAGCAAGGCGGATTGGCTTCAATTCTCAATCGTCCTCGTCGTCGTCCTCGTTCTCGTAATCGGAAATAAAAACCGAAGACGAGGACGAGAAGGCGGACGAGTTGCAGGGTCGGCGCTGTGTGCCGATTAAATCGAGCCGCAGGCTCGACACTACACCTTCACCAATACGGATGCACGAGTGGCTTGATCTGTGCGTCGTAAATCGCGCGGATTTTTTTCATCGTGTCGGCGGACAACGACGGCAAGTCTGACGCCGCGATGTTCTCCGCCACTTGTGCCGGACGTGCGGATTTCACTGTCTGCACGGAAAGAACTTTATTTGCTTCGACAATCTTCAACAATCTTCGTAAAAAAATCTGATGCCTCGTTTGCGTCTCATCGCCATGGTGCTCATGCTGGTTACGCTGGCGGTTTATTTGCCGGTGAGGTCAAACGCTTTTGTTTATGATGACTACGATTACATCGTCAACAACCACATGGTCCAAAACGGGCTGACTTGGGCCGGCATCTGGTGGGCTTTCACGACCTGGCATTCCGGCAACTGGCATCCGTTAACCTGGATTTCGCACATGCTGGACTGCCAGTTGTTCGGGCTGAACGCCGGCCCACAGCATGTCGTCAATGTTCTCTTTCACAGTGCCAATGCGGCTTTGTTGTTAATGTTGTTGTTCCGGTTGACGGGTCATTTATGGCCGAGCGCACTGGTGGCCGCGCTGTTCGCCTGGCATCCGTTGCACGTGGAGTCGGTCGCGTGGATCGCGGAGCGCAAGGACGTGCTGAGCATGTTTTTCGGGCTGTTGACGCTGCTGTTTTACGTCGGTTACGCGCAAAAGCGGTCGAGAGTCGAGGGTCGAGAGTCGAGCGCAACAACGGTTTCTTTGGCTCTCGACCCTCGACCCTCGACCCTCGACTACTCGTTGGCGCTGTTGTTTTTCGCCCTTGGGCTGATGAGCAAGCCGATGCTGGTCACGCTGCCGTTCGTTATGCTCTTGTTGGACCTTTGGCCGCTGCAACGATTTTCAGCCCTCAACTTTCAACTCCCGGTTTTCAGCCGTTTGTTGCTTGAGAAATGGCCGTTCTTCCTGCTGCTAACCGCTTCGTGCATTACCACTTTCCTGGCTCAACGCCATGGCCAGGCAATCGCCTCGTTCGAACAAGTTCCGCTGAACCAGCGCCTGGAAAACGCATCTGTTGCCTACGGACTCTATTTGCTGAAAATGATCTGGCCGGCCAATCTTGCGGTCCTTTACCCGTTGCCGGAAAAAGTTTCCGGGCTGGCCCTGGCGGCGTCCATGGCGGTCTTGGCTGGCATTTCCATCGCTGTTTGGCTGGGGCGCAAAGGCAGTCCTTGCCTGCTCATCGGCTGGCTTTGGTTTTTGGGAACCCTCGTGCCGGTCATCGGCCTGGTTCAAGTGGGATCCCAAGCCATGGCCGACCGCTACACTTATTTTCCTCTCATCGGCGTATTCATCGCCGTCGTGTTCGGAGCACGCCAGCTGGCCAATCACCTTCGGTTTCCCAAAGCCATCAGTCTGGGCCTGGCCGTCATGGTGCTGGGAGCCTGCGTAATCATCACGGAAAATCAATTGACCTGTTGGCGGAATAACAAGTCGTTGTTTGTTCACGCTCTGGATACAACTAGGAACAACTACATCGCCCACCTGTGGGTTGGCATGGCCTTTCAAGACGAAGGCGATTCAAGCCAGGCACTGGCCGAGTACCGCGAATCTGCACGGTTAGACCCGAACTATTTGTTCACTCATTTCACCCTGGGCGATTTGTTGGATAAACTGGGCCGGCCGGAGGAAGCATTGGCCGAATACCGCCGGGCATTGCGGATCAATCCGAAAGAGCCGGCCGTGCATGATCGTGTTGGCGTAATCCTTGTCGAGTTGCGACATTACGACGAAGCTGGCGGTGAATTCAGAGACGCCGCGCAACTTGATCCATCCTCCCCCTGGCCGCATTTTTACCTGGCCAAGGCCTTGGCCATGCAAGGCCGCGACGGCCCGGCGGTGGCTGAATTTCACGAAGCCTTGCGAATTGAACCGGACAACTTTGAAATCCTCGCGTATGCCGCGCAACTGCTTTCTGCCAGTGAAGACCCGCAGGTGCGTGATGGGCAAACCGCGCTCGCCTATGCCCTGAAGGCAAACACTTTGGCTAACAGCACCCAACCCTTCGTCCTTGACGCGCTCGGCATGGCCTGCGCCGAAACCGGACATTTTGATGAAGCTCAACAAGCCGTGCAAAAAGCCATCGATCTCACTATTGCTGCCAAAGTGAAAAACCTTGAGCCTTTACAGCAACGGCTGGAATTTTACAAGGATCACAAGCCCTGGCGCGAATCGTTCCTGGCCACCAATGCGCTGCCGCAAAAAATTCAAAACCCTTGAAATTTGTGTCAAGAAATCTGTGTTTGGCTGCGGCTAAAATTTCCCGGACTTGACGTGCCGCGTATTCGGTTTATTTGATTGGTCATGCAACCGGAGAAATTGACCCTCAAATCGCAGGAGGCGCTGTCGGAGGCGCAACGCCTCGCGCGCGAAATGTCCCACCAGGAAATGGACGGCGAACATCTGTTGCTGGCCCTGCTCGGCCAGTCGGAAAGCCTCGTGCCCGAACTGCTTCAGAAAATCGGCGTGCCGCCCGCGAAGTTGCAGTCCGAACTCGAACACGATTTGTCCCGCCGCCACAAGGTCGAGGGCGGCGCGGAGGTTTATGCCAGCCTGACCCTGCGCAAGGCGCTCGATGCCGCGCAAGCCGAGGCCAACAAGCTCAAGGATGATTATGTCAGCACCGAACATCTGCTGCTCGGCCTGCTGGCCGATGGCGGCGCTTCGCTGAAACAAATTTTCAAAACGCATGGTCTCAAGCGCGATGTCGTGCTCAAGGCGCTCGCCGATTTGCGCGGCAACCAGCGCGTGACCGACGAAAATCCCGAAGCCAAATTCCAGGCGCTCGACAAATACGGGCGCGACCTCACGGCGCTGGCGCGGCAGGGGAAGATTGACCCGGTCATTGGCCGCGACGAGGAAATCCGCCGCGTCATGCAGGTGCTGACGCGCCGCACCAAGAACAACCCGGTGCTCATCGGCGAACCCGGCGTGGGCAAGACGGCCATCGCCGAAGGCCTGGCCCGGCGCATCGTTAGCGGCGACGTCCCTGAATCGCTCAAGAACAAGCGGCTGGTGGCGATGGATCTCAGCGCGATGATTGCCGGCGCGAAGTATCGCGGTGAATTTGAAGACCGGCTCAAGGCGTTTCTCAAGGAGATTACCGCGAGCGAAGGCAAAATCATTTTGTTTATTGATGAGTTGCACACCATCGTCGGCGCGGGCGCGGCGGAAGGCGCGACGGACGCGGCGAATATCATGAAACCGCAGCTCGCACGCGGCGAACTCCGCTGCATCGGGGCGACGACGCTGGATGAATACCGCAAGCACATCGAAAAAGACCCGGCGCTCGAACGGCGTTTCCAGCCGGTACAGGTCGCCGAGCCGACGGTGGAGGCGACCATCGCCATTTTGCGCGGATTGAAGGAGCGCTACGAAGTTCATCACGGCGTGCGCATCCAGGATTCAGCGCTCGTGGCGGCGGCGACGCTGTCAAACCGCTACATCACCGACCGGTTTCTGCCGGACAAGGCGATTGACCTGGTGGATGAGGCGGCGTCGCGCATCAAGATGGAACTGGATTCCAAGCCGACGGAACTGGACCAGTTGGATCGGCAGATTTTGCAACTGGAAATCGAACGCACATCGCTGGCCAAGGAAAAGGACGCCGCGAGCAAGGAACGGCTCAAGTTGATTGACAAGGAAACTGCCAATCTCAAGGACAAATCCAAGGCGCTCACGGCGCAATGGCAGAACGAGAAAGCCGCCGTCAACGCCGTCAGCGTGGTCCAAACCCAACTGGAACAGGCGAAGCTGGAACTCGAACAGGCGCAGCGGCGCGGAGATTTGACGAAATCCGCCGAGGTCCAGTACGGAAAAATTCCCGACTTGGAGAAAAAGCTGGCGACAGTTTCAGCGGCATTGGAGGGTAGTGGCGACGCCTCGTCGCCGGAAGTAGCTGCGGCGCCCCCGCCGCAGGAGGGTGGCAGCAGCGCCTCCGCTGCTGGAAGTCTGCAGGGGAAGGCGACGGGGGCGTCACCGCTACCCTTTGTCGGTTTCGATCCTAAAGCGCCGGTGGGATTTCTTCGCAGCGGCAAGTTGCCGCATTGGCGGCAGGAGGGTGTGACTTATTTTGTCACATGGCGGACAGAGGATTCAATGGCGAAAGAACGGGTGGACACGTGGTTTGCCGAGCGCGAGTCATGGTTGAAACAACATCCCGAACCGTGGGACACGAAAACCGAGGAGGAATACTATCGGCTGTTTCCTGACCGATGGGAAAAGTGGCTGGATGAAAATCACGGCGAATGTCTGCTGGCCCGGGCCGATTTGCGGAAAATCGTTGAAGATGTCTTGCGTCACGATGATGGCGTTAAATATCGCCTCAAGGATTTTGTGGTCATGCCCAATCATGTTCATGCTCTGGTGACCCCGCTGGGGAAAAACACCCTTTCTGAAGCCGTGCAGGAGTGGAAATCAGTTTCCGCCCATCGCATCAACAAGGCGTTGGGAAAAAAAGGCGAATTCTGGCAAAAGGAATATTTCGACCATATCGTGCGCAGCGCAGAGCAATTGGAGAAGTTTAAACGTTACATTCAAAACAACCCGCTCGCGTTGCCAGAACGATTGCGCGGTGGTGGCGGCGACGCCCTCGTCGCCGCAAACAATGCAACCCGACGCGACGAGGGCGTCGCGGCCACCTTGCGCGACGGGGCGTCGCGGCTACGCTTGCTCCGCCAGGAAGTCACCGATGAAGACATCGCCAGGGTGGTGGCGGCGTGGACGCACATCCCGGTGAGCCGGATGCTGGAAGGCGAGCGGCAGAAGCTGGTGAAGATGGAGGAACGGCTCGCGCAACGCGTGGTCGGGCAGAAGGAAGCCATCAAGGCCGTGTCCGATGCCGTGCGCCGCGCCCGCAGCGGATTGCAGGATCCGAACCGGCCCATCGGCTCATTTATTTTTCTCGGCCCGACCGGCGTCGGCAAGACCGAGACGGCCCGTGCGCTGGCGGAATTTTTATTCGACGACGAAAACGCCATGATCCGCATCGACATGAGCGAATACATGGAGAAGCACACCGTGGCGCGGCTCATCGGCGCGCCGCCGGGCTACGTCGGTTACGAGGAAGGCGGGCAATTGAGCGAAGCCGTGCGGCGTCGGCCATATTCCGTGGTGCTGTTCGACGAGATCGAGAAGGCGCATCACGACGTGTTCAACGTGCTGTTGCAGGTGCTCGACGATGGGCGGCTCACGGACGGGCAGGGGAGGACGGTGGATTTCAAGAACACCATCGTCATCATGACCAGCAACCTCGGTTCGCCCATCATCCAGGAATATTTTGAAAAGGTAGGGTCGGACCGCCGGGCCGACCGGACGGCGCAGCGCGCCGTCCCTACCAAAGAAATGGAAGACAAGGTGATGGCCGAGTTAAAAAAGCATTTCCGGCCGGAATTTCTGAACCGCGTGGACGACGTCATCATTTTCCAGAGCCTCGACGAGGAGGAGTTGTCGCGCATCGTGGACATTCAACTGGAGAAACTGAAGAAACGGCTCGCGCAGCAGCAACTCACGCTGGACGTGGACAACGCAGCAAAGAAGTTGCTGGCCGCGGAAGGCTACGACCCGCAATTCGGCGCGCGCCCACTCAAGCGCGCCGTGCAGGAACACATTCTCAACCCGCTTTCGATGCGCTTGCTCGAAGGCGAGTTCAAGCCGGGTGATAAAATCAAGGTCACTGTAAAGGGTGGTGAATTGGTGTTTGAGAAGAAATAACAATGCCACAAAAAGACAGTTAGGCCACAAATCTTCGGTGCCGATATACAAAGAACGCATCTGCGGTGTCTATGAGGGTATGAACGACTTCATTATATTGCGTCGTATTGTTTCATCGCTCTCCACGTCGTTGGCCATTGCGCTTATCAAAAAATCTACCGTCAGGACCATCCTGATACTGGCGCTGCTCGTCGAGTTGGTGGCGGGGACCGCTTATGGGGCCGCATTCCGGCTGAGTTTTCTGGATCAGGAACCGGTGCTCGCGGACACTTGCCAACTATTAAGGCAAAGCGGGTTTTCGGAAGATTCGGTGGCCACGTTCAAGAAGCTCGTCGAGCACCACAACCAGAATGGCAACCGTGTTGACAGAACGAAATTCCCGGCTCCGCAAGCGGGCTATTATGAATTCCGTGATCTCGGTGATTTCACCAACCGCCTGCAGACCCTGCTTTACTTGACCCCTAGCGAAGATTCGCTGGGCCAGAATACGTTCACGTGTTTCGACGCGGCCTGTCTTTTACTGCGAGGCGCGGGTTGTGAAGCCCCCGATTTTGAGAAAGACTTCAAGTTGAAGGGCATCGTTTCCGGGCGTTGGCCTCTTCCGCTTTTGTCGAAAGACGACCCCGAGACGTTTCGTTCGGATTATCACTGGGCACTATTCCCTGAACGTGGTTACGAACGCCTCGCTGGCAGGCCGAGGAGCGAAAAGGAAACCCAATTGGTACTCAGTGTGAGAGCGGGGCGCCACCTCCCCGGCCCTGACCCGACGAACGAAATGACCTGGCGTGCGGCGTTTGCGACATTTGCCAGCGGTCTGAAGGAAAGCGGCTTTGTCTTTCCGCGAAACTTCAAGCTCGGCTTGGGATTTTACGTGGACGTGGAGACGCGGCGTATCTTTGCCGACCATGCGTTCATCTGCATTCCCAAGGGCGGCCGGTTGATTTGCCTGGAGAAGAATGGTTCCGCCGGTCCGTACGTGCGCGCGGAGTTTGAGTCCGAGGAGGAGGTCGCCCGCTACATAAGCTGGACAATGCTGCAGACCGCGAAGAATCCCAAAGCGCCGGTTTACGGCTACCCTGTGCTTGTGTCACTCAATGACCGGTTGATCGGAGTTTATCCAACCGGGGTTTGGTGGTATTGGTTGCTTGATGCGTCCATCCCAGTGGGGATGGCACGTTCCAACGTGGTTGCCATGCTCGGGAATCCAACTCTCGGTCCTGTGAAATGTGGCCCGGACAGCAACTGGCTGTCAGATGATTATCTCATTCGTCCGCAAGTATCAGGCTCCAGGTTAATCACGAATGGCGTTGCCATCGTTTATTCCAATGACGCTGTGATTCATAAGCAACCGATTGTGGGTGAGTAATGACAATTGACCGGCCCGTCTCAACTGACCAACCTGATCTGAATGAATGACTGGACCAGGCGCAGATTGCTCGATGGACAAATCCCGCCATTGGTGATGGCGTTGCTGATCGCCGTGCCGGTGTTCGCAGGAGAGGAGGAAGACCGATGGTGGCCGACGCAAGCGTTCCCCAAAGCCGTGGTTCGAACGACAAACCAGCAACAGTTCCCGGAACCCCGCGTCGCGCTCCAAATGATGGTGCAATCAGTGGCGGGGTTGGCTGCCAAGGCGGTGAACGAACACCGCGGGGATGAGCTGGTCTGGGTCTATAACGGAGATGGCGATCTGGAGAAGTGGTATGCACGCCTGCTCGCCCGGTACCCTGATCTGTCAACGCCGGGCGCTTACGAACCTTGGGATTTGGTGGATCGCTACACGAAGCAGGGCATCATCAAGGGCTATATCCTTTACCGCAGCGACAAATCCAAAGGTGAAAACAACGCCGCCCGGCCGGGCATGAATTGCTCCGTCAACGTCGCCACCAGTCTGGCCGGATTGCTGGACGGCATCATCGTGGACGAGGATCTGGAGAAGGAAGCAAAAGCGCACGGCCTCAAGCTGCTGCTGGATGTCCGCGAGAAAACACAACGGTGGTGTTTTCAAACCTATCAGAACCAGTTCAATCGTCGGATGCTTTGCTTTCAAGATCCGCGAGCACCCCACGTCCGCGACCTGGCCATCGCACAGAAGGTGTTCACGACCTATGGCAACGACGAGCCGACTTCGCTGGCGATGGCCTGGCTGGAACCTCTCTCGCCCATTCTCGGCTGGAATTGCGGTGATGAGTTCGAAAATACCGATTTGTCCACTGGCTTTGGCGACATCCAGACGGCCAGCAACTGGAGTCTGAATTTGCCTGTCTTGATGGCTGGAACCGAGAAGCTCAGTCTCCCCAAAGCAACGAATTTTGACCCGAGGAAGATTGATTGGAACGATTCTCGCAGCGCCGTCGCTTTCATTGATACTGACGGCGACAATGTGCAATGGCTTGAGGGGAATTTTTTCGGCAACAACAGTTATTGGGGCAACTCCGAACGCGGGAAGATCCCCTTTGGCTGGTCCTGTTGTTTCGATGAACTGGCACAACTATGTCCGCAGGCCATCGAATACGCGTTGGACACGCGGACAACCAACGACTGGTTCATCGAATGGGGCGGCGGATATTATTACCCGGATCGCTTTAGCCGCCAACGTGCGAACCGATGGGAACTGCTCGCCCGGCATGCCCGGCGCACTTGGGATTTGATGAAAAAGACCAATACCCGCATCGTTGGCTTCAATTTCACGCAATTTGATTCCCCGGACGCACGAAAGGCTTGCGAGGTCTTCGTCAGCCAGACCGATGGGTTGCTGGCGATTCTCGTTTTCCAATACTCGGCCTACGAAGCAGGTGCGGGTAAAATATTCTGGGTCAAGGACCGCAACGGCGTCGAAGTCCCGGTGATCACCGCCCGCTACACGATCTGGGAGAATAAAAACAACCGCGAGCGCGTCGGCACGCCAGCCAAGATTGCTCGTGAAATCCAGCAAACAGTCAAAAAAACAGCACCGTCGCAACTTCCGCGCTATGATTGGGTCATTGCCCATGCCTGGTCCTACTTCAAACACGCGCCCGGGACCGACGAAAATGCCGAGAACACGCCACAGGAAAATGCGGTGGCCGCAGGCGGTGTCCGCGGCTATTCCCCGGTCATTTGGTGCGCTGAACGTTTACCCACCAGCATCCGCGTTGTTAGCCCCGAGGAACTGGTCTGGCGCATCCGCATGAAGCACGATCCTTCACAAACCAAAAACCTGATGAGCCAATTACAGTGATGCTGCATGGGGCATTGACGGAATTCGACGGGCAAAATCGAAAACTTGTTCCTGCCTGATTCTCTGTTATCGTTCACGACCTTTGTGAACATTTTGGAAGAAATCTCGAAGCGACGCACGTTCGCCATCATCTCGCATCCGGACGCGGGCAAGACCACGTTGACGGAAAAGTTGTTGCTGTATGGCGGCGCGGTGCAGCTCGCCGGCTCCGTCACCGCGCGCCGGAACCAGTCCGCCACCACGTCCGACTGGATGGAGCTAGAGAAGAAGCGCGGCATCTCGATCAGCTCCACGGTGTTGCAGTTCGATTACAACGGCTACCGCCTCAACCTGCTCGACACGCCGGGCCACAAGGATTTTTCCGAGGACACCTACCGTGTGCTCACCGCCGTGGATTCGGTGGTGATGGTGATTGACTCGGCCAGGGGCATCGAGCCGCAAACGCGCAAGCTGTTCGAGGTCTGCCGCCAGCGCGGCGTGCCCATCTTCACGTTCATGAACAAATGCGACCGCCCGATGAAAGACCCGCTCGCGCTGCTCGATGAACTGGAGCGCGTGCTCGGCATCGGCGCGTTCCCGGTGAACTGGCCCATTGGCAACGGCTTCGAGTTCCAGGGCGTCTATGACCGGCAGACGAAACTGATGCATCTCTTCGAGCGCACCGTCGGCGGCCAATATCGCGCACCGGTGCAGGTCGGCGGACTGGACGATCCCGCCGTGCGCGGCCAGCTCGATGACACGGCGTTTCACCGGACGGTCGAGGAACTTGAGATGCTCGAACACGCCGGGCACGAGTGGGATGACGCCGCCGTGCTTGCGGAAAAAACGACGCCCGTTTTCTTCGGCAGCGCCCTCAATAATTTCGGCGTCCAGCTTTTGCTCGACGGTTTCCTGAAACACGCGCCGCCGCCCAAGCCGCGCGTGATGGCGGGTGTTTTGATTTCGCCGGAGCACCCGGCGTTTTCGGGTTTTATTTTCAAGATTCAGGCCAACATGGACCCGAGACATCGCGACCGCATTGCGTTCGTCCGCGTTTGTTCGGGCAAGTTCGAACGCGACATGACTGTGCATCATTCGCGGTCGAAAAAGAAGGTGCGCCTCTCCAGCTCGCACAAACTGTTCGGCAACGAACGCGAAATCGTGGACGAAGCGTGGCCGGGCGACGTCATCGGTCTCGTCGGCCACGACAGTTTCGGTATCGGCGACACCCTCACCACCGATCCAAAAATCCTTTACAAGGAAATCCCGCGCTTCACGCCCGAGGCCTTCAGCTATCTGCACAATCCGAACACGGCCAAATACAAACAATTTCGCCAGGGACTGGAGCAATTGATGCAGGAAGGCGTCATCCAGGCGCTTTACCTGCGCAACTCGTCGGTGAAAACGCCGTTGCTCGCCGCCGTCGGCCCGCTGCAATTCGAGGTGGTGCAATTCCGCCTCGAAAGCGAGTACGGCGCGGTGTCACGACTCGAAGCCGCGCCATGGACGGTCATCCGCTGGCTGCCGGTAGATATGAAGGAAGATGATTTGGACGCCCTGTCACTGCCCACCGGTTCGCGGGTCGCCTACGACGTCGGCAAAAATGCCGTCGTGCTGTTCGCGAACGACTGGTCGGCCGATTATTTCATCAAAACCAACGAGCGCGTTCCGCTGTCCGCGTTACCCGTGCAGACGGCGAGGGAGTGACAGGCATACAACTTTAGCCTTCAGCCTTTAGCCTTTAGCATTTCTTTCCATGTCCACCATCCTCACCGCCACTGAAATCACCGTAAGCTACGGCGACCGCGCGGTGCTCGACCACGCGACGCTCGCGATCGACGAGGGCGACCACATCGGTCTGGTCGGACGCAACGGCTGCGGCAAGACGACGTTCCTCCGCATCCTCGCCGGGCTGCAATCGCCCGACAGCGGCGATGTCACCCGGCGGCGCGAGTTGGTCGTCAGCTACCTGCCGCAGGATTTCATGCTCGATGCGACGAAGAACGTGCTCGAAAACATCCGTGACGGCGCGAAGCCGGTGCTCGATTTGATTGCGGAATTTGAATCGTTGCCGCACGACTCGAAACGCCACGAGGAACTGGAACATCGCATCGTCGCGCTGGAAGGCTGGACGTTGGACCGGCGCATCGAGACCGCGATGTCGCACCTGAATTGTCCTGCCGGCGACCGGCGCATTGAGACGCTCTCTGGCGGCGAGAAACGGCGCGTGGCCATGTGCCGCGCCCTGGTCTCAGACCCCGACCTGCTGATCCTTGACGAGCCGACGAACCATCTGGACCCGGAATCCATCGAGTGGGTCGTGGAATTTCTCGACGAGTTTCACGGTTCGTTCCTCGTCGTCACGCACGACCGCTATTTTCTCGACCGCGTGGCCAGGCGCATGGTCGAGCTGTCCGATGGCCGGTTCTTCTCGCATGCCGGCAATTACACCGATTACCTGCTGGACAAGGCCGAGCGCCAGGCTGCCGACGCCACCATCGAGCACAAGCGCCAGATGTTTCTGAAAAAGGAACTGGCCTGGGTGCGACAGGGTCCGCGCGCGCAACGCAGCAAACAAAAGAACCGTTTTGAGCGTTACTACGAAACCGCCGCGCAGGACGGGCCGATGATCGAGGAGGACGTGGAGCTGTGCATCCCGCCGCCACCGCAACTGGGCAATCGCGTCTGCATAACCTCCCTCGCGCGGCTTAAATATTTTCTCTTTTCCCAAAATCGTTTGAGCGGGTGCCAGTAATGAGTCCGCCAGCCTTGGTTTTTCTTCGCGCTTTTCATTGCCGCTGTTGCGCGCTTTAATTCCAGCGTGGCGATTTCAAAAACAGGGCGCATGAAAATGTTTTACGCGCCACCTCACCCCGGCCCTCTCCCCCGTTTCACGGCGGAGAGGGAGAATTATTTTTGGGGACGTTTTCCCGGGGTGGCGCTCCCGTCTTCGCGATGCTACGACGCGGCAAGCGCAACCCCGGGCTATTATCTTTCGCCCCGATGGGGCTTCGGTTTGGCGAGGGTGAGGACGGGAATAATCCAGATGGGCTGAAGATCGTGCGCTTCGGCCACGCTGACGCCATACGCCCTGGCCACCCACACGTCCGCGCGCAGGTTCAGGATGGCCAGAATCATCAATCCGATCAGGTTCATGTCCCAGCCGAGTGCCAGTCTGACCGCGGCAGCAGACTTGCCGCGCAATCGAACGAAAGACCAAAGTGCCAGCACCAGCATTGTTCCGGCGGCAATGCCGGTCGCCAGGGGATCGTGGGCCATCCACGTCAGACGGATTATCCAGGAAAACAATAAATATCCGCCGGCCACGACCAGCGCCAGCGTGCCCGGTTTCAGCGGCGTCGTGGGCGGTGGCGGAATTTCACCGGCGTCAATGCGCTCCTGGCGTTTGGCGGTGGCCCATTGAACGGCCACGTTGAGGAACGTGATGGTGACGAGGAGAAAGAACCACCAAAAACTGATGGTCGCGACAAACTGGACCCGGTCGCTCCATTCGAAATGCCGGCTCAGCACACGCATGGCCGTTTCTCCGCCCGCGGCCACTCCCAGATAAATAATCCAGAAGGCGATGACGATGACGGATTGTTTGAGCCGGTCCTTGCGGTCGGTCGTCGTGGAGCGGATGATCAGACATTGCGAGCCGACGCCGGCGGCGATGCCGAGAAGCGGCGTCAACGGCAGGAGCCAGGCGGCCAGAAAGCCCGATTTGGCCGCCGCTGCGCCTTTTGCTCCCGCACCCAGTCCGGCCGTTGCCGCCGAGCCGGCCGCCAGCGGCAGCATTGCGAGCACCGCGCCTGAAAATGCCTGGCCGGGCGCCGTCCGGCGCAGGGCGCCTTCCACAAACATCTGCACCTCGTCCTGCAACAGTTTGCGCCCGCGCGACAGCCGTTGTTTCACGGCGTCCTCGGTCAAATCCAATGCCTCCGCCACGTGTTCGATGGATTGATGTTCGCGGTAATACAGGACGAGCGGTTCGCGATACAGCTCCGGGATTTTTTCCAGCGACCGCCACAAAATCGCCTCCTCCTCCCGGCTGATGGCTTGCTCGGACGGGAGGGCTTCGATGGCGGGCGTATCATGCGCGTCTTCCAAAGGCGCGGCGTTGAGCGCCGGCTCGCGCCCGTCGCGTTCAAAGTTTTTTTGGATCCGGTGGCGGGCGATGCCGCACAGCCAGGCCCGGAGTTTGGCCGGTTCGCGCAGGGCGCCGAGCTGTTTCCACGCGGCGATGAAGGTTTCCTGGGCCATGTCCTCGCTCCGGCTCACGTTGCCGGTGGCGCTGTAGGACAGCGAGCAGATCAGGGTTTGATACCGTTCAACGATCCGGCGGAAGGCGTCCCGGCTTCCCTCCAGGCTTTCGGCCACCAGTTCGGCATCGTTTTGTTCCAGTGCGGGCATGGTCTTGAGTGTCATCATATCACTTTACACGTTCCTGAAAAGGTTGTTTGGGTGACAGAAAATGTTCGAGCATCCCGCCGTCCGCCGGGGCTGGAGGACGAACAAAAAGCGAACCCCGGCAAAAAAAGATTGTCCCCTTTGCCCGATTGGCGGCATTTACAGGTAGATGCAGGAATTGGATGACAACGCCCTGTTGCGCGAATACGTCGAGCGCGATTCTGAGGAGGCCTTTGCCGCGCTCGTTGCGCGGCACGTCAACAAGGTCTATTCGGTCGCGCTGCGCCTTGCCGGCAATCCGCATTCCGCCGAGGAAATCACCCAGGCGGTCTTCGTCATCCTGGCGAAAAAATCCCGGCAGTTGGGCAAGCGGGTCATCCTTTCCGGCTGGCTGTATCAGACCGCCCGGCTAACGGCGGTGACTTTTATCCGTGGCGGAATCCGGCGCGCCCGCCGCGAACAGGAGGCATACATGCAAACCGTTTTGAATGAAAATGAATCCGACTTGTCGCGCCGAAGCGGAACGGAGGTGGACGCAATCTGGAAACAGTTCGCTCCGCTGCTGGACGCGGCGATGGCGGGATTGAATGAAACCGACCGCCACGCCGTCGTGCTGCGTTTTTTCGACGGCAAAAGCCTGCGGGAAGTGGGCGCGGCTTTGGGTGCGAATGAAGAAGCCGCCAAGAAGCGCGTGAGCCGCGCGCTGGAGAAGCTGCACCATTATTTCACCAAGCGCGGCGTTTCCTCGACCACCGCCATCATCGCCGGAGCGATTTCCGCCAATTCCGTTCAAGCCGCGCCGGTGGCGCTGGCAAAATCCGTAACGGCCATCGCCGTGGCCAAAGGCGCGACGGCCAGCGGTTCGACTTTAACCCTCATCAAAGGAGCATTGAAAATTATGGCATGGACAAAAGCAAAAACGGCAATTGTGGTGGCCGCGAGTGTGTTACTCGCGGCAGGAACAACAACGGCTGTCATCCACCGGATGCACACGGGAAGTCAAGCCGTCCTGAAGACACTCACCTTGAAGGTGAATCCTGATTTATTCATCGAGAACATAAAGGCTGAAATGGGCCAAACCATGAGTACTCCATCGAATCATTGGAGTGATATTTTATTGGATTTGTTGCGAATCCAAGGGGTTGATTGCAACCCGCCGCGTGGTATTGCATTCAATACAAAGACCGGCGAAATCACCACGCAAAACACACCGGAAGCCCTCGATAAATTCCGGCGAACCGTCGAAGAGTTGAATCAGATTGATGGAAGATGCGATTTGGTTTCGCGAATTCCGGTGAAGCAGGGAATGCTTTTTACCGCCCGTTTTTACAAACTGTCTCCTTTAGACTTCGGCCAGCTTGGGCTTGGCCAGCCCAATGCCAAAACTACGCGGTACGGTTCCGGCTGGTGGATGTTGAATTCGAAAAGCTTGAACAAGCTAAACCAAAATTTGCGGTCACATAGATTTCGATCGTTCCAAGTGGCAAGAATTGTTACCGGGTATGGGATCGCCAGCGATTTATTCAGTGGAACGGCCGCCCAAAATATCGGATTCGAATGTCTTCCAATCGCGTTGGTTGACAACCCTTTCGGAAAAGAACAGATGATTGATCTAAAAGTGCAGGCAAGCACGACCGGTTACTTTACCAGCAATCCAGCGGGAGACTGGCCGGATTTTGCCAACCGAACAAATTGTGCAGTGTTCGCGGAGGCCAACGTCGAAAATGGTGGCACCTTGGTGTTTCGCGCGCATAATCCATCGGATTCAGAAAATAGTGAGTTGGTTGTTTTACTTGAAACATCCATCAAAACCACCAAGTAAAACAACCCGGCCTTGAGTTCGTGCCTGCCGCGAACCCGTCGAGATGCTGGTGGTGGAAAAGGTGAAGTAACCCGTTGGCCGTGGTGGAAGAAACCGTTCTCCGCGCTTTTCATTGCCGCTGCCACGCGCTTTAATTCCGGCGTGGCGATTTTGCACATCCAACCGGTTCAATCTCTCGACGCGCCGGAACTGGCGTTGTATTGCACCCTCCGCCGGGTCGAGGAACACGAGCGGGCCGGCGTGCTGGTGGCCACCAACATCAAGGTGGTCAAGCGGTTGCTGGCGAGCCGGTACACCGTCGTCTCCGCGCTGCTCACGCCTGCGTGGCTGGAACAGCTCGAACCGCTGCTGCGCGCCCGGCCGGAAAAAGAGATCTGCGTCTATGTCGGCGAACGGAAGCTGCTGGAAACCATCACCGGCTACCAGTTGCATCAGGGCGCGCTGGCCGTGGCCAAAATCCCGCCGCCGCCGGACTTTGAAACGCTCCTGAAAAACTCGCCGCGACCGCTGCTGCTCGCCGCCGTGGAGGGCATTGCCAGCGCGGAAAATCTGGGCGCGGTGGTCCGGAACTGCGCGGCTTTTGGCGCGCATTTTCTGATTGTGGGCGAGACGTGCGGCAGTCCATTTCAGCGCCGCGCGGTGTCCGGTTCCATGGGCACCACCTTCGAGCAACCATTGATACACGTGGACAATCTGGTGGAAAAACTGACGTCGCTGCGGGCGCGGGGCGTGCGGTGTCTGGCGGCGCATCCCCGGCCCGGGGCGAAAAAGCTGACCGCCGTGGATTTGCGGGGCGACTGCTGTTTGGTGTTTGGCGCGGAAGGACCGGGCCTCACGCCGGCCGTGCTGGCGGCGTGCGACGACATGGTGGAAATCCCGATGCCGTCCCACATGAATTCACTGAACGTGGCTGTCGCCACGGGCATATTCCTTTACGAAGCGACCCGGCAGCGCGGAAACAAGGCTAAAGGCTGAAGATGAACACATCGAACATCGAACATTCAACATCGAACGCCGAACATCGAATTGGGGGAAAGAAAGGCTGAAGGCTGAAGGATTAAAGACGTGGCAAATTGAACGGAATCCGGTTTTGCGTTTTTTTCATAAACTTTAGCATTTAGCCTTCAGCCTTTAGCCTTCTTGTCCATGTCCGCCAGCCCCGGTATGGAGAAGGACTAATTCTAGTCGTCGGCTTTTGGCAACTTGCCTTCCTGGTAGCTGGTCAGGAATTTCTTTAAAAAAGCTTTTTGTTCGTCCGGGGCAATGTCCAACGCCTTTTGTTCGGTGGCGACGGCTTCGTTGGTTTTGCCGTTCATGAACTGGACCCGGGCGAGCGTGTCCAAAATGGCGGGTTCCTTGCCCTTGGTGGCTTCGTTGGCCCGCCCGGCCATTTTTTCGGCGAGCGCCAGGTCGCGCTTCTCCAGTTCCGGCTGCGTGGCGATGGTCCAGGCGAGGGAATTTTGCAGCATCGCGTTCTTCAGGTGCGCGTCACTCAAGGATCCGGCCAGTTTGTAGGCATCGGCATAATTCTTCCGGCCCAGCAGAATGGAGAACCGGACGGTATCAAGACTGTCGCTCATGGCCGGCTCCGATTTTTTCATCTCGGCGATTGCCGCCTCGGCGGCGTCCCAATCCTTGTTTTTGAGGGCTTGGCTGAGCTTTTTGGACAATTCCATCTCCCGGGCTTGGGCCTGTTGTTGACTTTCGTATTCCGCGGCAAACTTGGTGATGTCAAAACGACCGGCCAGAATATCTTCCAACGTCTTTTCGTCCAACCCCATCGGGTGACCGATCCAAGCGATGCGGCCCTGTTGGTTGACGATGAAGGCGGTGGGAATGCCGTTCTGTTCCGCCGCCTTCATCCAATTAACCGCCATAAAGCCGTTGGTTTCCTGACTTTTGTCGTCGAGGGCGACCCGGTAGGTCATCTGGTCGCCCATTTTTTTCACGAACGGCGCAACCCCGTCATCATTTTGTTCCCAGACATCCTGACCGATGGCAATGAGTCCCCGGTCCTTGAATTTTTGCCACAGTTCGTTGAGGTGCGGGATGGAGGCGCGGCAGGGGCCGCACCAGGTGGCCCAGAATTCCACAATGTAAATGTGGTTCGTGTCGAAGGCCTTCACCGGGTCGCCCTGCACCCATTTGGCAACCTGGAGTTTCGGGGCCGGGTCGCCAACCGTCAATTTTGCCTCCGCCGTCAATGCGGCGACCGCAAGAGCGACGCCGGTGAGAATGGTCAAGGTTCGCAGCAATAAAGAATTTTTCATGTCAATTCCTGGGTTCGGGTTTGAAGTTGGGCGCATCATTTGTTGGCAAGACCAGTCTTGACTGGGAAAGCGTTTTGTCCAGTTGAATCTGCATAGATGCTTTCAACCCGAACTCCGAAGTTGAATTTCTGCATTTGCGGAGTGTGGCCGTCCCGGCCACAGCCAAACAGGTGGGCGGGCGGTTGGGAAATGTTCCGTGGTTTGAATGAAGCCAGTTGCTGCGCCCGAGGACGGGCGCACTCCGACATGACCTCGTCCGCCCCACTCCCTTTTCGATTTCGGAGTTTGGATTCAACAGAAGCTCCCTTTCCCCGGCAGAAGGGGGAATCAAATTTTGAGAAAAAACAGGGGGTTCCCACTTCTTGGGCTGCCACCAAATACAAAGATTGCCAAATCTTTGAAACTTTTGCACTTTACCGCTGGTTAAGTTCGGAAACAAATGGGTTTTGTCATCAGCATGAAATTTTTCTCCAAATTTCGGATGGTTGCCATGTTGGTGGTCGCGTTGATGGCCATCGGCACACGGGCCGAGGCGCAGGGTTTCGGGTATTTCCTGTCCTGGTCAGGTTTGCCCAATCCCGTCGGGTTGAATTCCAATCTGACTTATACCATCAACCTGACCAATACGGGAGCCGCGCTGCCGTATGTCTATGTGACCAACACATTGGACGTTCATTCCACGTTTGTCAGTGCCACCATCGCCGACACATCTTCCGCCGGCATCATAACGACCAACGGCAATGTCGTGGCATTCAGCATCCCATTTGATATAGGTGAGATTGCCCAAATGACCGTTATCGTCCAACCCACTGCGGTCGGGCCTATCACCAACACGGTGACATTAGCTTTTTCCACCATCACCAATTTTTCCACCAACATCATCAACCAAGTATTCACCAACGCCATACCGGTGGCGGATCTGGCGGTGGGCATGATTGGGCCGTCGTCGTCGGTCTTCTCCAACGATTGGATGGTTTATGGCGTCAACGTCACGAACCTGGGGCCGGACCCTGCGTCCAATGTTATGCTGACCAACACGCTGCCGACGGGCGTGGGATACAAAAGTGTTTCGCCTGCCCTTAAGAATCTTGGCAGCGGCAGCAACGTCGTTTTCAGTCTTGGTACGCTGGCCAGCGGCGCTTTCACCAATTTGTATCTGACGGTTCAGCCCACCAACGCGGGAGTCCTGCCGTTTTCATCGTTTGTCAATTCGAGCAGTGTAACTGATACCAACTTGGCCAACAACACCGCCACCACCAACATCACCGTCAACAATTACTTTCCCGCCAATTTGGTGGCCTACACCAACTCCGCGCAAAAATACAACTTACAGAATAATTTGGTGGAGCAGAGCGTTCTGTTAACCAATCAAGGAACAAATGATGTTGATTCTGCGCGGATTGTTGTTTCAGGGTTGGCCAGGACCAACGTGTTGTTCAACGCCGTCGGCACGAATAATGGGAATCCGTTTGTGGTTTATGGCACTTCGCTCGCTGCCGGCCAGAGTGTGGGATTGCTGTTGCAATTCGCCGCAGATAATTACTTTCCTTTTACCAATTCACAGTTGCAGGCATTTGCAGTTAGTCCGCCCAATTTGACGCCGCCGCCGGTGGTGGCGGTGAGCACAAACCTCAACATCACCCACATCGTCAGGCTGTCTTCGGGTGACATGTTGATCTGGTTCCCGTCCATTACCAATCGGACTTACACCGTGGTTTACAGCAGCGACCTTTTATCTACGAATTGGCTGGCAGCACAACCTTCTGTGGTAGCCCCTGCGAATGACACCGAATGGATTGATTACGGTCCGCCGGGAACACTAAGTCATCCAACCAATACTCCCGTGCGGTTTTATCGCGTATTCCTGAACCCTTGATGCCATGTCACCAATCTCCATGAGAAACGTTCGCGACCGCGATTTTTTTACGTGGTGTCTGTCCTTTTGTTTCGCCGGTGTCGCATTGGCTGCCTCGGCCCAATCACAAACCCCCGGCCCAAATCCAAGTGCTCCTATCGAGGTACCCCCGGACGCCACGGTTCAACCGCAGCCGTCCACCGATGCCTGGGACCGCTGGGGGATTCAAAAGGTTTCCCAGGATGACGATTGGACGCGTCACTTCCGCATCGGAGCCATGGTTGGGTTGAACATCAAGGCCAATTTCAGCATGAAGGGAAATTTATTTAACATTTCTAGCGCCGGATCCGAAGTCTATGAAGACGGTTACGTGCATCCGTCTGGGAATGCTTTTGGCACAACGACGGATTGGGGTTATGACAGTGCTTTACAAATCAGTGGCTCGAAACTGCTCATGCACCAGGCGGCTTCGTTTTCCCCGACCAGCGGCGGCAGTGCGGAAGACGGCGGTTCGGCGTTTGTGGGATTCGACATGGCCTACGGCGGTAATCTCTGGGATTGGGGCCACACACGGATCGGGTGGGAGTTGGGTTTTGGTCTGCTGCCCATCAACATTACAGACAATAAACCCATGTCGGTTACTGTTACTCAGAACACTTACTCGTTTGACACCGGCGGCATCAGCATGCCGGATCCGAGGTACCAAGGCAGGCCTACCGCCAGCGGGCCTGCCATTTACAGCGATCGCACACTGGAGTCCAGTGACCTCATTCCGAATGTGCCGGTCACCGGCTCGCGCACACTGGACGTGATGCTCTACACCGTGAGGCTCGGACCGTCGGTTTATTGGGATTTGAATAAAGATATCGGCGTGTCGGCCAGCGCTGGCCCAGCCCTCGGCATCGTGTCCGGCGATTACAAATACGACGAAATCATCCTCAGCACCCCTAATAAGGGACAGGTTGGCGCGACCGACCTGGTCTATGGCGGCTATGTGAACGCGACGTTGATGTATCACGTACCGGGAGAAAATGGCGACCTTTACCTGGGCGCGCAATTCATGTCGCTGGGGAACGCCACCTTCAGCGGCGGCGGTCGGGAAGGACGATTGAATCTGGGCGGACAAGTTTATATTACCGCCGGCATCAACTGGCCGTTCTAACAGCCCATTTTCGATTTACGATATACGATTTACGCGACATGCCGGATTGTTATTGGCTTCGTAAATCGTAAATCGCACATCGTAAATTCCAGTCAGCGCAGCTTTTCCCCCTGGATTTTCGCGGGGTCGTTCACGCCGAGCTGGAGCAGCGCGGCGTTGGCATAAAGCGCCAGATTCGGTTTGAATGCCGGCGCATCGAGCGCGCGCCGTTCGCGGTCGAGTTCCTTGATGGCCAGCGTGTCGAGCGCCACGGGGTCGCGGCTGAACCACAGTTGATTCAGCACGGTGGAATAGTGCAACAGGCCGCGCGAGCCGCCTTCGTATTGGCCGATGAGCGCATCGGTGATGTTGAGCACCACGCGGTCGCCCAGCACGGGCAGGGCGTAAATTTCCGGCACGGCAACGGCCAGCCGGCCGGGGTCGTCCGCAAAGCGCCGCGTGTTGTCCACGCTGCCCATCGCCAGGCCGTAAAGATGTCCGCAAACGCCGGCATCTTCCTGGTTCAGCAGCGGCGCGATGCTGATGATTTTGGTGATCTGCCGGCTGACCAGCAGGGAGACGAAGGATTTTCGCCCGATGCCTTCGCCTTTTTTGCCGAATTCCAAATCGCCCCAGACGAGATTGCCGATGATGGCGGTGTCGGGCTGATAAAAGTTCGTTGGATCGTAGCCCGCTTCCACGCAACCGGCCACGCCCACACCGAGTCGCGCTCCGAGCTTGAAAAATCCGGCGGCGCGCAAATTGTCCCCGTGTTTGTCCCAGATGATGATATGTTGCGGCGGCACGCCCGCGTCGAGCAACCCGTGGATCACCGCCGCCACGACGGCGGGCCGCGTGCCGCTGAGCATTCCGGCGGTGGAAAACACCTTGATGCCGATGACGTCCTGCGTCGAGACGAGGCTGCGCCAGGCGGCGGTGACCGTGGTTTGGCCGGTGAAATTCGTGATGCCGCGATTTAGCATGGCCTGCACCCGCGTGGGGTCGGGTTGAAAATTGGAGATGGCGTTTGCATTTTCAACGGTAACGACCCGCGCGATGGCGTTGGTGGAATGACCGGCAAACGAATCAACGGCCCGACCCGGCAAACACGCCAGTCCGACGGCTGCCGCCATTGCCAGCCACCGGGCCGCTGGCACGAATTGAGTTTGCGCGTTTCTTGACACTTTTGGGTGTGGATGCTACCACCAACGCCGATGCTGGCCACCAAAAACGAAGGCGAGGGTGGAAGATGGAAGATAGAAGATGGAATACGGCACACCATCGATAAATTCCATTCTCCATTCTCCATCTTCCATCCTCGTTGTTTTATCTTCCTGGCGCTTGCCCTGTTCATTGCGGGCTGCACGCCGTCCGGTCCACGCGCGTTGCTCAAGGGCAAAAAACTTCTGGAACGCGGCGATTACGCCGGCGCGGTGGCGCAATTCAAGACCGCCACGTCGCTTCTGGCCACGAACGCGCAGGCGTGGAATTATCTCGGGGTGGCGTACCAGTATGCCGGCCAGCCGACCAATGCGGCGACGGCGTATCAATGCGCCCTGGCACGCGACCGCGATTTGATGGAGGCGCACTACAATCTTGGTTGTTTGTGGCTGGAGCAGAACAAACCGGATGCGGCGGAAGGCGAGTTCATCGCCTACACGTTGCGCCGGCCCAAGGCGCCGGAAGGCTGGCTCAAGCTCGGCCTCGCACAGCTTCAATCGCACGATGTCACGTCAGCGGAAAAAAGTTTCAGCACCGCGCTTTATCTGAGTCCGAACAACGCCGAGGCCTTGAATGGTTTGGGACTCGCGCGGATCGAACGCGGACATCCGCGCGACGCGGCGCAATTTTTTGCGGCGGCGGCAAAGGAACAGCCGGTTTACGCGCCGGCTTTGCTGAACCTGGCGACAGTGGCGCAGCAGTATTTGCATGATAACACGCTGGCGCTGCAAAATTATCGCGCGTATCTGGCGCTGACGCCGCGCCCGGAAAATTGGGACGCGGTAAACGACATCGCGAACAGTCTGGAGCCGCCGCCGGCGAATCAAAATCAAGCTGCCGCAGTCACAACTGAAAACAGAACGCCGGTGGCCGGCAGCGCGGTTCGCACGACCGGGTTGCCACGAACACAGGCGGTTGTCCGCGCCAGTTCAAATCCGCCGCGGGGAACAACCCCGGCGCAGATCGTGAAGGGCCAGCCGCAACCGGCGATGGTCGGGACGCCCGTGGCAGAAACGCCGCCGGAACCGGCGACCGGGAAGACAGGGGTTATTTCCAGGCTGAATCCGCTGAACTGGTTTCGCTCTTCCGCGCCGGAAAAACACAATGAGAATAAAGTGACGCCCCTGCCGCCGCCGGTGGCGAACAACAACCGTGCCGGCGTAACGCCGCCGGCGCCGGTAAATTCCAGCATCCCAACGCAAACTGCATCCGCGCCCGCGCCGAAGCCGGTGGTTGCGCCGAAGCCGGTCAAGATGGTTCAGCCCGCGCCGCCGACGTTTCCGCGTTACCTGTATCTTTCGCCGCGCAAACCGCCGGCGGGCGACCGGCGGACGGCATCGGGTGCGTTCACCCGGGCGCGGGAGTTTGAGCAGAATTCGCGCTGGCTGGACGCGTTGCAATCATATCGTCAGGCGACGGAACTGGATCCGGGCTGGTTCGAGGCGCAATACAATTACGGCGTGATCGCCTTTCGGCTGCGGAACTTCAATCAATCGCTCGCCGCTTACGAGATGGCGCTGGCGCTCCAGCCGGATTCGGTGGATACGCGTTATAATTTCGCGCTGGCGCTCAAGGCGGCGGGTTATGTGCCCGACGCGGTGAATGAATTGATAAAGATTCTGGCGGTAAATCCGGACGAGATGCGCGTGCATCTGGCGCTAGGAAATCTTTACGCGCAGCAATTGTACGACCTGGTGCAGGCGCGGCAGCATTATTTGAAGGTCCTGCAACTGGATCCGCGTAATCCCCAGGCGCCGGACATTCAGTTCTGGCTTTCGTCGAATCCGCCTTGATGGAAGTTTGCCGGGTGAAAAACTCCGCGCGAATCGCCGCTGCGGCAAAGGATTTCACCGGCGGCAGCATGTTTTTTAAACGCCCGTGGGAGGCCGAAACTGGCATGAAACCGGCTATAATTTAACTGGCATTCTAAATTGGAGAATTTAATCTCATGATTATGATAGGTGCGGAAATACCAAATCTGGCTCTCGATAATCTGCCGGTCAATTGGTTCGACGGGGTGGTTTTGGGAATGTTGATCATCGGATTTTTCCGCGGGCGCAAGCGCGGCATGTCAAAGGAACTTCTGCCGTTGTTGAAATGGGTGTCGCTGGTCCTGGTGTGCGGGTTTTGGTATCAGATGGCCGCTGAACTGTTGGTCAACACCGCTTCGTTGAGCCAGTTGCCCAGTTGCATTTTTGGTTATCTGCTTCTGGCGCTCGTGATTGTGCTCGTGTTTATGTTTCTCAAATGGCTTCTGGCCAGTCGCCTGGGCGATAAAAGTTTGTTCGGCGGTGGCGAATACTATTTGGGGATGTTGTCCGGCATGATTCGGTTTGCCTGCATGCTGCTGGCCGTGCTGGCTTTGCTGAACGCGCCGGTCTACACGGCGCAGGACATTAAAAAACACGACGCCTACGTGAAACGTTGGTTCGGCGGCGGATTGTATAGCGGCAACTATTTTCCCAGTGTGCAGATCGTGCAGGAGCAGGTCTTCACCAAATCGTTCACCGGGCCTTACATCAAAGATTACCTGGGCCCGCTGCTGATCGAAACCGCTCCGGCGCCGGCCGCCAAGCCGGAACCAAAACCGGCGGTGGTTAACATCAAAAAGTAAGCGTCGCGTCGCCAAACAAGCATGGCCGGCACGCTCTCCCCCGCAACCCGCGAACGCATCCGCGCCGCCAGCGACATCGTGGATATCATCGGCTCGTATCTGCCGCTGAAAAAGGCGGGCGCAAACTTCACCGCCCTCTGCCCCTTTCACAAGGAAAAGACACCCAGCTTCAACGTCAATCCGCATAAACAAATTTTCCACTGCTTCGGCTGCCACAAGGGCGGCGACGTGTTCACCTTCGTCAAGGAATACGAAAACATCGGGTTTATGGACGCCGTCCGCCGGCTGGCCGAACGCGCGAAAATTCCCCTGGAATTTGACCAGACCCCCGGCGAACAGCAATCGCGCCACATCAAGGACCAGTTGCTCCAAATCCACGAGCAAATCACCCAACGCTGGCAGAATTGTCTGCTCAATGAAGCCGGCGGCCAGATCGCCCGCGATTACCTCACCAAACGCGGCGTGTCGCCGGAAGCGGTGAAACTCTTTCGGCTCGGCTACGCGCCGGATGCCTGGGACGACACCGTCAACTGGGCCAAAAACAAAAGCCACGACCTTGCCCTCGTCGAAAAGGCCGGTCTCATCTTGCGCAAAGAAGGCAGTGATAAATTTTACGACCGTTTCCGCGGGCGGCTCATGTTTCCCATTTGCGACGAGCAGGGCCGGGTGATTGGTTTCAGCGGACGGGTTTTGTCCGGCGACGAAAAAACGGCCAAATACGTCAACTCGCCGGAAACGCCCATTTTCACCAAGAGCCGAATCTTCTTCGGCCTGGATAAATCCAAACGCGCCATCCTCGACGCTGGATTTGCCATCGTTTGCGAAGGCCAGCTTGATTTGATCGCGTGTTTCATGGCCGGGGTGCAAAACATCGTCGCGCCACAGGGCACGGCTTTCACCGCCGACCACGCGCGCATCATCAAACGTTACGTGGACGAGGTGGTGCTGTGTTTTGATTCGGACGAAGCCGGCCAGAATGCCGCCGTGCGGTCGCTCGACCATCTGCTCGCGTCCGGCCTTGCCGTGCGCGTGGCGGTGGTGCCGGCGCCGCACGACCCGGACAGTTTCATCAAGGCCGATGGCGGCGAAGCGTTCCGAAAACTGGTGGAAGGCGCCGAGGGATTTTTCGATTACTATTTGAACCGGCTCTGCAAACTGGACGACGCGAACAGCGACAAAGGTCGAAACGCCATTTTGCGCGGCATGGCCGAGGCCGTCCACAAGACCGGCAACAACGTGCTGGTTGACAAATATGCGCAGAAGACCGCGTTGCGCCTGGGCGTTTCGCCCGAAGCTGTGCGCGCCGAATTTGCAAAAGTCCGGAGTCCGGAGTCCGGAGTCCGGAGTTCGGAAAATGAAAATGCAACATCAAACGAGCCAGAAGCCGAAACGCCGCGTTCGTCCACTCAGGAATTCTGGTTGCTGAAACTTTTGTTGCTGCACGACGATTTGGTCGGCTGGACTGCGTTGCATCTGGACGTGAACTGGATTTTGCATCCGCTGGTCCGGCAAATTGTCGAACGCCGGCTGACGGCGCAGACAAATGAAACCTGGCAAAGCCTGGCTGCGTTTTTGGATGAGTGCGAATCGCCCGAAATGCGGGGCCTCGTCACCGAAGCCGTCGCCGAAGACCGCAAAATTCCCAATCCGGACCAGCAACTGGGCGATGTGGTTCTGCGCTTGCGGAACCAATTTCTGGATCGTCAAATCGCCACGTTGACGCAAAAAGCAAGCCAGCCGGGAATTTCCGACGCAGAAAGCATTGAACTGCTGCGCGAGCGAGACAAGTGGCGCGAACAAAAGAGCGCGCCGCTGAAGTGAGCCGGTCATTCCGGATGGACACAGTGACGCTCCGGTGCTGGATGTCATCCAATGGTTGAAAGAGTGTAGCCGTTCCGCTGATTAATCAAAACACGTTACCGCGTTCGCAACGCGCGAAGGAAATAAGCTTGGACAGCCTTTATCGCACCGAACGAAATGGAATTTAGAGCATTTTCGATTTAGATAGACGTATTGGGTAAAGTCTGCTATTCTCTTTTTATGAAAAGGGAATTATGCGTCCTTTAAGTCAGGATTTGCGACAGCGGATCATCGCCGCGCGGGAGCGCGGG
>Ga0224557_1000640_pt1 | contig 37931 bp, 29 predicted proteins | sample 714S31014metaG_FD_180677 | JGI IMG/M metagenome (GOLD analysis project Ga0224557, IMG submission 180677) | Peat soil microbial communities from Stordalen Mire, Sweden - 717 S3 10-14 | ecosystem: Environmental > Terrestrial > Soil > Wetlands > Peat | place: Sweden: Norrbotten County, Stordalen...
GTGCAGGTTGACGGTGCTGCGCTCGCGGTAAGGGTTGGGCTTGGTGCCGGGGAAGCCAAGGGATTTCATCCCCTGCTGCACCGCGGCCATGTTGGAGAAGTCCTGCGGTAGCACCGACCGCCACCGGGGATCGCCGACCGGTGTGTACTCCCACTCCGCTTCGGGCTCTTGGCCCTTCGGGTACAGCTCGAACACCGACACCTCGAAAATGCACTTGTCTGGGTTGTAGCTGGGGTGCGGCCGCGCGCCATAGCACAGCGCACTGGTGAGGCCCTGCCCGATTTGGAAGTTCGGAAAGATCTGCCAGGCCGTGCCGGCCTGGCCGAGGATGTCGGCCGGAATCGTCGGCCAGATCACGCCGCGGGCCTCATCGTCGCGGCGCGCCGATGCCAGCCAGTGCTCGAGAACTTTGTCGGCCGGTGTGCCCTCGGGCAATTCGTCGACAAGTCGCTTGGCGGCGTTCACCAGTGTCTGGGTGGTCGTGGCGTTGGTCTCCTCCATCGTGTACACCTGCATCTGCGCGGTGGAGACACGTGGGTCGGCGCCGGTACCGAGGCGGATCTTGGACTTGGTGGCCTCCAGATCCTTTGGAGCGTCATAGCCGATATGGCTGTGCTTGCCCTGCGCCTTGGCCCACCCCTTGAATTCGCCAAACTGGTTGAACTCCGGGTGGGTCGTGAAGACGTGGTAGGTCTCGTTGAAGGCCTCCATCGCGACCTTCCAGTTGCAATCGACAGCCAGCCACTTGCGCCACTTGCAGCGCATGTTCTCCAGGCCGAACGGGTCCAGGATCTTGGCGGCGGGAAACAGGAAGTCGGCCAGCGGCTCGCTGTCGGCGTCCATATTGATCCACAACCAGCCGCCCCAGGTGTCGACCTTGACCGGCCGGAGGTGGGTGTTGTCGGGTGTCAGCGCGTCCTGCCAGTCCGGTTGTTCGCGGATGTGCGTGCATGCCCCGTCCAGGCCGTAGGTCCAGCCGTGGAAGCCGCACACGAACGACTTGCGCGCACGGCCGCGGGCGTTCTTCGCGCCCTCGGGTGTGTCGATCAACCGGCGACCCCGGTGCATGCAGACGTTGTGGTGGGCGTTAAACGCGTTCTCGCCGGTGCGCACCACGATGATCGAGTCGTCGAGGATGTCATAGGTCAGGTAGCTGCCCACCTCGGGCAGCTCTTCGACCCGGCCCACCTGCTGCCAGACTTTCCGCCATAGCTTGTCGCGCTCGTCGCGGGCATATTTCTCGCTGATATAAGCCTCGACACCGATCGTCATGGGTTTCGATAGTTCCTCGGCTCCAGTGTCGGACCCTTCGGAATCCACGTCATTCACGCCCTTGGCAAGATCAGTCATCACATCCTCCTAATGGCCGCGCGGAAGGCTTCGTCTTTGAGAAACAACGATGTGTTGTCGGCGCCGAGATGGCTCCACTTGAGGTCGAGCCCGCCGTCGACGAGCAGCGTCTGGCCGGTGATGTAGCTCGACAACTCCGACAGCAGAAAGAGGATGGCGCCGGCCTGTTCCTCGGGCCGCCCGCGCCGGCCCATCGCGATCGCCTGCCGGTCCCGGTCCGGGTCCTCATCGACATAGGTCCGCGAGGCCGCGGTCTCGGTGACGCCCGGCGCCACGGCATTCACCCGGATCCCGGCCAGCGCCAACTCGAGCGCCATCGTGCGGGTCATCGCCGTGATTGCGGCCTTGGCGGTCCCGTAGGCGATGTGAAACGGCGCAGTGTTCATGCCGCTGATCGAGGAGATCGACACGATCGACCCGGGCAGCTGCTGCGCGACCAGTTCGGCCGCCACGGCCCTGCTCATAAAAAACGCCGTCTCAAGGTTCGCGGTGAAGATCTCGCGCCAGTCGCTACGGGTCACCCGAGTCGACGGCATCCAGGTCGACGGTGCAGCACCGCCCGCGACGTTGACCAGACCGTACAGGCTGCCATCGGCACGCCGCGCTTGGTCGATCACCGCGGCGACGCCCTCGTCGGTCGACGCGTCGGCCGCGACAGGCACCACCGCCAGACCCTCTTTAGCGAGCGGCGCGATGTGCTCATCGAGGTTTTCCTTTGACCGGCTCACGGCAATCACCGTGGCCCCGGCCCGAGCGGTCATCGCGGTTATGGTCGTGCCGATGCCGCCGCCGCCGGCTCCGGACACCACCACGATGCGACCGTCGAGTCTGAGGAGGTCCTCCATGGCCTGCTTTCGGCATACCCTTCGCATGTTGTCCGGACAAGATATGGGATTCTGCCCGTCGGAGAATACTATTCCCATCGCTGTACATGGCTGTCAAGGTCGAGGACGGGGCTTTGGCGGCTATTGTCTGGACTAGCAGGACTTGATAACGTCCAGCCCAAACGGCCGACCGGAAGGATCGCGGCGGGACCATGGCCCTCTCATCGCAGCCATCACGGTATGCGCCCGTGAATTCCCCGAATTCAGAGCCCCATCCGGTCGATGTCGCCGAGTCCTGGCGGCTCGACCGGGTCACCGCTCCCAGTCGCTTGTTCGGCGCCAATGGTCTGCGCACCGGCCCGGACGGTCGCGTTTACATCGCCCAGGTAACCGGCAGCCAGATCAGCGCGCTGGATCACCGCACCGGGGAAGTCGAAGCCATCAGCCCCAAGGGCGCCGACATCGTGGCACCCGACGACGTCGCGTTCGACGCGAGCGGCAACTTGTACGCGACCGAGGTGATGGACGGCCGGGTCAGCATGCTTGACACTGCCGGCCGAACCCGAGTGCTGCGCGACGACATTCCATCGGCCAACGGCATCACCGTTCATCAGGGCCGGCTCTTCATCGGTGAGTGCCGTGAGGGTGGGCGTCTGCTGGAACTCGACCTAGGCGGCGGCCCGCCGCGAGTGCTGCTGGAGAATGTGCCGTCACCGAATGCGATGGAGGTCGGCCGGGACGGCCTGCTGTATTTCCCGGTGATGGGTGCGAACGAGATTTGGCGCATTGACCCCGACGGCAGCCCGGACAGCACCGCGCCGCAACGCGTTGCGGGCGATCTCGGTGTGCCCGACTCGGTCAAATTCGATTCCAAGGGCTACATCGTCTCGACCCAGGTGGCCAGCGGGCAGGTACTGCGCATCGATCCTCGCAACGGCGAACAACGTCTACTGGCGCAGCTGAATCCCGGGCTGGACAACTGCACCTTCGTCGGCGACCGGCTGCTCGTTTCCAACTTCACCGGCGCGATCACCGAGATATCGCCGGACGGAACAACGCGAGCGGTGTTGCCCGGCGGCCTTAACTGGCCGATGGATCTGACGGTGGGCCACGACGGGCAGCTCTACATCGCCGACGGCACCTATTTCTATGCCGCGTTGCCCGACGGGTCTTTGCAGACCGTGGGGATGCTGTTCAGTCCCGGCTATCCCGGATTCCTGCGCGGTGTTGCGTCGAGCGGACCCGGCGAGTTCGTCGTAACGACGTCGGGTGGCCAGGTCACCCGCTACCGACCGGGGCTGAGCGAAAGCGAGGTGCTGGCAGACGGTTTCAACCAGCTCTACGGTGTCGCCGTTAGGGCCGGCGGTGTCGTCTTCGCCGAATTGGGCACAGGACGGCTGCTGTCGTGGAGCTCGGGCGGCGTCGAGGTGCTGGCGACCGACCTGCGTGAGCCGGTCGGCGTCGCGATCGACGCAGACGGGGCGTGCCTGGTGGCACAGGCCGGCGCCGGAACTGTGGTCAAGGTCAACGGATCGAGGATCGAGACCGTCGTCGCCGACCTGCAACGCCCGCAAGGCATCCTGGTGCGCGACGGTGTGCTCTACATCGTGGACGCCGGCGCCAAGAAGTTGATCGCGTTTGACCTGGCCACCCACGTTCAGCAGACCATCGCGTCCGGGTTACCGGTCGGCCCTCCGCCGGGTGTGGCCCCCAAACCGCTGAGAGGAATGCCGCCGTTCTCGGGGCCGCAGGGCCCCTTCGCCGGAATCGCCGCCGCGGCCGACGGGACCCTCTACATATCGGCCGATGGTGACGGCAGCATCCTGGCATTGCGCCGGTTGCAGGACAACCGCTGATGCCCCAAGCCATCTCCAGCGACCATCGCTACCTGCAAATCGCCCGCACGCTGCGTAAAGAGATCGTTGACGGGGTTTATCCGGTGGGCTCGCAGCTGCCGACCGAACATCAGCTATGTGAGCGATTCGACGTCAGCCGCTATACCGTCCGCGAAGCACTCCGCCGGCTGCGCGAGGACAACCTCGTCGCATCGCGGCCCCGAGCGGGCACGCATGTTGTTCCCCGGCCGGCGTCGAGTTCCTATGCCCAGGACGTGATGTCGATCGACGACCTGCTCGCGTTCGCCGCCGGCGCCCAGCTGACGATCGATTCCAACGCGATGGTGACAATCGACGTCGCGCTCGCCGCCCGGACCGGACTGGACCTCGGCACCCAGTGGCTCGCCGTGAGCGGCTACCGGCAAGCCGACGGCGCGCCGGTGCCGATGTGCCGAACCGAGTACTACATCAACCGCACGTTCGCGGCGGTAGGCAGGCTGCTGCAACGCCACACCGGGCCGATCTTCCCGTTGATCGAGGATCTTTTCGGCGTGAACATTGCCGAGTTGCACCAAGAGATCGCCGCGGTTCAGCTGTCGCCCGAGCTGGCCGCCGGCCTCGGAGTTGCGACCGGTACGGCGGCACTACAAATGGAACGCACCTACAAGACCTCTGACGGCGCGGTCGCCCAAGTGACGATCAACACCCATCTGTCGTCGAACTTTCGGTACGCGATGACCATGCGCCGCGTGAACGATCAGGCCGGTTGAGGTGATTGCCCGGGCCCGACAGGACGCGGCACTTGCGGCCGACGCATACCGGCGCGGGCTGTGGGTACACACCACACTGGCCGATTCACTAAAGGCGGCGGCAGAGAGCTCGCCGCGGCGAACGGTACTGGTGGACGCCGACACTCGGATGGACTGTGCAACGCTGCACACCCAGGCCACCGGGCTGGCGGGCGCGCTGCTGGCGCGCATGCCGAGGGGCAGCGTGGTGTCGTTCATGCTGCCCAACTGGCACGAAGCCGCGATCATCTATCTGGCCGCGACGCTGGCGGGAATGGTCGCCAACCCGATCTTGCCGTCCATGCGGGATCGTGAGCTGCGGTTCATCCTCGAAGACGCGGACAGCCGGATGATCTTTGTGCCGGCCCATTTTGGCCGCCACGATTACGCCGCGATGATGGCGCGGGTGACCGCGCAGTTGGAATCACCGCCCGACGTGGTGGTGGTGCGCGGCGACGCCGGCTCGAACTTCATCCCTTTCGCGTCACCGCTTGCAGGACAGGCCACGACCGGAGAGCTGCCAGCGCTGGACCCCAACGCCGTGCGCATGATCCTCTACACCTCGGGGACGACTGGACGGCCAAAGGGTGCGCTGCACACCCATAATTCGATCCACGCGCTGATCTGCCAGATTCGCGATCACTGGCTCGTCGACCCGGGCGACGTATTCCTGGTCGCCTCCCCGATCGCTCACATCGGCGGCTCCATCTACGCGTTCGAATGCCCGCTGCTGCTGGGCACGACGGCGGTGCTGATGGACCATTGGAACGGCGACGACGCCGTCAAACTCATGCAGGCCGAACACTGCACGCACATGGCCGGGGCAACGCCGTTCCTGGAGCAGATCCTGGCCGCCGCGCAGCGCGCCGGGACGCGGCTGCCCGATCTGAAGGTGTTCATCTGCGGCGGTGCGTCCGTGTCGCCATCACTGATCCGCAGGGCAGCAGCGTATTTCGGGTCGGCCGTCATCACTCGTGTTTACGGCTCGACGGAGGTGCCGGTGACGACCATAGGGGCGCTCCAACACCGCGACCACGCCGCCGACACCGACGGCCACGTAGGCCTGGCTGACGTCAAGCTCGTCGGCGGTGAGGGGTCCGGCGAAATCTATGTCCGCGGGCCGCAGATGCTGGTCGGCTACCTGCATCCCGAGGATGAAGCCGAATCCTTCGACGCCGAGGGTTACTTTCGCACCGGGGATCTCGCCCGCTGGGTCGACGATGAGTATCTGCTCGTCACCGGGCGGGCTAAGGACATCATCATCCGCAACGGCGAGAACATCGCACCCAAAGAGGTCGAGGACATCCTGACCGGCCACCCCGGCATCGCCGAGATAGCCATCGTCGGCCTGCCCGACGCGCGAACCGGGGAACGGGCATGTGCCGTCGTGGTGCCCACGGCGACACCCGGCCCGGACGTCGAAAGCTTGCGGAGCTTCCTGCAAGAGTCGGGCGTAGCCAAGTTTAAAGTGCCTGAGCAAGTGGTTCTTTGGGATGTCCTCCCGAAAAACGACGCGGGCAAAATACTCAAGCACCAGATCAAGGCGGCGTTGATGAAAGCGGATCAGTGATGCAGGTAGCGATCGTAACCGGGGCAAGCGGCGGAATCGGCTTCGGTTGCGCGGCGAAACTCGCCGAGGCGGGCATGGCGGTGTTGGCGACGGGTCGAAACGTTGAGAAGCTCACCGAACTGGTCGAAGCCTTGAGGAAGACAGGTGTCGACTCCGATAGGGTGCTGACGCACGCCGCCGATCTGCGCGACGACGACGCGCCCCGACGCATTGTGGAGCTCGCCGTTGCCCAATGGGGGCAGGTCGACTTCCTGATCAACGTCGCCGGGATTGGCAGCCCCAAGCCCGTAGACGAGACCGACGACGAATTGCTGGATCACTTCCTGGATTTGATGCTGCGCGCGCCGTTCCGCCTTATTCGCGAGACACTGCCCCACATGCCGGCCGGCTCGGCGATCATCAATGTCACGTCCACGTTCGCTGTTGTTGGCGGCCTGCGCGGCGGCGCTTACTCGGCAGCCAAAGGCGGCCTCACCGCACTGACCACGCATATCGCCTGCCAATACGGGGCGCGGGGAATCCGCTGCAATGCGGTGGCTCCCGGGGTTATTCAGACCGCGATGACCGAACATCGCCTGCAGGATGAGCGGTTCCGGCGGATGCAGATCGAGATGACGCCCCATCAGCGGCTGGGCACGGTTGACGACGTCGCGAGCACGGTGGCGTTCTTGTGTTCCTCCGGCGGCGCTTTCATCAACGGCCAGACGATTGTCGTCGATGGCGGCTGGAGCTCCACCAAATACCTCTCCGACTGGGCGCTCACCTCGGAGTGGCGGGCGCCTTAACCCCAACCGCTCAAGCGGTTTCGAAGTGCCGCCGGATGCCCGCCAGCATCTCGATGTGCGCCTTGACCCCCTCGCGTATCGTGATCGCGGCCAATGGGCGGGGCACCGCGAATCGTATTCGTTCGGTGACGCGGGTTCCGCCGTCGGTCGGTTCAAAAGTGACCGTTCCGCGTAGCCGCACTCCGGGGGATTGATCCGCCTCTGTGCTCACAGTGAGTTGCGGGTCGTCGGCTCGAACGTGCAGCCGCGCCCGATAGGTGATCTGCATAGTGAACGGCCCCAACGGAATCCGGTCTATCACGCTATAGCTCTGACGGTATCCGTCCGGTGTTTCGGTGCGGGACTCCGCTTGCACGGACACGATCAGCGGGTGCACGAGTTTGATGTTGTCCAGGTCGACGTAGAAATCGCGGACCTGATCCGGTGGCGCGGGCACCTCTTCGGTCAGCGTTCGATCGGCGTGGGCCATCCACCAGCTCATACGAGAACCCTAACTCCCGGGCCCGCGAGCGTAACCCCACGGCGACTGGCTGCCCTCTTGGATTCTTCGCCGCAGCGTTACGCTCGCGACATGGGCAACGCGACTGCCAGCGCCGGCGTGGTTGAGCGATATCTGAAGTGCCTGGCCGATCACGATTGGGACGGACTGGCCACCACCATTGCCGACGAGGGCCTGGTCCGAGAGGGTCCGTTCTGCGACGGCGTCGAAGGCAAGGCGCACTACGTCGCCTACCTTCGCAAGATCCTGACTCAACTCAAAGGTCATCGGCTCGACGTGCAGCGTGTCTCACGCGTTGACGACCGGTTGTCGTACGTGGAGCTAACCGAGGCTTTCGAAATGGACTGGGCAATGGACGGCGCGATTGATGGCGTCACCACCGAATGGCCCGAATGCATTCTCTTCGAACAGCGCGACGACGGGCTGATCAGTCGAGTCAGCGTGTTCTTCAAACAGCGCCCGGCCAACAGCGGGTAGTCAAGATCTCGGTCATATCGTGCACCAGGTCGTCTGGTGCACCTCGACGGCGTCCACCACGACCAATTCACGACCCTGCGCGGCTAGCGCAGCCTGCACGTACTCCGAACCGAGTCGGCAGAACCGGCCCCGGTGCTCCACCACGATCCGCTTCACCGATTGCTCACTCATCAGAATCAGCCGACCCACTCGCCGGGCACGATGGGGTCGCCGCGATCACTGTCTTTCTTGACGCGGCCTTGTTCAGTGCGTTCGATTTACCGGCAACCCGGTAGGCTTCCTAACAGGCAAGCGGTTGCACTCCTGGTGAGCGGGGAATCCGGGATAACCATGGTCGCCGATGTCATCGCACGGCTCAGCCCGCGCCATATGTGGACAGTTCCGTAACGCCCCAGGAGTATTAGGCGCGGTAGAGGTAGTTGAAGGGTGACTGAATGAAGATTCCGGGTGTAGCCAGCGTGGTCGCTGGCGTCACCGGCGGAGCGGCCCAAATTGTGCGGGCCGGCGTGTCCTCTGCGGCGGGCGCTGTGGGTGCAGTGCAGCTGTTGGCCAACCCGGTCGTCGAGCTGGCGGGCCCCGCAGTGGAGTCGGTGGCCAACTCGACCGGCCGAGCACTCGGGATAAACACTTCCCCTAATGGGTCTGCTGAGGGCATCACGCCCCCCGTGCGTTGGCAGAGTGGCCAGCGGGTTCATCTGGACCTGGACCCGTTGCTGCCGTTCCCCCGCTGGCACGACTACGCGGCGGTGGTAGAAGAGCCGATCCGCAGAATCCCGGGAGTGGCACAGGCCCACATCGAGGGGTCGTTGGGCAGGCTGGTGGTCGAACTCGAAGACGACGCGGACTTCGGCGTCGTCTTGGACGAGGTGCGCGACACGGTGATTGCCGTCGCTGCCGACCTCCGGGAGTCCGAGACGACGTCGGCACCCCGGTCTGCACCATTCGCCGACCCAGGTAACCCGTTGGGGATCCTGGTGCCGATGACCGCTGCGGCTATGGACGTGGTGGCGATCGGCGCCGCAGTCACCGGCTGGGTCACCCGGTTGCCGATGGCGCCGAAAAGCGCGCGAGCCGCTGTCGCGCTGCTCAAACACCAACCGCGGGTGGTGTCGGTGCTGGAATCGCGGCTGGGTCGAGTCGGCACAGACCTAGCGCTCAGCGCGACGACCGCGATGGCCTACGGGCTGACCCAATCGGCGGGCACACCTTTGCTGGACCTTGCTCAGCGTGGCCTCGAGGTCACCGAGGCGGCGGCTCATCGGCAGCGGTGGCGATCCCGAGAGCCCGAGCTCGCCTCGCCCAACCGCCCCCAGGCTCCGGTGGTCCCGGTCATCTCGTCCACCAACGGTTCGCAGGCACCGCGGCACGACTCGCTGGTCGCGGCGGCGGGCGAGGCTTCACACGTCGTGGTCGATGGGGCAATTGACGGCGCAATCGATACCGCCAAGGGGGCATGGGCAGGTCCGGTCGAGGAATACGTTGGTCAGGCCGCCAACGGGGTGTTGATCGCCGCGGCCGGTGCGCTGCTGGCCGGAGGCGGAGCTAACGAGGCGGCGGAGGCGGTCCTCGCCGGTGTGCCGAAGGCAGCGCATTTGGGCCGGCAGGCGTTCGCCGCGGTGTTAGGACGTGGCCTGGCAAATGCCGGGCAACTCGTCCTCGACCCTGGCGCCCTGCGCCGCCTGGACCGGGTGAAGGTGGTCGTCATCGACGGCGCTGCGCTGCGCGGAGATCACCGCGCCGTCTTGCATTCACGCGGCGACGCACCCGGCTGGGACGACGACCGGGTATATGAGGTTGCCGACGCGCTGCTGCACGGTGAAGAGGCACCCGAGCCCGACTCGGATGAGTTGCCTGCTACCGGCGCGCGGCTGAAATGGGTCCGGTCGCAGGGGCCGTCGGCGGCGCCCGCTCAGGGCCTCGAATACGCCGACCTAATGGTCGACGGCGAATGCGTGGGCAATGTCGAGGTCGGGTGGGAGGTCGACCCCTACGCGATCCCGCTGTTCCAGACAGCGAACCGGACCGGAGCGCGGGTGGTTTTGCGCCATGTCGCCGGCACCGAGGACATGACTGCCAGCGTTGGCACTACGCATCCTCCCGGCACACCGCTGCTGAAAGTGGTCCGCGAGCTGCGGGCGGATCGCGGACCGGTGTTGCTGATCACCGCGCTGCACCGGGACTTTGCGTCAACCGATACGCTGGCTGCCCTTGCGATCGCTGATGTCGGTGTAGCCCTTGATGATCCACGCGCCGCGACACCATGGACCGCAGACATCATTACCGGCACCGACCTGGCCGATGCCGTGCGGATCCTGTCGGCGATTCCGGTGGCCCGGTCGGCCAGCGAATCGGCCGTGCACCTTGCCCAGGGCGGCACCACGCTGGCCGGGTTGCTGCTGGTCACCGGCGAGGAGGGCACTACGAGCAATCCGGCCAGCTTCCGACGCTGGCTCAACCCGGTCAACGCCGCCGCCGCCACGGCTTTGGTGTCGGGAACCTTCTCGGCCAGCCGGGTGCTGCGATTGCCGGACCCCACGCCGCAGCCGCTGACCGCCTGGCATGCGCTGGATCCGGAGATCGTTTACTCGCGGTTGGCCGGCGGTGCACGACCGTTGGCTGTCGAGTCAGGTAGGTCGTCGTGGCGGAGCCGTCTGGACGACCTGGCCTACACACCGGCGTTGGAGCCGCTGCGCGCGCCGGCACGAAACGCCGGACGGCTCGCGATAGCGACGCGCGCCGAACTCGCCGATCCTTTGACGCCGATCCTGGCAGTCGGAGCGGCCGCGTCCGCGATCGTCGGCAGCAATATCGACGCGCTTCTGGTCGCGGGCGTGATGACCGCCAACGCGATAATCGGTGGGGCGCAACGGTTACGGGCTGAAGCAGCGGCTGCCGAGCTGTTCGCCGAGCAGGACCAGCTGGTGCGCCGTGTTGTCGTCCCCGTCGTGGCGAGGACGCGACGCCGGCTGGACGCCGCCCAACACGCCACCCGCACCGCAACGGTGTCAGCGAAGTCGCTGCGGCCTGGCGACGTCATCGATCTGGCCGCGCCCGAAGTGGTCCCAGCCGATGCTCGACTGTTGGTGGCCGAGGACCTCGAGGTCGATGAGTCCTTGCTCACCGGTGAGTCGATGCCGGTGGACAAGCAGGTGGAGCCCGTCGCCGTCAACGAAGCCGATCGAGCCAGCATGCTGTTCGAGGGCAGCACAATCGTCGCCGGCCACGCCCGTGCGATCGTGGTGGCCACCGGGGTCGGCACCGCCGCGCAGCGCGCGATCTCGGCAGTCGCCAACGTTGACACAGCGGCCGGTGTGCAGGCCCGCCTGCATGAGCTGACCAGCAAGGTCCTTCCACTGACCCTGGCCGGTGGTGCGGCCGTGTCCGGTTTGGCGATGCTGCGCCACGCCACGCTGCGCCAAGCCGTTGCCGACGGCGTCGCAATCGCGGTAGCCGCAGTTCCAGAAGGCCTGCCGTTGGTGGCCACGATGTCTCAACTTTCCGCCGCCCGGCGTCTGACCGAACGCGGAGCATTAGTCCGCGCGCCCCGCACCATCGAGGCACTGGGCCGGGTCGACACCGTGTGTTTCGACAAGACGGGAACTCTCACCGAGAACCGGTTGCGTGTCGTTTGTGCTGTAACAGGTGCGGCCATCCCAGAGGCAGCCTTCCCGGCTAAGGACGATCCGGAGTCCGCCGCCGTGCTTCAGGCAGCCGCGTGGGCATCTACGCAGCCCCAGGACGGCCAAGGACATGCGCACGCCACCGACGAAGCCATCCTGACGGCGGCGAGTTCGCTCGGCAGCCAGAGCGATTCGGAATGGACGATGCTCGCGGAGGTGCCGTTCGAGTCCAGTCGTGGGTTCGCCGCCGCGATAGGCACACTGGGACCAAACCCATCAGCACCGATCCTGATGCTTAAAGGTGCCCCGGAGGTGGTGCTGCCGCGTTGCCGGTTCGCCAACCCCGACGCCGAACTTGAACACGCAGAGTCCTTGGTACACAGCCTTGCCGAGCAAGGTTTGCGAGTGCTCGCAGTGGCGAGGCGCAGCTGGGTTCACGATACCGACGATGATGACGACACTGACGCAGACGCCGTAGACGCCGCAGCGCAAGATTTGGAATTGCTGGGCTATGTCGGTTTGGCGGACACCGCGAGGGCGTCGTCGCGCCCATTGATCGAAGCATTGGTGGAAGCCAAGCGCAACGTCGTTCTGATCACCGGCGACCACCCAGTCACCGCGCGGGCCATCGCCCGCCAGCTGGGCCTGCCGATGGATGCGCGCGTCGTAACCGGCGCCGAACTCGCCGGCCTAGACGAGGACGCGAGCGCCAAACTCGTTGCCGACGTTCAGGTCTTCGCTCGCGTCAGCCCGGAACAAAAGGTGCAGATCGTGGCGGCGCTACAGCGCTGCGGGCGAGTGACGGCGATGGTCGGCGACGGCGCCAACGACGCCGCCGCGATCCGGATGGCCGATGTCGGCATCGGAGTAAGCGGTCGCGGTTCGTCGGCCGCCCGGGGGGCCGCCGACATCGTGCTGACCGACGACGATCTAGGCGTGCTGCTGGACGCGTTGGTCGAGGGTCGCAGCATGTGGGCGGGCGTTCGGGATGCAGTCACGATCCTGGTCGGCGGCAATGTGGGCGAAGTGCTGTTTACGATCATCGGGACTGCGTTCGGTTCGGGCCGGGCGCCGGTAGGAACCCGTCAGCTCCTGTTGGTGAACCTGCTCACCGATATGTTCCCCGCACTTGCGGTCGCGGTCACTTCGCAATATGTCGAACCCGACGAGTCCGAGTACGCAACCGATGAAGAAGCCGAAGAGGCACGCCGCGAGGATCGACGCAGGGTATTGACCGGGCCGACGCCCTCGCTCGACGCCCCGCTGATGCGTCAGATCGTCAGCCGCGGCGCGGTCACGGCCGCCGGGGCGACGGCAGCCTGGGCCATCGGGCGCTGGACTCCGGGCACCGAACGCCGAACGTCGACAATGGGTTTGACCGCGTTGGTGTCGACACAGCTGGCGCAGACCCTGCTGACTCGCCGGCACAGCCCGCTCGTCGTGGCGACCGCGCTCGGCAGCGCGGGCGTGCTGGTTGGCATCGTTCAGACCCCGGTCATCAGCCAGTTCTTCGGATGCACACCGCTGGGACCGGTAGCCTGGACGGGCGTGCTGGGGTCCACCGCGGGGGCCACCGCAATCTCCGCGCTGGCGCCCAACTGGCTGGCCAAGACAGTAGGCGCCGTGACGCCCGAGGGCGGGATTGAGCTTCCGCTGAACACATTGAACGCGATCACGAGCAAACGCAGCAATCCGCCACCTTCCTAGGTGGCCGCGTAAGGGCCGTATTTATTTCTGGGCCGAACTATTTCGTGCTATCGACCGGTACGAGGTCTTCTGTGAGGGCCTCGTCAGCCAGGTCTTCGAGCTCTTTGCCCTTCGTCTCCGGTCCTAGCAGGTAGCCGACCACCGTCAACGCCCAGAGGCCGGCGAGCGCCAGGTATGGCGTCTGCAGCCCGTAATGCGTGATCCCCCAGCCGATGGCGGTCGGAGCCGCGATGGACACGACGCGGCCGCCGCCAACTGCGATTCCGAAACCGGTACCGCGCAACACGGTTGGGAAAAGCTCGGAGATGTACGTGTCGCCGACGCCCCAGAGCCAGCCGAGGGTGGCAATAGAGATCGCGCCAAAGACCAGGTATCTATCCAGCGAGTGGGAGGTGGCGGCGAGAACGGTTGACACGAACTCAATGACTGCGGCGAGGATCGCCGAGGGGCGTCGGCCCACCCAGTCCGCGAGAGCGGTCCCCAGGTAGACGAAGACGAATTGCAGCAGGAAGAACACGAGTGCGTAGCGGATCGCTTCGATTGGGGATGCGTGAAACCTCTTCACGATGTAGGTCGTCAAAAAGAGCGTCATGCCCCAGTAGCCGACGGCGTTGGCGGTGTAAATGAGCCAGCCGGCGATGAGTCGTCGCCGCACGCCGGGAAGTCGCCAAAGCCGCGGCTTCACGGCCCCGCTCACGACTCTGGCCTGCACGTCGGTGTAGCGGTGCGACTCTTTGATACCTCGCCGGACAAGGAACAAGACGATCGCCGGGATAATCGCCACGATGAACGCCGATTGCCACCCGAAGTGCGGCACCAAGGCCAACGCGACGGCCGCGGCGAGAACGTAACCCAGTGAGAAGAGGGAGAAGATCACGCCGCCGACGCCGATGGCGCGGGTCTTCGCAGGCCAAACTTCGGCAGTGTATGGCGCGCCGACCGCGAGTTCTCCGGCGCCGCCCACACCGGTCAGGAAACGCAGTCCCGTGAAGGCGGCGATATTCGTTGTGAGACCGGCCAGCGCAGTAGTCACGCCGTAAAGCAGGATCGACGCCCCGAGTGTCGCTTTACGCCCCCACCTGTCTGCGGCGAATCCAAACCCGATGGTGCCGATGGTGTAACCGAGCAGAAAAATCGAACCTATGTACCCGGCTTCAGCGTCGGTGATGTGCAACGTCCTCTTGATGTCCGGCAACACCAGGCCGTAGATGTTCACCGCGTAGGAATCGAAGCCATAGCCGAGTCCGGCGGTCACTGCAACGAACAGGGCTTGTTTGAAAGTCGCAGGTACGGCCCGGGGCACCTGGGTCGGGATGCTTCCGACGTTCAATGTCATTCGGGAACGATATGCGACTAGGCGATCCCTACAGAAGGATCACAATCCGCCTGATCACAACACCTATTCTTCCGGCTTCTTCCGACGCAAGCCGCAGATCATCGCTGCGCCTTGGTAGCTAAAGTCCCTGCTCATCGCGAATTATCGCTGGTCAGCTCCTTGCGCAGCACCTTCCCCGCGGAATTGCGGGGAATGCTGCTGACGATGTGGATGTCTCTGGGCTGCTCAAAGCGAGAGACCTTGCCTTTCAGGTGCTCTCGCATCGCCGCTACGTCGACGTCCCTGCCAGGCGGTGCGACGATAAACGCGGCCAGTCGTCGCCCGAACTGCTCGTCGGGGACCCCGACGACGGCGTTCTCAGCGACGTCTGGATGTTCACCGAGCGCGTTTTCCAGCGCGCGCGGATAGACGTTCTCACCGCCTGAGACGATCATATCGTCTTCGCGGCCAACGATATACAGCCGGCCCGCGTTATCGAGATACCCCATATCGCCAGTGCTGCTCATCCGATCTATGACAACTTTGGCGTCCCCACCTGTGGAGCCGTCGGTGGTCAGCTCACCACCGATGAAGATGCGTCCGGTCACGCGTGGACCGACGGGCCGCCCGGCTCTGCTGAAAATCCGCACGGGGCATCCCGCGACCGGCCTGCCGACCGTTTCGGGCGCGCGCCGTAACTCGGCGGGCGTTGCCAGCGCGCCGATCCCGATTTCCGTTGCGCCGTATGCGTTGTAGAGGATGTCGCCATAGGCGTCCATGAACCGTCGGACCAGGCTGGGGTCGAGCCGGTCACCGCTGGATATCACCACCCGCAACGATGGCACCGAGTTTCGCGCCCGTACCTGGTGAGGCAATTCCATCATGCGTGCCAGCATTATCGGGACTACCGTCAGCGCGTCCGCGCGCTGCTGCGATGCCCGCGCGAGGGTGTTTTCCGCGTCAAAACGCCGATGGGTGATGATCGTGCCGCCCAAGCTGATGGCAAGAATCGACGTGCCAAGGCCAAAGCCATGAAACATGGGTGCGGCTACCATAATTCGTGATCCAACACGCAGCCCGGTTCGCTCGAGCAGCGTGACGCCGACGCCCAATCCCAAGCTCAGTCGTGGTGAGCGCGGCACGCTCTTGGGCACGCCGGTCGTGCCCGAAGTCATCAGAACGATTCGGCCCGAACCCGCGACTTTCGGGCGCGAATCACCCGGTTGGGGCTCGATGTCTGCGGGATCGATCACCGTGACAGACACATCCACATCCCGGATCTGTGCGGAGAATTCCGAGTCGGCGAACATCGTCCCGATCCGATGGGTGGCGAACGCGCTCGCTAGGGCGTTGCTGCGAAAGTCCGTGTTCACGGGAACTATGTCGGCACCGACCAGCCCGGTCGCGAACACCGCCGCGACGAAGTTACGTCCATTGCGGCACATGATTCCCACCGCGTGTCCAGGTCCAACGCCGTGGCCGGACAGCTCGCGAGCCAGCGATTCGGTCTCGGCCTGCAGCTCGAGGTAGCTCAACGCACCGTCGTCGTCAATGATCGCGGTCCGGTCCGGCCACCGGGCGGCCGCAATGGCGAGCAGCGCATAGAGATTCGTGCCACTTCGGTGCAACTCGCGCGCGAGCCGCAGCGCCGTCAGGGGGCCGGGCGGACCCAACAACCCGGAAGACAACAGCGCCCGAGCCGCCGCGGCGGCCAGCCCGCCCGTCAACAGCACGTTCATGCCAGAAACGGCGTTGCGTAGCTTGTCGGGGTCCGATATGCGCGCGGGGTTAGCCAACCCATCGGTAGCCGTTTTGACGACCCGAGCTATCACGTTCACATCCACCGTATTCACCGAAATAGCAGGTCAAGTCCTGACGCCACGCTGTTTGTCAACGCCCCATGACTTAACCTACCGCGACCAGGTCGCGCAGCTGCTGTGAATCCGCGACCACGTGACGCGGAACACTTTCGAGCACTTTTCGAAGCCTCAGGCGCGGAGCTGCCGCCGGTAGGTGAGTTTGTCGAATTCCCGGCCGTACTCGTCGACCGCCACGACATCCATCTCGCTGACGAAGAACCCCGGCCGCACGTCGACGCGAACGAACGCATAGTTGCGGAATCGCACCCGCGACCAGCCGACCGCCTCGGGTTGTTTGCGGCCGTCGGCGGTCCACACGTAGCTGTTGGGCACGAAGGTGTCCGGGAGTGCGTTCCCGCGGTAGCTTTCCTGTTCGCCGGGCTGAAACTCGTATCGCGGCCGCCCCGCGGATCCGACGGTGTAGTAGACGGTGCCGTCGGTTTCGGGGTAGACGACGGCGTTGTCGGCGGCGACCATTGTGGGCTTGCCCGCGCGGATCGGGTCGGAGCGTTCGAAGACGTGGTTGTGGCCTTGCAGCACCAGGTCGACCTGGTGACGATCGAACAGGTCGGACCAGGCCGCGCGCACGCCGCCGTCGCTGGCGTGTTGCTTGGTGGTGGAGTAGGCGCAGTGGTGGAAGAAGCACACGACGAAGTCGATGTCAGGGTTGGCGCGGTAGCCGGCCAATGTCTTTTCCACCCAGCTATTTTGGGCTCCTCCCGAGTAGCCCGTGTTCGCGGTGATCTCATAGCTGACGTCGTTGGCGTCCAGAGACAGCACGGCGACGTTGCCGTAGACGAATGAGTACACCGACGGGCACGGCGCGGGCCCGTTGCCGGCGAAATCCAGCCGCGCCAGATGCCCACCGTAGCCGTGGGTGGGGTAAGCGGCCTCCATGTCGTGGTTGCCGGTGGCAAACATCCACGGGGTAGTCGAGGCGCTGGTTTCGATGGAGCCGAGATAGACGTCCCACACGAACGGGTTGAAGCTGTCGAGACCGGTGGGGGGCTGGGCCAATGACGGGTCAAACGTCGCCGGCTTGCCCAGACCGGACGTGTCAGCATAAGCGATGTCACCGGCGAGCACGTGAAAGTCGGGGCGGGACAAGATGATCTGGTTGAGCACGTTGGCGGCGTGTGGCACCGCGGCCTCGTTGTCGGGTTTGTAGTAACTGTCGTCGTAAACGCCGGGCGCTAGTCCGGGCGGTAGCACCGGAGTGTCGTCGGTGCCCTGATCGCCCATCATGGTGAACCGGAACGGGGCCAACGCCGCTCGCGCACTCGGCATCGCGGTCGCCGCGGAGCGGACGTCGCTGGTGTAGCCGTCCGCGGTGCGCCACTGGTAGAAGAGCGGCGTGCCGCCAGGCAGACCGTTCACCGGGGCGTGCGCGTAAAACTGCTCGGCAGCCAGGACCCCACCTCTGCTGTCGGGGATTTGCGTCACCAGGTTGCGGATCTCGGCCTGCACCGAGCCGCCCAACGCCGGTGTTGGACCGTGATCGAGATATACCTTGACGCCGCCAGGGTTGCGGGACAGCTGCGCGGCCAGCCGTAGCTGGCTGGCGGCGTCGCCACCGTAGCCGACCCGGCGATTGGCCAGAGTCAGTGGCGCATCCTGCGCGTACGCCCGCGGACCGAACGGTGAAACACCCAGCGCCGCGACCGCCGCCGCGGCCGCCGACCCGTGCAGGAAGGCGCGCCTCGACACGCGATGGCGGCGCAGGTACGCCTGGTGCCACTCATACCGCTCGGCCATCGTCATGCCGACGGCGGTCTGCGGCGCAATGCCGGTATCGGGGATGTCCGCGTCGGCGGGCACGCGCTTGAAGGTCACGAGCAATAGTGGCCTATGTCGGTTCGGGCGGCGCGGCGTCCACCGTGCGACCCGGAAAGTCCCGGTCCCTGATAAAGCCCTTGTTGCGCATCAGGCCATCCGCCAGGAACCCGTCGTGCGGGATCCCGGGCGCCGAGTAGTAGGTCGGGTGGTTGCCCGAGTAGACGTTGGTAACCGTCGGTTCCGCGAGCAGGTCGTCGATCAGCTCGTCGTCGCCCGTGATCGCCGTGACGACCAGCGAATTCCGCAGCGGTTCCATACCGGCGTCACGAGACCACGGCGACACCCACACGCACGGAAAGGGCAGTTCAATGTTGAGCGGGTCGGTGAGCTTGCCGGAGCCGGGCGCGACCAACACATGCACGGCGGGCCGCAGCGCGGCATAGCCGTCACCCAACGCCGCCACCACCTGATCGGCGCCCAGCAGCGGGGTCGTGCCCGCGGCTTTGACCGCCAGGTAGTCCGCCAGGGCCTGGGCCTTGTCGACCGGCTGGGTGGGCAGGATCGCTCGCTCATCCTCGCTCGGCAGCGGCTCGATCGCCGCCAGCCGCTCGGCGATCGCCTTCGCCAGCGGCACCGGATCACCCTCGTACAGCACCGCCGTGGTGTTGACACAAGCCATGCCGCCAAGGTTCGCGATCGAGTCCACGATGAGGTCGATGTGGTCACGCCAATCGCGATCGGCGGTGATCAGGATCTTGGTGCGCCCCGGTCCGTTCACCATCACCGTCGGATCGCTGGCGTATTTGTCCACGACGTCCTGCCCGCCATACACCATCGCGAGGTCGGCCGAGCGGATGATCTCGTCGGCTCCGCCATGGTCGGTCGGCAGATACACGGCGTCCTCGGGGCGAAATCCGCTACAGAGCAACGCATTCACCAGCCGGTGCGCGGTCAGCGGCTCGCGGCGTGACGGGCGCACCGCCACCCGATAGCCCAGCGCGAGCGCCTGCGGCCAAAGGCCGTGGACGCCCGGGCCGTTCCCGGCGGCATGCACCGCGAACACCTCTCCCCGACGTGCCCACACGGCGCCGCCGGTGCGGGTGCGTTCCTCTCGCCAATCGAGCACCGCACCCACCGGCCGAGCCGGCCGCACCGCATCGAATGCCGTTGCGACGGCATCCGCGACGACGCCGGCCCCGGCACGGGTGACCCCAATCGGCAGCCCCGAAATCCTGCTGACCAACTCGACATAGGCATCGAAATCCAGGCCGCCGATGACCGCTGTCGCGAAGACATCGGCCGCCTTGTCCAGAGCGGCTTCACGAGCCGGCACCGGCAGTGGCTTGATTTTGCGTTGCGCAGCCAGGGTTCTCGACACATATAACGGTGGCGCCAAGCTCAACTCGGCAACCGGCACACCGGCTGTACTCATGATCACTTCGCGGTTGCGGGTCCGGTATTCTCCCTGCGGTCCGAGCGCATCGATGCACACCAGATCGGCTGTGACACCTGCCTGTTCGTGCGCCACGCTCAGTACACTCCCTCGATGACGGCCTCGCCCTCGAAGGTGGCCACCGGACGCACCGCACTGACCGAATCGCTGAGTTGCGCTGCGGGTCCAGGCATCCGGATCGCCATGTCGCGTTCGAGATTGTTCGGTATGAACATTCCCTTGCTGATGTGGTTCATTACCACCTGGCCAAGGTGGCCGTACGGCACCTGCTCACCGGTTTCGGGGTCAACCACCCAAAACACGACGTACGGGGTCCGCGGATCGAAGACGAATGACCCACCATCGGTGGTTCGGGTGACCGCCTGTGAAAGAACCATGGTGCTGCCGAAGGCCATCGTGATCGTCGTGTTCGGGAAGATGTCGCCCAGCAGGTCGAGGGTGTCGGCATCCACGTGCGCCCCACTGAGCAACAGGTAACGGATCTTGTCGTTGACTAGGTCCACCACGCGGTCGTTGCGGGCGAGCGCTTCGAGCAGCGGCGGGGTGGCGTGCAGATTAGCGACATCCTGCGTCTGCAAAATGAACACGGCCTGATCGACGACGTGATCGACGTATGCCGCCACTTCCGCGGCGGCATTGCGGGCGGCGATCTTTTTGACCCACCGGGGATCGATGTCAATCGCGTGGAACACCGAACCAAGTCGCTCGGAAACCAGGCGCGAGAAGTAGCCCACGCCGTGCGGGCCGCTCGGCATCAGGCACACGAATCCGCGGCCCGACACAAAGCCGCCCGCGGCGAAGTCTTCCGTTTGCCACTGAATAACCTGCGCTACCCAATCCGGCATCTGCGCGGTGCGCTTCGGGGCGCCGGTGGTGCCGCCGGATTCGAATATCTGGGGCACCGGCGGCTTCGGGCCATAGCCGCGCGGTATCAGGTCCTCGACCGGCACCTCCCGCAGCTCGTTGACCAGGTTGGGAAACATGCGCAGATCAGTGAAGCTCTTGATATCGGTCAGCGGGTCGAAATCCAACGTCCTGGCGGTGCGCAACCAGAACGCGGAGCCGGTGTCTTCGCCGAAGTGCCAGGCGATCGCGGTACGCAGATAGGCCTCAGGGTCATCGACTGGACCCGACCTCGGGACGTCCAGCAGGGAAAAGTCGATATCGGCCATGTCATCGATCCTGTCGTATGCCGGAGTCGTTCGCCACGCTGTCCGGGGCCGCTGGGCATACAGCGACTGAACATTGCGTGCGCCGAACGTGAAGCTGGCCGCACACTCGGCGACTGACGGGGCTAGGTTCGACTTCGTGGCCCTTCCTAACCCATCGCCCACCAGTACCGCCGTCGTGACCGGGGCGTCGTCGGGCATCGGCGCCGACATCGCCCGCGAACTGGCCGACCGCGGGCACGGCGTCACGCTGGTCGCGCGCCGCGAGGACCGGCTGCGTGAACTGGCCGCCGAACTCGCGGACCGCGTCCGTGTCGAGGTGATCGCCTGCGATGTCGCGGACTCCGCGGCGCGCGCCGCCCTCTTCGACGAGGTCGACCGCCGCGGCCTGACGATCGACATCCTGGTGAACAACGCCGGCATCGGCACGATGGGGTCGGTGACGAAATCGCCGGTCGCCGACGAGATCGCCCAGGTGCGGGTAAACGTCGAAGCCGTCATCGATCTGACCACCCGCGCGGTCCAGCAGATGGTGCCCCGCGGACGCGGCGCGATCCTCAACATCGGGTCCACCGCCGGGTACGAGCCGTTCCCGGGGCAGGCCGGATACGCCGCCACCAAGGCCTTCGTGAACAGCTACACCGAGGCAGTGCGCGCGGAATTGACCGGCACCGGCGTAACGGTCGCGCTGCTGTGCCCAGGTCCGGTGCGCACCGAGTTCCTGAAGAGCGCCGGCATGGATGAGCGGGATTTCGCGGACGCGTTCCCGAAGTTCATGTGGACGGCCTCGCGCGATGTGGCGCGCACCGGGGTCGACGCGCTCGACGGCGACCGCGGAACGGTGATCGCCGGGCTGCCCAACCAGATCAGCACCCGCCTCTTCCAGCTCATACCGCACCGGTTGCTGCTCCCGCTGCTGGCCAAGCGGCACCCGGGTCTGAACCGGGACAGCTCAGCGAGCTGAGCCAGGCCAGCGCCGCATCCAGCCCTCTACCGGCAGCGCAAGGGCATTGCACAGCGTGCAGATCGTCCGATACCAGCCGACGGCCGTGAGCAACTCGATCCGTTGTTCGTCATTGAGGAAGCGGCCCAGTGCAATCCACGTTGTGTCCGACCACGACCCGGTGCGCTCCAGCTCGTCGACCGCCTCGATCAGTGTGCGTTCGGCAGCGCTCCACCGTGGATCATCGGCGCCGCCGGTGACCAGCGCGTCGCACTCATCGTCGCTGACGCCCGCGATCGGGCCCCAGAAGGCGGCCTGCCCACCCCACTCGTACTCGCAGCCCACCAGAGCGCAGATCCGCAGGATCGCGATCGTCCTCGATCGGGGCGGCAAAAGCGCTGATACGTAGAGGGATTCACCGAGCTTGCGCAGCCGGGTGGCCAGCGCCGGATGGCGCTGCAGGCAACGCACCAGCAGCAGCGGTTCGTAGCTGCGGTCGGGGTGGCCCCAGCTGTTGATACTCGCGGCATCTGCCTCGCTCCACGGCGGAGCCAGCGGCGCGACGCGGATCACATTGCGACCATACCGCGGCGCCCTCACAGTCGAAGTAAACGTTCGGCGTTGCCGTGCGCGATTAGTTCGCGGTCGCGTTCGGACAAGACGGTGCGCTCGAATCCGGCGACGGCCTCATATGACGATTCGTAGGGGTAGTCAACCGAGAACATGATTGCGTCAGCGCCGACCTCCAACACCGCCCCCAGCATCGTCGCCGGCGAGAAGACGCCGCTGTTGGTGAACACGACGTTGGTACCCAGGTAAGCCGAGGGCAGTTGGTCGAGCTTTGTTGCCGGGTCCAAGGTCTGGTAGCGCGAGTCGAGTCTGCTGCGTTGGAACGGCAGGAACTCACCCATGTGTCCTAAAATCAGGGTCGCGTTGGGGTGCCGGTCGAACACACCGCTGTAAACGATGCGCAGGGCATGGCCGGCAGTTTCGGCGGCCCAACTCCACGACGCCCCCGAAAGCTCTGGGCGTCCCTCCAGGACCTTCCATTGGTCGGCCGCCGGGGCGCCGGGGTGAAGGTACAGGGGCACGCCCAGCGATTCGAGGGCCGACCACACCTCGGTGTATTCGGGTGCGTCCAGATAACGCCCACCGGGGCCGTACACGCAGTCGTTGACCAGCGCACCACAAAAACCAAGTTCGTTCACAGCGCGATCCAGCTCGGCGGCCGCGCCAGCGGGGTCCTGCAGCGGCAACGCGGCGAAGCCGCGGAATCGGTCCGGGTTTTTGCTCACCACCTCCGCGGTGTAGTCATTGACGAAACGGGCGTTGCTCCGGGCTAATTCGGGTTCGATGTCGACCTGCAGGCCCGGCACCGTCAGCGACAGGACCTGTATGTCGATGCCGGCCTCGTCCATCTCGGGCAACCGGTACTGGGTGAAGTCGGGTAGGCGCGCGGCGAAGCGCTCGACGAGGTCGGCCCGGAAACAGGACGGCACTGCCGGAACACCATCCTTGGGCATCGGTTGACGTTCGGCCAGTTCTGGAATGACGAATGCTTCCTCCAAGGCGACGTATCGCATCGCACTTCCTTCCTATCTATGTCGGGAAAGCTGCTGACTCCAGCCTGCCGCGGCACGAGACATTTGTGAAATGAATTCCTAATATCATTGGTATGCATCAAACGCATATTGCAGGCGTCGACCTGAACCTGCTGCCCGCGCTGGCGGCCTTGCTCGAGGAACGTCACGTCTCGCGCGCCGCGACCCGCGTCGGGTTGAGCCAACCGGCAATGAGCCGTGCCTTGCAGCGGTTACGCCGGATATTCGATGACGCCCTGCTGGTGAGCGGTCCCGACGGCTACACATTGACTCCGCGAGCCGAACGCGTCCACAGTCGCCTGGCGGCTGTGTTGTCCGAGTTGGACGCCTTGTTCGGCGCTGAGGACTTCGACCCGATGACGGCGCAGGAGTCCTACCGGCTGGAGTTGAGCGACTATTCGGTGGCAGCCTTCGGCGCGGATCTGGCACGAACCATCCGCGCGGAATCGCCGGGGTCGACGCTGGCATACCAACTGCTCGACGACGACGCCTTCGATCACCTCAGCACCGGCGCTATTGATCTGCTGATTCTCGGCAGACCTGCACCAGAACAGTTCTCCAGCCAGTTGTTGTTCACCGATCACTTCGTGTGCGCCGTCGCCGCCGATCACAAGCTCGCCCGGCGACGCCAACTTTCCGTGCGCGACTACCTGCGCTGGCCGCACATCAGGATCGATATCGACCGTGGCGGACAGCACCTCATCGAACGCACGTTGGGCAGTCCCCGAAAGGTCGCCATCACCACGCCATTTCACGCTCTCGCTCCAGAGATGCTGACCGGCACCGACCTGGTGCTTACGTTTCCGGCGCGGCTGGCACCGAAGTTCGCTCCCAAACTCGGACAACCCTGCGACATCAACATCATCGAGGCCCCAAAGGAACTGCCGGAACTACCCTTCTACTCGGTGTGGCACCCTCGCCTCGACAACGACCCGAGCCGTCGCTGGCTGCGAGACGTCACGCGCGCCGCCGCGGCGTCATGAGGCGTGGTTGTGCAGCGTGCGCGGGTCGATGCCCGCGCGGCGCCATGCCTCGACCGCCCAGGGGGTGTAGACAAACCAGAGCGGAAGCCGGTTCATGAGTGGATTCAACGCGCGCATTGCCGCGGCGAATCGCTGGAATCGCTTCTCCTTCTTAGTATCCCATTCCAGTGCGCACACTGTGCGCATCTGCGCCGGCAGGGTCCCGACGAGGACCAGGCGGGTGTAGGCGTTGACTGGCGCGGACATGACCTTCCAGACCAGCTTGGGAATCCAGCGCGGGCCGGGTATGCCTTTCCGGATGTAGCCGGTGCCGTAGAGAACGGTCTTGTGCGGGACGAAGCGCTCACACATGTCGTCCCAGTAGGCGACGAAATCGTCGTAGGTCTGCGGCTGGCCGCGGTCACTGACCCCGTAGAGGCTGTACCAGATCTTGCCCTCGTTGAAGATCTGCTCCTTCTCTTCGCGGGATAGCCGGCGGATGAACGTGTCGGTCGTGTAGATCACCTGGTCGACGAATGTGGCGTGCGCCCAGTAGAACAGCTCCGGATTCAGCGCGTGATACCTCGAGCCGTCGCTGATGGTTCCTTTGATCGGCTTGTGGAAGTCCCGCACCGTGCGGCCCCACTTGTGCGGATCCTCGGAGTAGACGGTCTTCATCAGTGGTGGTCCAGTTCGCTTGGCCCGGCCCAACGTGTCGCTGAAGACCACCGAATGATCGAGGACCCCCTGGCCGAGTTGCTCGATGCAGTTTTCGACGCCTGCGACGCGCTGGAATCCGAAGAACTGTGTGCGGTGATCTCCGTAGAACTTCCATGTCAGGGACTCGGGCCCTAGCCGCGGCGAGGCGTCGGAGAAACCTTCGTCCACCAGCACAGGCTCAGCTTCGCGAACACCGGCTTCGAAGCCGGCCACAGACCGCGCCGCCTGGCCATTCTCAGCCGTCATTGCCAACCTTCCCTGAAACATTGACACAAAAGTGTATCTTTGGTTCAGACTACCAATGACTACCGAAGCCACCGATTCGACCACCGATCTCGAACGCACCATCCTGGAGACCGCCCGGGCTGTCTTCGAGACCTACGGCGTCCGTCGCGCCAACATCGAAGACATCGCCGCCCGCGCCGGCGTCAGCCGCAGCACCATCTACCGCCGCTTTCCCACCAAGGACGACCTGTTCGAACATGTGGTGCGGCACGAGGCTGAAACCTTCTTCCGCACACTGGACCGGGCGACCGCCGGCCGCGATCCGCAACAGGCTGTGATCGAGGCTTTTGTGCTCGGAGTGCGCCTAGTCCACGACTCGCCCCTGTATTCGCGGATCGTCGAGAGCGAGCCTGAGCTGTTGGGCATGTTTTCCCGATCGCGCGCCTTCCCGATCGGACGATTCGCCGACGGGATCGCCCATACCTTGCGACGCTGTGGTGCCGATATGCCAGAGCCGGATCTGGCCAACATCGCGGATATCCTGCTGCGGGTCGCGCTCGGCATCATCATCTTTCCCACCGACCGCCTCGACACCTCGGATCCCGCGGCCGTGCGCGAGTACGCGGCCCGCTATCTGGTTTCGATCATCGGTTGAATTGCCAGCTAGCTCGCCTTTCGATGTGTCGGCGGCCTCAACTAGCCTGTAATCCGTGGCCGGATCGTCTGGGGCACCGCGGACCAGGTACGCCAGTTGCGGCGAGATCGACATCGCCTATCAGGTCTTCGGCGATGGCCCGATCGACCTGCTCGTGCTGCCGGGACCGTTAATCCCGATCGACTGCGTCGACGCCGAGCCGTCGATGTACCGCTTTCATCGACGGCTAGCCTCGTTCTGCCGGGTGATCCGGCTCGACCAGCGCGGGATTGGCCTCTCGTCGGGGGTCCCCTCGCCGGACGTGATCGGGCCGAAATACTGGGCGCAGGACGCCATCGCGGTGATGGATGCCGTTGGATGCGAGCGAGCGACGATTTTGGCTCCCAGTTTCACGTCGTTGACCGGACTCGTTCTCGCAGCCGATTACCCCGACCGGGTGAGCAGCCTGGTGATCATCAACGGAGGGGCACGTACGCTGCGGGCCCCCGACTATCCGATGGGCTCCGAAATCGACACCACCGATCCCTTTACAACGATCGGGATCGAGCCGGATGCCGTCGACCGGGGCTTCGACATCCTGGGCATCATCGCGCCCTCCGTAGCGAGCGACGACGCGTTCCGCTCGTGGTGGGATATGGCCGGCAACCGTGCCGCTTCCCCCAGCATGGCCCGCACCTTCATCAAGGCGATCCGGCAAGCCGACGTGCGCGACGCACTGCCACGCATCACCGTGCCGACGCTGATCCTGCACCGCGACAACCCGGACTTCAGCCCCATCGGGCAAGCTCACTACCTCGCCGAGCACATCGCCGGATCGCACCTCGTCGAGCTACCAGGCGAAGAAGCCCTGTACTGGGTCGGCGACACCGCGCCGATGCTCGCCGAGATCGAGGAGTTCATCACCGGCGTGCGGGGCGGCTCCGATGCCGAGCGCTTGCTCACCACGATCGTGTTCACCGACATCGTCGGATCGACCGAGCGCGCCGCCCAGCTCGGCGATGACCGGTGGCGCGACCTGCTGGATAACCACGACACCATCGTGCGCCACCAGCTGCAGCGATTCGGCGGACGCGAAGTCAATACGGCCGGAGACGGATTCGTCGCGACGTTCAGCAGCCCGAGCGCCGCGCTTGGGTGCTCGGACGAAATCGTCGACGCCGTCCGGGTGCTCGGGATCGAGGTGCGGGTGGGCATTCACGCCGGCGAGGTCGAGGTACGCGGCGCTGATATTGCCGGCATGGCCGTGCACATCGCTGCACGCGTGGCAGCTCTGGCGGGATCCAGCGAAGTGCTGGTGTCCTCGACGGTGCGCGACATCGTCACCGGATCGCGGCACAGATTCGCCGACCGCGGCGAGACCGAACTCAAAGGTGTGCCGGGCTACTGGCGGATGTATGCCCTGGTAACCGAGCACGCGATCGTCGGACGTTAACGGACTAGTCCCTTTTCACACCGGGGTGGCTGCGTACCAGGATCGGCAACAGCAGCTCGGGTGGCGCCACCCGGAAAAAGGCTGATGCAACCCGGTTGACGCGACCAGGCACTACGACAGCCTTACCGGCTGCCAGCCCGTCGATTCCAGCCTGCGCCACCTTGTCGGCAGCAATCCACATCACCTGTGGCAGAACCGATTCGGCTTCCTCCTTGCTGAACCCGGCCGCCTCACCAAAACCGGTGTCCACCGGCCCCGGGCACAGCGCGGTCGCACTGACCCCGGTGCCACGCAGCTCGCCGCGCAGGCTATGGGTGTAGGACAGCACGAACGCCTTGGCCGCTCCGTAGGCCGCTTGGCCCGGCAACGGACCGAACGCGGCCACCGACGCCACATTCAGCAGCGCCCCTCGATGACGCTCGACCATGCCCGGCAACAACCTGCTGCACAGATCCACCACCGCGGCGACGTCGACTTCCACGAGGTTAAGTTCTTGTTCTGGAACCGATTTCGCGACGGTGCCGAGCGTCGAAAGGCCGGCGTTGTTGATCAGGATGTCCGGCACGAGGCCGAGTGCGGCAATCCGGTCCGGCAGGGCTGCCCGGGCGGTCCGGTCGGACAGGTCGGCGGGCAGCGGGTGGGCTTGTGGGCCCAACCGTCCGGCGAGCTCCTGGAGGCGGTCCGCGCTGCGCGCCACCAGCACGACCTGGTAACCGCGGCGGGACAGTATTTGGGCGAATTCGACGCCGATTCCAGACGAGGCGCCCGTGATGATGGCAGCGCGGTCGTTTCCTGGTGGTGGGAGAGCCATCAAACGACCGTACCGGCTACCCTCCGGGAGTCCGTGCGACCTCAGCCAGGCGGTCCATCGACTCCCTCAGCATTTCGGGCGTCGTCGAACGAGCCTTTTCCAGCCGCTTGCTGTCGGTCAGCGCCGTCCAGTCGTAGGTATGCGTCACGTTGGTGAGTGTGGAGTTGATCGGCTCGAGCTTCCAGCGCCACAGATGGCCGGGCGGCTGCTTTCCGGGTTCCGCCGGACGCCAGGCGATCTGGCTGCCTTCGATGAATTCCACGACGTGGTTTTCCCGGACCGCTCCATTGGTCAACGTCGTTTTGAACACGTCGCCGACCTGGCGGACGCGCTGCCCCGGGGCAGCCGAGGCGAGGTTGTTATTGCCGTCCCAGCTCGGCTGGAGGGACGGATCGGCGATCAGGTCGAAGATCCTCTCGGCGCCGGCGGACATTGCGCGGGTCGCACTGATGATGCGTTCATCGGAATCGGGTTCCATGTTGTAATCCAAACACGACGGCAATGTGCGGGACCGACCACTGTGGCGTCAGGAACGCATCCGGCGCAGGCCCAGGTACTGCAGGTCGGCCATCACCAGCGTGTAGACGCCGCTCCCGAGGGTGAACACGACGCCGAGCGTGGTCAGCGGCCAGACACCCGCCAGCACGACGCCGACCGCGGCCACGGTGTAGACGACGTTGGCGATCATCACGCCAATGCCAGCGCTGCGCACCGAAGGCAGTAGCGTCAGCGCGAACACCGTCGCACCGTAGGCGACGAAGAAGACGCCCAGTGCGTACTCGGTGGTAACAGTGGTGCCCGTCAGCTCGGCGAGCCGGGGAGCGATCGCGAGTCCCCCGACACCGACGAGCCCGGTGAGCACGGCGTCGAGTCGCATGGCGAACCGCAGGAACGCGTCCTTGGCGGCGGTGGTGGCAGGAGCGGTAGTGGCGGTCATCGATCTTCCCCTTCTGGTGGTGAGGCCGGTGCGGGCCGCAGGCCGTACCTCTTGCGGCGGGCGGCCGCGCACCGGTTCGACGGGAGCCACGCCAGACGGCGGACTCCGAGGTATTGCGGTGGTGCGGTCTGACACCACGAACGCTGCTCGGGAATCACTGCCAGATCGACGCCGAATGCTGCCAATCATTGCCAGCCGCAGGTCAGCGCGGGTTGGCCGCCGCAACCGGGGTACCGCGCAGGTCCGCGGCGATGACGCGCGCCGCCGCGTTCTGCCAGTTGTGCAGCGAGCGCTGCGGCACCTCGGTGACGAACCACTGCCAGGCCTGCCGGGCGACGGGATCGAGGCCCGCTGCCGTCGCATTCTGGGCATACGCCCGCACCCCGACGACGTAGGGGAAGTACAGCGAGTTGTAGTGCCGCCACTGCTCGGTGATGCCGAAGTCCCCGCCATCGCGCGGTTTGAGTGCGGCGATGCGGTCGGCGAGCAGTGCCCGCAGTTCGTTGGCCCGTTCCAACGGCTGGTCGGGCGTGCTGCCGCGAGCCAGTCGCTCGTCGATGATCGGCAGTGCCGTCAGTGGGCTGGCGACGAGTTTGGACAGATCCCCGTAATGGCCGAGCGCCCGGCGGGTGAGGCGGACGAACGTCTCGTCGTCCACGCCGTCGAGCGGGCTGTCCGACCGCAGCGGCAGCGCGGCCTCGGTGCGACGCAATGCGGCACGCTCGGCGCGCAGGGCGGGTGAGGAGGAGAACGCGAGCCGGTCCAGCACACCCGCGAGCGGGTCGGCCATGACGTTGATCCCGATCGCGACCGCGAGGCTGGTGAACAACAGCACCGACAGCGCGGCGTGCTCGTCGGTGAGCGCCATGCCGATGAGCACCTGCCCGCCGAAGAGCACGGCGACGACGACGCTGCCGGTGAACGAACGCAGCATGTCGGCCCGCAGCGCTTGGCCCTCGTCGAACGCATCCCACAGCGCGACAGCGACACCGAGTAACAGCACGTCGAACCCGGTGGACGCCAACGCCAGCCAGCTCGGCACCAGGCCCAACGGGATCACCAAGATGGCGTTGCCAAGGGCGAAGAACAGCGTCGCGACGACGGCGACGCTGGTGACCGAACTAGGTCGGCGCCCACCGGCCAGCGCCTTGGCCATGGCGCCGAGGGTGGACAGCGAGATCACCGCGAACATCACCCAGTGCCCGGCCCGCAGTGGACCGTCGACCGAGCCGGCCATCGCGGCGCCGGTCAGGGCGAGGGCGGCGACCACCCCGATCATGACCAGCTCTGCGGCGCGGCTGCGCGAGGTGTCGCTCGGCCGCCAGAGTTCCAGCAGCACGGCGAACCATGCCGCGCCGGGCACGGCGACCAGATACACCTCGACCTGGCTCAGCACGGCGGCATGCGAGCTGGCGAAGTGACGGACCGCGTCCAACGCCACCACCACGGCGAAACTGGTCAGTCCGATCGCGGCGAGCAGCAGAACGGGTTTTCGGGGGTCACGCGCCAACAGGTACAGCCCAAGCCACCAGCTCAGGGCGAACACCACTGCGGACATCGCAGCCACGGGTTCAGTCTTGCACGCGCTTCACTGGCCGTGGCGGCGATCTCGCGGTGTGTAGTGGTTTTTCTTATGCCGGCTGCCGCGCGGCCAGCACTGCTACCCTGAGCGTCGGACTAAGTTGATGTCTCACAGGGGTACGGGGATGACTGCGCGTCTCTATGTATCCGATCTGGACGGCACACTGCTGAGTTCAGATGCGAGATTAAGCGCCACGTCGCGAGCCGGTCTCAACCACCTGCTGGATGCCGGGCTCGCGTTCACCGTTGCGACGGCACGCAGCGCCCCGGCCATCCGCGCACTCCTCGCGGGAGTCCGGCTGACACTTCCGGTCATCGAGCTCAACGGAGCCTTCATCTCCGAGCTGCACTCCGGGCGCCATGTACGGCGGCGCGTGCTCGCCGCCGAGGTCGCCGATACCGCTGTGCGCACGTTGCTGGATGCCTCGCTAGAACCCATCCTGACCAGCTGGGACGGCGTCGACGATCATGTTTACTACGACCCCGGTGCGCAGCTCAATCTCGGCAACGCTTGGTATATCGCGGAGAAGCATGCCTACGGCGATCCCCGTCTTCGCTGCCGCGATGACCTTGCCGACGTCGCCAGCACCGAGCAGATCGCGACAGTAACGACTTTCCTGCCGCACTCACAGGCAACTGCGCTGGCCGACCAGCTGCGCCTCATCCTCGGGGATTTCGCCCTAGTGACCAGTGCGCCAAACGGCTACGTACCCGACTACTCCGAAGTGCAGCTTGTCCACCCGGAGGCACAGAAGGGCAGTGCCGTCTCGCGCCTGCGTGGGAGCCTCGGGCTGGCCGATCACACGTTGACCGTCTTCGGCGACCACCTCAACGACCTACCGATGTTCGACGTGGCCGACCACGCCATCGCGACAGCCAACGCCAATCCCGTTGTCCTAGCGCAAGCTGATCGGGTTATCGGGGCCAACGACGACGACGCAGTCGTCCGCTTCCTCCTGATGGAACATGGCGACCCGCGCTCGCGCGCACCTGTTCCTGCAAGCGTCTGAATCCCGGGATTCGGGAGGGATCAGATCAGGCCTTGCCTGAATCGGCGTTCGAGCCTTTGTCCGGGACCGGTCAGGTCCGCGTCGACAGTGTCGGCGTGGGCGGCTGATATCCACGGCGCGACCAGCTGTGTGATTGAAGCCGCTAGCTGTGGTGTCGCATCACGTTAATTACGCGGCCAGGTCATTTCAGTCATGCTGCCGACGGGCAATTGGCAGTGTTTGGCAGTGCCGCGTCTGGGGTCGGCAGTGGCGTTCTGGGCACAGTAGGCTCATGACCATAGACTTTCGAATTGATCTATTTGGCAACGACTTCGACCAGCTGCCCGCAATCAGCGGTTGCACATTCTCAGGCGAGCGTGCATGACGGCATTCAGGGTCGGGGTCGCCGATGGGATACTCAACTCGTCTCTAGGGGCGTCGGTCTTGCCCAGGATGAGCTACCTCGCCGCCGCGGTGGCCGGGGCCGATTCATTCTGGGTGGCCGATCACCTCAACTCATTACTTCCGCGATCACTCGCATCAGCACAGTACTTCGGCGCAGCCAACGCGGTGCCCGAGATCGACGCCCACCTCGAGCCTTGGACCACCCTGGGCTACCTCGCAGCCCGCAACCGCCCGCGGCGGCTCAAGCTCGGCATCGGGGTAACCGACGCCGGGCGCCGTAACCCGGCAGTCACCGCCCAAGCCGCAGCCACACTGCACCTGTTGACCCGAGGCCGAGCGATGCTCGGCATCGGCGTTGGCGAGCGAGAAGGCAACGAACCCTACGGCGTTGACTGGACCACACCCGTCGCACGCTTCGAAGAAGCCCTCGCCACCATCCGCGCCCTCTGGAATTCCGGCGGCGACCTGATCAGTCGCGACTCCCCGTACTTCCCGCTGCACAACGCAACATTTCGGCTACCCCCTTACCAAGGGAAATGGCCACCGATCTGGATTGCCGCCCACGGGCCGCGCATGCTGCGCACCGCAGGACGTTACGCCGACGCGTGGTGCCCCGTCGCGTTTGTCGGACCCAAAGAATACGCACAACGCCTCGAGGCGCTGTCTGTTGCGGCCAGCGACGCTGGACGCGACCCATCGACCATCACTGCAGCCGCGCTCACCTACGTCATCACCGGCTACAGCCCCGACCACGTGGAGGAAGCACTGGACTCCGACCTCGCAAAGTCTTTCGCCCTCAGCGCCCCCGGCCAAGTCTGGGCACAACATGGAACCACCCACCCCCTGGGCGCCGACTTCGCCGGCCTTCAAGACCTGATGCCGCAACTCATCGACGAATCGACAGCACGGTCCTATACCCGACAAGTCCCGCCTACCCTGATGAAGCAGATCATTCTTGCCGGCACACCCGCCCAGATCATCGACCAGGCAGCGCACTGGCGCGACCACGGACTGCGCTACCTCGTCGTCTTCAACATCTCTGCGCTGCAGCCCAGCCTGCACCGAGGTCTCAGAGCCACTGCACCCTTCCTAAAGACCCTGCGCGGACTGAAGAAACTCTGACACTCGGCTAATGCGGCAGATGAGGGAGCGGAGCGCGCGGCAAAGCCACGGCCACCTTTCAATTGTCCAAAGCGTGTTGTCCGTTATGTTCTGTGGATGACATTGCCGTCGGGGTCGGGCGAGTCTGAATAGATGTTTCGCGGGGGCGTTCGCCGTGTGCACGTAGCCAGTGCTGGCCTGAGGGGCGAGCTCATATCGTGCTGTGTGGGTTGGCGCGGCTAGTGACTACCGCGGTGGTGGTAGGGGCAGGCCCAAACGGGCTCGCTGCGGGGGTGACGCTAGCCCAGCAGGGCGTCGAAGTGACGGTCCTGGAAGCCGCCGAAACGATCGGTGGGGGCACGCGCACTAGCGAAAACACGGTGCCGGGGCTGCTGCACGACGACTGCGCTGCGGTAGTGCCGATCGCGCTCGCGTCGCCGTTCTTCCGCGGCCTTGATCTCGAATCACAAGGGCTGCAGTGGGGGTGGCCCGCCGTCGACCTAGCTCACCCCATCGACAGCGGACGTGCCGGCGTGATGGTGCGCTCGCTCGATGAGACTGAGCGTCTGCTCGGAGTTGACGGTCCACGATGGAGCAGGGTGTTCGGCCCGCTGGCCGATGGTTTCGACGATCTTGCCGATGACCTGCTTCGCCCACTGGTGCACCTCCCGCAGCACCCGCTGCGACTGGCGGGTTTCGGACCGGCGGTAATGGTGCCGGCAACCGTGCTTGCGCGCATGTGGCAAACCGAAGAAGCCAAGGCACTGTTCGCCGGAAACGCTGCCCACGGTTGGTATCCGCTGACGAGACCGACATCGGGAGTGCCCGCAATCATGTTCGCAGCAGCCGGGCACCGCTACGGCTGGCCGGTGGTGGTGGGCGGTACGGCGCGAATCGCAGATGCCCTCGAGCGTGTCCTGACCGGTCTCGGTGCCAAGATCGAAACCGGCCGCTGTGTGCAGTCCCTGTCCGACCTCCCGGCCAGCGACGTCGTGATGTTCGACCTTTCGCCGGGGGCGGTCGCAGATGTCGTTGGCGATGCCCTGCCGCCGCGAGTTCGCCGGGCGTACCGCCGTTTTCGCTTCGGGTCCGCTGCATTCAAGATCGATCTCGCCGTCGAGGGCGGTGTGCCCTGGACCAACGAGCACTGCCGTGCGGCGGGCACCGTACACGTCTGCGGAACGCTCGACGAGGTGGTTGCCGCCGAACGCGCGACCCACGCGGGGCAGATGCCCGAGCGTCCGTTCATCGTTGTGGCGCAACAGTATCTGGCGGACCCGAGTCGCTCGGTCGGCAACGTTCACCCCTTGTATGCCTACGCGCATGTGCCGCACGGGTACACCGGCGACGCCACCGACACGATATTGAACCAGATCGAGCGTTTCGCTCCCGGTTTCCGGGACCGAATCGTCGCCAGCTTCAGCCGAACTCCCGCGCAACTTCAGGCCTACAACGCCAACTATGTCGGCGGCGATATCGTTGGTGGCGCCAACAATCCTGTTCAGATGGTGATGCGACCGAGGATCGCCGTGGATCCCTACCGGACGGGTGTCCCTGGGGTGTACATCTGTTCAGCGTCGACGCCGCCCGGCGTCGGCGTGCACGGGATGAGCGGCCACAATGCGGCTCTGTCGGCAATCCGGCATCTCAGGCGGTAGGTCGCGCGACGACCATACATCGAACCGGAAAACCCGGCCCGCCGCGCAGCCACCCGTAGCTTTCTCTCGGTCCGCGCACTCGTCTGCCCAGACTCAGCATCCCTTTGAGTCTCGTCAAGTCGTGTGGCCCCGGTTGTCGTGAAATTATGCCCCGGGGCCTCGCTGGGCGTGGTGTAGGTCTTCCGGCGGCCGTGAATACCCGCGTGGTGACGCGGGTTTGAATGCCGGGGAGCCCGATTGCGCCAGGAATGACAGCGTCGTCCCTGTGTTTCTCTGCACTTATCTCGCTCCGACGTGGCGGCCAGGGGTTCCCGATCCCCGATCGTTGGTACTACGATCGGTAGTAGCGCGTTGATGCGGGAGAATCGAATGACAGAAGTGCAGCTGTCTGCGGGTCCGGTTGAGTACACTGACACCGGCGGTGACGGTCCGGTGCTTCTCTTCGTTCACGGTCTGCTGATGAGCGGCACAGTTTGGCGGAAAATCCTCGACGATCTGGGTCGTGATTTCCGATGCGTTTGCCCCACTTTGCCCCTTGGCGGGCACCGCTTGCCGATGAACCCTGATGCCGATCTTTCCCTCACCGGTATGGCGAAGCTACTAGGAGAGTTCATCGAGAGTCTCGACCTAGAGGAGGTGACCATCGTCCAAAACGATTGGGGCGGAGCTCAAGTGCTCGTTGCCACCGCGGACACCACGCGTCTGGCCGGGCTTGTTCTGACGTCGTGCGAAGCGTTCGACTTGTATCCGCCAGTGCCGGCCCGCGTCATCGTGCTGGCTGGTCGGGTTCCAGGAGGGCTGCGGTTGGCGATGAGTGTGCTCAACACCCGGCTGGGGCGGCGTGGTCCGGGCACATGGGGCTGGATGAGCAAGCGGCCGATCCCTGACGCGATTATCGACGACTGGTTCCGTCCCGCCACCGAGCAGTCACAGATTCGCCGGGACCTCCGCAAGTACGTTCTCGGAGTTCCGCCCCGGGCTGAGTTACTCGCCATCGCGCAATGCAGCGCCACTTTCACCAAGCCCGTCACCGTCGCCTGGGCCACCGAGGACCGCATGTTCCCGGTGGCTGTCGGGCATCGACTCGCCGCCACGTTTCCGCACTCACGATTCGTCGAGATCAGCGACAGTTACACCCTGATCGCCGAGGACCAGCCGAAGCAACTGATCAGCGCGATCCGCGGGCACTTCACGCCGGGCCCCAACGACTCAGACTCTGCACGCTGACACTAATCGCATAAGCGCGGTCCCATTGAGTGACACCGGTCTCTGTAAACGAGGAACGCGATGACCTTCTATTCCGGGAGCACCGTTTTGGAGTAGCGCAGTGCGATTTGGGCGGTGAGCCCGAACATGGCCGCAAGGTGTAGTGGGTCGCCTCCGGAGGCGTGAGCCTCGTCGAGCCTCCGATCTTCGCGCAGTTGGCGACGCGTGATGTGCAGACCGCGAATTCGGGAGGTGAGCCAGTATCCACTGACCGGGTTCTGTTCGTGGGCGGTGCGTCTGGTGATCAGTAGGTGGGGGTTGGTGGTCGGCGGCCAACGATGGGCTCGGTAGCCCAGGTAGGACTCGACGGCTGTGGCGGTATAAGTGTCGAGGGCGCGGTCCAGTTCTTCGAACCGGAATCGGCTGGGGTCAGGCCACGATGAGAATGACCCGTTCAAGGACTGCAAGACTGAACAGCATGACAACAAGTAGTCTGGTGCGCCCGGCTATTGCAGAGGATGCGCACGCCTGTATCGCGATCTACCGGCCCTATGTCGAGGACACGGCGGTCACGTTCGAAACCGAAGTCCCCACGCCAGCGGAGATGGCCGCACGTATTGCCGCTGCGCACACAAGCCACGAATGGCTTGTCCTGGAACACAACGGCGAAGTGATCGGTTACGCCTACGCGCACGCATTCAATTCGCGCGCCGCGTACCAATGGTCAACCGAGACGAGCATCTACGTCGCGACCAACCATCATCGCGCCGGCGGCGGCCGCAAACTCTATAGCCACCTGCTGCAGCGGCTCGCTGAGCGTGGATATCGGCGTGCCTTCGCAGGTATCACCCAACCTAGCGATGCGAGCAACGGTTTTCATCGATCGTTCGGTTTCGAGCAGGCGGGCCTCTACCGCCGGGTTGGATGGAAACACGGCAGCTGGCACGACGTTGCATGGATGCAAATCGATCTGCTCGGCCCCGCCGAAGACAACCGCACACCGACCCCCATCACCTGAACCTGCGCTCTCAACGCCACCACGGTCACTCCCTAGTACGGGAATTCGTTATTGCCTCGCTCAACAACATATTTAGATTTTCAATCTGCGCCGATAACGGGCCTGCCTCCGTATTGCCCACGAGCGCAACCAGAATGGAGTCGGATGCGGCGGGCTACGGCAGGGCGTCGATCAGGCGGGAACCACCTACCAGCAGGCAAGCGGCGCGGTCACCCAGACCGATGACAAGCTGGCCGGCTTGCTCAAGCAAATTTTCGCCGCCAACGATGACACTCGCTCGAAAATCAGCGCCATCGTCACCAGCATCGAGACAGCTCGTCGCGCGCTGACGTCTGACCCGCAGACGGCCAGTGACCCACATGCGTTGGCCTTGTTTAACCAGTTCTTGGATGGTCAGCTCGCGCAGATTCAACAAGTGCTCGACAGCTCCAAAGCGGGCGGTAAGAAGCAGGCTGAATTGCTTGCCGCCCTTGGTGATGAGTACCGCGGTACCTCCGGCGGAGGCCATTCCACGGACCAGGACGGTGGCGGCGGGGGTGACGGCGGCAGCGGCGCGGGTGACGGCGGTGGGGCCGGGGCAGGCGGAACCACTACAGGTGCCGGTGCGGGCGGCGGGTTGACTGATCCGCTGGCCGGGCTTGGCGGGGCGGGCATGGGCGA
>Ga0224557_1000644_pt1 | contig 37851 bp, 31 predicted proteins | sample 714S31014metaG_FD_180677 | JGI IMG/M metagenome (GOLD analysis project Ga0224557, IMG submission 180677) | Peat soil microbial communities from Stordalen Mire, Sweden - 717 S3 10-14 | ecosystem: Environmental > Terrestrial > Soil > Wetlands > Peat | place: Sweden: Norrbotten County, Stordalen...
CTACCGCTACTGCGACGCGCGCAACGACCGGATGCCGTTCGATCCGGCGAAGATCGCCTACTGGTTCGAGATCGACCAATACATCGGCGGCGTGGAGCATGCCATCCTGCACCTGATCTATTCGCGCTTCTTTACCAAGATGATGCGCGATATCGGCTTGGTGAAGAATGCGGAACCGGTGAAGCGGCTGTTCACGCAGGGCATGGTGATTGCCGACGGCGCCAAGATGTCGAAGTCGAAAGGCAACGTGGTGAGCGCCGATTCGCTGGCCGACCGCTACGGGGCAGACACCGCGCGCCTGTTCATTCTTTTCGCCGGGCCGCCGGAAAAGGAAGTGGACTGGCGCGACGAACGCGCCGAGGGCATCCACCGATTTCTGGGCCGCGTGTACCGTTTCGCGACGCGCAATGTGGAGCGTGCGCGGGCGGGCGGCGATGGCGGCGCGCCTGAGGCGGACCGCAAGGTGCTCCGCAAGCTGCACCAGACCATCCGCAAGATTACCGAGGATTTCGAATCGCGCTGGCATTTCAATACTTCGATCTCCGGCATTATGGAACTGGTGAACGATCTGTATGCCGAAGAAGCGCGGCTCTCGGGGGCCACGGTGGCCGAGGTGCTGGAGAAACTCACGCTGCTGCTGGGACCGTTCGCGCCTTACCTTGCGCAGGAGATTTGGGAGGAACTCGGCCGCGAAGGTGTCGTGTTCCGCGAGACGTGGCCCGCCTACGATCCTGAACTGGCCAAGGAAGACTTAGCCGAAATCGTGGTGCAGGTGAATGGCAAGCTGCGCAGCCATATCCACGCGCCGTTCGGCACGCCGGGGGACGTGCTGAAAGCGCGCGCACTGGAGGATTCTAAGGTCCGCGCATTTATCGAGGGCAAGCAGATTGTGAAGGTGATCGTGGTGCCGGACAAACTGGTCAACATCGTGGTGGCGGCGGGGCGGGGGTAAGCGGGGCTGGAAACGTATTATCGTTAAGAGGAAGGCGAATCGGCAATGACGGAAGACGACAAGGACAAGGCCAAAGCGGCTGCGGTCACCGGAGTCGGGGCAAGCGTCGGGGGCGCGGGCGGCGCCACCGTGGGCGTTCTGGAACTTGCGGCGTGGGGTGTGGCGACCGGTTTCTCCGCGGGGTTGGCGATCGGCGTGGGGGCTGCCGCTGGCGCGGGTCTGGCCTACGGGATCTATCGTTTTTTTAAGAAGCGCAAGTCCTGATTTCGCGGCAGCCGTTAGAACGTCGCCAATCCGGACGTATAATTATCTGGTGCGGGTCAAGACATCGATCACTCTGCCCAAGGAGCTGCTCGGCAAGCTCGATCGGGTGGACAAAAACCGCTCTGCCTTGCTCGAACGGGCGGCAAGAGCCTACCTGCTCAATCTGGAAAGACAAGCGCGCGACCGGAGAGACATCGAGATGATTAGCCGGGTCGTCGAGCGGCTGAATCGGAAAGCCAAGGACACGCTGGATTACCAGCAACTGCCGTGAAGCGGCGAGCGGTTTCGCTCAGGCATTCGCCAATAAGCAAAGGCGTTTCAACATACGGATTTCCTCTATATTCGGGGTTTTCCAGTTCTCCATCAGAGCGGGACCACAGATATTTCTTTGGCCTCGGCGGTCAAAAGCTGTACATGACCGGGCGAGACGGACGACCGCCGGAGTGCAGGGATCCTAGCAAACCTGCGAAACCGGGGTAGTGGAGAAGAACAATGCGTTTGCGACGAAGAAGGTTCCTCCTCATATGCGCCGCCCTGGCGATCGCGGCCGTCGCATGGGTAGTTTGGGCGGGGCCGATGCTTCTGCACATTCGTTTCGGGCCAATGCGGAGCGATCCGCAGCTCGCGATATGGAATCCGGTCCGCAATCGGCACGCTGAACGCTGCGGTGCCGAGTATCTTCGGAGGATTCAGTCCCCAGCTTGCGAACGGGAAGTGGCTGGCCTCGATATATCGAGCGAGGAAAGGGCTGAAGCGTGTGACAAGCAGTCTCGGCATCCCGTGACGACACCGTGCTCGCTGGTCGAGCGCAGGGACCGTGGTTCCTTTATCCTGCTTATTTATAGCTGCCATGATAAAATGCACAACGACGTGACGGCAGATATCGCGCTCACATTAGAACACCGTAACGGTGCGTGGCTATTGAGCAATTACCAACGGATCGACTGAATCGGTTGCCGCTATTCGAAACTGGCCTCGATTTCTTCGGCGCAAGGTATTTCCAAGGTGCGCACGGCAGATTCAACAAGCCCCGATCCTTACATCTTGCACCTCCAGGCCGGGAACGAGGGCGGGTTGGCCGGATACCTGGGCCAGCCCCAGAAATGGAACAAGTACACCTATGTGCTGAACAATCCCTTCCACTACGCGGACCCAACGGGCGAGTTCGTTTACGCCGTGCTAGTTTTACCTGGTGCGCAAGCCGGGCTCGCAAGACCCGCAGAAACAGCGCGTGTTCGTTGTCGTCGGCCGGCAGGCGCTGGCGGATTCCCGGTTCTCGACCCTCATCTGCGCCCCTGTGTATTCCCGTCACGATGGCTTGAGCACGCAGGTTCGAGTGGGAACGGAAGAGGGCCTGAAACATGAGTCGAGTATCCATTGCGATGAATTAGTGGGCCTACCGGGAAGCGTCCGGGCGGGACTGGGAGTCCCGCGCAGGCTGAGAGCCTGCCCCACTCCCGCGCAGCACCTTCCCCGGCAGCGCGTCGGTCATCTTCCCTTCATCGATCACCGGTACGCCGTTAACCAGCACGAAGCGCATGCCCTCGGAGAGCTGGTTCGGATTTTCAAAAGTGGCGAGGTCGCGAATGGTCTCCGGATCGAAGACCACCACGTCGGCCCACATGCCTTCTTTCAACACGCCGCGGTCCGTCAGCCGCATGCGCTGGGCGGGCAACGCGCTGAACTTGCGGATGGCGTCCGGAAGGGTCAGCTTCTTTTCCTCCCGCACGTACTTGCGCAGGATGCGGGGGAATGTTCCGTAGGCGCGCGGATGCGGGTGCTCCTTGCCCAGCAGTCCATCGGGCGCGGTACCTTCGGAATCGTTGCAGATGGAAACCCAAGGCTGCGCGAGGGCCAGCGCAATGTCCGGCTCCGACATGATGAAGAGCGCCACGTTGGTGTAGGCGTGGTCTTCGATCAACAGGTCGAAGATGGTGTCGAAGGGATCTTTGCCCCACAGCCTGGCGATCTCCGCGACGGTCTTACCTTGCAACGGCAGCAGCTTGGGGTTGGCCACCGCGCCCACCAGGATGGACTCCGGACCGGTCACCTCCTGCCATTCGTTCTCCCAATGGCCTCCCGGCGTCTCCATCTCCCTGCGAATGCGCGCGCGGATGACCGGATCTTTCAGCCGCTCGATCAGCTTGGCGTCGCCGCCATCGTGCGCCCACGGCGGGATAATCGCCGAGAAGGTATTGAACCCCGCGGGGTACGCGTAGGTATCCGCCGTGATATCGACGCCGGAATCGCGCGCCTGCTGAATGTGCGCGATCACTTCCGGCATGCGGCCCCAGTTGGCTTTGCCGGCTGTTTTCAAATGCCAGATTTCCACGGGAATACGGGCCTCGCGGCCGATGCGGACGGCTTCATCCACCGCGGGGATGATGGCGTCGGCTTCGCTGCGCATATGCGTGGCGTAGATGCCGCCGAACTTAGCGGCCTCGGCGGCCAGCGCGATCAGTTCCTCGGTGGACGCGTAGGGCGCGGGCGCGTATTGCAGCGCGGTCGAGACGCCGACCGCGCCGTCGCGCATGGCATCGCGCACCAGGGTCTGCATGCGCTCCAGTTCCGTCGCGTTCGGCGCGCGGTCGTCGTCGCCCAGCACCATGCGGCGCACCTGGGTCGCGCCCACATAGCTGGCCAGGTTGATTCCCATGCCCTGCTTCTCCAGGCGCGCGAAGTACTCGTGGAAAGTCCGCCAGTCGGGATTTATGCCGTAGTGCTCATACCCGACGCGATCGGCTTTCAGGATGGCATCGTTGACCGGCGCGACGGAGGACCCTTCGCCGGTGATTTCGGTGGTGATCCCCTGGTAGATCTTCGAAGGCAGGTGCGGATTTACCAGGATGGTCAGCTCGGATTGGCCGAGCATGTCGATGAATCCCGGGGCCACCACCATGCCGCGCGCATCGATGGTGCGCCTGGCGGTCGCGCCCGTCAGATTGCCGATGGCGGCGATCCTGCCCTGCCGGATGCCGATGTCTCCGGAGTACCACGGCGAACCGGTTCCGTCGACGATCCGGCCGTGTTGGATCACCACATCGTAAGGGCTGGCGGCCAGCAGGAAGAACGCAAATAGCAGCACTTTGCGAGTGTATCACCAGGAGGCATGTCGACTGAATGCCGATTCACAATCGGCCGGAACCAAAAGACGCGGCCTGAAAGGGCGCCGCAGGCCGAGGGCCTGCCCCGCAGAGCAGCGCAGCCGCAACCAAAAGAGGCGGCCTGAGAGGCCGCCGCAGGCCGAGGGCCTGCCCCACGAAAAATCGGCGCTCGCTGCGAAGATTCCGACCAGTTGTAATACAAAGACAGGTTTTGGAATGACTACTCCGCCAGCTTCAAGATCATTCCCGTGTCCGTGGCCACCCACAGCGAGCCATTGCCCGCCGCCCGCAACATGGCTCGCACGGCGGTGGCGCGGTAATCCACGTCCATCTCCTGCCAGTCGCTCAAGTCGCCGCTCTTCAGGATTTTCAGCTTACGCGGGATGGGGGTGTGTTGCAGCTTACCCACCACTTCCACGCCCGCCAGGTAGCCGGTCCCGGATGGCAGCAGCAGCACATCGGTAACGGCCCGGTCCGTGGCGTTGTAGACGATGCCGCTCTTGCCCGTAGTGCCGTCGATCAGGTGGACCTCCGACGGCCACTTGAATGTGTCGGTGAATTCGATCAATCCGAGTCCCCGGCCATCGGGCAAAAACGACCCGCGCGTAATGCGGCCGAACATGGACGCAGTGGATGACTTCCACGTCTTGCCGCCATCCCGCGTGTCCAGCATGATCGACAAGTGCGGCCACTCCCGCCGCGTGGCCGTATCTTGGGCGTCCAGCCAATCGGGTTTGCCGGATTCGCCGGCGCGTGGCGGGGAGCTAAAGCCGTCGATGATACCGGCTTTGGCGGTCACAAAGGCGATGTTGTTGTAGACGGTGTACTCGGGGTCCGTGTGCGGTTCCGCCGCGGCGGCGATGGGCTCCCACGTCTTGCCGCCATCCTCGGTCTGGTACGCCAGTTTATGCGCGCCGATGGCGAAGCCGCGCGCTTCGTCGAGGAAATACACCTTCATCAGGAGTTTCGGCGACTTGGGCAATTCGTGCCACTCGCGTCCGGCGTCGACGGTCCGCCAGATCCCTTCCGGTGTGACCATCCAGCCCAGCTTGTCGTTCAGGAAAAAAAGCGAAATCGGGACATCCTTGATTTTGGAGACCGCCCAGTGCGCGCCGCTGTCGTCGGTGGTCAGGATAACCGGTTTCGAAGTGCCTTTGTCGTCCAGATACCCAGCCGCCACGCCGCGCGCGGCAGAAGGGAATTGCAGATCGTTGATCACCAGGGAAGATTTGTCTTTGTCGTAGAAGTAGGCGAGCTGCCACTTTGCAGCGGACAAAGAAAAAGAAGTCAGAAGACAGAAGACAGAAGTCAGAATAAAAGCTCGGGTTCGCCGAGGTTTGCGGTGCGGTACGATTTTCATAGCATCCTATCGCGGCAAGAAGCCGGCATTCCGGCTTCTGTCTTCTGTCTTCTGACTTCTGTCTTCTTATCTCGGCCTTATCGGCCCCGACGACAACACCAGCTCGACATGATTGGCCGATTCCACCGCCGTCGGCGGCATCCGCGCCAGCACCAGCACACAGCCCACCTGTTCCCCCAGCGTGGTCAGCACCTCCATCTCGCTGCCGCTAGGCTGGTGCGGCATGCGGTGCTGCACGTTGATCACGCCCACCACGCGGTTGCGGGCGATCACCGGCGACGAGAGGAAGGCTTCGAACGAATCTTCCGGCAATTCGCCAAAAGTCTTGAAACGCGGGTCCTTGTACGCCTCCCGCGAAATGGACAGCAGCCGGCGTTCGCGCGCCACCCAGCCCGTCAGGCCTTCATTCAGTTTCAGCCGGATCTTGCCGATAGTCGAAGGGTGAGGCGTGTTCGAAGCGCAAAGCACCAGTTCGTCGTTGTCCAGCAGGTACACCAGGCACGAATCGCATTTGGTGAATTCCACGGTGAGCGAAACGATGCCTTGCAGCACTTCCTGCAGGCTCAATTCGCGCACCATCAGGCGGCTGACCTTTTGAAAAAGCTGCAACTGTTGTTCGGTGCGTTGCAAGCGCGATTCGAGTTCCCTGGTCTTCGGCACGCTCCTATTATAGCTGTGGCGGCAAAATGCCCAAAATGAGTCCTTCGGTGGAAACCGGGCAGCCCGGCGAGGCGTGCCAGACGTGGCAAGTTCCGGAGTGCCCGTTCCCGATCGAGTGGTCCCCGGCCGTGCTGGAGGCGATTCGCGCGGCCGCTATGGACGCCTTCTTTTCGCTTCCGCATGGCGGCGCGGAGATCGGCGGAGTCCTGTGGGGCACGCGCGCCGGCGGCCGCGTGCGTATCCTGGAGGCACGACCGCTGGAGTGCGAGCACGCGCTGGGTCCAACGTTCACGCTTTCCGCCAAAGACCACGCGCGCCTGGCGGCATTGCTGGAGGAGGGCGGCCGCGATCTGCGCGCGTACGGTTGGGAGCCGGTCGGGTGGTACCATTCCCACACGCGCAGCGAGATCCTGCTGTCCGCGCAGGACGTGGAGATTCACAATCGGTACTTCCCCGACCCCTGGCACGTTGCGCTGGTGGTGCGCCCGCACGCCATGCGGCCGATGCGTGCCGGATTCTTCTTCCGGGAAGCCAACGGCTCGATCCATGCCGATTCCAGTTATCGGGAATTCCTATTGCAACCTGCCAGGGAGCCGGTGATGGAGCGGGCGGTTTCGCCTGCCACCGCGTCCCTGCCGCCAGAACCGGTCCCCGAGCGCGCCCCGCCGGCCAGCGTACCCGTCGCCACGCCCCCTCCCAAGGGTTCCCACCGGTGGCACTTGTGGGTTGCGATCGCGCTGGGCATGGCGGCGGGACTGGTCGGCCTCAAGATCGACTGGACACGCGCCTTTGCCGCCGATCGACCGCCTTCCGTTTTGTTGATGGCGTACGATCTCGACGGCCAGTTGCAGATTCGCTGGGACTGGACCGCGGAGCCGATTCGGTCCGCGGAGGCGGGGACCCTCGAGATCGCGGACGGCGCCACGCACACCGTGGTGGCACTCGAGAAACAGCGGCTGCGGAGCGGCACGGTCAGCTACGCCCGGATCGGCGCCCGTGTGGATGTGCGCCTGACGCTACGCCAAAATGGGGGAAAGATCCACGAAGAGTTCACCAGTTTTCTGGGCCAGGCCGGCGCGCCGGAGCTTCGTCGCGAATTGCGGAACCAAGCTGTCCGTACTCGTGAACTGGAGCGCGCCGTTGCAGACCTGCGCCGGGCCGGCCGGAGCGACCCGCAACCACGCGGGCGGGACAGCCCGCGCTAGGGCATCTGCATTCGGCGTCTGCATTCGCCGTCGACCCCGCTACCTGCTAAAATCCATCCAATGCATTCGTCGCGGCGCGTGTTCCTGGGAGCGGTCACGGCTGCCTCGTACAACCGCCTGCTAGGCGCCAACGACCGCATACAGTTGGGCTTCATCGGCTACGGGTTGATCGGCCGCCAGCACGTCCACGATTTCAAGAATCAGAAAGATGCGGATCTGGCCGCCATGTGCGAGGTTTGCCAGCCGCGCCTGGAAGAAGGGCTGGCGGCATGCGGGCCTGGCGCCAAGCCCTACCGGGACTTCCGCAAACTGCTCGACGACAAAGAGATTCAGGCGGTCGTCGTTTCGACGCCCGACCACTGGCACGCGCTGCTCACGATCATGGCTTGCGCGGCGGGCAAAGACGTCTACGTGGAAAAGCCGCTGACGCTCTTCGTCAAGGAAGGCCGCTGGATGACCGAGGCCGCGCGGCGCTACCAGCGCATTGTGCAGGTGGGCACGCAGCAGCGCTCCGGACCGCATTACCAGAAGGCCCGCGAACTGGTGCAAGCGGGCTATTTCGGCAAAGTCCACAGTGCGCGCATGGGTTCCTATCGCAATATCATGCCCGGTTTCGGCAACCCGCCCGACGGTCCGCCGCCGCGCGACCTGGACTACGATATGTGGCTCGGCCCGGCGCCTCAGCGCGCCTATAATCCGCATCGCGCGCTGTATCATTTCCGCTGGTTCTGGGACTACTCCGGCGGCCAGATGACCAACCTCGGCGCGCACGATATCGACATTGTGCAATGGTCGACGGGGGTTAAAGGTCCGCTGGCGGTTTCTTCGAGCGGCGGGCGCTTCGCCCTGCGTCATGACGAGGACAACGGCGAAACTCCCGACACGCAGGACACCGTATTCGAGTACCCTGGTTTTACCGCGGTGCATTCGCTGCGCGAGGCCAGCGCCGGACGACGCGCCGGCTTCGGCTTGGAGTTTTTCGGCGCCAAGGGCAGCATGACGGTTTCGCGCCGCGGATACGAAGTATTTCCCGATATGAAAATCGACCCCGCCAACGCCATCCCGGTTTTCGAGGGCCAGCCGGCGGGAGGCCCGCAGCACTCCGAGGACAAGCCGGAGCCCTGGATCGAGGCGCGCAAAGAGCCGGGATCGTCGGCTGAACAGTTCGATCTGCACGCGCGGAATTTTCTGGATTGCATCAAGACGCGCCAGTTGCCCATCTCCGACGTCGAGCAGGGGCACCGCGCCACAGCCGCCTGCCACCTGGCGAATATCTCGCTGCGGTTAGGCCGCAAGATCCATTGGGACGCGGAGACAGAGGAAATCGTCGGCGACCGGGAGGCTTCCGCGCTGCTGGTACGGCCGTATCGCAAACCATGGGACGATGCGCTGCGAAGCTTTCATTTGTGAATCGCGGAAAGGTGCCGCAGCCGCGGACGCCCGCCCCACTTACGCCACCATGCTGAGCGCGCTCGTTTGCATTTCGCCCGCCACCTTGACGCTGTCCGGATTCGCATCGAAGCTGGTCTTGGCTTCGAGCAGCGAAACTGCCGCATCGCTCAACGAAACTTCGTCGCGCGGCGGGCCGGTGGAGAACGGCGAGCGGGCGATTAGAGAAGTGGTGCGATTCACTTGATCCTCGGCCTGCTGCAGTCCTCCCAAGGCTGTGTATGTGACTTGCATGGCTACTGTTCCTTTTATTCTCTTATCGGCCGGGCGCCGGATTTCTTGCGGTCGAGCCTCAAGGCGTCGTGCGAAAACCCAATTGCACCGCCGCAAAATGGGCGTCCGCCGTCAGCACATCGCGGATGCCCAGCTCGCTCATGACCACGAAGCTGGTCAAATCCGTAAATGAGATGCGGGGTTTATCGCGATAGCGCAGGCGCATACGATACGCCCGCGCGAAGCGCTCGGTGGTAACGGGTTCCACACGCACCATCCCGGTATCCCGTGCGCGCAGGACCGCCGAGCAAAAACGTTCCGCCTCCGCATACGGGCTGCTGCCGAACAAACGCGTGAAGGTCTCATCCAGCACGTAATCGGTAGTGACCAGAATTCCGCTTTCGGTGTGGCTGCGCCGCAGGGCTACAACCTCATCATGGCGGGGATCGCCGGCGTCGGCCAGCACGACCCAGCCCCAGGTATCGACGAACAAGAGCGGACGCTCAATCGCCGTAGAGGGCTTCATCGATGTCCTGGCTCAGCCGGCCGTGGCGCACGGCGCCCTCGGCCTTGGCCAGCGGATCGCCGCGCGGCTTGTCCGGCTGGCGGGCACCCAGTTCCAGCCGCAGGCGGATGATCTCGGCCATGCTGACCCGCGTGCGAAAAGCCTCCTGCCGCAAGCTCTCGTGCAGCGGGTCCGGCAGGAAGACGGTGGTCCTCTTCATACTCATATAAGCATTATGCCATATATATGCATAATTGGCAAGGACAATAATTTCCGCGTTCCTCCTGCTACAATCGCGGGATGTTCCGTAAGGTCCTGATTGCCAACCGCGGCGAGATTGCCGTGCGCGTGATCCGCACGCTGCGCGAGATGGAGATCGCCTCGGTGGCCGTTTTCTCCGATGCCGACCGCACGTCGCGGCACGTGCGCATGGCCGACGAGGCCGAATGGGTGGGCCCCTCGCCGTCGACCGAAAGCTATCTGCGCGCCGACCGCATTCTGGACGCCGCACGCAAGCATGGCGCCGAGGCCATCCACCCCGGCTACGGCTTCCTCAGCGAGAACGCGGATTTCGCCGCCGCGTGCGAAGCGGCCGGCATGGTCTTCATCGGCCCGTCGGCCGAGTCCATTCGCCGCATGGGGTCGAAGACCGCCGCGCGCCAGATGGCTATCGCCGCAGGCGCGCCGGTGGTGCCCGGCACTCACGAAGCGCTGGGCGGCCCGTCGGAAGCCCGCGCGTTCGCCGCGCAGTTCGGCTATCCCCTGCTGCTGAAGGCGGTGGCCGGAGGCGGCGGCAAGGGCATGCGCCGCGTGGATTCCGGCGCCGACCTGGACGCGGCGTATCGCGACGCGGCCAGCGAAGCCGAGCGCTCCTTCTCCAACCCCGACCTGTACGTCGAAAAGCTGATCGAGCGCCCCCGCCACATCGAAATTCAGTTAATGGGCGACCGTCACGGCCACATGGTGCACTTCGGCGAGCGCGAATGTTCCATTCAGCGGCGCCATCAGAAGGTCATGGAAGAGTGCCCGTCGCCGCTGGTGGCGGCGCGCCCCGGCATGCGGGAAGCCATGGGCGAGGCCGCCATCCGCGTGGCGCGCAGCGCCGGTTATTACAATGCCGGCACGGTCGAATTCCTGGTGGACGCCCGCGGCGATTTCTTTTTCCTGGAGATGAATACCCGGCTGCAGGTGGAGCATCCCATCACCGAGTTGGTGACCGGCCACGATCTGGTGCGCCTGCAACTGGAGGTGGCCGCGGGCGAGGAATTGCGGCTGCGCCAGGAGGACATGGTCTGGCGCGGGTCCGCTATCGAGTGCCGCGTCTACGCCGAAGACCCTTACAACAACTTCTTTCCATCGCCGGGCAAGATCACGCGGCTGACGCGTCCCCTGGGACCGGGCATTCGCATCGATGGCTGCGTCTACGACGGCTGGACGGTGCCCATCGACTACGATCCGCTGCTGGCCAAGCTGGCCGTGTGGAGCGGCACGCGGCGAAGCGCCATTGCGCGCATGCTGCGCGCGTTGGGCGAATACGACGTGGCCGGCATCCACACTAATATCACCTTCTTCCGCCAGATTCTGGAAGACGAAGAGTTTCGCGAAGGCCGGCTGCACACGCACTTTGTGGACGAATTCCTGGCGCGCCGCAAGCCCTTCGATCCGCCGCCGGATCTGGAAGCCGTCGCGGCATTAGTGGCCGCTTTCCACTCCACACGCGGCGCCGCGAGCGCGGAGAACGCGCACGCGCCGCGCAGCCGGTGGCTCGATATCGGCCGCCAGGAGGTGCTGCGATGAAGGTCTCGCTGGCGATCGAGGGCCGGGCCCGCGAAATCGACCTGACTAACAGCGGCGATGCGAGCGGCGCGCAGATTGTGGCCGTCGAGCCGGGCGTCTATTCGGTCCTGAAGGACGGCCGCAGCTACGAAGCGCGCACCGAGCAGTCCGACGGCGGCGTGATCGTCTTTATCGACGGCCACCGCTTTGAGGTCGAGATCCGCGACCCGCGGCGCTGGTCGCGCCAGACCAGCAGACAGGGCGTCGAAGGCCGTTTGAACGTGGCTGCGCCCATGCCCGGGAAGATCGTGCGCCTGCTGGTGGCGGCGGGCGACACCGTGGAGGCCGGCCAGGGTCTGCTGGTGGTGGAAGCCATGAAGATGCAGAACGAGATGAAAGCGCCTAAGGCCGGACGGGTGGTTTCGCTCGCGGCCCGCGAGGGCGCCACGGTAGCGGCGGGAGATGTGCTGGCAGTGATTGAGTAGGGCATCGAAACCAGCAGACGGACACACATTCGCACTGATGGGGCCCGCACTTCCGCGCGATAATAGAACTTCATGCCCACGGAAACCGTGTGCCCCAATTGCGGCGGCAGCGGCTGGAAAATCATCGAACGCGCCGATCTTTCCGGCGCCGAACGCTGCGACTGCGTCTTCGGCGAGCGTGCCCGCCGCCTGGAAGAAAACGCCGCCATTCCGCCGCTCTACCGCAACGCGTCGTTCGACAACTTCGCGCTACCCCGCGACAACCCCATCGCCTCTCGCGATCTGGCCAACGTGCTGCTCACTGTGAAGGCCTTCTCCCGCGAATTTCCCACGGGCAAGCACTTGGGGCTGCTGCTGGTCGGCGAGCCCGGCACCGGTAAGACGCACCTGGCGGTGGCTGCCCTCCGCATCCTCATCGGGCGCGGCTTCGAGGGCCTCTTCTTCGATTATCAGAATCTGCTCGACCGCATTCGCGCCGGCTACAACCAGGCCTCCGGCTCCGCCGACCGCGAGGCGTACCGCTTCGCCCTCGACACCGAAGTGCTCCTGCTCGACGACCTGGGCGCGCACCGCGTCACCGACTGGGTCGAAGATACGGTTACCAGCATCATCACCTACCGCTGCAATAACAAGAAGCCGCTGATCGCCACCACCAACCTTCCGGACCCCGACGCCGGCAGCGTCATGATCGACCGGTCGACCGCGCTGGGCAAGCCGGACTACAAAACTTCTCTGGCCGACCGTATCGGTTCGCGCGCCCGCTCGCGTCTATTTGAGATGTGCAAGGTTGTGCGCATGCCCCTCGTCGAAGATTACCGGTTGCGCAGGTCCATTTGATGCGCCTGGTCCTGTTGCTGCTGGCTTTCGCGGCGGCGCTGCCCGCGGTGGAGCCGGCCCCGCCGCCCGAGTTCGTGCAGGCCGTCGAATTCCCCTATTACCTCTATCCGCCGACGCTGTGGGAGCGCGAACTGGTCTGGCTGAAAAACATGGGCATCCGCACCGTGGAATTCTCCGTCCCGTGGAACTGGCACCAGGTGGATGGCGGGACTTGCGATTTCACCGGCGCTACCAGCCCGCGCCGGGATCTGATGGGCTTCATCCGGTTGCTGCGCCGCCTGGAAATGCGCGCGTGGATCCGGCCCCTGCCCCCGGTGAAGGGATGGATCAACAACGGCTACCCGGCCGGCTTTCAGCAGAGCCTCGCGCCGGACCGCAAGTCCGCCGCCGGATGGCTGCATGTGCTCGAAGGCGAACTGGCGCCCCAGACCGAAAAGCACGGCGGGCCGATCGCCTTTGTCGAAGGCGGCGCCAGCATCGTACTGGACGCGCCCGCGCCGCCCGTACCGGTAACGGTGGTTTCCGCGCGCGACCCGGCAGCCATGACCCGCAGCCGGCAGGCTCTGGCCACGACGGGCGGCGCACTGCTCTGGGAAGATGTCGAGGATGCCCTGTTCCCCGCCGGATGGGAGCGGCCGGGCGGCCCGCTCTACCGCGCCGGCGCGGTCTCCCTAAATGGAGATGAGCGGCCCACCGTGTCGGCTCTACGCCGCAACGCGGCCCTGTTGCGGCATTGGGCGGCGCTGCTGCCCGGCATGAAACCGGAACGCGCGCACCCGGTGCGGCTGGCCACCGGCAAGCTGCCGCCCGGAGTCACCGCCGTGGAACTGGTTTCGCGCGCGCCGGGCGTGGCCTCCGCCGTCAGCATCGCCAACGAAAGCCGTCAGCCATTCCGCAACGTGGTGCGGGTGTGGGATCCTTTTGCCAAACATTCGCTGGAAATCGAAAACGTCGCTCTCGCGCCGCATGAGACCTTGTGGCTGCCTGTGAATGTCTCGCTGGGCGGCGTGGGGCTTTGCCGCGAATGCTCCGCATTTTCCAACGCCGAGCACATTGTTTACGCAACGGCGGAACTGCAGAACATCGAATTCGAAAATGGCACGCTGGCCATGGAGTTCGCGGCGCCCGCCGCGGCGGAGGCCGTGCTGCAACTCGCGCGGCGCCCCAGCGGACCCTACCTGGCGGGCGGCCATCTGGCGGATTTCGATTTCGACGAGAAGACCATGCGCGCCCGCTTGAAGATTCCCCAGGGCAAAGGACGCGCCAACCAGGTGCGCGTGGCGCTGGCCATTGAGGCGCCGGAACACTCCGCGTTCTTCGAGGAGGCCAAGCGCCTCATCATCGGCCGGACAAACACCATTTCCACTTCCTACTCTTCCGCTGACCTTGCCGGCCGCTCGCGCCTGCGCCTGCCGGAAGGCTTCACCTCCACCCCGGCCAGCAAATCCCCGTTGGAAATCGACTATGCGGTGGATGTGCCTGCCGACGCTCTGCACGGCGACTGGGCCGATCTGGCCATCGAGGGCGATGGCGTGCCGCTGGGCCGCGCGCATTTGCAATTGTTCCGGCCCGCGTCGGTGCATCTTGCCGAAGGCATCCGCCTGCATTTCGGCGCCGCGGCGGAGCTGGCCGTCGAGCCTGCCATCATCCCCATCGACGCCATGGCGGGCCGCACGGTGGACGTCAATGTCCTGAACAACTCTCCGGAAATCCAGACTTACTCGATCGAGCCAGCCGGCGAGGGTTTTCAGTTCCTGCCGCCTAGAGCCGAGTTGAATTCCGGCGCTACCGCGGATCGCGCGGTCACGTTTCGCGTCTTCCCAGATGGCGTGGCTCCCGGTCTGCACGACTGGATTTTGCGGTTCTCCGGCGGTACGAAGCTGGAGACTCCCGCCCGATTCCTAGCCATCCCGCGCGGCCAGGCAGTGGCGTGGTCCGCAGACCTGGATGGCGACGGCGTGCCCGAGTGGGTCTTGGAAAACCAGAAAGCCCGCGCGGTGTTTTCGGCACAGGATGGCGGCCGTTGGCTGGAGTTCGTCTGGAAAGATTCCGCACCCAACGGTCTGAATGTGCTGCCGGAAAGTGGCGCATTCGCCGGCACAGGTCCGGTGGATGTACACGCCGTCGATGGCGCGCTCGAATTCACCGGCAAGGACTGGAAACGGACTGTGCGGCTGGCGGGCGCCGACGCCAGGGTCACCGTGGAGCAGACTACGGCGCTGCCCGCCGAGACTCTCGAAACCGGCAAGCATGACGAGATCGCCTTTCAGGTTTCGCGCGAGTCGGCTAGCCGCGCAGTTTACACGATGGTGAAGTAGGGCGTGTCGTCTGCGCACTGTGTTCGAACTCGGCAGGCCACGAAAAACGATGGCCTGCCCCACAGCTAACGTTTGCTCGCGCTGAACCAGTAACGGGTGCGGCGAGCCGCCTCGGTCTTCGGGTAGCGGCTGTGGAGCAATTGGAAGGCGCGCTTCACCCAGCGGTCCGTCTCGTCGTCGCCGCCGCAACCGTAATGCCCGGCGCGCACCGTCAAAGACAGCGCTTCGGGCGCGCGCGGATCGTCCGGATGGGCCTCGATCCATTGCACCGTTTGCCGGGCGAGCAAAGTTAGGGCCGCCGGGGACGAAGCCAGCCGTTCCTGTTCGTGTTGAGCCGTGGTGCGCTGAGCCGGCGAAAGAAATCGCGCCTCGGGAGAATCGCCCCTATACAGTAATTCGAGCGGCGCGTTCATCGGCCGTTGCGCCGTATCGGCCGCACACCACCAGTTATCGCGGAAGTTATCCAGCTTCGCGACGGGCGCGAGGCGACCGGTGCCCGAATCAATCCAAGGCCGCATGCCCGGATTGTTTAACATCAGCCAGGCCGCCGCGAACGCACGCGTCTTCTCGTCGGGTGCGGCCAGGTAGGCGTCGATGTATGGCTTGAACTGTGGGGCGAGCGAGGCCAGCGCCGGCGCGATCCCGGTTGCGGTACCGGTATCGTTCAACAGGATGGACCGCACCCACACGGCGCGCGCTACTTGCAATTGCAAGTTGGGCGGCAGGCTGGGGCTTCCCGCGGCCAGCCGTAACATCGCGAGCGGCGCCTGACGATCCAGGATACGCGCGGCATCGTCGTCGAAATGCAGTTCCGGCTCTTTAACAGACTGATATTCGGCGCTCCACCCGTCAACAAACGTGCTGGCGACGGTGCGCGGCGCATGCCGCAGCAGGTCGTCCCAATCGCGCGACACCCGCATGCGCGCCGCCAGGAACAAGTTGCGCGCGGAGACCGGCATCTTGCGGCGAAGGGCCGCGTCCAGTTTGGGCCGCGCGTCGCCGGCCGGCATGAGGCGCAGCCGGTGAAACTCAACAGTCGTGAAGGCGGGCGAACCTGGGGCCACCTGCGCGGCCGCCGCCATCAACTCCGGGTCCGGCTGACCGGCGTAGGTCATCGCCGCCACAAGCCATGGCAGCGAGCGGGTGACGCGCCACTTCGCGAGCGCGCGATCGTCAGCGGTATATTGCATGGCCGCGATCCAATCGGCGATGTCTTCATCGCGCGGCACATCCTGGTTGCGATTGGCATACTGGTCTAGCATCAGGCGGTAATCTTGCATCGCCCCGGCAACGCCGGTCTTTTCGGTTGCTACCGCGTGGGCGAACTCGCTCAGCGCGCGCTCGGGCTGGGTGCGCGCAAGCAGATAACGCGCCAGACCGCGGGCACTCTCGTGCCAGGCTGCGGCATCCGGATCGGCCAACACCTTGCGCAATTGTTCCTGGGCAGCCGGAGCGGCGGCGGGATCCACGATGGTGGCTTTGCGGATGAGGGCGCGCGCCGCGAGATAAGGCGCGATGCCGTGCCAGGACGAGGAGCGATCGGCGGCGATGCGCAGGAACTCAGCCGATGCCGCGTCGAACTGGCCGGCGTAGAACTCCGCCGCCGCGATCTGATAGGCGCGGTCCTGCTGCATCCAGGGCGCGGCCGTGGCCGGCAGAGCGGCAGGAATGACTGGCCCCGCCGGATCGGAACAATTCGCGAAGACCTGATCCTGCGCGACTACCCAGGCCCTCAGATCGTCATGCGAAGCGCCCGCGCGCCCGCGTTCGACCAGGTGCGCGGTGGCGTTGCGGAATGCGTCGTCGCCGCAATTCAGAATCGCGACGTAGCCGGGCAGGATCTTGAGGTGGCTGATTGGCGTGGGATCGGTTGGATCGAACGACGGCGCGCCCACTTGGAGGCGCGCTTCCAGCCACCCCTTGATCGCCGGCGAATCCTGGCCGTACCAGAAATAATCCGGCCCGGCGGGCTTCGCCAGCAGAGCCTGCTGGTCCGCGCTGCTGAGACCGACACCGGTGAGATAGCGGTAAGCCGCCATCAGATAGATGCGCCGATACTGAGGTTGCAGGATGTCAAGCTGGCCACGGAAAAATCGCGGCTCATCGAGCGGCTGGGACTTACTGGTGAACACAGCCTCGGGCAGGAACGGACCGCAACTCGTAAGATCTTCCGGTCCGATCAACGCCCCGGCCATGATCAATGTGACGGACAGAATCAGAATGCGCTTTGCCATTGGCTGACCTTTCGTAGCATCGCTTGCAAGTGGTCGGGCGACCATGCGCGCGGATCGAATACATAGACACGCCGTCCGGAGGGGATGCGGGACGGCAGCTCGTCGGTTGAGACGCCCACACTGGAGCGGCATAGATCGCTGCTGAAATCGCCGCCCGCGGAGTAGCGATCCGGTCCCATGCGGAACAGCATCGGCACTGCCTCGGCCACCGGCAGGCCCTCGATCCAGCCGTCGGATTCGCACCACGAGGCTAACGCCGTGATCGATAGCGGCATGCGCGCGGGCATGCGCCGCCGCAACTCCAACAGCAACGCGCGGTAGAAGGGGCGTTCGGAGGCCTCGGCGTCGAAGTCGACTTGCAGGGCGCGCACGCCGGGCAGTCGGGCGGCGTCGGCAATGGCGCGGGCTGTGCGTGGCACATCCGCGCCGGATGCGGAGTGCCCCATGGGCCCGCCGGTTTCCACCCGGACCACCGCCATGAGGACGGTGTTGGGCGGCACCAGGAGTGGCTGCATGCGTGGGCGCACAGACACGCCGTCCAGTCGCGGACACACCGTACGCGCCAGAAACGCGACTCCCACGGCGCGCGTATCGAGGCAGCGCAGATCTTCGGGGCGCTCCCAAGCCCACACGAACACGCGCGGGAAGCCGGGTAACGGGTCCGGATGGTGCACGCACGCCGCCAGCAGCAGCAACGGGATCAGCGCGGAGGTACGGTGTAGGCGCATGCGTTGTGGGGCACTACAGGTTTCTGTCCAAACATGCACGGTCGTACAATGGGTTTGCTGCATGGACGCCCGCCCCACACTCTTCTCGCTGGCTAGGGTACTCGACGAACAGGGCCTGGAAGCCATTATGATCGGCAATGCGGCGGCCGCGCTGCACGGGGCGCCGGTCACGACCCTCGATTTCGAACCTGGGCGCCATGCTTCTGAGACCTTACTATCCGGTCTCCGATCTGTTTCGCATCGAACGGGATGAGGATTCGCTGCACGTCGATTTCATGAGCCGGATCGATGGAGTGCGGTCGCTGGCCGCCCTGCGCGGTGGCGCTTTACGGATCGATTTTGGCGGCCATGTGTTGGTGGTCGCGGACCTGGCGGATATCATCAAGAGTAAGAGGGCGGCGGGGCGGCCGCGGGATCGCGCGGTGTTGGAGATTCTGGAGAAGGCGCTGAATGAACGGAAGAAAAGCACGAATGACCAAGCGTGAGGCTTTGGAGCGCGAAAGCGACCGGGTGCTGCGCGATCGGAACCGCCGGCTGTTGGCAAAGCCGCCCGAAGAGCGGACTCACTTCCTGCGCAAACGGATCGGGTTCCGGGCTTCGTGTTTGTGAGGGGCAGGGGGGCACTGGGAAAGAGAGTCGCCAAGACAATAGCCCGCCCCAGGAGGCGATTCGCTCGCCGTGGGTGGGGGTTTTGTTCGATGGCCGGGGCCCCGCGGCAATTGGCGTTCCGATTGGGCAGAATTATGCAGGATTGTGCTATGTGGGGTGCGGCGACAAAATCTGCCGAGCAACGCCAATTCGCAAATTTGGAAATGGAACTCATTTTGTTGGTGTAGGTTACTGGGATTAGTTCAAGTTTTGCCCTCAGATTGGATTCCGGGGTTGGCGGAACGGTGGCGGTCATGGCCGGCTGGGTTAGATTGTCGTTGATTTTGGCCGCGGTAGCCGTGGAGGTATCCATTTTTTCCATGTCTTCTTGCGGGCGCGCGGGTGGGCTCTCCTTTCGCTTATAGGTTAACAGGGCGGATTGGGGGGATTTGGGGGCGACTCGGGTATGTGGTTGAAAACGGGGGGAAGTTTGTTTGGCTCGGGATGTGACTGGCTTTTGGGGAGGTGGGCGGCGGCTGGTGGCCAGCGGCTGCTGGTGGCTATGTACGCCATCCCGCCGTCTGCTAGACGGTGCTAATCCATGAAGACCAACGGAACTGTCCGCTGGTCGGGCACTCGGGACGCGTGTCCGGCATTAGCTGCTGGCGCCAGATGCCATGTAACCATCCTGGGGCTCACAGCGAGAATCGAAAGCCGCGGCTTGTCATCCCAGGCGGCCCCGTCGGTCAGGGTCGCTGACGGCGAATTACCGAAACCCCTCGACCAACATCAGCTCCGAGCTGACGCGGTCGTACTTTGTCCACACAACGAACGCTTCGTCGGGGGAAACACAAAGGCTGACCAAGCCTTTTTCCGGCGCCGCCAGGGTGCTGACTTTGCCAGTGGAGAATTCCAGCCGTTGAATGGTCTTTCCATCCGGTGTGAAATAGATCCCTTTCGCGGCGATGGCAAAGTCGGCCCACATTGCCACCCGCGGCAGCACCTGAACCTCAGGACCGCCTCTCAGGGGCAGGCGAAGCAGCGGACCCGGATCCTGCCACACGCCGGAGTACTTAAAATAGTAAAGGTATCCGCTATCCGCCGACTCGAATGCGGGACCGCCGCCTGCACGCGTCACCTGCACAGCCGCTCCACCCACCGCGGGCATTTTCCAGATTTCCATCCGTCCGCTGCGGTCTGATGCGAAATAGATCCAGCGACCGTCGTGCGACCAACTCGGCGTGATATCGTCGGCGGGACTGTTGGTCATGCGCCGCTGGCCGCCGCCATCGGCCTGGATCACATAGATTTGAGAGCGGCCTTCCACGCGCGAGTCGAAGGCAATCCACTGGCTGTCGGGCGACCAGCGCGGCGTGCCACCCTGGGCGCTGCCGAAGGAGGTCAGTTGCACGCAGTTGGAGCCATCAGCGTCGCAGGTCCACACGCCCAACTCTCCGGAGCGGTTCGATTGGAAAGCGAGTTTGCGGCCATCCGGCGAGTACTGGGGCTGCTGGTCAAATCCGTTCGAATCCACCAGCATTTTGCGTTCGCCCGTGCGAGTGTCCAGCCGCCACAAGTTTCCATAGAGCCTATTCCGCACGTAGGCGAGCCGCGAGCGCGCGGGAGAGATGGCCGGCATTATCGCGTCCTGGAGCGCATACGGCAGCCGCGAGGGTGACCGGCGGCCGGAAGCAGACACCCGCACGAGACTGCGGCCGACCGCGCAGACGATCGCGCGGCCATCGGCGGCCCAGGCCGTGCCTAACAATTCGGCGTAACGTTCCTTAGTGAGCTCCAGCGGCTCTCCTGCCGGCCGGAAGTCTCGCGATAGCGCCAGTGCGTAGGGCGCCCTAATGAAGCTCTTCAGCTCGCGGCTGAACGCGAGGGTACGCCCGTCCCACGAGATGGAGGGCCACGTGTCGCCATCCTTTCCTGACGGTGGCCAGGTTAGGCGCCGGCGTTCGCCGGTGCTCGCCGAGATCAACCAGATGCTGAACGGGTCCTGCGGCGAGTCCCGCAGCGATGTTGCCAGCCATTTCGAGTCTGGCGTCCAGGATAGAAAAGCGGCGCCCCCGAGGAAATCCGCCACTTTACGCTCGGGCCCGCCAACGGACGGCACCAGCATCAAAGCGGCGCCGGCGCCGATAACGCGCACGAAGGCGATATAGCGATCGTCCGGCGACCATGCGGGGCAGCCATCGTGGGCCGGGCCGTTGGTGAGCTGCACGGGTCGCGTGCCCGAACCGATCTGCTCGACGTAGATGTGGAACTTCTCTTCCTTCGCGCCTGTCCAAACGAACGCCACTCTGTTGCCGTCCGGTGAGAACGACGGGTAGCCCGCCCAGCCCGGCCATGACATCAGCGGAACCGGGTGGAGATCCACGGGATACGTTTCCGTCCGCAGCCACCAGTAAGCCACACCGGCGACAACGACTATTCCAGCAGCAACAGCAGCCACGATCGGCCATCTCTTCAGTTTCCGTCGCACTTCGGCGTGCGGCTGGGCCGCAACGGCCGTGCGCAATGCGTAGGCCAAGTCGGCCACCGACTGAAACCGCCGCTCCGGCACCTTCTCCAGGCAGCGACGGACGATCCCGGCAACAGCCTCCGGTACAGCCGTCGGCAGATCTTCCGGCTCCTGGCTGACGATGGCATTCATCACCGCCGCATGCGTCTCGCCGGTGAACGGCCGCCTGCCCGAAAGCATCTCGTAGAGCAGCACGCCCAGGCTGAATATGTCGGAGCGGTGATCGACCTCCTTGCCCTCCGCCTGCTCCGGCGACATGCTGGTGACCGTGCCGATGACTTCGCCGGTCCGGGTCAGCGTGTCGGTGAAGGTACCTGTGGCTGGATCCCGGAACCGCCGCTTGGCGATGCCGAAATCCAGGATCTTCACCAGGTCGGGGTGCCCGCTTGCGGGCCGCGCCAGCATCACGTTCTCCGCCTTCAGATCGCGATGCACCAGCCCGGCGACGTGCGCCGCGGCTAGCCCGTCGGCAATCTGCGCCGCAATCTCGACGGCTTTGCGCGCCGGCATGGCGCCCTTGGCCAGCGCCTCGCGTAGCGACCGCCCTTCCACCAGTTCGGTCACCATCCAACTGATGCCGTCTGTGCTGCCCACATCATGCACGGAGACGATGTTGGGATGATTCAGCGCGCTGGCCGCCCGCGCTTCATGCTCGAAGCGCCGTAGCCGCTCGGTATCCTGCGCGAAGTCCGGCGGCAACACCTTGATGGCCACATCGCGCTTCAGCCGCGGGTCGTGCGCGCGATACACCTCGCCCATGCCGCCCCGGCCTATGCGCTCCACAATCTCGAAGGCGCCAGCTTGGCGCCCGCCTTCAGCGCGGGCTGGTCCGCCGATGCGACTGCCGGAGAATGTTCCAGGAACGAATCCGCCGATCCGCGCGCCCGCAGCAACGACTCGACCTCACCTCGCAACTCCTGATCTCCCCCACAGGCGCGATCGAGGAACGCGGCCCGCTCCTCGGCGGGCTGCGCCTGCGCGGCGGCGAACATTTCATCGATCTTTTTCCACAGTTCCGGTTTCATCGCCAGCGCTCCTTTCCATCTCGCGCTTGAGCCAGGCCTTAGCCAGGCTCCAGTCGTGAATCACGGTGTTGGGGTGCACGCCGAGTGCCTCGGCGGCTTCCTCGACACTCATTCCAGCGAAGTAGCGCAATTCTACAACCCGCGCTTTCCGTGCGTCGAATTCCGCCAGGCGCGATAGCGCCTCATCCACCACGAGCAATGATTCGGACATCGCGGGCGAGTAGACCAGCCCTTCGTCGAGCGGCAGGTGCTGCACGCCGCCGCCCCGTTTGGCGCGGCACACCCGGCGTGCGTGGTCCACCAGGATCTGGCGCATCAGCCCGGCGGCTACGCCCAGGAAGTGCGCCCGGTTCTGCCAGTTCACGCGGGATTGATCCACCAGCCGCAGATAGGCTTCATTCACCAGGGCGGTGGTTTGCAGGGTATGGCCGGGCCGCTCGCTGCGCATGGCGCGGTGGGCGATGCGCCTGAGTTCGCGATCGACGAGGGGGACCGCCTGGTCCAAACCTTGCCGGTCGCCAGCCTTCCAGCGAAGGAGTAACTCCGTTATCCGCCTAGGCCCCGTAGGTTGCACCGAGCCTTCCAAGAGATAGTGAGTCTCGCGCCGTTTCCGTTTCAGGCGGCGAGCCCGCAGGTTCTATAAATCGCCCGCCTGTGTCTCTTTGGACAGTTTAGCGCTTTCGAGGACAGAGCGGACAAACCGCTCCGAAATTCCGCAAAAGGAGCTTCCCCAATGTCCTCGAAAGCGCTGGTGTGCGTAGTGTGCTCGACGATGACGGTCTTCGCGGCCGAACGAATGAGTATCGCGGTTTGTAACCTGGGCGACGTGCCGGAAAGGACCGTGGCGGGCGCCGAAAGCGTGGTGGAGGCGATCTTTAGTCCGTTGCGGATCGATGTTGCGTGGAACGGCTGCGAAGAATCGGGGTCCGGGTTGAATATCATCCTAAGGCTGCGGCGCGACAGACCCGCAGGCTCCGAGCGAGCCGACTCTCTGGACGTGATGGGGATGGCTTTCACGGCCGCCGGGGTCGCGGGGAACCGCGCGGACGCGTATTTCGGTGCAATCGAGGGATTCGTCCGGCGGCACCAGGCTGATCCGGCGGAAGTGCTGGGATACGTAGTGGCCCATGAACTCGGGCATCTGCTGCTGGGTCCGGGCCATTCCGCCGGCAGCATCATGTCCGCTTCCTGGAATGACAAGACGCTGGAGGCCGCGCGCCAACGCTGGCTCACCTTCAACCAGTCACAACGCGCCGCTATTCATCGCGAATTGCAGGTAAGGGCATCGCTCGCGGTAACGAGGTAGACCACCGTATGCTCTGATTCGCGGCACAGTCCCGCCACCGATAAGCGCCGGACCACGCTGATGACCAGAAACCGCCGGCACTTTGCGATGATCGAGGGTTTGAGTCTGCTGGTTCCGCAGTATTAATTTCATCGGTCCGCAATCGCGCCAGCCGATGTACAATCGGCAATAGGAGTGAAAGGAGGCTAACATGCAAAGCCGACACGTGCTACTCGGTTCGATTCTGGTTCTTGCGATGAGCGCTTTTGCGCAGGATTCCTCGCACACCAGCGTTAGCGGGGGCGTCTTCTCAGGATCTGCCCACTTCAGTGCGGCGCCGCTGGAGCTACAAGGGCAAGCGGTCGCCGGAGCTGCGTATTCCGCCGAAGAGATCTCCAGCATGGTTCAGACCTTGGCAGATGGCACCCACATCACCCGCACGGGCCCAACCCGCAAGCTCTATCGCGATTCGGCCGGCCGCACCCGGACGGAGCGTCCGCTAGGGGTCTCCGTGGCCGGGAAGCAGAGCGTCGACGCGCCGGTGATCGTCGAGATTACCGATCCCGTGGAGCGCGTGAAATACACGCTGGATTCCGTGAATAAGGTCGCGCACAAGCAGGCGATGGAGGCTAGGGAGCTTCAAAAGATCGCAACGGGCACCGCACTCTGTGCTACGCCAGTCCGGCCCTTCTCTTCGGCTGTGACGCGCGCCGGTGCAGCCGCTGCGCCCAGCCAGCCCTCGGGCGATGACGCTCCTCAGTTCACTCATGAGAACCTCGAGAGCCGGACCATGGAGGGCCTGTTGGTCGAAGGAACGCGCCAGACTACGGTCTATCCAACCGGTTCGCAAGGCAACGACCGACCGTTCACCACGGTAATTGAGAGTTGGCGGTCGCCGGAGTTGAAGGTCATGGTGGTCTGGACTTACAACGACCCACGCAGTGGAGAGAACACGCAAAAGCTCACCAACATCGACCGGAGCGAGCCCGATCACAGCTTATTCCTGCCTCCCGCCGATTACACGGTCGTCGAAGAAAAAGGGGATTTCACGATTAAGTGGGGCTCTGAAAACTAGGGTTGCAGGCGGCCTGAGAGGCCGCCGCAGGCCACGGGCCTGCCCCACGTTTCAGTGGTCGCGCTCGGTGACCAGTTCCGTCACGCTGTACAACGCGCGCTGATAGGGTGAGTCCGGGAACTCGCCAATGATCCCGCGCGCCTTCTCGGTGAATGCCTGGGCGCGCTCCTTCACGCGCGCGATGCCCTGGTAGCGTTCGACCATCGCCAGAATCTGCGGGAACGGCACGCGATCGTAGTTCCGGTCGCGCAGGATGGTTTCCACGCGGCGGCGCTCAACGACCGATGCCTGCTCCAGCGCGTAGACCAGCGGCAGCGTGACTTTGCCTTCGCGCAGATCGTTGCCGACCGGCTTGCCCAGAACCGTTTCGCGCGAGGTGAAGTCGAGCAGGTCGTCCACCAGTTGGAACGCCATGCCCAGATTCCAGGCGTAATCGCCCAGGCGTTCTTCGGTCTGCGAATCCGCGCCGGAGACGATCGCGCCCAGCTTGGCGCAAACCGAAAACAGGCAGGCGGTCTTGCGGTCCACCAGTTCCATGCAATCGGCTTCGGTGACTTCGAGGCGGCCGATGCGCTCAAGCTGCAGCAGCTCGCCCTCGACCATCATCTGGGTCAGCCCGATGAGCAGGTCCAGCACGTGGAAGTTGCGCTCGCGCAGCGCCACCTGGAAGGCTTCCATGTAAAGCCAGTCGCCCGCCAGCACCGAAGTATGGTTACCCCACTGGGCGTTGGCCGAGGGCCGCCCGCGGCGCGTGCGCGCGTCGTCGATCACATCGTCGTGCACCAGCGTGGCGGCATGGATAATCTCGACCACCGCACCCAGATGGATGGCGCTGTCGGAGGCGCGCCCTTCGGGCCCGATCAGCTTGGAGGCCAGCAGCAGCAGCGACGGCCGCAGCCGCTTGCCGCCGCTCTCCTGCAGATACTGACCGATCTGGGTGACGACCTCCACCGACGCGACGGTCTCCAGGCTGATCTCCTTTTCCACGCGCTCCAGATCGTCGTGGATCAGGTCGAAGATCTCCTTGCCGGTGATGACTTGCCCGAGCTTGCCCAGGTTCATTGGAAGTTTCAGTTTAGCAGCAGCCGTTCAAAGTTCGCAGTGGTCACTTCGGCGATGCGCTCGGGCGGCGAGCCGCGGACTTCGGCCAGCCGGCGCGCGGTCTCCACCATAAAGGCCGGCTCGTTGCGTTTACCGCGCTTGGGGACCGGGGCGAGATAGGGCGCGTCGGTCTCCACCAGCAAGCGGTCTTCGGGCGCGAGGCGCGCCGCTTCGCGCAACGCCTCCGCCTTGGGAAACGTGAGCACGCCGCCGAAGCTCAGATAGAAGCCGAGATCCAGCGCCTGGCGGGCTTCCGCCGGGCCGCCGCTGAAGCAATGCATGATGCCGCCGCCGGACCAGTGCTCGCGCAACAGCAGCAGGGTGTCGTCCCACGCCTCGCGCGTATGAATCACGATGGGCTTCCCTGCCCTGGCCGCCAACTGCAACTGCGCTACGAAGACGTCGCGCTGCACTTCGCGCGGCGAGAAATCGTAATGGTAGTCGAGACCGATTTCGCCTATGGCGAGCACTTTGGAATCGGCGGCGAGCGCCTCCAGGGCGGCGAAAGTTTCCGGCGCGGCCTTGGCGGCATCGTGCGGATGCACGCCCACGGTGGCGTAGATGAAGGCGTGCTGGCGGGCCAGGCGCAAGCCGGCTTCCAGATCCGGTGGACCGCTGCCGGTGCCGATGGCCAGCATGCGCTCGACGCCGGCCTGGAGCGCCCGCTCGATCACCTCTTCGCGGTCGGGGTCGAACTGCTTGTCATCCAAGTGGCAGTGCGAATCGACCAGCTTCACTTGAGGCGCGCCCCGATGGGAACGTCCTCCAGAAAGCCGGCGAGCACCGGTTTGCCGCCCTCGATGGAACCAGCCACAATCATCCCGTTGGATTCGATGCCGCGCAGCTTGCGTGGTTGCAGATTGGCCACGATCACTACTTTGCGGCCGATCAACTGCGCGGGCGGATAGGCTTCGGCGATGCCTGCGACGATGGTGCGCGGCTGCGGCTCGCCGATATCGACCAACATGCGAAGCAGCTTATCCGCACCTTTAACCGGCTCGGCGGAAAGCACCTGGCCGACACGCATGTCGACCTTGGCGAAGTCGTCGATGGAGATGCGATCGGAGGCCGGCGCGGCGGCGGGTGCCTCGGGCTTGGGCGCTTTGCCCAGCATTACGTTCTGCTCTTCGGTGACGCGGACTTCGAGTTCCCGCATTTTTGCAATGGCTTCTTTGGCCTCGATGCGCGGAAACACGGGTGAGACCTCTCCGATCTTCTGACCGGGCGGCAATTGGCCCCATGCGAGCGTGTCGAGTCGCATGGATTCCAGCGGCTCTGTCATGCCGAGTTGCGCCCAGATCTTCGCCGCTGACTCAGGCAAAACCGGCGACACGAGGACGGCGAGAATCCGCAGCACCTCAGCGGCGGTGTGGAGCACGTAGTCCAGTTTCTGCCGCGACTCGTCGTCGGTTTGCCGTGCAAGTTGCCACGGCAGCTGTTGAACGATGTACCCATCGACGAAGCTCACCATCCCCCACGCGGATGTGAGACCCTTGGAAAACTCGAAGCGTTCGAAGCATTCGCGGAAGCCATCAATGGTGTTCTTGGCTAATTGCGCTATCGCGGGTTCGAGGCCCATCGGGATCACGCCCTGCCGATACTGCTTTATCATGGTTAGCGTCCGGCTAACCAGATTGCCGAGGCCATTCGCTAGGTCGGAATTATAGCGCCCGATCAGGGCGTCGTAACTGAAGCTGCCGTCCTGCCCGAACACAACCTCCCGCAGCAGGAAATAGCGCAGCGCATCCGCTCCCATCACCTGGCGGATCGGCTCGGAGCGTACGATGTTGCCGCGCGACTTGCTCATCTTGCTTTCTTCGAACAGCAGCCAGCCGTGGGCGAAGATCTTCTTGGGCAATTCGAGGCCGCCCGCCATCAGGAACGCGGGCCAGAAGACCGCGTGAAAGCGCAGAATCTCCTTGCCGATGAGGTGCAGGTCGGCGGGCCACAGTCCTTTGCCTTCGACGGCGGTTATATAATCGGTGAGTGCGTCGAACCAGACATAGAAGACGTGCGGCGCTTCTCCTTCGACTGGAATGCCCCACTTGATGTTTGTGCGGGTAATCGAAAGATCGGTAAGCCCTTGGCGCACGAACGACAGTACTTCGTTGCGGCGCGTTTCAGGCTGAATGAAATCGGGCTGCGACTCGTAAAGCTCAAGCAGTCTGTCGGTGAAGGCGGAGAGCTTAAAGAAGAAGTTCTCCTCCGTGACGGTTTCGGTGGGCCGGCCGCAATCCGGACAGGGGTCGCCCGGCTTGGCTTCGTTGACATAGAGATTATCGAAGATGCAGTACTGCCCGGTGTACGAACCCTTGTAGATGTAGCCGTTTTGGCGGCAGCGGTTAAACAGATCGTTCACTACGCGGGCGTGTTTCGGGTCGGTGGTGCGCTGGAAGTAATCGATCTGCAGACCCAGCAATTGCCATTGTCTTTGGAACTCGGCGGCGATGACGTCGCAGAATTCCTGGGGCGTCTTGCCGGCGCGTTGGGCGGCGCGCTCCACATTGACGCCGTGCTCGTCGCTGCCGGTGGTGAGCACCGCATGGTAGCCCTGCATGGTCTTAAACCGCTTAATGAGATCCGCCACGATGGTGGTGTAGGCGTGGCCGATGTGCGGCGCGGCATTGACGTAGTAGATCGGAGTGGTGAGGTAATATTTGGTCATCTCGAATTTTTCAGGTAGGCGAAATTGGCTTCCGCAATGACATGCTTCAGGGGCACGCCGGATTCCTGGGCGATGCGGCGGCAGTCTTCATACTCCGGCGCGTAGGCACCTTCGGCGGAAACCTTCATGCGGACTTGGCCATGCGGGGTCTCGACGTCCACCCAGTGGCGTGCCTGCACGCGGCGCTCGGCAGTGTAGGTGCGCAGGCCCAGCGTGGACGTTTCGGCGAAGATCGTCTGCACCATGGTCTCGCGATCTTCGGGGCGCGCCAACACGCGCAGCAGCGTGCCCGGACGGCCTTTCTTCATCTGCATGGGTTGCAGGGTCACGTCCAGCGCGCCTTTTTCGAGCAGGCGATCCATGGCGTAAGCGAGAATTTGCGGGCTAAGGTCGTCGATGTTGGCCTCCAGCACCGAAATGGTGGTGGCCTCCGGCGCGCCGGTTTCTTCGCCGAGAATGACGCGCAGCACATTGGCGCGGTCCGGGAAATCGTAGCCGCCCGCGCCGTAGCCGGCCGCCGCGATTTTCATCGGCGGCAACGGGCCGAACGCGCGCGCCAGCGTGACGGCCAGCGCCGCGCCGGTGGGGGTGGTGAGTTCCACTGCCGGCCCGTCGGAGTAGATGGGCTTGCCGCGCAGCAGCGCCGCGGTGGCCGGAGCGGGCACGGGGAGCAATCCGTGCGCGGTGGACGCGGTGCCGCTGCCGACATTAAGCGGTGAGGAGACGATGGAGGTCACGCCGAGTACCTCGAACGCCACGCAGGCGCCCACGATATCCGCGATGGAATCGGCCGCGCCCACCTCGTGAAAATGCACGCGTTCGATAGGGACCTGGTGCACGGCCGCTTCGGCTTCGCCGAGCCGCTGGAAGACGGCTGCGGCGTTCTGCTTGGCGCGCTCGGGCAGAGCGGCATTGTCGATCATTTTCAGGATGTGCGCCAGGTGCCGGTGGGCATGCGTTTCTTGGAGGCTCACGTGGAACTTCGTGGCGGCGATCGCGCAACGCTTGACGCGCTCGAAGGACAGCACCGCGCCGGTTTCGAGCGAGGCGACCGCGTCTATGATCGCAGCCTGGATGGCGGGCTGGTCCGCGCCGGCGTCCGCCAGCGCGCCCACCAGCATGTCGCCGCTGATCCCGGAGAAGGCGTCCAGATAGCAGAGCAAGGGCACAGTTTCATTATGGACGATTACGGCGCGCTACGATGTTTGTATGCCAAAGCTGTATGAAACCGACTACTTCGCGTGGACCAAGAGCACCGCGGCCGCGTTGCGCGACGGCCGGGTCTGCGATATCGATTTGGCCGAAGTGGCAGAGGAGATTGAGGACTTGGGCAAATGTGAACGTCGTGCCTTAGAAAGCGCGCTGTGCCAACTGTTCCTTCATAGGCTGAAGTGGGATTACCAACCGAACTTGCGCGGCCGCAGTGGGGAGGTGTCGATCCAAAAGCAAATCAGGACCCTTCGTAAGATTCTGCGCGAGAATCCGAGCTTCGAGCCGTTGCTCGGACAGCCCGATTTCATCGCGGAGGCCTATGGTGACGCTGTGCTCGACGCGATGTCGGAGACAGGATTGGAGGCATCCACGTTTCCACCAGAATGTCCGCACGACGCCGCGGAGATTATTCGGGAGCGGTAAGCACGCGGCTAGCGAGCCGCCGCACGATGGTGTCCAGCCCGGCGGCAACCCCTCGACCCTCCCACGCGAACTCTCGCTAAACTAACCTCTTTTCAGGACTGGCATACCCAGGGCACGGCATGGTTATGTCACACTAGGAGTGTGTCTAAGAGTTTGAGCCGAACGGCGCAAGTAGCCCTTCCTGTCGACCTGGTTGCCGACATCGACAGACTTGTCGGCAAACGGTCCAGAAGCGCGTTCCTCACGGAACTGGCTCAGCGCGAGATCAAGATTCGCCGGCAGCGTGAAGTCCTGCGCGATGCCGCCGGAGCTTGGAAATCCGAAGACCACCCAGAACTAGCTGAGGGTTCTGCCGCCTGGATCAGGCAAGTACGCGCTCTCGACAACGAGCGTTTTGAGGAACTGGAACGACGCCGGTACGGTAGATGACTTACCTGCTCGATTCGAACGTCCTGATTGATGTCCGGAACGATCGGAACGGCCGCCCTCAGTTTCTCGCACAGCTTTCCCAGCAAGACATTCTTCTGGCCTGTTGTGCGATGAACGTCACTGAGATTTACATGGGTATGCGCCCGGGCGAGCGGCAGAAGGGTCACACGCTTTCTTACAGTGATGTCACCATCGCCGCAGTGGCGCTGACGCACGGGCTGGTGCTGGTGACCGACAACCAAAAGCATTTTCCGATGCCGGAGTTGCCGGTCCTCACTCCGCCCGAGCGCGGCTAAGCCGGATAATGTTCCGTCCCCTCCGGCCTGCGGCAGGCAAAAGTGCATGCGCCGCTAGGTTACAATAGCGGTTAATGTCTCGATTGCTGCTGTGTTTCACCCTTTTGGCCGTCGGCCTGACCGCGGAGAACGCGGAGAAGAAGACCGCGTTCGACAAGCCCACTTTTGAAGCCTACGTGCGGCACCTCAACGTCTGGAGCACCCAGATCAAGGTGGATATCGCCGACCCCAAACCGTCGGATATGCCGGGATTCTCGTTGGTGACCGTACACGCGTCGGCCGGCGGCGCCAGCGCCGACTTCCAGTACTACGTCTCCAAAGACGGGCAGAAGGTAGTGCAAGGCAACCTCTACGACATTTCGCAGAATCCTTTCAAGGCCGATCTCGACAAGCTGAAGACCGATCTGCAGCCTAGCTTCGGCACACCCGGCGCGCCGGTGGTGTTGGTGGAGTTCAGCGATTTCGAGTGTCCCATGTGCAAGGAAGAGGCCAAGACGCTGCGCGACAACCTGATCAGCACGTACCCCAAAGAGGTGCGCTTCTATTTCATGGAATTCCCGCTCGACCAGATCCACCCATGGGGTAGAGCGGCCGCCATCGCCGGACGCTGCATCTTCCGCCAGAACGCCAACGCCTTCTGGGATTATCACGACTGGATCTTCGCGCATCAGGACGACATCAAAGCCGAAAATCTGAAGGACAAGGTGCTGGAGTTTGCCAAGGGCAAGGAAATCGATGCGCTGCAATTGACGCGTTGCATGGACAACAAGGAAACCGAGGCGGAAGTGAACAAAGCCCAAGCCCTTGGCAAGGACGTTGGCGTCGGCGCGACTCCCACACTGTTCATCAACGGCCGCAAGCTGGTGGGGCGCGTGGATTGGCCGAACTTGCGCAACATCATCGACTACGAGATCGACTATCAAAAGACCGCCCACAATGCGGGCGAAAACTGCGGCTGCGAAGTGAGCCTTCCCGCACCTAAGTTGAATTAGCCGAATGCCAAAAAACTTCGCACACCGCTTGCTGACGCGCGCGGCTCAGAAACTCGTTCTGTGCTCGTTCGCAATGGCCGTGGCCGCCTGGGGCGCCACCGCCTCGATCGACCCCGGTCTCTTTCTGGACGACGTGAAGTTCCTGGCGTCCAAGAACCTGAAAGGACGCGGCACCGGCACACCCGAACTGGAGAAGGCCGCGGCCTTTATCGCCGCCAAGTTCCGATCGTTCGGCCTCGAGCCGATCGACGGCAAGAGCTATTACCAGGCCTTCAGCGTCACCACCAACGCCAAGCTGGGCAAGGACAACCGTTTCGCGTACACGGCGGACGGCAGGTCCATCAAGCTCGCGTTTCCGAACGATTTCGTGCCGTTCAATTTCTCCGCGAGGGAGAAGATGAGCGGCGGCGTGGTGTTCGCCGGATACGGCATCACCGCGCCGGAGTATAACTACGACGACTACAAGGGCATCGAGGTGCGCGACAAGATCGTGCTCATCATGCGGCACGAGCCGCAGGAGTTCGACGAGAAGAGCGTCTTCGCGGGCAAGGTCTACACGCAGCATTCGCAGTTTTGGAGCAAGGCCTCGAACGCCAAGATGCACGGCGCGCGCGGCGTGGTGCTGATGAACGACCGGGCGGCGCACCCCGGCGAGGCAGATGAACTGGAGAAGTTCACCGAGGCCGCCGGACCCGGCGATGCCGGCATTCCGTTCGTGCAGATCCGGTATGAGATTGCCGAGCGCTGGTTCGCGATCGCCGGCAAGAACCCCGACGAGATTCAGAAGGGCATCGACCAGGACTTGCAGCCGCGCTCCTTCGCCTTCCCCGAGGGTCTACAGGTGGATGCCAACCTGGACGTGGAACGCGTGGTGAAGACCGTCCACAACGTGGCCGGCTACCTCCCCGGCACGACCGATGAATACGTGGTAATTGGGGCGCACTACGACCACCTGGGTCTGGGCGAGCAGTTTTCGATGGCGCCTTCGCTGGCCGGGACCATCCATCCGGGCGCGGACGATAACGCTTCCGGCACGGCTGGGGTGATCGAGCTGGCGCGCTGGTTCGTCACGCAGCCGAAACAAAAGCGCGGCATCTTGTTTTTGACCTTCGCCGGGGAGGAGTTAGGGCTGCTGGGCTCCAGCTATTTCGTCAACCATCCGCTGCTGCCGAACGATAAGGACGTAACCATGATCAACATGGACATGATCGGCCGCGTGCGCGACGGCAAGGTGTTTATTGGCGGAGTGGGCACCGGAACGACATTGAAGAAGCTGCTTGAGGAAGCGACGCCTAAGTACGGCCTGCACATCGACTATTCCGAAGCGGGGTATGGATCGAGCGACCACACTTCGTTCACCGCCAAGCAAGTGCCGGTGCTGTTTTTCTTCTCCGGGCTGCATGCGGATTATCACAAGCCCAGCGACACATGGGACAAGATCGACGCGCCGGATGCGGCCAAGGTACTGCAGTTGGTGGCGGAGGTCGGCGAGGATTTACGCGAGGCGACCGAGCGGCCAACGTTCGTGAGGGTGAAGGAACCGGAGCACGCCGGAGACGTGGCGGGATCCGGTTCGGGGCACTCGGGCTACGGCCCCGATTTTGGCAGCATCCCGGACTTCGGCGAAGGCGTCAAGGGCGTGAAGTTCGCCGACATTCGGGAAGGATCGCCCGCTGCTAAGGCCGGCCTGAAGGCGGGCGACGTGATGGTGGAGTTCGACGGCAAGCCGATTCAAAACCTTTACGATTTTACTTATGCGCTGCGGGCGAAGAAGCCTGGCGACGAAGTGATGGTGAAAGTGATGCGGGGCAGCGAGGCGGTTGAAGTGAAGGTGCTGCTGACCAAGCGGAAATAGTCCACGGCGGGGCGGCCTGAGAGGCCGCCGCAGGCCGAGGGCCTGCCCCACAGTCTGTTACCTTCAGGTGATGACCCGTCTGATTCGCAGTTCCTTGCTGGCGCTTGCGATGCTCACCGCAGATGCGCAGACGCAATCGATTGTGCTCGACCGCGGCGGCAGCACCGTCGTCTTTGAACCGTACGCACCGAACATCATCCGCGTGACGCTCAGCCTGCTGAAGGAGCCGGCCACAGCCGCGCCGGGGTACGGATTCGTGGCGCAGCCGTCCGCGGCGGGATGGTCGCGGCAGGGCGATGTTTACCGCTCTTCGCGTCTGGTGGTAACGCTGGAGCCCGACCATCCGGGCACGCCGCTGCCCACGCAGGTGGACATTGCGAAGTTCTTCAACGGGTCCGCTCCGTCGGCTCATATCACTGTCGCTACACCCGGCGGAAAGATGCTGGTGGATCTGAATGACTGGTCGATGTCGGTGCCCAATTACAAGGACGGCAATGCCGGCGTGTTGCACGACCGGCGCGCGTCCGACGCGGCTTTCTACCAAGTGGGCGCCACCTTTGCGTCTCCCGACGACGAGCATTACTATGGCTTGGGCCAGAACCAGGAAGGCTTCCTCGATCACCGCGGCCACACCGTGGAATGCTGGCACAACTACACGGCCACGGGCGGTCCGACGGTGTGCGTGCCGTTTGTGGTGACCAACCGCGGCTACGGCATGATCTGGGACAATCCTTCCCGGACGACTATCGAGCCGGGCTTCAACGAGCAGACCAAGTGGACTTCGGAGGTGGGCGACCGCGTGTCCTTCTTCGTGATCGCGGGCAACACCACCGACGAGGTTTACTCCGGATACCGCCTGCTCACCGGCGTCACGCCGATGCTGCCGAAGGCCGCGTATGGTTACGTCCAATGCAAGCAGCGCTACAGCTCGCAGGACGAGGTGCTGGCGGTGGCCAAGGGTTACCGCGACCGCGGCTTGCCGGCCGATGTGATGGTGGTCGACTGGTTCTACTGGACGGGGATGGGCCAGATCGACATGGACCCCGCGAAGTGGCCCGATCCGGCGGCGATGAACCGCCAGCTTCACGAGATGGGCTTTCAGACCATGATCAGCGTATGGCCGCGCTTTCTGCCCAGTTCGCAGTACTACGACATGCTGCTGAAGAAGGGCTGGTTCGAGCAGCTTGCGGACGGCACACCCACCAACGGCTTGCCCTACGACCGCGCCGGGTCGGACATCGACACGACGAATCCGGAAGCGGCCCGCTGGTATTGGGGAACGATTCGCGACAACATCGTGAGCAAGGGCTTCGACGCGTTGTGGATGGACGAAACCGAGCCCGACCTGCCGCCCAACGGCAGCTACTTTCACGTCGGACCGGGGACGCGCTACTTCAATATCTACCCGCTGTTTCACACGGCGGCGATTTATGACGGCTTCCGGCGCGATATGCAGAAGCGCGCACTGATTCTTTCGCGAGACGCTTACCTGGGCGCGCAACGCAACGGCACGATGTTCTGGTCGTCGGACATTTATCCGACGTGGGACACGCTGAAGCGCCAGATTCCCACCGGGCTGGACTTTGCTGCGTCGGGCCTGGCTTATTGGACCAACGACATTGGCGGCTGGCAGTATCTTCCCGACGAGCATCATCCGGCGCACGCTCCGCTGCTCGACCCGAGTGACGCACGGGATAATGTGGGCGGCTATGACGACTATCCCGAGTTATACACGCGCTGGTTTGAGTACGCCTCGTTTCTGCCGGTGTTCCGCACGCACGGCAGCCGTAAGTATAACGAGGTCTGGTCGTATGGCAAGGCGGCCGAACCGATTTTGGAGAAGTATCTGAAGCTGCGTTACGAGCTGATGCCCTACATTTACTCGCTCGGTTACCGCACGCATGAGTCGGGCGCGCCTTACATGCGGGCGCTTTTCATGGATTTTCCGGACGACGCGCGGGTGGCCGATCTGCGCGATGAGTATATGTTCGGCCCGGCGTTTCTGGTGGCTCCGGTGACGGAGCAGGGCGCCACCAGCCGGACGGTGTATCTGCCGGCGGGCACGGACTGGTACAACTACTGGACGAAGGAGCGGGTGCGCGGCGGGCAGGCGATCCAGGTGGATGCGCCGATCGAGACGTTGCCGCTGTTTGTGCGGGCTGGTTCGATTGTGCCGATGGGGGCGCCGGTGAGCAGCACGAGCGAGACGCAGAAGGTCGCTCGGGTGCGGGTGTATGCGGGCGCGGATGGCGACTTTGCGGTTTACAGCGACGATGGCAAGACTTATGCGTATGAGCATGGGGATGCGACGATTACACGACTCCATTGGGACGATGGGGCGCACAGACTTGCGGGGGCTGACTCGGCGATCGTGGATGTGACCGGGCGCTGACGGGAGCCTAAGAGGCGGCCTGAGAGGCCGCCGCAGGCCGGGGGCCTGCCCCACAAAAAGAACCTGTCCCACAAGACACTGATTGGCTGGTGGGACAAGAGGCTTAATACTTAGGGACGGTGGGGTCTACTTTGTCGCTCCAGGCCAGGATGCCGCCTTTCATGTTGCGGGCTCGGAAGCCGGCCTGTTTGAGTAAGGCGACGGCCTTGGCGCTACGCATACCGCTTTTGCAGTGGGCCGTGATCTCAATGTCGGGATCAAACTCGTTGAGGCGCTGCGGGAGTTCGCCGAGCGGTATCAGCTTCGCAGTGGGGATGCGGCAGATCTGGTATTCGTGCGGCTCGCGCACGTCGATCAGGACGAATTTGTCGCCGCGATCGATTTTCGCTTTCACCTCAACTGGGTCGATGTCGCCTTCCGCTGTCACTTGTTGCAGTATACCGCAAAACTGCTGATAATCGATGAGCTTCGTAATTGTGGGATGTTCGCCGCAGATGGGGCATTCCGGATTCCTGCGCACCTTCAACTCGCGGAAGCGCATGGCCAGCGCATCGTACAGCAACAAGCGTCCGACGAGCGGCTGGCCGATGCCCAGGATCAGCTTGACGGTTTCGGTGGCCTGGATCAGGCCGATGGTGCCGGGCAGAATTCCGAGCACGCCGCCCTCGGCGCAACTCGGCACCAGGCCGGGAGGCGGCGGCTCCGGATACAAGCAGCGGTAGCACGGCCCGCCTTCGTAAGCGAACACGGTGGCCTGCCCCTCGAAGCGGAAGATGGAGCCGTAGACGTTGGGCTTGCCCAGCAGGACGCAGGCGTCGTTCACCAGGTAGCGGGTGGGAAAATTATCGGTGCCGTCCACGACGAGGTCGTAGTCGCTCAGAATGCCGAAGGCGTTTTCGCTGGACAGGGCAACTTCATGCTTGTCGATGCGGACGAAGGGGTTGATCTCGTGCATGCGGTCGGCGGCGGAATCGAGTTTCTTGCGGCCGACGTCGCTGGTGCCGTGGATGACCTGGCGCTGCAGGTTGGTGAAGTCGACCACGTCGAAATCCACCAAGCCAATGCGGCCAACGCCGGCAGCGGCGAGATAGAGGCCCAGCGGCGCACCGAGGCCGCCGGTTCCGACTAAGAGCACTTTGGCGGCCTTTAGCTTGAGCTGGCCTTCGGTGCCGACTTCCGGCATGATCAGGTGACGGCTGTAGCGCAGGATTTCGTCTTTCGAGAGTTCGGCGGTCGCTGGTTCGGGCGGCGCGGCTACGGAGCCACCGGCGACGCTCGGGACGATCGACACGGTGTCGCCATCCTTCACCGGGGTGGCGTTCTTTTCCAGATAGCGGATGTCTTCGTCGTTCAAATAGACGTTGACGAAGCTGCGCAGCTTGCCTTCATCGTTGAAGAGCTGACGGCGCAGATCCGGGTAGTGGGTGGTGAGGGCGGTCAGCACTTCGCCTACGGTCGAGCCGGACAACTCGACGGAATCCTGTTTGCCTGCGTACTGGCGCAGAGGTGTGGGTATTAGAACTTTGGGCATGTTAGTCTATTGTCAACTCCTCGCGCTCCGCTTTGGTTTGTTCGGCGTCGGGCAGCCAGCTATTGGCGTGATCGAATTCGCCGTTGCGTATGGAGAGCACCACAAAAGAATACCAGGGACACGAGTTCTTCAGGTCGGTCTCGGAGAAATAGGCGTCGCAGTCGGGATGCGAATGGTAGATGCCTACCAGGTCCAGGTTGCGGCTGCGGGCTTCTTTATCGGCGCGGAGCAAATCTTCGGGACGCAATTCGTAGCGGCTGCCGCGCTCACCCGCGAAGGCGTTTTCGAGGGGCAAGGCGATGCGGACGGTTTTGCCGGAGTCTCCGATTGCGCCTAGCATTGCCCCGCAGCATTCGTCCGGATAG
>Ga0224557_1000645_pt1 | contig 37763 bp, 33 predicted proteins | sample 714S31014metaG_FD_180677 | JGI IMG/M metagenome (GOLD analysis project Ga0224557, IMG submission 180677) | Peat soil microbial communities from Stordalen Mire, Sweden - 717 S3 10-14 | ecosystem: Environmental > Terrestrial > Soil > Wetlands > Peat | place: Sweden: Norrbotten County, Stordalen...
GCGACCATACTTCGTAAAACTCGCCTGCGATGCCAGTGTTTGCTGAAAACGCGCCATTCGTTTCATGCTTATAGTTTATTCAAGAATCACGCGGGCTGCAGACTTGTGCAGAGGTTCCCTAGAGCCAACTTGGCGCAAGGCTCGGCGGCCATGGTATTGAGCAAGGTCATGGCGACATGCTTTGGCGGGGAGCCGAATTCGGTAGTTGCCGGCGCGGCTTGCTTGCCGCACCACAATGCTGGATAGGCGGTTTGCACAGCGTTCCCGTAGGACGGTTGTGCGGCCTGAAGCCACTTGGAACGTGCGCGTGAGCCTAGTGTCGCCGACATCAGCATGGCATGGCCGCCGCGATCCAGGTGCTTCCTGAGGAGGTGCCCCTGCACCTCAGCCATGTAGCTGTCACCGGCATGCACCTCGTCGATAACCAAGAGGCTGCGCGAGAGCGCTGCTGAACGAAGATGGGCATGTTTGACGCGGAGCGCACCGAGCATGGCCTGATCAACCGTGCCGACTGCAATTGTTGCTGCCAGAAAGCGCTTGGAACTCTCTGCCGCCCATCGCGCGGCAAGCTTCTCCTCAGCTTTGCCGTCTTCATCGTCCCAGTGGACCTGCCAGCAAGGGAGCGCCACGCCTTCAGGTTCACGAGCTTTCAAGTATCCTGGAACCGCGAGAATTGCCTCCGGGGCCTGCGCTCCGAACAAATGTTGAAGCATCCGGTTGATACGGCTATGCAATTGCACCGCGGCGGCACGTGTGGGCAAGGCAAAGTAGAGACTATCTACAAACCCTGCTTCAAAGAGCCGGGCAAAGCGCCAAAATGCCGCCTCTGTCTTGCCTGACCCGGTTTGGCTTCCAAGATTAGGAGTTGCTCCTCCAAAGGAGATGAGCCTACAAGCTGCTGCTGTGTGTTGGGAGCGGCAAAACCGGTGGCCTGGTGAAAGCCTTCCCTACCTGCCAGGTTTTCTCTTAAGTCAGTAATGTCAAGACCAATCGCGGAAACCGCACGTCGGGCTTGCTCGCGAGCCCGATTCATGTAACCAGGATCGAGATCCCGCACGAAAGGAAAGAATCTTCGGTCTGAGCCAAGCCAGTCTGCAAGCGCAACCATGCCGGCGAAAAAATGGGCGAATTGCGGTCTTGATGGAAGCAGTTCTGATTCTTGCAGGAATGCCTTAGGAAACCAGCGGCGAAGCGTGGCGCCGATCTCAGTGGAAGCTGAAACCGGATCGTACGTGAAGTCAACTGTCTTCACCGGCTCCCAGGACTTGGTTGCGGTGAGGTCGTAGTCGATCGGGCGGCCATCATGTGCAAGCACTGCGAAGAGGAGCCCAATATCCTGCTCCAAACCCCATTTGCCCATTTCAACCTTACAAAGAGAGAGGGAAATGGTTTCGAGATCGGATTCCAGAAAGATCGCGGCACCTTCCCCCACATGTCCATGGCGAGGTCCGCACCATGCACTCTCTGGCCATCCTTTGGCCTGAAAGCCGGGGTGCAGCTTCCCCGCATCATGAAGGAAGGCAAGAACCGCAAGGCGGGCAAAAGTAACAGAGGCAAGCACACCACCCGCTGCTCTTTCCATACGATTGTGGAAGACGGGCAAGAAAGAAATCACCTCGAAGCAGGCAGCTACATCCGCGCAGTGATGAGCGAGGTGGCGCCACACTCCTTCACCGCGGTCTGTCTTTGCTCACGGCGCACGGTTGTTTTCGATCCTTCGACCGACTCCCGCTTAGCGATGACCAAAAGCAGTATAGTTGAATGATTGCACCGCAGGGCCTACCTTTCCTGGTTCGCCAGCGGACGATTGGCCGACCCAAGAGCACCTCAGACGGCAGGTCCCGGCAGGGTCGCCTCATCAGTGCGGCGCTCTTCAAGGTCGGTCTGCACACAGCCGCCAGCATCATCGTAGAGTTCAAGATCCGCCCCGGCGGTGTACCCCGCGGCAGAATCGGCCCAGTGCCAAGCCGCGCCGCCGCGAGGCAGCACCCGGCCGCCCTAACGCTGGCCGTTCCCGGGCATCCTGCGTGCCTTCAACACCGCCGTACCCCCACAACACCGGCCACGCGATCACGGCCGTCCCGGTTACCGGGGATGGGCCTGTCTGGATCGCGTGCGCCCCAGGGCGAGGGTGGCACTCTCGAAGACTGCGTGGCAGAGCTGCACCTGTTCGCCGACTTCATCCACGGCCACGCCAAGGGGCTGTCCTCGGCGAAGTCGGCGGCCGAGAAGGGCTTGATGTTCAGGTCCCCCAGGGTGTCGCTGCAGGAGATCCAGTTGCGCAGGTCCTCGGTCTTCGAGTAGTTCAGGATGCGCACCGCATAGGCCTTGAGCGCCTCGGCCTTCTTCTCCACCCGCGTGGCCTGCTTGCGGGACCCCGCCTCCTTGCTCCTGTCCAGCCGCCGCGCCTCTTCCTCGTAGCGGGCCAGGCGGGCCTTGACGGCAGGCATCAGGGTCTTGTTCAGCCAGTCCAGCGTCTCCGCCTTTTGGCGGGGCTCGAAGCGCGGCGGCTGGGCGATCGACAACTCTTCGCACCTCGCCTCCGTCACCTGGATGCCAACCATGGAGATGACCTCGCGATCGATGTTGTGGGCCTCGTCGAGGACCAGCGCCTGGCGCGAAGGGGAAGCCGTCCAGCAGGCGATCGAGGACCGGCATGGGAGCGGTCTCAGGCACGGAGGCCCCCGTTCTGATAGCAGTCCGAGGTGCAGTGGTAGCCGCGTATGCGCTCGCCGACGCAGGTCCGCTGCTCAGCGTCGGACAGGTATTCGAGCAGCGAGCCGGCGGTGGTCAGAAAAAAGAGGCGCAGAGTGGGGTCGGGGATGGAGTCCAGCTCGGTGGTGGCGCGGCCGATCCCCTGGATGAAGATGTCCGCCAGGCGCGAGGCGATCGCGCCCGTGCCGCGGCCGTGCTCCAGGTGGGAGATCGCCGCCTGCATGCGATCGAGCGGCGCATCGATGTGGTTGTGGAGGCAGTTGAGCACCAGCCACGCCTTCTGGATGTCTTCGAGAGACGTGAACTCGGGGGCATCGAGCATGGCCAGACGGCGCTCGACGTCCAAGTACATCCCCTGGGCCCTGAGGTAACGCTCGGCCCGGCGCAGCTCGGAGCGGTCCATGCTCAGGAAGCGGGAGCGGCGAGAGGCCTTCTCCGCGGCCACGTCGGCGAGCGGGCAGCGGGCTGAGCCGGCCTCGGCGATGGCGCACAGAAGGAGCTGCACGAAGCCCACGTTGCGCAGATCCCGCGGGGTGAAGCGCCGCCCCCTGGCCACCAGGCCGGCGCGCAGGCGCAGGCAAGCCCGCAACCCCGGGATTGCCAGGCTGTACGGGAAATCGATCGAGTGGCGGTTGACGGGGAGCGAAGGCGGGGCTCGATGAGGGAATCTGCCGGACGAGCCGGGGGTTCGGCAAGGCCCCCAGCGGTTGCCGACTACCACCTGGTCAAATTCAAATCCGCCCCGCTCAAGACCGTGAGCGTTCTGTGGCCAAGGAGCCACCCCCAACGGGATCGCTACTGTGCGGTATAGGTGTAGTCCGCAGACTGCCAGACCGCGTCGATTTCCCACCACAGCCGGACGTACACGGGTACCCCGGTGGTCGGTAGATCGCTGACGGTCACAGTGGTAGCCGTTGTTGCACCCGATTCATACAGGTTGTGCGAGCCTACCCCGGTGGTGCCCACGTATAGTTGGTACGCCGCGGGCCCGGCTCCGGCCGTCCACGTAAAGGCCACGCTGGAACCTGACAGCACACTGCCCGGTGTGGGAGTGGTAAGCGCCGGAAGCACCGGTGTGCCCGATTCGGTGTAGGTGTAGTCGGCAGAGGACCAGGTGGCGCCAATCAACCACCACAGCCGGGCGTACACGGTCACCCCGGCGGTCGGCAGAGTGCTCACGGTGACGGTGGTAGCCGCCGTTGCACCCGATTCATACAGGTTGTGCGAGCCCACTCCGGTGGTGCCCAGGTAGAGTTGATACGCACTTGGCCCGCCCCCCGCCGTCCACGTGAAAGCCACGCTGGAACCTGGCAGCACACTGCCCGGCGTGGGAGTGGTGAGCACCGGAGACACCGGCGAGCCCGCTTCGGTGTAGGTGTAGTCGGCAGACTTCCAGGCGGCGTCGATCTCCCACCACAGCCGGGCGTACACCTTCACCCCGTAGGTTGGCAGGTTGTTCACGGTCACTGTGGTGGCCGTCGTTGAACCCGATTCATAGAGGTTGTGCGAGCCCACTCCGGTGGTGCCGAGATAGAGCTGATAAGCCGCCGGCCCGGCCCCGGCCGTCCACGTGAAGGCCACGCTGGAACCTGACAGCACACTGCCCGGCGTGGGAGTGGTGAGCACCGGAAGCACCGGTGTGCCCGCCTCGGTGTAGATGTAGTCGGCAGACTTCCAGACTCCGCTGACTTCCCACCACAGCCGTGCGTACACGGTCACCCCGTTGGTCGGCAGACCGCTCACGGTTACAGTGGTAGCCTTGGTTGCACCCGAGTTATACAGGTTTTGCGAACCCACTCCGGTGGCGCCCAGCCACAGTTGGTAATCCATGACGCCGGCGCTCGGCGTCCACGCGAAGGCCACGGTGGAACCCGACAGGATGCGGCCCGGAACGGGAGTGATGAGCACTGGAGGCACTGGCGTTCCCGACTCGAAGTAGATGTAGTCGGCAGACTTCCAGACTCCGCTGAGTTCCCACCACAGCCGGGCGTACACCGGCGCCCCGTTTGCCGGCAGACCGCTCACGGTCTCAGTGGTAGCCGTCGTTGCACCCGAGTCATACAGGTTTTGCGAGCCCACTCCGGTGGTGCCCAGCCACAGTTGGTAAGACGCGGGCCCGCCCCCGGCCGTCCACGTGAAGGCCACGCTGGAACCGGACAGAACACTGCCCGGCGCGGGAGTGGTGAGCACCGGAGGCACCGGTGTGCCCGATTCGGTGTAGGTGTAGTCGGCAGACTGCCAGACTCCGCTGATTTCCCACCACAGACGGGCGTACACCGTTACTCCCCATGTGGGCACAGTTACGGTCTTAGTGGTTGCTGTCGTAATACCCGAGTTGTACAGGTTGTACGAGCCCACTCCGGTTGTTCCCAGATTCAGTTCGTACGCTGTGATCGCGCTCCCGGGCGTCCATGTGAAGGTCACGCTGGAGCCGGTAAACGTGCTGCCAGGCGTGGGAGTGGTAAGAGCTGCGGGGAGGGCAACCGTGAAGGTTGTCGTCTTTTTGGTCTCAGTGTTGCCCGCGTTATCCACGCTCCAGTACTTGACGGAATGGTTGCCGCCCGTTGAGACGGTGAAGGGGGCGGAATAGGTGATTGTCGCTCCGCCATCGAGTTGGTAGTAGGTGATCGCGACGCCGCTGCCGCCGGTGTCGGTGGCGCTGAGGGTCACCGTTGCGGATGGATCATAGTCGGCGCCAACCTTGGTTCCGCTCAGAGTTGCCGTGGTAACCGGCGAGCTCAGGTCGATGCTGACCCATATATAAGGCTCGGTGGAGAAGTTGCCGGCATTGTCCTCGGTGAAGTAGTAGATGTAGCTTTGCTGCTGACCGGAGACGGTAAACGGGCCGGTGTAGATGGTGCATGCGCCGAGGTTTCCGGGGTAGCACGCACCCGTATTGATCGCATAGTACGTCCTGTAGATGCCCGATGCGTTGCTGCCGCCGGGATCGGTTGCCGTCAACGTGACGACGACGGACGTGTTGACCCAAACGCTAGCGGACGTCGCCGGGTTGGTGGAGGCGGTGATGGTGGGAGGGACCGAGTCGAAGCAGACCGGCCCGTAAGAACCGTTGGTGGTGATGCCCTGGTTGTCCCAGCCTCTGACATAGACTGTGTGGCAGCCCTGACCGGATGCGGCTTCGCAATAGGTGCCGTTATTGTCCCCACACCCGAAGGTGGAGTATGTGTACGCCGGACCGGTGTAGAACGTGTCTCCATCGCCGCCGTGCGGCTCAGTATACGAGTCGGACGGGATGGTGTCCCAGCCCAGCGTGAATCCGGCGACGCCGGGTGCCGTATAACCGTTGCTGGTTCCGTCGGTCAGGTCCCAATCGACAATCTGGTCGGTGTTGTACCAGGTGCCAATGGTCGGCCCGCCGAAGGAGAGCGAGGGGGCGCCATCTCCTGGAATGATTTCCCAGTTGATGCCCCAGGCCAGCTGCATCATGTTGGCCGAGCCCCAGCCGGTAATCGGGTCGTAGCCGGCATAGGCGCAGTAATAGTACAGATGGTAAGCCGCCGTAACGTCATTGTCGTTGCAGCCGCTGGTCATGTCGTAAAAGGGGTTGTGCGGCGCGCCATCAATGGCGTTGTAATAGAAGAACGGAGCCGCGTTGCCAACCGGAGAGCAAGCCGAGGTGCCGCTTCCTCCGCACGCGTCGCCAATGTAGTCCAGGTAGGAGTTTTCCTGGGCGAAGAAGCCGGCCAGCTCAGGCGCCACAATGCTGGTGCCGCCTTCATCCTGCCATGTCCCGCCGGAGACGTACCACTGACCCAGGACATCCGGGTTTGCCGTCAGCGCAATGTCGGGCACCATGCGGTTCCCGTTGCCGGTTTCTACGTATTCCGAGCCGTCTTTCCACAAGTAGAAGGGAGATACTACGCCGGTCGGGTAGGTGGAATTCGTTGTGCTGACCTGCCAGGCGGGCGCAGCAAACAGGACGCTTACTCCGCCGGTGCTGCCGCCATGGTTATTGGCGCACGCGCCGTTGTTGTCGTTGGTCCCGCCTGTCCAGTTTTCGCCCTGCCAGGCGGTTTCACTGTAGAAGATTCCGTTGGTATACATGTTCAGTTGCGTGCCGCCCGCCGCAATGAAATCGGGATCGGAGGAGGGGTAATCCACTGCGGTCGCGTCCCCGCAGCCATCGCTCGCGCCGTTATCGCCAGAGGCGGCGATCAGCGTAATGCCCGTGCCCACCATGGTGTTGAAGATGGGATGCATGGTCCCGGTTGCCACCGAGCCCGAGAATCCCACGTTTTCTTCCCATCCGTAGCTGGTTGAAACCACCTTGGCATGGCCGTCGCTGACAATGTCGTTGAAAGCGTCCTCGTACGTGGTGTAGTAGCCGTTTGTCATTTCGTATTCATAGATGTGCGCGGTGTCATATAGAGAGCCGTAGCTGTTGGACATTGCGCCCGAGTACTCGACATCCAGGGGGGCTTCACCGTCATTACCCGGGCAAGGCGATCCATCGATGCAGTACCAGGTGAGGTTGTATGCCATCCCATACTTCCCGAAGAATGTGTTAACGTCGGAGACGAGGAATCCTCCGTATCCGACGAGTGCAATCGAGGATTCAGGGGGTGAGCCCGTAGAGTCGCCCGGCTGGTTGCAGCAGTAGCTCAACTTCTGCAGAGCGTTATAGTCGTAGCCGTTAGAACTTTGAACGTTGTCCGGATCCATGGCGTAAGTGCCGCTCATATAATCCAGGGGATAGTTGTCATTGGCGTTCGGTTTGGTAGGCGACCCGCTCTCATTCTTCGCCGCGGCCCGCGACGTCATCGCAGTGCGCCGAGCCCACGGAGCTTTCGTCGGGTCGCCAGCGCCATGCGCGCTTCCAGCCTCAGAGATCGCCGGGCCGGGAACATAGTCTGCACCCTTTATCGTCGCATGGGAGGACCCAATCCTGTGGGGCCTCTCAATATTGCTGAGGCCCGTCACGGCGCGCAGAATACCGGAGAGATTGGCGGGGATGACCGGGTCGCGGTCGTTGGAAAAGTCCACTTCATCGCCAACCTGGTAGTTGTTGATGGTCACGCCGAACGCCTTCTCAATCGTGCCGGCCGTTCCTTCCACGTCCACGATCAGGCGATCGGAATAGCGTTTCGTCACGGTCAGGCCAACGCTCTGAGCCCAGTCCGCAACCGCCTGCTCATCCTCGACGGAAGGGGCGAAGCGCGTGTTCCACTGTTCCAGAGTCAGGAACTTGTGGAAGTTGGGCGAGCCCTTGGTTACCAGTTCCTTGATGAACTGCTCTTCTTCAGCCATGTGCGGCGGCTGAATAGTCAGCACAATGCGCAGTTTCTGATCAGGGTTGTAATGGCTGACCCGGATGGCCGTCCCATCCAGCACCTTTGCCGGCATGTGGTTGGCAAGGGTTACCAAACCTCCAGACAACACGGAACTTTGGGCGGCGTTTGAGGTTTGGGCTCCGGCTTTCCATGAGCCGGCCACGAACGCTGTGACAACAAGCAAACAGGCCAGAACCGCGGCCACGTTTGCCAATCCGGGGTAGTTGCGATGTTGCATTTTCTTAACCTCTCACGGGAAAATCAATGTTCTCAAGGGTGATGGAGGCGAAAGCACGCTCAACCTGAAGAGCTGTTCCGCACGGCGGCCTTGGATCAATACGTGACCAAAGTCGCATAGCTTTGCAAAAAAGTCCTGAAATCCGCTCTGAATAAACCTGACAAGATATGAATGCTTCTATGTCCTTTGCAATCAGTGGCTTGCGAAAATGCGTTCGGTTGGTCTTGGGCGCTATCCTCAGCTGAGCCGCCAACAAATCACCGAGAACGGGAGGCCGGCAGGCATGGCTTACCCCGCCTCTGCCTGGTACGCTGAACACCAGCGGCAAGACTCGAGCCGGTCGGAGGCGCGAAGCAGCCTGGCGGCAGATTGCCGCAAAGGATGCCCGCACGGCACGCGCCTTCAGGGTGAACCCGGCCCGCGTCGAGGCAGCAGGAACGCCCGGAAGCAACGACAGATTGCGGATCGGCAAAGGCTGCGTCAAATCTCCAACAACTTTCAGATTCTGTAAAACCCGGAGTGGCGAACCCAACGCCTGTCAACGGGACTACTGTTTCGCCAGCAAAGAGCATTACGAACAGTGATTCCCTGTCGCGAATCTTGGCATTCAAGAAAAGGGAAGAACGGGGAATACAAGCTTCCACGCACTGTACATAAACCAAGACTCGAAATGCAAGCAAAAAATTCTATTATTCGATTCCTCGGAGCTTTGATTAGCGCTTTATTTACTTAGAAGTAACTGCCTCCTCACGGACAGCCAGTACGCCGGCGACGACTTCAATAAAAAGGTGCCCAAGGAGTGCGCAATTATGCCACGGTAGTCGGCGGTGGAGCGTCGGCAGGCCGGATCAAGCGGCGTACGGCGGCCAGCACGAGAGCGTTCTCGACCTGGTTCAAGGGGCCGCCGCGTTGATAGAGCTGGACGGCCAGCAAGCGGTCCGGCCGGCGCAGATTGCCGCAGGTCCCGGGCGTATTGCGATAGGCTTCGAGAACCTTGCGCACTTAGTCTTCGCGGCCGGATGGTGGTTTGTCCATGGCCGTCTTCTCAGCCTTAGTTGTTGAAATTCCAGCTGCATCCCTTGCTTCCCTTGCACAACTTCAATCTGCACCAGGTCGCATCAGGGATTGCGCGGAGTGCGTTAGTAGTGCGCCCATAATGCCATGACATCAGTACCTTGCACACCGAGCTCGGATTGCGCGATGTCCCAGGGAAGTCGGCTTGAGGGGGGGGTAAGTGAAGCGGTTTCGGCGTCTGCTCAACTGCCCCGCGCGCCTGGATCCGCCGACCTCGAAAGCAATCCTGATTCCGCGCTCGCCATGACGCCTGCTTCTTCCGCCGACGCAAGGCCCGGTACTCCGGCTTACTGCAAGCCCATTGCCGGGAGCCAACTCGATTGCCGGGACGGAAGCAGCGATGGCAGATGCAACAAGAAAGCTTCCGGGCCAAAGGCATGATGAACCATCATCCCCACGCCTTGCGGAGATCCTCAGTTGCAATCTCGATTACAGAGCAGGGGATCAATTCTCGAAAGCAGACCTGGGTCAACTCTCAAAAGTGCCGAAGCGTCAAGGCTAAATCTTCGTCTTTTGATTCCTATGGAGCTGCATAGTCGAGGGTTTGTTTCTTATCAGTGCCCCAACGGCGTTGCCGACGTGCGAAGTTTGAAACTGGCTGCCTCGGCGTCAATCCTCCCGGCAGGGAGGATACGAAAATAGCCCAGGGTGGAGTCCGCCGCGGCGGACAACCCTGGGTTAGCGTTCCACCTTGCATCCACCCCGTCCCGTATGGCCGGGGCGAAATCTTGTTTCTTCCTGGATTCCTTAACGGCGAGACTGGGCTTCCGGCTCTTCATAAGCGCGGCGTGACGAATTCATGAAGGGCCCGCATATGACTGCCGCAGGCCTTTTTGAATTTATAGGGGTGTTACCAAGTAAGTTTAGGTTGATGTGATCCTCATTCAACCTTCATGTCATGGTCAAGAGACGACATCGATGCTATCGAATCGAGTGGCCGAAAGATTTATAAAGAGTTTCCATGGATTGGGCTCACCTTTACGAAAAATTATCGAATTCCATTGTGTACTGTGGCTAACCGGAGCTTCTCCCCGGAATAACTGGAGGTCATTTCATGGTTACGAATGGATCGGCGACTCATTGCGAATCGATCACCGCACGCACACTGCTGCTCATTCATTTGAAGCGCATGGCGATGCTCAACCAAGTACGGCAAAGAACCGCGAAGCGCGGTCAGGAGCGCTCGGGTGAGCGCACGGGCCGCAAGCAGGCAGGGCAATGCAACCGGTTTTGTTGGCTGATTCTATTTGTATCGTTGGCCTGCATGGCTAGCGGAAGGTTGGGCGCTCAATCCACGTTCGGCAGTTTGCGGGGAACGGCCCAGGACTCAACCGGGGCAGCCATTCCGGGGGCAGCGATTACGCTTGCGGGACTGGACGACAATAGCGAGCACAAGGCGATCGCGGGTAGCGACGGCGGGTTCGAGTTCGAGAACCTGAAACCAGGCCGCTACCAGGTGCTTGGACAAGCGACGGGGTTTAGCGGTGCCAAGGCGCCGCAGGTGGCGCTTGAAGCGCGGCAGGATCTGCGCATCACGCTGAGCTTCGGGATCACAGGGCAGACGCAGACCGTGGAGGTGAATGCGGGAGGAGAGCAAATCAATACCGAGAACGGAACCATCGGCAGTACCGTGTCCAACGAGGAGCTGACGCAGTTGCCGATGAACTCGAGGGCGGTATCGAGCAGTCCGCTGGCGGGACTGGCGCTTTCCCCAAGCGTGGTGAGCGACAGCCAGGGGAATATCTCGGTGGGCGGCGCCACGTCGGCCCAGACGGGCTTTTCCGTGGATGGCATATCCACAGCCAACGTGCGGGCGAACGGCGCTCTCCATGACGCTTACCCCTCGCAGGAGGGAATTTCCGAGACCAAGGTTACGGCGTTCAACAACAATGCCGAATTCGCGCAGATCGGCGACGTGACCTTTACAACCAAGAGCGGGACCACCCAATGGCATGGCAGTGCGTTCGAGTATTTTCAGAACGACGCCCTGGACTCCACGATCCACAGCTTCACGTCCAAGGCTCCCAAGAATTTCAACACGTTCGGAGGCAGTCTTGGCGGGCCGCTCATAATTCCGCGCCTATGGAACGGCAAACACAAGAATACCTTCTTCTTTGCGGACTATGAGGGCAATCGCAAGACCACGTCGGCTCCCGAGATGCTCCTCGTCCCAACGCAGGCGGAGAGAGGCGGCGATTTGAGCGCCATGGCCGCGGTCCCGGGATCTCCCGGCCCCGCTCTCGACCCCTTCACCGGCAATCCCTATCCGAACAACGTCATTCCGGGCGGCCCAGGGAACCCCTGTACCAACTCCGTGGATTGCATCAATCCTGTGGCGAATAACGTACTGAAATACTATCCGCTGCCCAATACGAATCAGAATCTAATCAACCCGGCCTATAACTACCAGACGCTGGTTCCCATCCCGTCGAACTCGGATGGAGTGGATGTGCGTATCGATCAGGTTCTCACGGCGAAGCAGCAGGTCTACGGACGCTTCAGCTGGAAACACGTTTTCTTCAAAGAAGATAATGACGACACCGTCATTTCGGCTGCAAACAACTTTCTGCCCAACGATCAGGCTAACGAGCAAAACCTCAGCCTCACCATCTCCTATAACTACGTCTTCAGTCCCACCCTGCTCAATGAGTTCCGCTTCGGCTTGACCCACTTCAACGAAAATGAGGCCTTCCCGATTGAAGGCGCGAACGCCATTTCACAGCTCGGCCTGGTCCTGAATAACGGGATCAATCTGGCCTCGCATCCAACGGGCGAAGCCTTCCCGACATTCTCATTCAGCGATGGCACCATAACCCCGATCGGCCAGGGCAGGGTCGGGACCACAATCTCTGGAAACACGCAATTTACCGACAATCTCACCCGCATCCTCGGCCGGCACACGCTTCGGTTCGGATTGGATGTGCGCCGAGAGCTGTACAACGCCCCCATGTTCTATGCGCCGTCGGACGACTATGGCGACTTCACTTTCAACGGCTCCATCACGCATTACTCGTTTGCCGACTTTCTCCTCGGCATGCCGCAGACGTTCTTCGCCATCACCAGCCCGCAAATCAACGCCTACTCCTGGCACTGGGGCCTTTACGGCCAGGACGAATGGCAGGTCAATCCTCATCTGACGATCAATTTCGGACTACGGTGGGAGTACCTTCCGGCGTTTATTGAATCTACGGGCGACCTGGCGAGCTTCGACCCCTCAGACGGCCCGCTCGGCAGCATTGTGGTCCCGGACAAGTTCTTTCCCACGGTGGCGAACAGTCCGCTCCTGACCGAGATCTCTACCGGAGTTATGGAGTCGTTCAATGGATGCGCGCTTCCGAACGTCAACACCGCGCTCGCATGCACCAACGAGGTATCGGCCAGCAGCGACCACCTTCCTCAAGGCCTCAGGCGCACCCCGCCGCGCGACCTTGACCCGCGCGTGAGCTTTGCATATCGTCCCTTCAGCAATGACAAGACAGTGATCCGCGCCGGCATTGGTCTTTTCACGGCAACCACTCTGGGTCCCATGTCCTTCAACAATGCAGGGGTGGGACTCTCGGACTTGCTCACTTTTACTAACACCGTGACCAATGGCGTTCCCGGGTTCCAGTTTCCGCAAACGTCCTATAACGCGTCGCCCTCGCTGGGCGGAGGCTCGTTTGAAGAGGGCAACGATCCTAATTTCAAGGACCCAACCTCAGCGCAATGGAACCTGACCGTGGAGCGGGCGCTAACGGCGAACACAACGGCCCGTGTCAGCTATGTCGGCCAGGGAACCTGGCATCTTCCCATCACCGTCGATCTGAACCAGATTCCGGCGAGCACGACACCGTACAATCCCGTCAACGGGTGGGCTGACCCGCGCTCGCCCTATCAAAACTTCGCCATGCTGATGTATGCGCGAAGCACCGGCAACGCAAATTATGAATCGGGTATAGCCGAGATTCAACACAGAACTTCCTTCGGATTGTCGTTTCTGGGGAATTACACCTTTGCGAAGAACATCAGCGACGCACAAGGCTCCGACGCGCCGTCTGTCTTTGCCGGCGAAGAACCCTACGCCGTGGAAATCGCCAACCGGTTCAATCTCCGCTCCGACCGCGGCAACGTGGTGGGAACGCCGCGGCAGCGCTTTCTGCTGACCGGCACCTACCTGCTACCCTATGGACCCAAGCGGCACTGGGCCCGTGAGAACAAGGTTCTGAACGGCGTATTGGGAAGCTGGGATCTGAGCACCGTTACGCTGCTGCAAACCGGCGAGTGGCTAACGCCCACGATGAATGCCACCGCAGATCAATCGAATACCGATTTGAACAACGAGCGATATCTGGGCGGCGCCATTGCGCGTCCCGATTGCGTGGGCAATGCAACCGCGAACCAGTCCTCTGGGGCCTATTACAACCTCAACGCCTTTGCGTTGCCGCCCAACAACGCCGGACGTTTCGGCACCTGCGGCGTGGGGATATTGCAAGGCCCTGGCGAGATCAACGTGAACGCCGGCCTCGCCAAGCAGGTTTCCTTCGGAGACAATTACCGCCTCCGCTTTGAGGCCACGTATACCAACGTAATCAACCATTCGAACTTTGCGCCCCCGGCTCTGAACTACAGCTACTCTTCGACCTTTGGCGTCCTTAGTTCTGTTCTGCCTCAGGGTTTAGGCGGCAACCGGACAGGACAGCTAGCGGTGCGGCTCGACTTCTAAACTCGATCTCTCACTTTTGCGCAGGCTGGCGTTTCATCGGTCGCCAGCCTCACGTTCCAAGTGTCCCCAATGGAGGATCTCATGCTGAAACGCTTCTTGGTTGTAGCCCTGGCCGCGGCACTCGCGGGGGGCATGGGCTACGCACAATCCGACACCAACGCGCCCACCACGGTGAACAAGACCGCTGCCACGAGCGGCAAGCAGATGTATGCCAACTATTGCGCGTCGTGCCATGGCGTGAACGGCAAGGGCGATGGGCCCGCCGCCGCCGCGCTGAAGATGCCGCCAACCGACTTGACGGTGTTGAGCAAAAACAACAACGGGAAATTCCCTGATGCGCACATCGTCGCCGTGCTGCAATATGGCGCGGAGATCCCATCGCACGGCTCGGCCGAAATGCCCGTATGGGGACCGATCCTGGGCAAGATGGACAAGGCCAACCCCGAGCTCAAACAAATCAGAATCAGCAATTTGAGCCGATACCTTGAGACCCTTCAGGCCAAGTAGGGGCCAGGCGGCCCATGGGAACGGATTCACGCTTTTTCCCCGAACAGGGAACAGCGGATCAGCGGGCTTGCGGAAGGTGATGGAGCAGGCTCTGGAAGCAGGCGGGGATTTGGGCGCTCCATGCGGTCCAGTCGTGGCCGCCGGGCTGGATGTGGAACTTATAAGCGAAGTGGCGCCCGCGCAGGATGGACGCAAAGCGGCAATTCGGTCAGAGCAGCGCCTCCTGCTCTCCCGCAGTCAGATAGAAATAAAGCGTGGCAGCGGGGTTGGCGGATTGGACCAGCAGGAAGGGATTGCTCGACTGCCGCGATGGCTTCCCCAGGGGCCGAAGATGGTCCGGAATCTCCACCATTGGCCGGTGGGAGAAAGGGCAATAACCTAGCCTGAAGATCGGAATCTGCGCTTTTTCCATGGAGACATCGATTCTGACTCGACCATTGTGCGGTCCGGGAAGGTACACTGTCGAGACACAGGAGGTGAACCCATGCAAACGCGGATACAGGGCACGACCATGCCCGTACTCGATGTGCAGCTTGATCCCAACGAGAGCGTGTACTCAGAGAGCGGGGAGCTCTCGTGGATGACCAGCTCGATTCAAATGACGACGCACACGCAGCTGGGCGGGGGCGGCGGGTTTTTCGGGGCCCTGAAGCGGGTGGCCGGCGGCGGCAGCCTTTTCATGACCGAGTACCGGGCCTACCAGTATCCGGGCGAGGTTTCGTTTGCGACCAAAGTTCCGGGACACATTGTTCCGGTGCAGGTGGGTCCGGGGGCGGAATTCATGGTGCACCGGCACGGATTTTTGTGCGCAACCGACGGGGTGACGATCGGGGTGGGCTTCCAGCAGTCGCTGGGGGCCGGCATCTTTGGCGGCAACGGGTTCCTGCTGCAGAGGGTGGCTGGGCAAGGAACGGCGTGGCTGGAGCTGAGCGGGGAGCTGGTGATCAAGAACCTGGCTCCGGGCGAGGTGCTGCGGGTGCATCCGGGACACGTGGGGGCGTTCCAGAGCACGGTGCCGTTCCAGATCACGATGGTTCCTGGGCTGAAGAATGCGATTTTCGGCGGGGATGGGATTTTTCTGGCGGTGCTGCAAGGGCCGGGGACAGTGTGGCTCCAGACGCTGCCGATTTCGCGCCTGGCGCACCAGATCGGGGAATACCTGCCACGGGGCGAGTCGCGACAGACCGGATCCGCGGCGGGCGGGGCGCTGCTGGGCGGGATCGTGGGGTCCATGCTGGGCGGGGACAAGTAAACGTAGATGACAGATGACAGCGTTCAGTTGTCAGAGGTCAGTGGCCGGGTAGTCAGTTGTGAGCGCATCCCAGGTTTCGTCCGCCGTGGCGGACGAGACCCGGCCATGCCGGCTTAAACTGGCATATTGCCGGAAATTTCTCAATCCGGCTTGCAGGAATTTCGCGCATGACCCAGTTGTCCGGCAATCGGGGCAGTCTTCGCAGCGACATTGTCTTCGCGTTTGCTCTTGGCCTGGCCTGCGCCCTGGCGTGGCTGGTGCGGGACGTGCTCATGCTGCTGTATGTGAGCGCGCTGTTTGCGGTGGTGCTGACGCCGGTGGTGCATTTCACCGCGCGGCTTCGGATTGGCCGCTGGCAACCGTTCAAGGGTACGGCCATTTTTTTCCTTCCGCTGGCAATGGCCGCCGCGTTGACTGGCTTCGGCTTCCTGGCTCTGCCCCCGGTTATCCGGGACCTGCAGGAGTTCGCCAGGGAGATGCCCGTGCGGTTGCCCCCGCTGCTGGAGAAGCTGAGGCAACTTCCCTTTGCGCAAAACCTGAATACTTACGCGATCAGTTCCCAGTTTCAGGATATTGTCAGCAATGCGGCCACTTATCTTCTCCTCTCTGTCAGGGATTGGGCGGGGAGGCTGATGGATGCCGTCATGGGCTTCATCCTTACGGTATATTTCGTTCTGGATGGCGAGCACGCCTACGGCTGGTTTCTTTCCTTTTTCCCGCCCGCGGGCCGCGACCGGCTTGACAAGACCTTGCGGCGGGCACAGGTCCGCATGGAGAAGTGGCTGCTGGGGCAAGGCAGCCTGATGCTGATCCTTGGAGTCCTGAGCACCGTAGTCTATCTGTCGCTGCACGTTCGCTATGCTTTTGCGCTGGGCGTGCTGACCGGATTGCTGAACATCATCCCGGTGCTGGGCGCTGCCGTCAGTATGTCACTGGCGTTGGTGGTGGCAGCGATCGACTCCTGGGGCCGGGTGTTGGGAGTTGCCATCTTTTACGCCGTTTATCTGCAGGTCGAAAACTCATACCTGACTCCCCGCATCATGAGGAACAGCGTAGGCCTGCCCGGCCTGGGAATCCTGGTGGCCTTGCTGCTGGGCTCCGCGCTCGGAGGCGTGCCTGGAGCGCTGGTCTCGGTTCCTACCGCTGTGCTGGTCGCCGTGCTTTTGGACGAGTACCTGGTGGACAAGAAGGCGGGTGATGAAAACGGGTCACCGGGTTAATGGAGCTGGCGGCGTTAGCGGAATTCGTGGCGGGTGGCCGGGCCGATGGGAGATCGAAGGACTTTCCTGGCGGGGATTTTCGCGGCTTTCGGGCCGGTTTTGAGTGTTTCCGGCGTTTCAGATGGGGCGGGAATCGGGAACTGCGGCGGGGTGGAGTAGGCCGGGAAAGCGGCGTTTGGCACCCATTGTGGTATCGTTGCGTCTATAGGGTGAGCGGCCTGTTTCCCCAAGGGCTGCCCCGGTGGTGTGTGTGTCACGATTGTTCAAACGCTTTGTGTTCGTAGTTTCCGTGGCGATTTTTGCCGCGCTGGGTCTGGGCTTTTGCCTGGGTGAGTTCGGTCTGTTCGGCGTTCATGCCGGGGGCCAGCAGGATGGCGCCTACCGGCAGATGCGCGTCTACGCCGAGGTTCTGAAGAAGGTCCAGACGGACTACGTGACCGAGCCCAACATCAACGACGTGACCACGGGGGCGCTGCACGGGCTGCTGGAGTCGCTGGACTCCGATTCCAGCTACCTGACGCCGGCGGAGTACAAGATTTACAAGGAGCGTCCCACCAGCGGCGTGGCCCAGGTGGGAATCAACGTGTCCAAGCGGTTCGGCTATGCAACGGTGGTCAGCGTGGTCCCCGGTTCGCCGGCGGACAAGGAGCATCTTGCCGACGGCGACGTGATCGAGTCCATCGGTGAACAATCCACCCGCGAACTGTCGCTGGAGGTGATCCGGCTGATGCTGGACGGCAAACCGGGGACCTCGATTTCCGTCTCGGTGGTGCGCCCGCGCAAGGGCGAACCCGACAAGCTGACCCTGACTCGCAGCATCGCCGCCGCTGCCCCGCTGGGCGAGCAGGAATACGAAGGCTCGACCATCCTTTACCTCAAGCCGGGGCTCCTGACGGCGGCTCGCGTGGACGAAATCGGGGCCAAAATCAAAGCGTGGAGCAAGGGCCGCAAAGTGCTGCTGGACCTGCGGGATTCAAGCGGCGACGACGCCCAGCAGGGGCTGCGCCTGGCCAACTTTTTCCTCAAGCTGGGAACCCTGGCCACGCTCGAGGGCCAGAAGTTTCCCGCGCAGACCTTCACGGCCGATCCGGCAAAGTTCTTGACCGATGCGCCGATGGCGGTGCTGGTGAACCGCGGCACCTATGGCGCAGCTGAACTGACCGCCGGCGCGATTCTGGACGCCAAGCGGGGCGATTTGGTGGGCGAACGCACCTTCGGCGAGGGCTCGGTGCAGAAGACCATCGAGTTGCCCGACGGCGCCGCGCTGCTGCTGACCGTGGCCAAATACCAGAGTCCCGACGGCAAGAAGATCCAGGACGATGCCGTCACTCCCAACGTGGTGGTGGGCCAGACCATCGAAGAGGAAGAAGAGGGAGTGACCCCCGCCAAGGGCGACGAGCCGCTGGACAAGGCGCTCAATCTGCTGAAGGCAAAAAACGGCTGACCGGGCCTGTTTCCCGATAACGGCCAGCCGGATTCGCCGCTTCCCGCTCTTGTATCCCATGGTGCGGGCAAACGCGGTTGTGCATCCTTTGTTGACATGAAAATGCTAGCCTTAGGCTGAGGCATTTTCTCGTCCTGCAGGCAAGAGGAATGCTCACGAGGCCTGAATCGCTTGGCTGTCCCCCCTCCGCAGCGTCTGGAACCGCGGCCCCTTGCACGGCCGCGCCGCGCGCAAATCCAGGCGTTTCCTCCGCATCGGCGGCGCAAGCTGGCCGGCCGGTTCACGCTGGCCGTGCTGTTGACGCTCGGGGTGATCACCGGCTCGCTGGCCGGGCTGACCCTGGTCTACTCGGTCGATCTGCCGCAGATCAACGATCTTGAGCGTTACCGTCCCTCCACCCTTACGGAACTTTATGACCAGAAGGGCCGCATCATCGGCTCCTTTGCCCTGGAACGGCGGGAGGTGATCGGCTACAGCGAGTTTGCGCCCATTCTGCGCCAGGCTGTCATCTCCATTGAAGACAAGAGCTTCGAGTCCCACTGGGGCGTCAATGTCTTCCGTGTCGTGGGGGCGGCGTGGCATGACCTCCGCAACCACGGGCGCGCCCAGGGTGCCTCGACGCTGACCATGCAACTGGCGCGGAACCTTTTTCTCTCCTCCGAGCGCACACCCACGCGCAAGGTGCAGGAAGCCTATCTCGCCATCCAGATCGAGCGGTCCTTCACCAAGGAGCAGATATTCACGCTCTACGGCAACCAGATCTACCTGGGCAGCGGGATGTACGGCTTCGAAGCCGCCTCGGAGTACTTCTTCAGCAAGCACGCCAGGGACCTGAACCTGACCGAAGCGGCTCTGCTGGCCGGGCTGCCCAAGGGGCCGGTAGCCTTTTCGCCGCTGCTCAACCCTGAGAAGGCCATCCGGCGCCGCAACCTGGTGCTGACGGAGATGGAACTGGACAAAGTGATCTCCCACGGGGAAGCCGAGCGGGCGCGCAATGCTCCGCTGGGGTTGCGCATCGCCCAGCCGGAGGGTTCGGTGGCTCCCTGGTTCCAGGAGGAGGTGCGGCGGGAACTGGAAAAGCGCTTTGGAGCCGAGCAGGTGCATGAAGCCGGCTTGAAAGTGGAGACGACCCTGGACCTGGACCTGCAGCAGACCGCCAACCGCGCTGTGTTGGACGGGCTGGCGACCTACGAGCGCCGGCACGGGTGGTTGGGGAAGCTGGAAAACGTGGTGGAAGAGGGGACGGCGATCGAGGACTACAAGCATCCCGATTGGGGGGTGAAGGTCCGGCCCGGAGACTACGTACATGCGCTGGTTACGAGCGACCTGCCGCTGGAGATTCACGCCCGCGTGGGAGGCGAGGAGATCGTGCTGCTGCCGGACGACTGGAAATGGACCGGGGAGCGCTGGGGAAGCGAACTGGTGAAGCCGGGCGACCTGATCTATGTGCACCTGAGCGACAGCATGGAGGGCCCCGAGCGGCGCGCCAGCCTGGAGCAGGACTCAGGGGCCCAAGGCTCAATGATGGCCATGGACAACACCACGGGCGACGTGCTGGCCATGGTGGGCGGGCGGGATTACGCGCTGTCGCAGTTCAATCGCGCCACCCAGGCCGAGCGGCAGACCGGTTCCAGCTTCAAGCCGTACGTTTATACGGCGGCCATCGAGGACGGCGCCAGACCGGACGACATCATCGTGGACGGGCCGGTGAGCTTTGGGGGCTATACGCCGCACAACTACGAGAATGATTACAAGGGCGCGATGACGCTGACCAACGCCTTCGCCGAATCGCGCAACATTCCCGCGCTGAAGCTGGCCGCGCGGGTGGGAATTCACAAGGTGATCGACATGGCCCACCGGTTCGGCGTGACCTCGAACATTCCCGCCTATCTGCCCGTGGCCATCGGTGCGGTTGAAATCACGCTAGAGGAGCAGGTCGCTTCCTACTCTGTCTTTCCCAACGACGGCCTGCGCGTGACGCCGCGACTGGTCCGCAAGGTCTCTAACGCCGACGGCATCACGCTTTGGGAAGAGCCGCCGGCGGTGAACGAGGTGATCGACCAGCAGACCGCACGCACCATGATGACGCTTCTGCGCGCCGTGACGCGCTTTGGAACGGGCGCCGCCGCATCGCAACTGAACCACCCGCTGGGTGGGAAGACCGGCACCACCAGCGACTACACCGACGCTTGGTTTCTGGGCTTCTCGCCGTCCATCACCTGCGGGGTGTGGGTGGGCTTCGACAGTCGGCAGTCGCTGGGCGAGAAGGAAACCGGCGCCAAAGCCGCGCTGCCCATCTGGATGACGGTGATGCGGGCGGCCATTGCCGGCAAGGACAATGAACAATTCCTCAGCGACAGCCCGGAGAGCGGCAGCGTGAAAGCAGCCGCGGAGATGCCCGCCAAGCCGGGCGCAGCCAGCACGGCAACAGCCTCGAAGGCAGACTTTCCGCCGGGTAACCGTGGGAGGTCCAACGCGGCCGCCGGGCCGCCGACAGCCAGGCCAGCGACGGGGACGGCCGCCAGGCCGGGGAATGTGAATGCGGTCAACAAGCCGGCCCCATTCCCGCACGCGCCTGTCGTGAAACCGGCAGTGCAGCCTGCCCTGAAGCCGCCAGCGAAGCCGGCTACGCCCCCTGGAGCCTTCAAGGCTCAGGTGAAACCGGCTTTCCCGCCGGAAGCCGCTGTGGAAAGGCCCGCATACGGGGTTTATCCGGCGAGAAATTCCACACCCGACTCGAATAAACCAAAGAACCAGCGATGAGGGCAGCGGGCAGTTTCCGGGTTGCGCCCGGGTGGAAGCCTACACCTGGCCGGGCTTGGCGGAGACAGTTGAGGGTGGTTCACGCAACGGCTTTCCCGTCAACCGGCTTCTGGATTTCTTCCGCCGCGTTCAGAATCGCCCGGGATAGGTCCCCTTTCGGGTACAGAAGCAGGTCCGGTCTGCGAAACTGCTCAGGAGCGGTGCAATTTGGGTAGTCGGTGTTGAAAAAGGAGATGCGACCGGTGAATCGGCGTGACTCGTTAAAGTTATTATTGGCAGCCTCAGGCAGTTCCATCCTTAATCCACTCCTGGCGGCGGAACGCCAGTCGGCCGCGGTCTCGCCCGCGCCGGCCGGTGGACTGAAAGCGCCCTCCCAGGGCGGACACGATGGCGCAAAGGAGGCAATTGCGCCGGTGTTTAACTGGCTGATGTTAGGGGAAGTAAAACCTTCCGGATGGATCAAGGAGCAAATGGCCCGAGATCTCAACCAGGGTTTTGCCGGTCGGTTGGATGAGTTATGCCACGAAGCCTCATCGGATATCTTTGTGAGCCACCGCAACAGCGGAGTTACGGAGAACAGCGGTAATATCGCCAAAGTGAATTGGTGGAATGGCGAAACCGAAGGCAACTGGAGAGCCGGGTTCATCATGATGGCTTATCTGGCGGAAGATAAGCGGGCCATGGCGAAGGCTGATGCTTATGTGCGCCACATCTTGTCCTCGCAGGATGAGGATGGCTATCTGGGCGTCTTCGCGCCGGATCTCAGATATTCAAAGCCTGGAGATCTGTGGACACAAGCCTGCTTAATGCGGGGCCTGCTTGATTACGCCGAGCTGACTGGAGACAAGCGCGTAAGGGAAGCGGTGGTTCGGGCCACCGATCTGACCATCGCCAGATGCGGCTCCGGGAAAACGATCCTGCAGTCCAGTGTCGGAGGCGAGGGAGCAAGTCACGACTACATGATTTCCGACGTGATGGAAAGATTGTTCGATTTGACCGGCGACGTCAAGTATCGCGACTTTATTCTTGACCTCTACCAGAGCCTGAGCCTTACCGCCCGGGATGCGGACACCAGTCTGCCTTCATTGCTCAACCGGGATTCCGGTTTTCGAGATCATGGCGTGAATACCTATGAAACCATCCGCGTGCCGCTGTGGCTATGGATGGCGACCGGCAGAGAAGATCTTGGCCGCGCTTGCCGCAACGCACTCGACAAGCTGAATCGCTACACAGAACCCAGTGGCTCGGCCGTGAGCCAGGAAGACATTGAGAACCTGAGTCCGGATCCGATGTTTACGCAGTACGAGTACTGCGCCACCAAAGAGATACAGTTCACTCTTGAGTCGGCGCTGCAGAAGACGGGCGTGGCCTTGCTTGGCGACAAGATCGAACGGATCTGGCTCAACGCCGCACAGGGTTCCCGGCTGCCGGATGGAAGCGCAATTACCTATCTTACCAATGAGAATCGAGAACACTGCGACGGGTTGGCGCCCGACGGCGCCAGTGCCGATGCCAGTAATAAATACTCCCCCACGCATGCGGATGTAGCTGTCTGCTGTAACCCCAATGCAGCGAATGTGGCCCCTCTTTACGTGCGTGGAATGTGGATGCGACCCGCGAGCGGCGGCCTGGCTGCCGTTCTCTATGGGCCTTGCGCGGTTTCGACAACAATTCATGATGTTCGAGTGCATATCGAGGAAAAGACCCGTTATCCATTCGAGAACGCGGTGGAGATCGAGATACAGCCGGAACGGGAAGCGGAGTTTCCTCTTTTGTTTCGGGATCCGTCATGGTCGAGAGACACGACGGTCACCTCGGCCGGCGCCACCATTCGCCGAGAGGGCGCATATTGGGTAGTGAACAAGAAATGGCGGGCCGGCGATACGGTGAGCCTCAACTTCCTGCCCAGTATCCAGGAGGTAGCTGCCGTCAATGGAGAAGTTGCGCTTCAGTACGGAGCCCTGATCTTTGCCTTGCCGATCGAGGCACATAAGTCGGTTACGAAGACCTATGCGGTGAAAGGCTTCGAGGATGCCTACTATTTGCCGGCAGCGAAATATGAAGCCCTGGCGCTTCCAGCTTCTTCAAGATGGCGATCGTTCGGGCTGAAGCCAGTCCAGGTTACGAAGGGCATCAATCGACTCCGTCCATTCGATGAGCCGGTTATCGTTCTGCAGGGAACGCTGACCCGACAGTCAGACGGCGGCGAGACAACCGTTGCGCTGGTGCCCCTGGGAAATGCCCCGATGTTACGCCGAGTTACTTTCCCGGTTGCGCCGTAATGGAAGGAAGCTCCGCGCGGGCGCCTGGCCGGCTGCGATAAGAAGCCCGGCTGGTGGCATTGCTGCCGCGGTCAACCTGCGCCGGAACGAGAAACTGGGCCGGCCCCGAAATAGGAGACCCTACCTGAGCAGGTGGAAATAGCGCTTTGCCCGCGCTACATCCTTGAAGATCTGGGCTTTCAGGGCTTCGGGGGAGGGCCACTGGAACTCCCCGCGAAGGCGCAAGAGAAACTCGAGTTCAATCGGCGTTTTCTCGTCCAGATCGACCGGCTCGAAATCGAGGAGGTGCGATTCCACGGCAAACGACGGCGCGCCAAAGGTGGGGCGGTTGCCTACGTTGGTGACGGCCTGAAAGCAGCGCGCGCCGATGGTGAGGCGCGTGACATAGACGCCAAAGGCCGGGAGGAGTTCCGCATAGGGGGCGAGATTGACCGTGGGCACAAGGAGGCGGGTTCCGATGCCGCGGCCGCGGGCGGGTGTGGAGCGGACGGCGAAGGGGCGGCCGAGCATCCAGTGCGCGCGGTGCACGTCTCCGGCGGCTACCAGAGCGCGGATCGCGGAACTGGAAACCTCCAGCCCGCGCACGCGCACAGAAGAATGCTGGTGAACGGCAAAGCCGAAGCCGGCGCCAAACTCCCTGAGTTCGGCCACGCCAGCCTCGGCGTGGTGGCCAAAACGGAAATTGCCGCCCTCGTGGACGGCGAAGACGCGTAGCGCCGCAACGAGGATCCGGCGCACAAAGTCCCGCGCCGGCAGGCCGGCCAGCGCGGCATCGAAGGGCAGCACCAGGACCGCATCGATGCCCGTGGCAGCCAGCAGCCGGAGCCGCTCGGCGATGGGCGTGAGCAGCCGCGGCGCCTCGGCGGGGCGGAGAAACTGTTCCGGGTGGGGGTCGAATGTAATGGCAACCGAGCGCATGCCCAGGTCGCGCGCTTCGTTGACCACGGCGGAGAGGATCTCCCGGTGGCCGCGATGGACGCCGTCGAAGTTGCCGATGGCGGCTACCGCGGGGCCAAATCCGGCAGGGATCTCCTGAGCTGAGCAGAAAACGGGAATCATGGGCGCGGCAGCATCGCTCATAGGGTCACGGGGACGGTCTGGCCGTCGTAGGCCAGGGCGATTCCGGCCGGGAGCGCCCGGTTGGTGGCGTCGTGGGCCAGCTCGTGGGCGATGTGGGTGAGCCAGGTGTGTCTGGCGCCGATGCGCCGCGCCCAGCCCATCGCCTGCTGGACCGTGGCGTGACTGGGGTGGGGATTGTGGCGCAGCGCGGAGAGCACCAGGTGGTCCAGGTCCTTGAGCAGGGCAAAGCTTTCTTCGGGGATATCGCTGACGTCGGTGAGGTAAGCCGCGCGGCCAAAGCGATACCCCGCTATTTCCATTTGGCCATGCATTACCGGAACGCGCAGGAAATCGACACCGTGGACAGGATTGCGGTCGGCCAGCGGTTGCAACCTCACGCGCGCCCGCGTGGGGTAGGTGGCCTGCGGGGAAAAGGTGTACGCGAAAATATTCTCCAGGACGGCGGCCGTCTCCGGCGCGGCGTAGAGCGGGATAGGCGCGCCCTCGCGAAAAGCCTTGAAGCTGAGCGGACGCAGATCGTCCAAGCCGAGAATGTGGTCGGCGTGGCCGTGTGTGTAAAAGACCGCATCGACGCGGGAGATGCGGTTGCGCAGGGCCTGCTCGCGGAAATCGGGGCCGGTGTCGATTACCACGACGCGCTCCGTAGCGCAGCCTGGCGCAGCGCCGCTTTGAGGTTCGTTCCAGCGCACCATGATCGAGGGCCGCAGGCGGCAGTCGTGGGGGTCGGCCGAGGTGCAAACCGCACAGTCGCAGCCCAGCGTCGGAACCCCCATGGAGGTTCCCGTGCCGAGAAATGTCAGCAGGCCGTCCATCGAGTCTCTAGAGCCTGTTATTAACTTTGAGGCGCGGCATGTGTTGCCCGAATGCTCAAAACCCGCGTAAAACGCGGCGCTCGCGAGATGTGGCACGGAATGCATTCACTGTTTCCCCCTGAATCCCAGTCGCTTTGCGAAAGCCGCGCTGATTCCATTGGGTTTACGGGCGCAAAGTTAATAACAGGCTCTAGCGTTTTCCAGGCGGCGGGGCCTGGGGGGGCTGCATGGCTTGCAGGCTGATCATGCTGGTCAGCTCCAGGAAAGCCATGCGGACCTCAATGAGCGCCGTCTGCAGGGCGCGATCCTCGGCCTCGGTGAGGTTGCCGCGGGTCTTTTCGGCGAGCACGCCGAGTAGGTCGATGGTGGTGCGCGCGCCGAGAATATCGACCCTCGGGCGCTGGCCCTCCTGCGTTCCTGCTCCCATCTGAATCATGGCGGAGACGTAGAACTGCTGGACCAGGTGCTCGAAGCCGACCGGCGGCTGCGGGCCCACAGCGGGATTCTGGGCGCGGATGATGTCTTCAAGGCGCTGTGCCGAGGCGTCGTAGGCGGTCTTCTGCTCATGGCTCTCCTCGGCGGTAGGCGCGGGGGGCGACTCCGGTTGCTCCTCCTGCCCGGATGCAGCCTCTTGAGCTTCGGCCGGAGCCGGCTGCTGTTCTTTCTCGTTGACGACCAGGCGGGGGCCGGCGGCCGCGGAGGCGTGCTGAGCCTGGGTGGGCTCCGGCGCGGGCTCAGCCGGTGGCTCGTGCGCAGGCGCGTTGTGACTATCTTGTTCTTCTTCCGCCTTGAATTTGCGGCGGTCAATCACGGTGAATTTGGGGGTATCGCTCATGGCTCCAGGTTTCCGATGCGTGTGAATGCGTTGCTAATTCAGATCAAGGTCAGGCGGCGAGGCCAGAATGTGGGCAGTCCCGGCGGCCGTGCCGGCAGTGTAGGTGAAGGGTTGGTTGCGCAGTTCGGCTTCGCCGCGCACCATCGCCAGCGCAAAGACGCGGCTGCCTTGAGGCAACGCCAGCTCAGCCGCACTGGTAATCTGCCCGGCGACCGCCCCGCCCTCGAATGTCAGCTCCGTGCCGGCAGTTGGCAGGGGTCCAAAAAGCTCAAGTTGCCGCAGATGCCTGTGCACGTTGCCGCGGGAACGGATCCGCTCCACAATCTCCTGTCCCAGGTAGCAGCCCTTGCTGAAGTGGAGCGCCCGCATCTGGGAGGTCTCCTGCGGCAGGTCGCGCTCCAGCATATCGATTCCATAGGCGGGAATCCCTTCCGCAATGCGAAACCCGTCGACCGACGCGCTTCCGACCGGGGTCGTCCCAGCCGTGCGCAGAAACTTCCACAGCTTCCCAATCTGCGCCTCCGGCACCCAGAGCCCATAGTGCGCCGCCAGTACGCCATAGCCGCGCGCGATACGCAGATCGACGCCGTTCCACTCCACGCGGGCGCTCGTCAACGGCGCTGAGAGCGCGGGCAGGCTGAGGCGGGCCAGAACCTCATCGGCGGCCGGCCCGGTGAGGCCCAACGCCGCTTCGCCGGTGAGCGGAACCAGTTCCACATCGTCCATGATGATGAAGCGTTCCAGGTGGGCGAGCAGCTTATCGAATTGGCCGGCCTCAATCTCCAGTTCCAGGAGGTCACCCTCCCGCCAAACCGTGAGGTCGCCCTGAATCCGGCCCTGCGCATTGAGCACCAGGTTCCCAGCGCCGGCGTTCTCAGGCAAATCGACGACCATGTTGGTGACCATGCCGCTGAGCCAGCGAAAGCGGTCTTCGCCGCGCACGGCCACGCGCCGGAGCCATCCCAGGTCGTGGACCGCGGCCGCGGTTGAGAGCGCCGCTGTTTCCGCAACTGGCGCGTCCAACTCCCGTGGGGTAAGCACACCGCGATAAACGGCAAGTTCATGCGGCAGGGCCGCGGATTCCAGCAGTACGGCCAAGCCAGTGGCCTGAGAGGGTGCGGCAAAAGCGATTTCAGTCATGGGGGATCTTTTCCGGGGTGCGGCTAGAGTTTTCCAGGGGCAAACTCGCGCCAGACCGCATCTTAATTATAGCCTTGGAAGAAGATGTAGCCGTGTGGCCCCCAAAGCGCGGAGTTGCAGGGAGAGCGAATGAGCGAGGAGCAAGAAGTAGCGGGAAAAGGCCGGCATGGATGGAGCCCGGTGCGGATCGCGGCGGCAGCCTTCTGCCTGGCAGCGACCATGGCGGCCGGAGCGCAGCAACCGGCGCCAGCGCAGCCCCCGCACGCGACTGCTCCCCAGGCTCAGACGGCATCCCCGTCCCCCGACAAGCAGGAAACCCGCATCACGCCCGAACAGGCCAAAGAACTGTTCGGGCTGGTGGATGAACTGCTGCAGTTTTCCTCGCAGGAGACCGGCCTGCCCATCAAGAGCACGGTCAAGCGGCAGATCATAAGCCGCGCCGCCGTGGAAAGCTATCTGAAAGAGAAATTCGACGAGGACAAAAGCACCAAACGCTTGCAGCAGGGTGAAATCGTGCTCAAGAAGTTCGGCCTCCTGGACCACGACTTCGCTCTCAAGCCCTTTCTGCTGGCGCTGCTCAAGGAGCAGATTGAAGCCTACTACGACTCCAAGACCAAGACCGTGAACATGCTGGATTGGGTGGGCATCGAAGAGCAAAAGCCGGTGCTGGCGCACGAACTGACCCACGCCCTGCAGGACCAGCACATCGACCTGGAAAAGTGGGACGACCAGACCCCGGACAACGTCTCGCTGAACTCCTCCGACGACACTGACCACCTGGCCAAAGACGAGCTCGACGACGCGCGTGATGCCGTGGTCGAGGGCCAGGCCACAGCGGTGATGATGGACTACATCCTGAAGCCCATGGGCAAGAGCCTGCTGAAGGACCCCGAGGTGATGGAATTCGCCAAGCAGCAGATGTCGGTCTCGGATAGTTCCCCGGTGCTGGCGCGGGCTCCGCTGTTGCTGTCCGAGTCGCTGCTTTTCCCTTATCGCGAGGGGCTGAGCTTTGAGCAGGACGTGTGGATGGACCAGGGGCAGGCCGCGGCGTTTACCGGCACCATGGACCGCCCGCCCACATCCACCTGGGAGATCATCAACCCGCGCGAATACGAGCGGAAGCATTCTCCGGCCATACCCCTGCTGCCGGACATTCATCCTCTTGTGGACAAGCTCTACAAGCCCTACGACATCGGTCAGGTGGGGCAACTCGACCTGCACATCCTGGCCGAGCTTTTCGGGGGCGACAACGCGGCGCGCGATTTTACACCGGCCTGGGATGGCGGCATCTATTGGGCCGGCCAGCGCCTGAGCGCCAAGACCGCGGCGGAGCAGGCCAGCACCAACTCACTGGCGCTGTTTTACCTTTCGGCGTGGAAGAACGAGGGTTCGGCGCAGGCTTTTGCCCAGCTCTACGCCAACGAACTGGGGCGGAAATACTCCGGCCTCAAGGCGGACCTGGCCGCCCAGCGCTCCGCCGCTGCAGACCTCCCTTCCGGATCGGAAGAACTGGTGTTTACAACCAATGAGGGGCCGGTGGTGATTACCACGCGCGGGAAACTGGTGTTTGTGGCAGAGAGCTTCGACCTGGGCCTGGCCCGCAAGCTTGGCGCCCTCATCCTGGACGCGCAGGGAGCGGGCGAACTGAAGATGGCCGAGCGCACGACCTACCCCGAGTTACCAAGCGCCCCAGGTCTCGACCATGAGACCATGCAACCCCTGACAGCCGGGCTCATCCGCTTTTTCTCGAACTGCGGGGCGATGAAAGCGGCGGTCGAGGCGGGAGTAACTGGCGCACTCCCCCCGAGATAAGTCTCAACTTGAGCGACCTTTCCCTTAATCGGCGGTTCCAAATGGTTGGGGCTGCAATCAAGATGGGGGAATCAATATGAAAGTTAGGTACCGGTCAATGATCTGGCCAAACGCCACAACAGCACGGCCGGCCAAGGTGTTCGCGTTCAGGGAGGCCAGTTGCGCCTCGACCCAATTGCATACATCCCGCTCCGTCTTATAGATGGCTGCGTCGAAGGTCTGAACTTTGAGTTTGCGCTGCCCGTTTGTATCCGTATAATAGGAGCGGAACTCCCACGCGAACCCGTGGGCGCGAGGCACTTTACGCACACTACCAGTCTGGTATTGTTGCCGGTGGATCTGTCACAGATCGGGATTACGACGGACTGCGACCAGTTGTGGGGGTAAGTCCGGAGGCAACAGGCATGCCGAGGTATCTCGGGTGGAACTGGCAAGCGATCTTCGAAGTCGCGCGTGAACACCGACCGTCGAATGCAAACGGACCCATTCCTGGCGTTTGGCATATGTCAGTTCTTCTATCGGCTTAATCGACCTGTAAGAGGAGTTGAACGGTCAGGCGACTGCTGCTTCCCGATCGGCCACAATTTCAACCTGGGTACGCAACTTGACATTGAGGGCATCAAGCAGCCGAATCGCCCGCTCGAGCGTTATGCCAAAGTATTCGTTCCGCTCATCTCGGGACACCTGGGATTCATGCACATTGAGCTTCTTGGCCAGGTCTCTTTGTGAGAGGCCCTGAGCAATGCGAATCGAGATCAGCAGGTGCCCCAGCCCGCGAAGGTTATCAAGCTCGTCAAATTCTCCCCGCTTCAGCTTCTCGTAGCTCTCCACCTCTTCCTTGAGCTGAAGGTGGAACGACTCGAACGGGTCGATGACTCGCTTGATTTCATCTTCCGCCAGGCCGGCGGTCTTCAGCCTCGCCTTATGCTCGACGAGGCGTTGCCGCTCCTGGGCAAGACGCTCCGACGCTTCCTGGTATTCCATCTCGTTGCGAATCATGGCTGACCTCCATATTTGATTTTCACAATCCCTCGGGACTTGCCGTCGCGGCGCGATTGTCGAAACGCAGATGGAAACTCCAACTCATTGCCATACCGGTCGAGGATTCCGCAACCGATGCCCATGCCGGGGATATGCGGGTAAAGCTCGATTCGATACCGGTGCCACATCGGTAGCTGCTTCTTCGGATAGCCACGATATGGCTTCCTCGATGCTGGTTCCCAGGTCCACACCTTGAACGGGTCAATCAGATTGAGCTGGCGCGTCAATTCGCCGCTGCTAAGTTGGAGGAGATCGCACACGAAATAGCCGTCGATGTCATTGGGGTGATCCTTGTCCTCGGCGAACGAGCCGTCTGCGTAAATCTCCCGGATGCCAACCTGCCATAACTGGTGCGTCAGGATTTCAAGGTTGTCAACGAGGTGCAACCGCCAAGTGCGATCCCAACTGGGGTAGTGTGCAGTATCGCCAGGACCGAGTACCAGGATCGATTCGCGCAATTCCTCGAACGACACTTCATAGTCGCCCGATGGCAGGAGTCCGTCAGGCTCAAAAACAGGAATGGGTGCCATAGTTGTGACTCACGCCATATAAAACAAGATAGTTCTACTTTACTTAAATGTCAAGTTGATCTTTCTTTGGTTCGCAAGTTCGCCTCTCGTCCGGGCGATCTCGGGACGAAAAACCCGCACATCGGGCAGGATCGCTCCTAAGTTGTTTGGTTTCAGCGGATGGCTCAATCCTACGCGGCCCTGGCCAACTCCAGATGGAGAACCGGAACGATGCACCCTGGCGCGGCTGGACCCGAATCCGGGCCAGCGGGCGGCTGGTCGACCAGCGTGGCCAGATGCAGTACGAGCTCGCTGCCACACTTGCCGCATTGTTCACGGGGTGAGTTTGACACTGTTTTGCAGTGCCGGCAATAGATGGCCTTGTCGACTGGGATACTGACGAGGCTATGCTCAGAGCGAAACCGCCTGACCTGACACATGGATTTCCTCCTGGTGAGAGCGGCGCTGCTAGGCAACTTGCTGGCCGCTGATGGATTCGAGTTCGTCGATCAATTGCTTCAATGCCGCCAGGCTTGGAAGACAGGTGGTCGTCGCGAGCTTCAGGTTGTCCATTGCGGCGATGAACCTGGCGTCGCCCGCTATTTCAACCAGCCCATGAAGCCGCTCAAATCCCCGCGCTGCCGCCTGCATCCACTCAACGACATTCCTTTGCCGGTCGGCATTGGGGATCGTCCGGGCATCTTTACTGTGGCCCGCCCGCCGCAGGATCTCAGCGTAGATGTCCACTCCGAGCATGCTTCGGAACCCCTCAATCGATGCAGTCAATTTGTGATCGACAGGGCCGTGCAAATCGACGGCAGAGCCAGTGGTCGGCTGCACGGTGACTCCCGGCGGCAGCGCCCATTCTGGGAGCACAGGAAGCGCAACGGGTTCGCCGCGCCGATTCAAGTTCACCCAGGTTTCACCGAAGCTATAGAGATAGCGCCCCAGCCCGAAGCAACTGCAGGCACGCTTGAATGCTTGGGCGTCCGCTGCCGTCACCGCGTTTTCCCGGTCGGCCCACTCCTCTCCGGTTCCGACATGGCTGCCCAGCCTCGTGATAGTCACGGCAGTCGCCACCAATACCTTGCTGGTTACGACCACTTTGCCTCGGTCCACACGGGTCAGAGACGGGACGGTAGAAATTGTGTACTCGCGAGTCCATCCTGCCGGCGTAAAGAGTTGGTTCAGTCGATCCGTGTACGCGCGCGGATCGGCGAAGGGAAGAACCAGACCCGAGCGCCCATCGTTTGAGCTGCGCATGATCCGCCATTTGACCTGAGCTGGATCGAATGGCACTTCGAGCTGTGCGAAGAGTTTCTCCCGCTCGGCTCCTGCGAATTTCGCTGCTGTTGCCATAACTCAACTCCTCCTGTGCGAAACCTTCAGTGAAGTTCTGGCAACTTGGCTCACCAAGTTGCTGCTGTGGTCTTGCGTCCCGTACGAGAACCTGAGAGCATGACGGCATGCCAGATCTCATGCAGATCGGTATTCACCTTTCGAAACCTGCTTTCGGCTGTGCTCAGAAGGCGCCGCCCCGGACTCGTGTCTTCTGGCTTCAAGGTGTCACGTTGGTATGGATGGTTATAGAGTTCGGCGTATCCGCGTATGCGGCGATCACCGCACACAGCCCCGCGATGTTGGCCTTTGGCTCCGATAGCCTTGTAGAGCTTATGTCCGCCTCTGTGGTGCTCTTGCAGTGGGTCCCAAGCATGTCCATTTCGGAACGCAAGGCAACGCGCACAGCCTCAATGCTGCTATTCGTTCTTGCTTTTGTTGTAGCGGGGACGGCCCTTGCATCGTTAGTTCTCGGGCTGCGGCCTGGAACTAGCCGTGCGGGAATTGGCATCACCATGGCCGCATTGGTTGCTATGCCCGTCCTCGCATGGCTGAAGCGTCGGGAAGCTCATCACAGCGGAAACACGGCCTTGGCCGCCGACGCAGCACAGTCGGCCACTTGTGCCTATCTTGCATTGATCGCACTGGTGGGGCTTGGCGTGAACGCATGTTTTCATATCGCGTGGTTTGATGCCGCCGCTGCGCTGGTGGCAGTTCCTATCCTCGTCAAGGAGGGTAGATCGGCTTGGCAGGGGCAGACCTGCGGATGCTGCTAAGGCTCGGCGTGAGTTAATTTGGGAAGGTGTTTCCCAGTTTTAATAGGGCACCTCTTCGCGCTCAATCTCCTCTTCGCCGCTGAACTCCTGCGGCACGCTGCGGTTTCCGCCGGCATAGTGCTCAGGTTCGCCCGCGCCGTTCGAAGCGATGGCCGGGGATAGGAGGTTGATATCCGTCACGACCACCTCCGAGCGGTACCTGCGCTGTCCCGACTCCCGATCCTCCCAGGAGCGGGTGCGGAGGGTACCCTCGATGTAGACCCTCGAACCTCTCTTGACGTAGTCCCGAAGGATCTCCCCAATTCTTTGGTATCCAACTAGGTTGTGCCACTCGGTGCGTTCTTGCCATTCCCCGCGGCTGTCCTTAAAGCGCTCGCTCGTGGCCAGCGAGAGATTGACCAAGGTCCCACTCGGCAGAATGTGAACCTGCGGATCCTTTCCGGCGTGGCCCATCAAGATGACTTTGTTGACGCACTTGCTCATGCTCTTCTCCTCCCCATCAGGTTGGGTTGTACACATCTTCGATTGCCTGCGAGTCCATCTCCTCTACGCTGCTTGCTTCATGCGAATCGGTCGGCCAAGCGCCGCGCGAATCTCATCCTTTGTGCAGCCGGCCCAGCACTTGTAGAAGCGTGAGTCCTTGATTTGGATTGAAAGGTTGTCGCCGGTCCGATCGCGCCCCACCAGCGAGCAGGATGGGCACTTTGCCCACCAATTGCGGCTGTCTCTGCGCGTGGTGCGGACGAGTTCAAGAATCCGAAACTCGCGCTGGCCAGATGGTGATGCGATTGAAGTGTACGGAGCTGCCACGACTTGTCTATACGCCTCAGGAAACCTCATTCCATGAATGAGCGCCTTGAGCCTGGCCTCCGTGAGCTTTGGCAGTCCCTTGAGATAGCCAAGCTGCGCTTCTGGTCGTGGTGCGGCTGCAGGGAACCAGTACCGGAGATTCGTCTTGCGATGGACCCCAAGCGGCGCGCGAAGCGCGTTGCCGTACTCGCCCTCTTCAAGACGATCCTGACGTGGAAAGATCTCAATGCCGTCTTTGAGGCCGCATTTGACCGGAACTCCGAGCCGCAACGCCAGGTTGTAAATGTAGATGCGGAACTCAGAGGCTAGCAGCGGTGCGGCCCCGAATATCCAGAGATGACCACCGCGGCGCGATTGCTCAATCGCGGCTTCGACGCCGTCCTGTTTCAACGCCTGCTGCAATTCAATCAGCGATTGCAGAGCACCATCGAAGTCGGCGTCGACGGCGACCCACTTCGAGCGTTGTGTCTCTGGATTGATCGCGAACAGATTGATGGTAATGTCGCCATTCAAGTGCATCCGCACGACATCCGCATCGAGAAGCTTCGGAGCCTTCGTCAACCAATCTCGTGCCAGATAGTAGGGGATGGAACCGTTCGGCAAAGGCTTCGTTGCCTGGATTCCGTATGCGAGCCGGTTCACAAACAAATGGATGAAGTCGTTTGCAGGTTCCCGGCTCACACGGAACTTCAAATACATGGCGCGGCCTCCTCTCTCCATGCGGTATTGCTGCGCCCCAACTGGATCAGATGGTCGCGGAGCTTTGCTGTTCGGGCAGGCTGGTCCGTTCCTTGCATGCACCGGGAATGACCCTGGCGACAGTGACTGTGTAGAGCCTGACCAGGTAATCGCCGAGCCGCTGAAGACGATTGGCTATTTGACTGCATGCGCTGCCGAGTCTCTCCAAATCAGCTTTCTTCTGTTCCGGCTTGCGGATGGCCAGATACAAGCCGCCGGTGATTGCAACCGCGGCAACGAACATCAAGAATCCACAAATGATCTTCATGGGGTATCGCTCCTTGTTTTGAACTGCATGTATTGCTACTGCGCGGCAAAGCGATGCTTCGCCGGTTGTCGGAATGTGCGAATCAGTTCCCAGGTGGTCATGCCGAAGAACAGAATGATGAATACGGCCATGAAGAAGTAGGCAAGCCTGAGGACACCGAGGTAGATCAGGCCAAGAACGGCGAGCAGTGTGAGCTTGGTCATGCAACTCCTTTCAGCATGTTGTGAATGCGCAGCTTTTCAGCCCGTGCCATGCGAAATGGCAGGAATGCCCAGAGCATGAAGATGTTGAGGATGGTGTTGCCGAGTGCAAAGATGACAGCATTCGCGGAGAGAATTCCGTGGATGCCGAGATTGATTGCTTCCAGACCCAGAAGGCTGATGCCTTTGTTTCTGTTGATCCAATCCAGGCTCAGCTCCTTGCGCCTGGTGGTCATCAGCTTTTTGAGCCACGGTACCTTGTCTGCTTTGAGGAATGCGCTCCAGGCAAAGATGCCAAGACCGGCGCCGGCGACAAGGTTGCCGGTATTAGACGGAGTGAGAATCATTCGAGTCCTCCCGATTCTTCTGGTAGGCCTTGTAGATGGCCGATACAGAGAGCGCTGCCGCTCGCACTATGAGCAGCAGCTTGTAGATCAGAGGCACATTTTCACCTCCGCGCGGATGGTCCGGCCCTTTGGCCAGATCCGTCTTAGTCCGAGCAGGATTGCGTAATCCATTGCTCGCGTGTTGGCAAGCCAGCGCAGGACGGCGGCAATCCGCCGGGCCGCGAATGCCTGCGACTTTGTCGGTGTTCCGGCGGCCTTGCGGAGCCGCTCGTCGATGAGCGGCAAGCATGTCCGCGCGGGTCTTCCGTATACAAGAAGCTCGCAGGTCTTGCCCCTGCCGCGGAGTTTGCCGGCGATGAGGGCAGACCAGAATCCTGCCTCAAACGAGGGCACGAACCACAGCAACCATGCCGCCATTGGCTTTCTCCAGTTGGATTGAAAGATGGAAAGACAGACACTATCGGACGACGAAGCGCATCACCCAATCGTGGCCGGCGTGCACCAGACCGGATGCTGCTCCAAGCAGCACAAGGGAAAGAATCGTGCCGAGCAGGGCAGCCAGCAGCTTGAGGCCGGCCGGTATCTGCTTGTCCGGGACGCACAGGCTATCGAGATCAGCCAAGGCTGGCGCCTGGGCCTTGATGATTGCGATGTCCACGCCCCACTTCATAGCGAAGACCTGAATTCTGGCATCGGCCTTATCGCGCAACACAACGTAGACTGGCGCCCCCTTGGGCAATCCTTTGGTACGATGGCCATTGGCTGTCTCGATGATGCGAGCCAATGCTTTCTCCAACGCACTCTGGTCCTGATGCCTGCGCCAGAGGTTGACCGCGCTGATGCCGCGGGTTCCCAATGAGCGAAGTCCTTCCCAGACTTTGCCGCAACGGTGCATTGGACCGGTGGGTTGGTCGATGAGCGTCGTGCTCATATTTCCCTCTCCTTCAAGCAACGATAAAAGCCAGGGTGAAACCGCCATGAGTTAGCTGCTTCTTGAACGTCGAAAGCATCCCATAACGCAGTGCGTTGAATCGTGAATTATCCACTTGGGAACTGTTTGCCTATACTAGAGCGGGAAAACCCGGACCAGAAAACAGGCAAAGTGTGTCGAAAGTATCAAGACTCGATCGGAACTCTAGGGATGTCCCGACCCCTCGCATACAAAAACCAGAACCTCGATGCAAAACTGAATTCGCCGTTGATTTTGGCGTCTACGGCCTCGTAACTGAGGCGGATAAAACTGCCGCCAATTGCGGAAACCTGACGTTTGATCTTGAATCCGCGTTGATCGAAAAACTCGCCGGGCAGTCAAAGAGGCAAACCTGCCCGGCGTCCGTCGCGGTGGAGCGCGAAGGAAAAGAATGGCTTGATCACCATCGAAAGAGTTTGCGGTTGAACCGGGAGAGACTACTTCCGGCCGACTAACCCGGTTGAGTAAGCAAGCATATTGTCGGCAGACCCGATCACTTGGGGCGTCCGCGGCATACAACGGCGAATCATGAAGTCTTGAGCTGCAACGAAACGCAAATGGACACTGCGCGAATACTTTTGTTGAGCATGAGCGAACATGGGCGAGGCTCTCCTCAAAGCCTGATTTGCTTGGTTGAATTGTGAAGGGTTTACCGCAGGATGGATGTTGGCTTCAACGGCAACGTGCGGCGGAATGATGGATTCAACGGCGAGGGTTCAATCTTCCTCCCGACGGTGATTGAATTCCATCGCCCCGATTCTTCTCATGGTTTCAGCGTCTGCTCTCTGGGCCTTACGCCGTTCCCGCCAAACAAAGACGGCGACGATTACGGCAGCCAGCAAGGTCTCGCCGAGAAAGAGCGGAATTATGTTGCTGTGCTCCCACAACCAGGTTGAGGCGACATCAGAAACAGTTGAGATCCACGATGACTCCCGCGGCGAGTTGATGACAAACAGATCACCTGTCATGAGGCCTCCCTATACGGAAGCAGTCGCGGCGCCAGTGAACTGGACAGCCTTGTTGCATTGGTGGTTGAAGATCATGGCCAGAATGAGCGCCGTCATGACGCCTGCGATGACCCTGGCAGCAACGTAGCTGAGAAACTCAAGCATGGATATTTCCTCCGATGGAGCAACGTCGTTAACTTGCTTGGGATTCGTCGCAGCCACGACTCCGTTGGTGGAACAGCGGCACATGAAGCGGCAGAGAGAATTGTTGGATGCCTACGCCGCATCCTCCAGCAGACCAGGGCTTACCATCCTGCCTGACACAACAAACCTCGCGCGCAGGCGAGATTCGGGCAAACACCACAACCTATTCCGCACACCTGAATCAGCCACCCAATAGGTGGGGGTCGATCACTGCAATAGCCTGGCTTTCCAAAGCTCCGCTATACGCTGAGTTCGGAGCCAGCAGTTTGCTTCGCCATCGACAACGGCTTGCGCAGAACGACCTCACTGATTTGCCTCTCACCGAAGCTGAAAGCTTCGGGACATAGCGGCTATTCGCAGCCTTGATGCTGGCGGCAAGTTGTAAGCGTCAGTTGCATTGTCCTCTCGGCCATTCATGGCCTCGGGGTTGTAAGCCTCGATCAGACAA
>Ga0224557_1000646_pt1 | contig 37693 bp, 33 predicted proteins | sample 714S31014metaG_FD_180677 | JGI IMG/M metagenome (GOLD analysis project Ga0224557, IMG submission 180677) | Peat soil microbial communities from Stordalen Mire, Sweden - 717 S3 10-14 | ecosystem: Environmental > Terrestrial > Soil > Wetlands > Peat | place: Sweden: Norrbotten County, Stordalen...
CCGCCGGGGCTCGCCACGCTGCTGCCGGCGCTGTCGCGCCGGGGATCGCCGCTCGACGTCCTGCGCACCGCGGTGTCCGTCCTCGGCGCGGAGCTGGGTTGGCGCCCCACCCACGACATCGACGCCGACGAGCTGTACGACCAGGCCGTCGGCCTGTGCGCGGTGGTGCCGACGATCCTGGCCGCGGCGCACCGGCTGCGCACCGGGCACGAGCCGGTCGAGCCGAGGGGCGACCTGGGCTTCGCCGCCAACTACCTCTTCATGTTGACGGGCGAGGAGCCGAGCCCACTGCACGCCCGGGCCATTGAGCAGTACATGATCCTCACCATCGACCACGGCTTCAACGCGTCGACCTTCACGGCACGCGTCGTCACGTCCACCGGGGCGGACCTCGGCGCCGCCATCGTCGCCGCCATCGGCGCGTTGTCGGGACCACTCCACGGCGGGGCCCCCAGCCGCGCCCTCGACATGCTGGACGCCATCGGCACACCCGAGCGCGCCGACGCCTACATCCGCGCCGCCGTCGAGGGCGGCGAGCGCATCATGGGCTTCGGCCACCGCGTCTACAAGACCGACGACCCGCGCTCTGTGCTCCTGCGCTCGGTCACCGAGCGCCTCGGTGGCCCGTTGGTCGAGTTCTCGCAGTCCGTCGAGCGCACGACGGTCGACGTGCTGGCCGAGCTGAAGCCGGGTCGCCAGCTCTACACCAACGTCGAGTTCTACGCCGGGGTGGTCATGCACACCTGCGGCATCCCCCGCGAGATGTTCACCCCGACCTTTGCCGCCGGGCGCACCATCGGCTGGAGCACCCACGTGATGGAGCAGGCGTCGCACAACCGCCTGATCCGGCCTGCCGCCCGCTACGCCGGGCCACCCCCGCCGCTGCCGGTGCCACCGGCCGGGGGCTGAGCCCGCCCCGGGCCCGGGGCGGGCCGGGGGCACGCCCGCGAAACCCGATTAAACTCCTCAGGGTTATCCGCTTCACGGCAAGGAGCAGGCCATGGGCAATGGCGACACCCGGAGCGCCCCCAGCAGGACACGCTCGTTCTTCTCGTTCCCGAACCCGGTGAACGAGGTCTCGGCCCGCCTGGTGGCGGCCGGGGTGGTCGTGATGTGTGCGCTGACGATCGCCTTCGACCTCAAGTGGGCCACGGTGGTCATCGCCTACGGCTTCGTCGCCCGGGTGCTCACGGGCCCGACCATGAGCCCGCTCGGGCAGCTGGTCACGCGAGTGGTCACCCCGCGCCTCGGGATCGCCGAGCGGCCGGTGCCGGGGCCGCCCAAGCGGTTCGCCCAGGGCGTGGGCGTCGTCTTCTCGGTGACCGCGCTGGTGCTGACCGGCCTCGGCTACTGGACCGCGGCCGAGGTCGTGCTCGGCCTCCTGGCCACCGCGGCGTTCCTCGAGTCCGCCCTCGGTGTGTGCCTCGGGTGCCTGACGTTCGGTGTGCTCATGCGCAAGGGCATCGTGCCCGAAGAGGTCTGCGAGCGCTGCAACGACATCTGGGCGCGGCCGGCCGGCAAGGCGGCCTGAGCCCGGAGCTAGCTGTCGTAGACCAGGACGCCGCGGATGTTCTTGCCGTCCCGCATGTCCTGATAGCCCTGGTTGATGTCCCCCAGCTTGTACGTGTTGGTGATCATCGAGTCCAGATCGAGCTGCCCCTCGCGGTAGAGCTTCAGCAGCTTCGGGATGTCCGAGTGGATGTTGGCCGAGCCGAAGATGCTGCCGACGACCTGCTTCTCCAGGATCGTGAGGTACATGAGGTTCATGGTCACGTCCGTCTCGGCGATCGGGTGGATGTTGGTGACGACCACCCGGCCGCGCTTGGCCGTCAGGCCGAGGATGGACTCCATCATCGCCCCGGACCCGACACCCATGGCACAGATGACCTTGTCGCACATGTGCCCCCAGGTCTCCTGCTCAATCAGGGCGAACGCCTCTTCGACGGAGGGAGCCACGTGGGTGGCCCCGAAGGACGGGGCCAGGGTCCGCTTCAGCTCGACCGGGTCGATGGCGAAGATCATCTCGGCGCCGGCGAGGCGGGCACCCTGGAGCGCAGAGGCGCCGATGCCCCCGATCCCGATGACCGCGACGTTGTCACCCGGGCGGACCCCGGCGGCGTACACGGCCGAACCCCAGCCGGTCGTCACGCCGCATCCGACCAGGCAGGCCTTGTCGAGCGGGATGTCGTCCAGGATCTTCACGCACGAGGCCTGGTTGACCACGGTGTAGTGGGCGAAGGTGCCCAGGCAGACCATGGTCGAGACGTCCTCACCACGGGCGTGGTGGCGGATGGTGCCGTCCATCTGCCGGCCCGCCATGAGGGTGGCGCCGACATCACACAGGTTGGAGTGGCCGGTGGCACACGACGGGCACTTCCCGCAGGCAGGCACGAAACCGAGGACGACGTGGTCGCCCGGCTGCAGCCCGCTGACGCCGGGCCCCACCTCCTCGACCACGCCGGCGCCCTCGTGGCCCCCGATGACGGGCAGCGGAACGGGCATGTCACCGGTGACGAGGTGCTCGTCGGAATGGCACATGCCCGACGCGGCAAGGCGGATGAGCACCTCGCCCTCCTTCGGTGGGTCGAGCTCGATCGGCTCCACGCTCCACTCACCGTGACGCTGCCACAGTACGGCGGCTTCGGTCTGCACGGTCCCTCCCCAGGGTGAAAATGCGCCTCGGCGCGCCTGCCTACGCTACCGCCACCGCCGGGACCGCACCTCGCGTCGCGTCGCGACCCCGCGCAGGCTCCGCGGGACGGGCAGCCACCGTCATTAGGCTCGGCACATGGGGCAGGGCGACATACCGACATCACGGGGCGGGCCGTTGCGACGGCGTCGCGAGAAGCGCCAGCTCGAGCACCTCGCCGAGGAATCCGACCGGGAGGTCACGCCCGGGACGGACAGGACGCACGTGCGTGTCCTGGAGGACGGCGTCATTGTCGAGAGGCCGGCCCCCGTGGAGCAGGAGCCTTCCGAGCCGGCGGCCGACGCCCTCCCCGAGACGCGGACGGGTTTCCACGTCCGGGCGGTGCCGATCGACCAGCCCTTCGACGAGTGAGGGGGGCGGACGCGGACTGCGTCGCGCTCACGTCAGGGCGTCCGGTCCGTCCTTCGCCCTGGGCTTCTTCTCCCTCGAGAACGTGCCGAGGATCCGGTAGGCACGCCGCTGCCTGACGGCACTCTTCCGGAGCGGGTCGTCCGGAGTGAGGTGCTCCACGGCTCCGGCCACGACCTCGTCGAACATCCGCGACGCTTCCTTCGACCGCTTGAGGGCGACCAGCTCAGACGCGATGACCCACTTCTGGTAGAGCAGCGTCCGCTGGTCGAGCCCGTTGCGCTCCAGGCCGGCCAGCGCCTCGGTGAAAAGAGCCAGGGCCAGCTCGTGGTTGCCGAGGTTGCGGTGCGTCTGGGCCAGGTCGACCATGGACCGGTAGGTGTCGACGTGCTCGGGCCCCTTGGCACTCCTGGTCGATTCGAGGATGCGAACCCGCAGCGGGAATTCGTCGCCGTAGCGACCGATCTTCCGGAGGCTGATGGCCAGGTTCGTCGCGGCCCGCACGGACAGATCGCTCCCGGACCCGTTGTGGCGGTCGGAGGCCTCGAGGACCTGCTCCCAGAGGCGCCGCGCCGCGTCGTTCTCGCCGAGACGATCGAGGACGACGGCGAGACCGAACTCGCTCTGGATGAGCCCGGCTTCGTCCCTGTCGTCGGCACGACGCTGAACGGAGATGGAGGCGCGCAGGAGAGTCTCTGCTTCGCGGTACTCGCCGAGGTCGCGCAACACCGCGGCCAGCTGCGCCATGGCGCGCAGCGTGGCCGGATCGGAGTCCCCGTACAGCTCTCGGCGCGCGTCGAGGATCGCCCGGGCCTCTTCCACTGCCGGCGCCTGCTCAGGGCTCATCCGGTGCCGACGTTATCGGCCGGGCCCGCGCCCGCCGCGGCCTTACCCCCAGCCCAGATCGTGCAGTCGCGACTCGCCGATGCCGAAATGATGCCCGACCTCGTGGATCACCGTCTTGCGCACCAGCGCCACCACATCGTGGCTGCTGTGCGACGCGTTGCAGATCGTCGCCATGAAGATGGTGATCCGGTCCGGCATGGAGGAGGAGTAGTTGCCCCGGCTGGTCAGGGGAACCCCCTCGTACAGACCGAACAGCCCTCCGGGCGGGCTGGTGTCGTCGACGAGGACCGCCACGTTCTCCATGGCGCTGCGCAGCTCGGGCGGGATCTCGTCGAGGGCATCGGCGACGAGCCCCTCGAACTGCTCGACCGACATCGTGATCACCCGGCGATCATGCCAAGGATTTCCCGGGACCGACCCCGCACGACGCGCCACGTGGACTCCACGCTCCGCCCCGCCCTACTCTAAGCGGAGTGATTTCTCCGGATACGAACGTGCCTCGGATCCGGTGTCGCGGAGGCATGCAGTGAGCAACCCTGAGCGAACCCCCATGTCGGGCGAGGTGCCCGGTCTCGAAGACCTCCCCGACCCCGCCGGGCGCCACGTCCTCGTCCGGGCCGATCTCGACGTTCCCGTGACCTTCACCGGCCACCTGCGCGAGGCGCGGCAGCTGCGACAGCTCGGCCCGACCGTGGAGTGGCTGGTCGGGCAGCAGGCCACGGTGACGATCTGCGGCCATCAGGGACCGCTCGGCCTCGCCGGCGACCCCGATCGCTTCGGCCGCACGGTGGAGGCGCTGCACCAGCTCTACCCAGGGGTGACCGTGGCCCCCAACCTGAGCGAGTGGGACGGCGCCTACGACGACGCGGCACCTCTCGCCTCGCTGCTCGAGGGGCAGGACCTCTTCGTCAACGACGACTTTCAGCATTCCTCCCTGTCCCTGGCCTCCATCATCGGCCCGCCGACCGTGCTCCCGAGCGCCGCCGGCCGTCAGCTCCACGCGGACGTGCGGTTGCTGCTCCCACTGCTCACCGCGCCGGACCGCCCGCTCGTGGTGGTCCTCGGAAGCCGGGACACGCTGGACCGCATCCACAACCTCTACTCGTTGATGCTCCGCGCCGACGCGGTGCTGGTGGGCGGACAGATGTCGCAGCCCTTCCTGGCGGCGATCGGGAGACAGCCGCCCGGCGACGACCCGGCCGAGTTCCTCGAGGAGTGCCGCCACGCCTACGGGGTCGGTCACACCATCCGCCATCTGATCCACCTGCCCGCCGACCTCGTGTGGGAGCGCGACGACGGAAGTATGACGACCGTCGACGAGCTTCAGCCCGTGGGCGGCTCCATCGGGGACATCGGCCCGAGAACCGGGCAGAAGTTCGCAGACATCCTTCGAGGAGCCGGCAGCATCCTGTGGGCCGGCTCGCTCGGCAAGGTGGAGGACCCTCGATTCGCCGCGGGAACGCTCGCCGTGGCGACGGCCCTCACTGGCAACGCCGCACGGGTGGTGCTCGGCGGGGACGCCCTGCTGGAGACCCTCGGAGAGCACGGGCTGCTCCCCGAGTCGGCGGGCATCCTGAGCGCCACCGGCAGCGCGATCGCGCTGCTGAAGGACGGGGACCTGCCCGGCCTCACCGTCCTGCGGCAGGCGTCCAATGCGCCGGGCTCGGGCGCGCAGGCGACCTCGGCACCCACCTGACGCGCTCGACGCGGAGGCGCCACGCTCACGGCGTCGGGTCGGAGCCTGCCTCCCTCTCGACGACCGTGCCACAGGTCCCCCGGACGAGCTCGGCCGCTTCACTGAGCCGACCGATCATCGCCGGCTTCCCCGTGGCGTCCACGAAGCGGCATGCGGCTTCGATCTTCGGCCCCATCGACCCGTCCGGGAACGACAGGGACCGCAGGGCAGCGGTCGTGGTGCGCCCGATGGGTCGCTCCGCGTCCGTCCCGAAACCCGTCTCGACATTCGCCACGTCCGTGAGGATCACCAGGGCGTCGGCCTGGAGTACCTGGGCCAGCAGCGAGGCACTCAGGTCCTTGTCGATGACGGCCTCGGCGCCCCGGAGACGGCCGTCCCGCCCGCGCAGCACCGGGATGCCGCCACCGCCGGCACAGATCACGACGGCGCCGTCGCCCAGCAGCAGCCTGATCGCGTGGAGCTCGAGGATCGCCAGCGGTTCGGGTGACGCCACCACCCTGCGCCACGAAGGCCCGTCGGGCCGCACCTGCCATCCCCGCAGCGGAGCGAGCCGCCGTGCCTCCTCCTCGGTGTAGATCGGGCCGACGAACTTGGTCGGATGGGTGAAGGCCGGATCGTCAGCCGCCACCTCCGTCTGGCAGATCAGGCTGACCACCTCCCGCGCCGGAAGCGCGTTCTTGATCGCCTGCAGGAAGAAGTAGCCGATCATCCCCTGGGTCTGGGCCCCGAGGACATCGAGGGGATAGGGGGACGGAAGGTCGGGATCGGTGGCACTCTCGTTGGCGAGCAGGCCGACCTGTGGCCCGTTCCCGTGGGTGATCACCAGGTCATGGTCGTGGGCGAGCGGCGCCAGGGCCGCCACGGCGACGTCGACATGCCCCTCCTGGATCTCGGCCAGCGGCACCTCGCCTCGCTCGAGGAGGGCGTTCCCGCCCACGGCAATCACCAGTCGCACGTCAGTCGCCCGCGGTGGCCACCATGATCGCCTTGATCGTGTGCAGGCGGTTCTCGGCCTGGTCGAAGACGATTGAGGCATCGGACTCGAAGACCTCGTCGGTGACCTCGAGCGCCGAGACGCCCCATTTCTCGAAGAGGGTCTCGCCGACTTCGGTGTCGCGGTTGTGGAGCGCCGGGAGGCAGTGCAGGAATTTCACGTTCGGATTTCTCGTCGACGAGACGAGTTCTGCATTGACTTGGTAGGGGAGGAGCTCGTTGATCCGCTCGCCCCACGCCGCCTCAGGCTCCCCCATCGACAACCAGACGTCCGTGTAGAGGTAGTCCACGTCCAGGACGGCCTGGTGTGCGTCGTCGGTCACCGTGAGGCGTGCGCCCGAGGCTGCCGCGAGCTGCTCCGCGATGCCACGCACCTCGTCCGACGGCCACAACGCGGCCGGGGCAGCGACGCGGACGTCCATCCCCAACAACGCACCGGTCACGAGCAACGAGTTCGCCGTGTTGTTCCGAGCATCGCCGAGGTAGCAGTACGCGAGCTCGTGCAGTGCACGGGTCGAGTGATCACGCATCGTGAGCATGTCCGCCAGCATCTGCGTCGGGTGCCACTGATCCGTCAGCCCGTTCCAGACCGGCACGCCGGCATAGCGGGCGAGGATCTCCACGTTCTCGTGGGCCGAACCCCGGTACTCGATCCCGTCGAACATCCGCCCCAGGACCCGGGCGGTGTCCTTCATCGACTCCTTATGGCCGATATGGGACTCGTCGGGCCCGAGGTAGGTGACGTGCGCCCCCTGGTCGTGCGCTCCGACCTCGAAGGCGGACCGGGTACGGGTCGAGGTCTTCTCGAAGATGAGGGCGATGTTGCGCCCGGGCAGTCTCTGGACCTCGGTCCCGGCGCGCTTGTCCCGGCGAAGCGCGGCGGCCAGGTCGATCAGGTACGTGAACTCCTCCCTGGTGAAGTCGACTTCCTTGAGGAAGCTGCGGCCACGGAGATCGACGGACATCTTCGTGCTCCTCTACGACGCATCGCGTTCGATGGGGCAGGTCATGCAGCGCGGGCCACCGCGACCGCGACCGAGCTCGCTCCCGGCGATCGTCACCACCTCGATCCCGTGCTTGCGCAACATGGTGTTGGTCGCCACGTTGCGGTCGTACCCGAACACGACCCCGGGCGCGACCGCGAGGTAGTTCGTCCCGTCGTCCCACTGCTCGCGTTCGGCGGCCCGGATGTCCTCATCGGTCGTCAACACCGTGATCTGCGGAACCTCGAGGATCTCGGCGAGGGTGTCCCAGAGGCTGTGGTTCCGTGTGATCGTCAATTGGCTCGGCTGCTCGCCCTCCGAGATGCTCCAACTGCGCAGATGCCGGTCGAAGTAGGGGTAGAGGACGAAGGTGTCCTGGTCGACCATCGACATCACCGTGTCGAGGTGCATGAAGGCATGACTGTGGGGCAGCTCGATGGCGACCACCCTGGTTGCCTGCTTGGCGTCGAAGAGCGCGTGGGCAACCGTCTCGACGGCCATCGGCGTGGTGCGCTCGCCCATGCCGATGAGAACGGCGCCATGGCCGATCACATGCACGTCACCTCCCTCGATGGTGGCCGGCTGGTAGTTGCGGTCCTCGTCGCCGTAGTAGGTGACGAAGTCGGCGGAGGCGAAGACGGGGTGGAACCGGTAGATGGCCCGGGTGTGCAGTGTCTCGCGCTGACGGGCCGGCTTGGCCATCGGATTGATGGTCACACCGCCGTAGACCCAGCACGAGTTGTCGCGCTGGAACAGGTGGTTGGGCAGCGGGGTGAGAATGAAGTCGTCGGCCTTGAGCATGTCCCACTTCAGGCTGTGGGCCCGGAGCGGGTGGAGGTCGGCCTTGAGGATCCCACCGACGAGGAACTCGGCCAGCGCCTTGCCGTCGAGGTCCTCGAAGAGGGCGCGGACCGGATCGACGAGCGACGGACCGAGGATCTCGGGCGTGCACACCCGGTCGAGGACGAAAGCCCTGCCGTCGGCGAGCTCCAGTGTCTCGCTCAACAGCTCGCCGTAGTAGTGCACCTGGACCCCTTTGTCCCGCAGGGCCTCCGCAAAGACATCGTGCTGCTCCTTGGCCTTGGCGGCCCACATGACGTCATCGAAGAGCAGCTCTCCGATGTTGTCGGGAGTCAACCGGGACAGCTCGAGCCCGGGCCGATGGACGATGGCCTGGTGGAGCCGGCCGATCTCGGAGTCGACGTGGAACGTCATGCCTGTCCTCCGTTCGTCTGCGGAGCCGCCAGGGCCGGTTCGACCAGTTCGGGCGCAGCCTGCTCCGGTGGCAGGTCCGTCGGCTCGGCCGTCTCTCCGAGGCGCTCCCGCCGGGCGTTGAGGAAGGCGTACAGGATCAGTCCGACCAGGATCACGACCAAGGCCTGGTAGACGACCTGGTAGCCCGAGGCGAACGTGACCCACATGGAGAACAGCACGCTGATGCCGGCCACCATGAGATCCCGCGCCAGCGCCCAACCGTTGACCCGCCGACGCCGTGAGACCAAGAAGGTCAGCTGAGCGATGGCCGACATGAAGTAGGGAATGGCCACCGTCACGACCGTGAGGTCCACCAGGTAGGTGAAGACCGTCAGACCCGCCTTGGTGTTGTAGCTCCACAGCATGAGGAGCGACGGGAGGGCGGTCCCGACCAGGATGCCGAACCACGCCGTCCCCTTGCGGTCGGACCAGGCGAAGGGTCGCGGGAACAGGTCGTCCTGGGCGATGGCCCGTGACGTCTCGGTGACGATGAGGGTCCAACCATTGAGCGCGCCGATGCCCGAGATCACCGCAATCGCGGCAATGAACTTTCCGGCCCAGGCGTTGTGCGGGAACATCGTGTCGAAGGCGTTGACGAACGGCGACCCGGTCCCGACGAGGGTGTGGTGCGAGACCAGTCCCATCACGACCGCCGTCACGAGCACGTAGAGGAGGGCGCTGAGCGCCGTGCCGACCACCGAGGCGCGCATCACGTTGCGGCGAGGATCCTTGACTCGCTTCGCGGTGATGGCCGCAGCCTCGACGCCGATGAAGGAGAAGAGCGCCACGCCGGCGGCGATGCCGATGCCGCTGTAGAGGCTGCCGCCCGTGGCGTTGAACGGGCCGAAGTTGGCCGAGGTCACGAAGAACCATCCGATGACGCCGACGAAGAGGAGAGGGAGGAACTTCAAGACGACGGTGACGTTCTGGAACCAGGCCATCTGGCGAACGCCCACCAGATTGATGATCGCCGGCACCCACAGCCCGACCATGGCGATGAACCAGTTCTCCATACCGGTGTTGTGGCCCCAGCCGAAGAGGGCGTCGACGTAGAACACCCACGACGACACGATGGCCGCGTTGCCGGCCCACGACTGGACCCAGTAGCACCAGCCGACGAGGTACCCGGCAAAGTCGCCGAATTCGTGGCGGGAGTAGGCGTAGAGACCGCCATCACTGTTGGGCACCCGCTTGGTGAGCTGCCCGAAGAGGACGGCCAGGAGCATGGCGCCCACGGCGATGACGGCCAGCACCGCGATGCCCATGGTGCCGGCGCCCGCCAGGACCGCAGGCATGGTGAACACCCCGGTCCCCACGATGCTGCCGATCACGAGGCCGGTGGCCGACGTCAGACCCAAGGCGTGGGCCTTCTCCTTGTTCCGCCCCGACATGGGGGGCCCGGTCGGGGTGGATCCCGCAGCTTCGGACTCGGTGCTCATGATCGTCATCGGGCTCTCCATTCCAATGAGTCGCCGGACCTAACCGATCCCGACTCTGACCAGGCTGCAGGGCCAGGCCCGACTCAGCCAGGGTCAAAAGTCCCCAACCACCGGGGATCGCCCACGTCAGCCGTGAGCGAAGGGATGCCGAGAGTCCTTTCGGTGACGAGCGTGTGAACTGCGTGTCCGCTACCTGCCCGCGGCAGGCTTCGAGGGCGGCACCACCCCGGACTCTCCTGGACGCGCACCCGGATTGACGAAGTGCACGAACCGCGAGACGCGACGCCGGATCCGGCGCTCCAGCCGCTCGGTATGGGTGGAGGCGATGCGCGGTGTCCGGGCGTGCGGGCTTCGATAGAAGCGGGTCTTCGCCACCTCGACCAGCAGCAGGTAGACCACGACCATCCCGAACAGCAGGAGGAAGAACGTCGTCGGCAGCGGGGTGAACCCCAGTAGGTGTGCCAGCCCGGTGTACGGCAGCACGGCTCCGATGAGGGCTGCTCCGGTCGGCACGACGAGCATCGGCCAGCTAGGACGGCTCTTGAAGAAGGGGACCCGCCTGGTGCGGATGACATAGATCACCAATGTCTGCGTGGCGATGGACTCGACGAACCAGCCAGTCCGGAACTCGACGTGACCGGCGTGGAGCAGCGAGAGCATGACCCAGAAGGTCAGGAAGTCGAAGATGGAGCTCACGGGACCGAAGACGGACATGAAGCGACGGATGAATTTCATGTCCCAGGCCGCCGGGCGAGCCAACGCCTCGGGGTCGACCCGGTCGGTCGGGATCACCAGCTGTCCCGTGTTGTACAGCAGGTTGTTGAGGAGGATCTGCGAGGGCAGCATCGGGAGGAAGGTCAAGAAGACGGAGGCGCCCGCCGCACTGAACATGTTGCCGAAGTTCGACGAGGTGGCCATGAGGACGTACTTCATGGTGTTGTTGAAGATGCGGCGACCTTCCATGACGCCTTCGGCGAGCACGCCGAGGTCCTTGTCGAGCAGCACCACGTCAGCGGCGTCCTTGGCCACGTCGGTTCCCGAGTCGACCGAGATGCCGACATCGGCATGATGCAGGGCCACCGCGTCATTGACCCCGTCACCGAGGAACGCGACGTCCTTCCCGGTGCGACGGGCCACCTTGATGATCCGGGACTTCTGATCGGGGCCGATCCGGGCGAAGACCGTCGTGGTCAGGATCGCCGCCTCCAGCTGGTCGTCGGTGAGCGCCTCGACCTCTACGCCGCTGAGCACCCCGCCGCAGTCGACCCCGATTTCCGAGCACACCCTGGCGGCGACCAGCCCGTTGTCCCCGGTGATGATCTTGACGTCCACCCCGAGCCGCTCGAGTTGCGCGATGGAGGCACCGGCGTCCACCTTCGGCCGATCGGCGAACGTCAAGAACCCGGCCAACTCCAACTGCTGCTCGTCCGCCGCCGTCGGCGCACGCACGCCCTCGGCGGGACGACTGGCGACCGCCACCACCCGCGCCCCTTCGGAGAACAGCGCGTCCAGGGCCGAGCGCGCGCTGTCGGGGACGTCGAGGCACCGGTCCAGGACGATTTCCGGGGCCCCTTTGGTGACGAGGAGCGCACTGCCGTCCGGCCCATCGACCAGCACCGACGCCAACTGCCGCTCATGGTCGAACGGCAGGATGCCCTTGCGCACGTACCGGGAGACGTCGACGGCGACGTCCCCTCCCGCAGCGGCTCCGGGGGCAGCCCACAGGGCCTGGTCCAGCGCGTTCCCTCCGACCGGGCCATGTGCTGTCACCGCTGCCTCGTTGCAGAGGAGTCCGAGCAACAAGGGGGCTTCACTCTCCTGGCCAGACGGATCGATGCCCCGTTCGTAGGTGATCAGGCCCTCGGTGAGGGTGCCCGTCTTGTCGGTGAAGAGGATCTCGATGTTGCCGAGGTCCTCAATGGCCACCAACCGCTTCACCAGAACCTTCTTGGCGGCCAGTGCCTTCGATCCCGACGAGAGGCTGACCGTGACGATGGCCGGCATCATTTCGGGCGCGATGCCGACGGCGATCGCCAGCGAGAAGAGAAGTGCCTCGATCAGTGGGCGCGAGAGCGCCACGTTGACGATGAAGATGAAGGCTGTCAGGGCCGCGGCGACGCCGAACAGGAACCGCGAGAAGCGCGACAGGCCTGCTTCGAAGGCCGTCTGACCCTGACGTTCGGACATGCCGGCCGCGATCTGCCCGAAAGCGGTGCGCGCGCCCGTCTGGACGACCACACCGAGTGCCGACCCCTCGTGCACGATCGTCCCCATGAAGGCACATCCCGGCTGGTCCTGCGCGGCACGTCCGGTGACGGGTGACACGGACTTGACCACGGGCATCGACTCCCCCGTGAGGATGCCCTCGTCACACTCGCACTGGTCCACGGTGAGCAGGCGCAGGTCGGCCGGCACGAGCGCCCCGATGCGGAGCGCAACCACGTCGCCGGGGACGAGATCCGTCACGGGTACCCGAAGGGTTTCGCCGTTCCTGTGGACCTCGGCCTCCTGCCGGATCTGGGCCCGGAGCGACTCCATCGCGATCGCCGCCCGGTACTCGTTGAAGAAGCCGAGGCCGACGCTGAGGAAGACGATGACGGCGATGATCACGGCGTTGGTGCCGCCACCGGTGAGCCCGGACACGAGCGCCGCCCCGAGCAGAAGGACCAGGATGGGGTTCCGGATCTGGCGAAAGAGGACCGCCGTGGCACGCACCCGGTGCACGGCGAGCGCATTCGACCCGAACCGACGCAGTCGCTCCTCCGCCTCGTCGGGCGTGAGACCTTCGGGCCGGCTCCCGAGCTCGGAGAGTACCTCGTCCGGTGTGAGCGCAGCGGCCTCGACGAGATTGAACTCAGGTGATGGGGCGCGTGTGGCCAGAGCCATGCCGTCAGCCTTGTGCGCGAGAGCCGCCGGCACTAGGGCCATGGGTCCGAAAGAGCCTTTCACCGCCGTGGCCCGACGGGGGACGTCGCCTGGTGGATTTTGGGGGAAGGCAGAATGGCTCAACCGACACACTGCACGCAGCAGCGCGGCGGCGGTCTCGATGGCGTTGGATCTCGTCGGTGGACTTCTTGCCGAGCGCGATCCGACCACAGGCGTGCGTCCGACATCGACATGGGACCATCACCGCTCGCCCCGGGGTCGAAGGCCCACCCGGCGCGAAAGGTCCGGGCGTGGCTGGACCGGGCTCCGGTGACGGGCTCCCCGGGAGTCACGATCGCCCACACCGGCTCCCCCCCTCGCCGCATCTCCGGTTGCGAACCGTCTACCCTGGCACGACAGGGCGGAACCGGAGGAGGAGAGTCTTGGCGGTCACCGAGACCATCACGGTGCTGTTCACCGACTTGGTCGGCTCGACCGAGATCAGTTACGCAATCAGCCCGGAGGCGTCGGACCAGCTGCTCCAGGCTCACTTCTCGCTGCTGCGTCGAGCCATCGCCGGCTCCGGAGGGGCTGAGGTGAAGGGCCTCGGCGACGGGGTGATGGCCGTGTTCCGCAGCACGTCCGCCGCCCTGTCGTGCGCCGTGGCGATGCAGCAGGCCGTCCACCGTGACAACGTCGGCGCCAGCCATCAGCTGGGACTGCGCATAGGACTCAGCGGCGGAGAGGCGACGTTCGAGTCGAACGACTACTACGGCGACCCGGTGATAGAGGCGGCCCGGCTCTGCGCCCACGCCGACGCCGGCCAGATCCTGGCCACGGAGGCCGTCCGGGTGATGGGCGGACGGCGCAACCCTTTCCTCTTCGAGCGGGTCGGTGCGCTGGAACTGAAGGGCCTGCCCGAACCCGTGGAGGTTCTCGATGTCCGTTGGGAGCCGCTCGATGAGACTGCCGCTGAGGGCGGCGTGCCGCTCCCGGCGCGCCTGAGGCACGTGCCCCTCACCGGAGTCGTTGCCCGCGAGACCGAGGCGGCACTGCTCACCGACGCCTACAAGCGAGCGGCGGCCGGAGAAGGTCGTGCGGTGGTCCTCGTGTCGGGTGACGCCGGCGTGGGGAAGACGACGCTGGTCGCCGAGGCCGCCCGCCGCGCCGCCAAGGAGGGTGCCTGCGTGCTCCTGGGGCGTTGCCACGAAGACGTCAGCGCGTCATACTCGCCCTTCGCCGAGGCGCTGAACCACTACGTGGCACATGCGCCCGAGCACGTGCTCCGAGCCCACGTCGACGTCCACGGGGGCGACATCACATCGATGGTCCCCGCGCTCGGTCGACGGCTGGGGGCAGTTCCGGCACCGACGAGGACGGATCCCGACACCGAGCGCTACCTTCTCTACGGGGCGGTGGCTGGCCTTCTGACGGCCGCCTCCGTGCTCCAGCCGACCATCCTCGTGCTCGACGACATGCAATGGTCGGACAGTCAGAGCCTGCGGCTCCTGCATCATGTCGTGACCACCGTCGAGTCGGAACGGTTGTTCGTGCTCGGGACGTTTCGGGACACGGAACTGTCGCCCTCCAACCCGCTCCTCGACTTCCTCGGTGCGCTGCAACGCGAACCGGGTGTCAGCCGGATCGAATTGAAGGGCTTCGACGACACCGGGGTCCTCGCATTCATGGAGGCTGCGGCGGGGCAACCCCTCGAGGAGGCGGCAACGGATCTCGCCCACGCGCTCTGTCTGGAGACCGAAGGCAATCCCTTCTTCCTCGGAGAAGTGCTGCGGAGCCTCATGGAGTCCGGCGCCATCTACCAGGACGACCGTGGCCGTTGGACGGCTGCGGGGGAAATGTCCGAGATGACGCTGCCCAACAGTGTGCGAGAAGTGATCACGGCCCGTGTCGGCCGGCTCGGCGCACACGCCGGTCGGGTCCTGTCCATGGCATCGGTCATCGGGCGGGACTTCGAGTTCGACTTGCTGGACACCGTGACCGACCTCAGCCAGGAGGAGCTGCTCGACATCCTCGACGCTGCGTCCGGTGCCGCCCTCGTGCGTGAGGTCCCCGAGGTACCGGGGCGCTACAGCTTCTCGCACGCTTTGACGCAGCACACGTTGTACCAGGGCCTGCCGAGGGTCCGGCGGACCCGGGCCCATCAGCAGGTGGCCGAGGCCATTGAGTCGGCCGTCGGGCACACACCGGGAGCACGGGTGGGCGAGCTGGCCCACCACTGGCTGAGCGCCAGCCAACCAGCCAACGCCACCAAGGCCATCGGCTACGCCCGGCAGGCAGGCGAGGCCGCCCTGGCCGCCTTGGCCCCCGACGATGCGGTCCGTTACTTCTCCCAGGCGCTCCACCTCGCGGCCACGGTGCCGGAGGACGACCCCCTGGTCGGCTGCGACGTGCGTTTGGCCCTGGGCGAGGCACAACGCCAGGCCGGGTTGCCGGGCTTCCGGGAGACGTTCCTCGACGCCGCACACCGAGCCCAAGAGCTCGGTGCAACCGACCGCCTGGTGGCCGCCGCGCTGGGAAACAGCCGCGGTTTCTTCAGTTCGATCGGCGTCATCGACGCCGACAAAGTCGCCGTGCTGGAGTCGGCGCTCCATGCCCTGGGCAATGACGACACGCGCGAACGGGCGCTCCTCCTGGCGACGCTGTGCAGCGAGCTCGCCCTCGGCACGACGCTGGAACGGCGCCAGGAGCTGGCCGACGCCGCCAGAGCGATGGCGCGGCGGTTGGGGGACCCGGACACCATCATCCGCACCGTCAACTTGGTCTGTGACCCGCTCCAGGTCCCTTCCACCCTGAACGAACGGATGGTCGACGCGAGGGAAGCCCTGGAGCTGTCGGAGCTCCTGGGGGACCCCGATCTGCTCTTCTGGACCGGCGCCTACAGCCGGCTGGCCGCAGTGCAAGCCGGTGACTTCGAGATGGCGCGTCGGTGCCTGGACACCATGCGCGCCGTGATCAGGGGACTCCCCCAGCCGACGATGAGGTGGGTCACCCTGTTCAACGACGCCGCCGACGCGCTCCTGTCCGGGGACCCCGACAGAGCCGAACAGCTCGCCACGGCTGCGTTGGAGATCGGGACGGAGAGCGGACAGCCCGATGCCTTCGGCTTCTACGGGGCCGAGTTGATCGGCGTCCGCCGCCAACAGGGGCGCTACGGCGAACTCGTCCCGTTGATTGAGCAGATCGCTGCCGAGAACCCGGCGCTCCCGGTGTTCCGTGCGACGCTGGCCGAAGGACACATGGAGGCCGGCAACTTCGACACGGCTCGCCAGATGCTCGACGCAGCGGCCGCGGACCTGACCTCATTGCCCTACGACGTCCTCTGGATCTTCGCGGTGGCCTCCTACGCCGACGTTGCCACCGAACTGCGCGCCGAGGCACCGGCTCGGCTTCTCCTAGATCTGCTTGCGCCTTTCGACGAACAGGTTCTCTTCATCGGGGCGACGGCCGGAACCTCGGTGGCGTACTACTGCGGCGGCCTGGAGTCGGTGCTCGGCCTCTACGATCAGGCCGAGACGCACTTCGCCAAGGCAGCCGAGCTCAATGCCAGGGGTCAGATGGAGTTCGCTGCCGCGGTCACCCACCTGCGGTGGGGCTGCATGCACTCAGCCCGCGGCGACCCCGGCGATCTCGAGCGAGCGCGCGACCTTCTCACGCAAGCCCACGTCGCAGCCATGGGACGGGGGTACGCCAGCATTGAGCGGCGAGCCACAGTGGCATTGTCGGAACTGGGCTGACCAGTCTGGGTTGTGAAGGGTACGCCGCTGAACATCCCTCGTACGTCGCACGCCCGAGCAGCACGCACCGCGGCAGGACCGCTTCGCCATCTGGGCTCATCGGAAGCCCTGCCAGGTCGTCTGGCTGAAGCGATCGCCCTTGCGGAACCCCAGGCCTCGCACCGGGCGCACCCGGAACACGATCACGCGTCCACCGGCACCCCGGTCGCTGAACGCCCCATCGCGCACAACGAAGTTCCACGGACCGGTCGGGTACTTGATCGCGAACGCGGTCGCGACTGGTTGGAGCTCGGCGTCGTCGGTCACCTGCTCGGCCTGGCCCTCGAGCACGACGTCACACGCTCCCTCGACGAGGTCGCTGCGCCCGGTCGTCAGCACGCACGACGGGTTCTCGGCCAGATTCCTCGCCTTGCGCTCCTCAGGCCCGGTGGCAAACCAGAGCGCCTCCGCGTGCCAGACAGCGATCAGAGGCGTCACGTGCGGTCGGCCGTCGGGACGGACGGTGGAGAGCCAGTAGGTGTCCGCGGCACGCACGTGCTCAAGTCCCGCCGCCCACGGCGTCGGCGTCGAGTCCGGCTCGCTGAACCCATGGATCTCCGCTGTCACGTGCTCCGCTGCCATCCCATTCCCTCCCTCTCCGGATCGACGCAACCGGTCGCGATCGACAAGCGACATCGCCGACCTTACCGAGACGACTCGCCGGATAGGTGAGCCGATCGGGGACTCCGGCGCTTGCGAGTCGAGCAGCGCAGTGAGCTTCTCCGGTGCGAGGACCCGGTAGCTCTCGGTCACAAGCTGCCGGATCTCCTCCCAGTCCGTGTCGTCGGTGAGCCACACTCCGATGAGATCCCGGCCAGCTCTTCGAGGGACGAAGAACCGGTGGCCAACGGAGAGCAACGCCTCGCGCTCGTCAGGGTCGGCGCGCAACACGAGCAGCGGGACGGACTTGCCAGTCGATGACTCCATTGCCACGAGCAAGCAGAACGACCCTCGGCGGATGTCGAACGACTGCGCGGTCGATCTCGATCTCGCCAGTGAATGGTCGATACGCACCGTTACCTCGGGCAGCGCCAGGCACAGAGCGCGAACCCGCATGACGATGTTCTCTGGGACTTCGAGTGCCCTCATGCGAGACGTCTGGCGACGAAGTCCCGGAACTTGGTCCGGCCACACAGGATGCGCCTATCTGAGTCCGTGGCGGGCGGGGACACGCTTCCAGTATGGATGAACGTCGGCGACGACCAAGGGTGTCCATCGACGGGATTCGGGGACTGCCGTCGCGAGGGCGCCGCCAGGATCGGGGGCATGGTCCAAGTGGTCGCCGCCCCATCGAACGTAGGGTGGCCCGATGCGAATCGCCATCTTGGGAATGGGCAACATGGGTCGGGCTTTCGCCGCCAGGGGGATCGAAACTGGTCACCAGACGGCCGTTTGGAATCGCACCCCGGGTCGGGTCGCCGCCCTCGTGGCCAACGGAGCTCACGAAGCCAACACACCCAGGGCGGCGGCGGCAGGTGCCGACGCCGTTCTCGTCGTGCTCGCCGACGACGCAGCCGTCCTCGACGTGTGCCTGGGCGACGATGGCGTGTTGGCATCGCTCGAACCCGATGCCGTGTTGGCCAACGTCAGCACCGTCTCCCCGGAGACTGCTCGACGCCTTGCCGAGCTGGGACCTGACGGTCGGGTCCTTGACGCTCCGGTGATGGGATCGCCGGCGATGATCGCTGGCGGTCTCGGGAGGTTCCTCATCGGCGGCCCCGCCTCAGGGATTGCTGCCATCGAACCCCTGTGGAATGTCCTTGGATCCGGCTATACGCACTGTGGACCGGTCGGAACCGGTGCCACGATGAAGATCTTGGCCAACTCGTTGTTGATTACGGGAGTGGCGGCGCTTGCCGAGGCCATCGCCACGGCCAGACAGCAGGCAGTCCCCGACGAGTTCCTAAGGACCCTCCTTGCCGACAGTCCGTTGTTGAGTCTTGCCAGCAATCTCCGGTTGGACAGTCTGCTCGATCCGACGCATCCAGGTTGGTTCTCTCCGACATTGGCCCGTAAAGACCTTCGCCTCGCCATCGATCTGGCCGAGGAGACCGGAGTTGGTGTGCGCATCGGACCCGCAGCCGAAGCCCTCTTGACCACGGTGATTGATGCTGGCACGGAATGGCCAGACTTCACCGCTGTGATCGAAGCACTCTCCTGAAGGTCATCGGAGACGACGATCCCCGCTATCTGCGGATACCGGTCGGACGCCGGGTGCCCAAGTTCGCCAGTTGTGGGGCCCGCCATTCTTCCCCGCCCAAGTGCGATGGCGTCACGGTGCAGGCGAGCCTCTGTTGAAGATCGGCCACATGGAAGTTCACGCGGGCCTCAAGGTCTGATCTGACAGTCTGACCACGGGACGACCTGCATTCTCAAGGTGACGCGCATCTGTAACAGGGGATTCGCAGAATGGCAATGAGAGAGACGCGGACTGCGATAGGAGATGGCAATGCCGACCAACAAGCAGATCATTCAGGGCGCATACCAAACCTTCGCCGAGGGAAACGTACCGAAGGTGCTGGCGTTGATGGACGACAAGATCGAGTGGACTGAGGCGGAGGGCTTCCCGCTCCACGGCACGTACATAGGGCCACAGGCGGTTGTCTCGATGGTGTATTCATGCGGCTCGGTGAGATCGGCGACGATTTCACGGTTACCCCGACCCGATTCGTAGCCGAAGGCGACACCGTGGTCGCGACCGGTACCTACTCGTGGAAGCATCGCTCGACGGGCAAGCCGGCAGAGGTGCAGATGGCACACGTCTGGACGTTTCGCGATGGCAAGGTCATCTCGATGCAGCAGCACGTCGATACGCTCAAAGTGCAGGAGCTGTCCGCCTGAGCGGTCTTTCCCATCCCTGAGTCTTTGCCCCGGCCTGGTGTCGGCTGGCCGCCGCGTCCGCCGGGTCGGGGAGGCATCCAGTCCACACGTTTCAGTAGCTACTCAGTGGCAGGATTTCATCCGATTGGACCCCAAGGACTAGCCCCAGAAGATGCACGTGGGATCTATGTCGATCTCGCCGAGGAGCTCCTCAACCGATCCCGGATCGATGAGGTCGTAAAGATGCCAGCGGCTGTTGCGGTCCGCCCAAAACAGGGTCCACCCGGCGGTTGCAAGGTCGTAGCGGAGTTGGCCGATGGGAAGTCGAGACCACTCCGTTTCTTGCCTGTCCCACGGCGGACGGCATTCAAAGATGGTGACCGATTTGCCGCGCACCCCGACCTCGACCCGCATCTCGCTCCGGAACTCCTGCGGTGTCTTCTCCTCGCAGTACTTCCGGATCTTGAGCAGATCAAGGTCAGGTATGGCACCCATCGCGCCACCGTAGATCGTTCAATAGGCTGGTCAGGGCGAGGACGACGTTCCGGGTTATTTGGCTTCGGCGGCGTCGTCGCTTGCCGTAGCTATAGCATATATGTACTATACTGGCCGACATGGTGAGTGGAGAGCTGATCCGAGAAGCGAGGCTCCGAGCCGGCCTGACGCAGACCGAGCTGGGCGAGAGGATCGGCCAGCCTCAGTCGGTCGTCGCCCGTTGGGAGCGAGGTGCTGTGATCCCCAGCTTCGAGACACTTCGGCGGGCCATTCGAGGCTGCGACCTCGAGCTCTCATTCCATCTCTCCAGACTGGACGAGTCAACTCCATTGATCATCGACGAACACCTCAGGATGACGTCGGCGGAGCGATTTGCCGACCTACTGGAGAGGGTTCGTTTCCACGATCAGTTGCAAAACGGCAAGTCGGAATCTGCAGGTGTCTGAAACTGTTCCCTTTCGACCGGATGACCTCCTCGAGGTCCTCGAGAGGCACGGCGTCCGTTACATCGTCATTGGAGGACTGGCAGCGGAGCTGCGCGGTTCGCCGTACATCACCCGAGATGTCGATGTCACACCATCACGAGACCGGGCGAATCTGCGCCGGCTCGCGGCCGCACTGCGAGAACTCAACGCGACGCTGCGAATTCCCGGAGTCGATGGCCCCGTCGAATTTCCACTTGACGAGCACTCTTTTGCGTGGGGAACGACATGGACCTTTGTCACAGACCATGGCTATTTGGACATCGCGTTGCTCCCAGACGGGACTCGGGGATACGACGATCTGCGGCGCAGCGCGACGAGGGAGCGCCTGACCGATGACCTTCAGGTGGATGTGGCGAGCCTGGCCGACGTCATCCGATCAAAAGAGGCGGCTGGTCGCGAGAAGGACCGGGCCGTACTGCCCATTCTTCGCCAGGTGCTGGAACGTTCTCGATCCATCGAACGCCCGGGACCGGAAATCGGAATCTGAAGCACGTCGCTCCGAATGGTGGGCCGCCCGGGTCTCGATCCCGGCACCTTGGGATTCGCTGATTGGGACATATAGCGGTTCACGGAAGTGCGTTGCTCCTGCTCAGTGGTAGTGCTCTGTGCAGGCTGGTCTGTAGAAGTACGCCAAAGTGGATTCCCTGGGCTGCAAGTTTGGCTGCAATTCCCGCCGCCCCATTGCCCACCCGCACAGCGGTCACCGTCACCCTTTGCGGTGCAAACGTCAAGCACATTTCCCGATCGGCGCGGATGCCCCCGTACGAATCAGGCACTTCGGGGGCAGTGGGGTTCGTTCGTTCTGGAACCCGAAAGTCACGTTGTGAGCGGCTACTTTCCTATGGGTGGGGGCAACAGTCATCCTGTATCGAGAGATACTCTCCCGTTCGTCAGTGAAATCCCGGGGGCTAGGCCGCCTGTTTCGTTCCCTGCGCGTGAGCTTTGCGGAGTTGAGCTGCAGAGTCGGGCCACTAGACCAACCCGTTCGACTCCGCGCCCTCCGGCCACATTCGATTGCCTTGGAGGCCGGAAGTCACGAGATCCGTGTCACTGGCCGGGGCTTCTTGCCCGACACGAAGACCATCGACGTTGGCGAAGGCGGATCCGTCATTGTCGCCGTGACACCCGAGCGACCCAGTGGTGCGGACCCAGATTGGCCGAACGGCAAGCTTCACCTGCGTGTCGTCGACGATCCAACCGATCTTGAACCCAACCGGTTTTACAATTCGTTGCCCTCGATGTCGGCTACTACAACTCCGGCACTAGTCGGGTCTTTGGCGGCCTCAGGCGCCTTTCTGCTTCTGTCACTAGCGATGGTTGGAGCAGTGTGCTTTGGGTTTATCGCTCGTAGCCCTGGAGTTGGCGTGATCTTGCTGCTCTTTTCGTGCATGGTGATCCCGATTGCCCTTCCAGCCGGAATCGTGGGAGTGACGGCAGGAGTGCGCTACATGAGACTTCCAAGGAACTGGAGAAGGCGTCCTACCATCATCACGGATCACGGCTAGGGGCTGGCGGCAGGACTGCCCCCTAACAGGGTCGGGGTGCCACCCTGCGGCACGACTGGGCACCCTCGTACGGCCTGAGCAGCCCCCTTCTCTGCGAGCCTCGCCGGCGTAGGCTCAATCATGGCCCCACGGTTCGGTCGTCGAGTCCTGTTCGTGAACCCGAAAGCTGGCGGGGGAAAGTCCGAGCGCTTCGACTTGGTGGCCGAATGCTGCTCGAGGGGGATCGTCCCGGTGGTCCTGGCGCCCGGCGATGATGTACGGGCGCTGGCCCTGGCGGAGGTGACTGTCGGCGCCGAGGTGATCGGCATGGCGGGAGGTGACGGATCCCAGGCCGCGGTGGCGACCGCCGCATCGGCACACGACGTGCCCTTTGTGTGCGTGCCCGCAGGCACCCGCAACCACTTCGCCGCTGACATCGGCATCGACCGGAGCGACGTCGTGGGTGCGCTCGACGCATTTGACCATGCAGAGGAGCGACGCATCGACATGGCAAGTGTCAACGGACGCGTCTACCTCAACACTGCATCGTTGGGACTGTACGCCCGAATCGTCTCATCACCCCAGTACCGGGACGCGAAGGCCAAGACGGTGGCGCAGATGCTGCCCGACTTGCTGGGCCCTGGCTCCGAGCCGTTCGATCTTCGATTCACGGGGCCTGATGGTGTTACGTGGGCAGGAGCGCACGTGCTGTTGGTTTCGAACAACCGGTACGAGCCGGTGAACCTGGGGGGCCAAGGAGCCCGCGGTCGGATGGACAGCGGGATCCTCGGTGTGATCGCCGCCGTTGTGCGGGGGCCCGAGGAGATCGCGGACCTGGTCGCCGCCGAGAGGGCTGGCGCCATCCAACGCTTCCCTCCGGTATCGGCGTGGACCACGCCGACGTTGCACGTCGACTCCGGCGGTCCAGTCGAGATTGGGCTCGACGGCGAAGCCATCGTGATGGATCCTCCGTTGTTGTTCGAATCGCGGCCTGGCGCTCTGCGGATCCGACTGCCCGTACGGCGTTGACGCTAAGACTTGTACACGTTGGGTTCGTCGTCCGTGACGAGCGCTTAGCTCTCTAGCCAAGTAGACATCAACTCGCAGACGCAGCCCATGAAAGATGCGTCCGAGGGTGCCCCCGTACATTGCCGGGACGGTGGATGGCCATTCCGCCGCGCTCCTCGCCTCGTTGAACGACCTTGGCCCTGGCACCGGGCCGCTCAGTACCGGCCACTGAGACGGCGATGCCGTAGACCCGGTCGAACCCGGTCCATCCGTTGATTCCGCCCCGGTTGTTGCCGATCTGAACCCGTCGCTTGGCGGGCTCAATGGCCTTGACCAGATGGATGTAGACGTTGCCAGCGACCTTCGTGAGGACGATATCGCCTACCTGTACCCGAGTGGGGTCCACGGGAGATACGACTACTTCGTCCCGACTGTGGATCAGCGGCACCATCGAGTTCCCGGTCGACCGAAAGGTGACGGTCTCCCCGTCAGCGACCCGCTGTGCGATCTGCTTCAGCACCTCTCCGAAGCTATCGGACCCGGTCGCGGACAGACTGCCCCAGTTTCGCTGCCGGGTAAGGGTGCCACCCTGCGGCATTCTCGAGGTCGTCTCCAACACGCTCGGGCACGCGTCAATCGGCGTGACCATGGACGTCTACGGTCACCTGCTGGCGCCGACGAAGATGCAAGCGGCAGATGCGATGCGGCGAGCGTTGTGGCTCGACGAGCTGCCAGACTTCGATCCCTTGGCTACAAGTTTGGCTGTAGGCGATGGGACCACAACACGAAACAGCGCCGTGACCTCGGATTCAGTGGGCCGCCCGGGTCTCGATCCCGGCACCTTGGGATTAAAAGTCCCCTGCTCTTCCGGATGAGCTAGCGGCCCGGGACTGCAAGATAACTTACGAGAGATCTGGCGAGGACAGGCTTGGAACCAGCCGGCTTCGAAGAGCGTCCGGTATGGCTGCCGGGGCAATCAGGTGAAGGTCCCCCATTCGGGACCTGGAGAATCACGGAGCTCCGGTCGAGGTCGGCGATCCGGCTCGGACTCACCGGCCGGACCCGACCCGTCACCGTTCCGGGGCCGTAGCCGCCCGTGGGGTGCTTCCGGATGTATCCACAGCGGTCCCGTCGCGCTCGTCCCCTCATGGGCCCTTTCAGGGAGGAGCTCGTACAGGAATCGCGGCCGTCACGTTCTCGCCATTCCGTGTTCGAGGCTACGAGTCGATGAACGCTCTCGCAAAGGAACACGTGACGGCCGGAGATCACTCGGAGAGCGGCTTGAATCCGAACACAGGCTCGGATGATGAATCTCTGTCCCAGGGCCCCCCGAGGTCCCCCCACCGTTGGCGTCGGCGACTGCTTTGGAGTCTCGGCGCCGCGGTCGTGGTCTTCGTGGCAGCCACGTTCGCCCTCTTCATTTATCCGCCAACAGACCAACCAAGACCCGTCGACGGCATCTTGAGCCTGAACGGCAATGATGAACCAGCACGCGAGGCGGAGGCCGCGTCTCTCGCCAAGCAGGGCTACGCCCCGGTGCTCCTCTTCTCTGAGGGATCACGTGCGAACGACACGCCGTGCCCCAAGGTGCCCCGGGTTTCGGTCGTGTGCTTCTTCGACGTCACCAACAACACGAGGGGCGAAGCGCGATGGGCGGGGCAATATGCCGTGCGCCACCACTGGCACAGTCTGATGATCGTGCCGGGCCGAACCCAGGCCATGCGCGCCCGCTTGCTCACGGAACGGTGTTTCCCAGGACAGGTGGTCGTGGTTCCCGCTACGGAGCCAGTCTGGGATATCCCAGACGAAGCTCTTCATGAGTGGGGTGGCCTGTTGGCTGCGCTGTTCATCTACCGAGGCTGTTGACACGAAGAGCTGCAATTCGCGGAGCGGGCCGCCAGACAAGGGCTCCTTGATCGGACCCGACGGATGCAGCGCGACGCTCATCCCTGTGGAGAGCTACACCAAATGCCGAGGCGGGACGCCCGCCTGCGAGAAGTCTCAAGCAGGCCCATTGGGGACGGACGGGGGACTCGGATCGCCGCCCTCAGCCGATCTATCGATTCCAGACAGGGGCGTCGCCCGCGTTCGTCCCAGGAGAGTCCTGTGGATTCGACGGTACGGTGGCGGCCATGAGTCCAGGAAGGTTGCACGCGCTCATCGATGGGGTCTTTGCCATTGCCCTGACCCTTCTCGTGTTGGATCTGCCAAAGCCAGCGCTCTCGACGCACCTCGTGCACGTGCTGCTGCATCAATGGCCCTCCTACGTTGCCTACCTCGTGTCGTTCACGACCATCGGAATACTCTGGATCGAACATCACGGCATGATGAGCGCGGTCCGCGGTATTGACCGGAGGTTCCTGGAGCGAACCCTGGTGTTCCTGCTCTTCATTTCGGTCATCCCCTGGCCGACGGCGCTTGCGGCGAACTATGCCGATCGTGGGTTCTCGGAAGCCAGGGCGGTCGCGGTTCTGTATGCGGCAACCATGTTGATGATGGGCGTCACATTCGCGTGGGGGTGGCGCTATCTGACGACCCACCCAGAGCTGGTCGCCGAGCCTGCTCGTCCGGCCTTTCCCGCCGGAACGCGACGGGCCCTCCTCGGCGGGCTCGTGTACCTCGTGGCAATCGCCGTCGCGTTCCTCAGCCCGCTCGCCTCCTTCGCCATCGATGCTGTCGTCGCCGTCTACTTCGCAGTGTCGAGGAGCGAGGTACCGGGGCTGATCGTCGGCTCCGCTGCGGTCCTAGACGACCCGTAGCGGGCCAAAAGGTCGCGCATCGAATCGGCGCACGCACCTCGCGGGTGAAGCAAGATTCGACCCGGCACGATTGGGATGTGACAGCCCTGAGCGGGTCTCACCCCACCGACGCCCGCTAGGGTCTTACCGGGCAGAGGAGTGTGAAGTGGTCCAACGCAGACGAATCGGTGGTGGAGTCATCGCCTCGCTTATTGGAGCCGCCGCGCTGATCATCTTCATGATCCAGAACACCGAGAAGATCAGGGTCCACTTCTTGTTCTGGTACTTCACTTGGTCGGTGTGGCTTCTGACCCTCGTCACCGCCCTCATCGGCGGGTTGGCATGGTTCGGGGTCGGGGTCGTACGCCGCTATCAGCGCGGCCGGTAGACGCAGACAAAGGCGCACAGTGCCGCCAGGGCCCGATCCCACTGATCCGCACGGGGTGATCCTGGTTCTGTAGCAGGGTGGCGGCTCTCTGCGCATCACACGTCGATCGAATCGCCGACTCGACGCTCGGCCGCGCTAGCTTGAAGCGCCTGGTTCCAGATGAACTTGAAGTCTGTGAACGATCTGTACTTGCACGACGTCTTGGGGGAATCGGAATGGCCAAGTCTTCATGGGTATCAGCCGTACCTCGAGTGGAGAAACCGTGGGGACACGAAGAACATTTCGCGCTCGTCGACGGTCGCTACTGCGGAAAGGCACTGCACGTCAATGCTGGTCACGCCCTCTCGCTTCAATATCACGAGCAGAAAGAGGAGACGGTCGCGGTCCAGTCGGGCCGACTTCTGTTCGAGGTAGGTGATCCCGACACCCCGTTGGAGTCGTTCGAGCTGCTCCCCGGTGAGGCGGTACACCTTCGCCCTGGTACTCGGCACCGCATGACAGCTCTGGAGGACACGGTCATCCTTGAGGCAAGCACCACTGAACTCCACGACGTTGTGCGTCTCGACGATCGTTACGGCCGCACCTGAAGCGGCGGGTTCGTGAGCTGTTAGCGCCCTGGAGGTCGGATCTCCGGCGTGTCCTGGTTCGTCCCGCTCACTTCGACACCCTTCCAGAACGCCACGAAGCCTTGAATGTCCTTCGCTGGCTCATAAGGTTCGGGGTAGTACCAGGCTGCGTCGACATTGCGGCTGCCATCCACGATGACGCTGTAGTAACTGGCGTCTCCCTTCCAAGGGCAGTGGGTTGAGGTCTCGCTCTTCTCGAGCAGATCCGTGCGCACGTCATCTGCCGGAAAGTACTGGTTGCCCTCGACGAGAATGGTGCGATCGCTCTCGGCCAGTTCCACGTTGTTCCAGGTTGCCTTTACCGTCATAGTTCGTTCAACCGCAACCGGCGCAATGTATTCCGTGAAGACCCAATGGGTCGCTGCATCAGCCGGCGAGCTCTCGCTCGAAGAACGCAGTGATCATTGAGGAGACCGTCGTGGTCGACGGAACTTCACCGGGTGTCCCGAGGCCATGGCGACCCCGGTCCACGAGCACGAGCTCGGCGGGAACTCCCACCGATCGCAGCCGAACGGCGAAATGCTCCGACTGGCTGACCGGGACCACCTGGTCCGCCGTACCCTGAACGATCAGGAACGGTGGGTCGCCCGCCGAGGCGTGGGTCAACGGACTGGCTGTCGTGAGGACCGGATCGGCTGTGTCCGGTGCTGCACCGAAGACTTGGCGGATGATGCCTGCCGTGTAGGAAGGCCAGTCGGTTGCGGTGAGATCGCTCGGACCGAACTCGTCGACCACCGCTGCCACCCGGCTCGACACGTCCACGTAGGGGCCCACGTCCCACTGTGGAGAGGTCCCGGTGGTGCCGAGCAGGCCGACCAGCTGACCGCCGGCGCTCGACCCCATGGCGCCAATGCGGTCCGCGTCTATCCCCAGAGAGGCCGCATGGGACCGCAGATAGCGGACGGCGCACTTCACATCGATGATCTGGTCGGGCCAGGGGTTCTCCGGCGCCAGGCGATAGTCGATGGATGCCACCACGAAGCCTGCCCGGACCAGGTCGTCGGCCGTGCCCGATTGAGAGAGATCCAGCAGTCGAGAGCCCTTCTCCCAGCCGCCGCCGTGGACCTCGAGAATGGCAGGAAGCGGGTGCGTGGCAGCGCTCGGAGCGAAGAGGGTCATTGCCAGCGACTGGCCGCCTTCGACGCAGTAGTCGGCCGTGCGGGCGCCTTGCCAGTCGGGACCGTCGGCCGCGGGATCGGCGGTCTCCGCCGGCCGCTGGGTGACCGAGGCTCCCCCCGTCCCCGGGGTCGCGCCGACGAGAAGCACCCAGCTCGTCATCGTGCTGATGGCGAGAGTTGCCGCCAGCACCAAGTGCCGCCCATGTCTCGACCGGTTGCCCACCTCCCGCACCCGCCCATACAAGCACGGCGGGGTCGCCCACCAACATCACGAGCCAATGACCGACGTAGTCTCTCCGAGCCGTGTCACGGCGAGAAAGGTAGAGCGCACTGGAAAATCGGGCGGCATGAAGACGGTGTCGACTTCAACAACCGTGGTGTGTCGCAGCTCTACGATATGAGCTTCTCCGGCGGGTGACGACGGACCTCATCCCGAGGGCGAGGCGGGTCTCTCCCGACCGCCGGCTGGTTCAGCCGACGCCGGCGAGGGCCGGGACGACGGGGCCCCACGTCTCCTCGAGCCACTTCGACGGCTCGGGACCCGTCGACCGCACCACGATGGCCTGCGTACCGACCGCGGCGAGCGCCTCGACCTCGCGTAGGATGGTGTCGCGATCGGCGTCCTCGGCCACGCCGATGAGTGCCGTGACTTCGATCTCACCTGGGTCGCGGCCCACGTCGTCACAGTGGCGACGGAGCACCTCCACCTTCCGGGCGACCGTGGCGACGTCGCCGATGATGTTGCAGGCATCCGCGTACTGAGCGACGAGTCGGAGCGTCTTGCGCTCCCCACCCCCGCCGATCAGCACCCGCGGGCGCGGTGTGCTGACCGGTCGAGGCGAGCACAGGGTCTCGGCCAGCTGGTAGTGCCTGCCTTGGTACGGGCCGTTGTCGTCGCTCCACATCTGGAAGCAGATCTGGAGCGTCTCCTCCAGCCTCTCGTACCGCTCGCTCAGCGGTGGGAAGGGGACTCCGAGGCCCCGGTGCTCGCGCTCGTACCACGCGGCACCGAGCCCGAGCTCGGCCCGCCCGCCCGAGAGCACGTCCAAGGTGGTGATCGTCTTGGCGAGCAGGCCGGGATGGCGATAGGTGACCCCACCCACGAGCAGCCGGAAGCGCAGGCGCTCCGTCTTGGCCGCGGCGAACGAGAGGGCGGTGTAGCCCTCCAGCATCGGCTCCTCGGCCGGCCACATCATGTCCATCTGGAACCAGTGGTCCATCACCGAGAGCGTGCGGACTCCGACAGCCTCCGCCGTCTGGGCCAGTGACGCGAACGTGGGACCGATGGCCTCGGGCCCACCCGGCCAGGTGAAGCGCGGCACATGGATGTCGAGTTGCATGTCGTCCTCCGGATCTCTCTGAGCGAGGGTACCGCGCCGGGCGTGCTGCTCGACCGGGCCAGCGGCGGTGAGACAGGGGATACTGTCGACGGCGCATGAGCCTCGTCATGAACGCGCTCGACGCACCCGGAGCGTCCCGGGCACGCGTCCACTGCCTGTCCGACGGATCTCGTCCGCTGACGCTGGCGGAGCTCGGACGTCACTCCCGGCAGGCCGGCGCCTGGCTGCATGGCCTGGCCGGACGGGCCGGCACGGTGGCGGCGCTCCTGACAGCGTCGCATGACTGCCTCGCCATGCTCTTCGGCGCCCTCCGCTCCGGCGTCACGCTGGTGTCGCTGCCGCACCCGGCCCGCGGGATGGAGGCTGACGAGTACCTGGCCCAGATCGGCACGATGTGCGCCCTCACCGGGGCCACCCACATTCTGTGCGATCCGTCGCTCACCGCGCTGCTGTCCGCCGCACCCCTGCCGGCGCACGGCTTCGACGAGTGGGGCTCTGGGTTGCTGGCGGACACACCCGAGGTGCCCGGCAGCTTCGTGCAGTTCACGTCGGGCAGCACCGGGTCACCGCGTGGCATCGCCCTCACCCTCGACGCTCTGGACGCCAACCTGACCTCCATGTACGGATGGCTGGAACCCCGCGACGGCGCCGTCGTGTGCAGCTGGCTGCCGCTGTCGCACGACATGGGTCTCATCGGCCTGGCTCTCTACGCGATCTGCTCGGTGAATCCACCGTGGTCGACCCCTACCGACCTCGTGCTCATGTCCCCCGAGTCGTTCCTGGCCGACCCCGCCTGCTGGATGCGGGCATGCAGCGACTACCGGGCCACCTCGACCACCTCACCACCGTTCGCGCTGCGACTCGCCGCACGAGCTCTGCGATCGCCCGGCGCGTTCGACCTGTCCTCGCTCCGCAGCTTCGTGGTCGGGAGCGAACCGGTGCCGGCCGAAGGCCTCCGCCAATTCGAGACCGTCGCGAGGGAACACGGCCTGTCGCCGCTCGCCCTGTGCCCGGGGTACGGCATGGCGGAGGCGGCGCTCGCCGTCGCCATCGACCCGACCACTTCCCCGTGGTCCTCGGTGCGCGTGGATCCCGAGGCGCTGGCGGCGAGTAAGTGGAAGGAGGTCGCCGAGGGCGGGACCGAGCTCGTCTCGTGCGGGCCGCCAGTGCTGCACACCGAGGTGCGGACGACCGGTGACCTCCCCGTCGGGGAGCTCGAGGTCCGCAGCCCGTCGCTGCTCAGTGGGTACGTGGGCGCACCGTCGCCGCTGACGGACGACGGCTGGCTCCACACCGCGGACCTCGGCTACGTGCGCCACGGCGAGGTCTTCATTGCCGGGCGGACGGACGACGTCCTGATCGTCGCCGGCCGCAACATCGATGCCCGGGCGCTCGACGAGGTGGTCGCCGCCCATCCGGCCTGCCGGGCCGGGAACGCCGCCTGTGTCCCCGACGGGTCGGGGCGTTACGTCGTCGTGGCCGAGCCCCGTACGGCGGACATGACGCCGGTGCAGCTGCGCTCCGGAGCACGCGAGATCCGTGTCGCGCTGGCCAGCCGGTTCGCAGCCGCCCCGTCGGCCGTGGTCTTCATCGAACGCGGCACGCTTCCCAAGACACCGAGCGGCAAGGTGCGGCGGAACCACCTGCGGGCGTTGTGGGCCGAGGGCAAGCTGCAGGAAGTCGCCTCGGGCTGAGGCCCACACGGGGCCACGCGCCGGGGGACGGGCTCCGAACCACGGCCGATGGTCCCCTGATACTGTCGGCCGTATCCGGGGGCAAGAGTCGGCGGAGGGTGAATGCGGGGAGAGATGGCGACGGGGAACGCTCGTACGGACGTGATGTCGCTCGACGAGTTCAAGGCGTGGTTCGTCGCCGAGATCGAATGGAGCCCCTCCGAGATCTCGGAGGACAACGACCTCGTCGAGGACCTGGGGATGGATTCGGTGGGCGCGGTCGACCTCATGGCGGCGATCGAGGACGCGGTCGGCGGCGACGTGATCATGCCGATTGAGCTGCTCCTCCGGATCACCACCGTGCGCGATGCCTACCTGCAGTACTGCGCGCTGGCCCACTTGCCCTACGAGAGCGAGGTTGCCCGGTGAGTGGCCCGATCACCGGCGAGGACCAGCCTCGGCTCTCGCCCAGCCTCCAGACCCGTCGGCTGCAATTGCGGATGCTGACCAACGAGGACCATGCACCGCTGTACCGGCTCTCGAGTGATCCCGACGTGACGTTCCAGTGGCGGTTCCGGGGCACGACGCCGAGCTACGACGAGTTCCTCAAGCAGCTCTACCCGGGCGTGCTCTGCCAGTTCGTGGTCAGCCCGCTCGGCTCACAGGAGGTCCTTGGGCTCGTCGTCGCCTACAACGCCGACTTCCGGCACCGCTTCTGCCATGCCGCGGTTGTCATGCACCCGCGCCTGCACCGCCGCGGTCTCGGCATCGAGGCGTTCATGGGGCTGGCCCGCTACGTGTACTACGGCTGGGACTTCCGCATGATCATCATGGAGACCGTGGGCATCGCGTTCGAGAACTTCTCCAGGGGCGAGGAGGCGGGCTACTTCACCGTGGAGGGACGCATCCGCGACCAGTTCTATTACGGCGGGCGGTACTGGGACGGCATCTCGGTCACGCACCGGAGGGACCAATTCGAGAAGGTCATGCAGGGACCGGTCGGTCAGCTGCTGTCCCCGGGCCGCCGCGTGAAGGTGCCCCCGTCCAAGTAGCTCCCCGGCACATGCGGGGGCCGGTGCTGCAACCTACGATTCACCGGATGGACATGTCGGTGCAGGAGATCGCGGAGATGTCGGATCCCGTGCTCCGGAACCTCCTGATCACGCAGCGTTACCACGAGTTCGCCCTGCAGCTCAGGGACGCCGGCGCCGGGGAGGACGCCACTTGGTGCGCGTTCGCCGTGTGGGCCTCGAAGACGGCCGGTGCCAGCATCCGCGGCGAGGTCCTCCCCGCCAAGGCCAAGCAGCTCATGACCGAGAACGGCCCCGCCCAGGAGGTGCTGCACCGCTTCAACCACGGCGTGACGGGTTGGGCCTGGAAGCACCTCACGCACGACCACATCGGGCAGGTGGTCGACGACGTCACCGCCGATGTCTCCAAGCAGATCGCCGAGGGCAACGTGCTGGTGTTCGCCGAGCTGGCACCGCTCTTCACTGCGCTGATCGACGCCTGCCGCTCCTCGCCGCGCACGTCACAGGAGCTCGCGGCTGCCTTCGCCCCGTCCCTGGCTCCTCTCACCTCCGACCCTGACGGGGTCGCCGTGGTTGCCGCCTTCGAGGCATACGAGCGGGCGCTGTTCGACCCGTCTGCCCGGCCCGCGCTGATGCTGCGGGCCAACACGCTGGCGGTTGCGCACGAGCAACGGCGCCTGCAGCCGGCGATCGCGGCGGCGCTGGACGCCGCCATCAGCGACACGCTGAGGAAGGTGATCGAGCAGGACATCGTCAAGCACCTGCCGGCGGCCGAGGTCCGCCACGTGCTCGGCACCCTGACGGGCGACGTCTGCGCCGTCCTCGACGAGGCCTGGGACACGGCCCTCACCGAGGCGATCATGCAGCTGGTCACGCCGAGCGAGACACTCGACCTCCGCCGGGACGTGCCCCCGCTCTCGGGCGGCATGTTCCCCCCGGAGCTACGGGATCTCGCCGGGACGGAGGCCGAGTCGGCGGTCGCGCAATGGGACCGGACTCACGGGAAGGGGATTCCCTCGGGCGCCCACGACTGGGCGAGGCTGGAGGATCGGATGAACTTCATCGTCAACCTCTTCCGCTCGCGGCAGCGCGACCCCAACTTGTTCAATCCCCCGTTCACCGACGGCCAGCTGGCCGCCCTGGCTCAGGGACGGCTGCCGCCGGGGCCGCTGTAGGGAGGGATGTTCCAGCGCGCCGCCAGCGAGGTGGGCACCTCGAAGGCCGGCCGGCCGCCGTACCGTTCCGCCCTGACCGCCAGCGACAGCATCCCGAACCCGATCCGGTCCGAGAGGCCCCTCAGGAGGTGGCGGTGCAGCTCCTCCAGGGACAGCCGCCGGCTCACGTCCGCCAATGGTTCGAAGAGCAGACGAGTCCAGTCCGCCTTCGGGACGCCGAGGATGTCGGCGGCTTCGTCGCCGACGTAGTAGCGCACGGTGGACGCGGGCAGCCCCCGGAGCCCCGGCGGGGTCAGTCGGGCCACCTGCCCCAGGAGGGCAGCCATGAGATCGCGTCCGGCCTCGCTCGGGCCGAACTGCCGGCGGCGGACGATCGGCATCAGCACCGACGTCTGGGCTCGCGTCAGCGGGAGCAGGTCCGGCCGCACGCCCAGGTGGTAACCGATGAACGACCACGTGTGCAGGTACGCGTCGGCATCCTCGTGGGTGTAGACGACACCGGTGCGGTCGAACACCTCGAAGACGATCTCGGTGAACGTGAGGAGGGTCTCGAGCAGGTCCTCCTGGTTGATCGGCGTACCCCACGCGGGGTCCCAGTGGACGCGCGGGTCGTTCTGAATCAGCCACCGGACCGCGGCGTGCATGAGGCGGACGTGACGCACGTCCGAATAGCCGCGGGCCCCGAACTCCAGGCCACCGGGGTCCATGACGTCGAGATGGAACTGGGCCGTCTCGTTCAGCCGGCGCTTGGCGTCGGTCTCGAGCCGGGCCGTCAGGCCGAGGACCTGGACGCCCCGCCAGCAGGCGTACGCGGAGGGCAGCGCCGCCGCGTACAGCGCCGTGAACACGTGCGAACCCCAGCGTGCGAACCGCTCCTGACCCGCGGCCACGAGCTCGGGGTCCATCCACGGGGGTGGTTCGTCCCTGGCGTCGAGGAAGGCGGCGAGCGCGGGATCGGACATCTCGTGCTGCTCGACGACGAGCGCCCGAAAGGCTGAGGTGGCGTCGGCCGTCCCGGCAAAGAGGTTCGCGACGACTTCGTCCGCCGCCGGGTCGGCCTGGGTGCGCAGGCTGTCGAGGAAGTCGTCGCTCCAATCGGTCCGGCTCACGTCGATCCCATCACCCTTCGGGCTTCGCTGAGACTCCGGCTGGGGCCCCCGGCCGCGACGTCCGCCGCGCATACGCCGAGCTCCGCGCGCACATGCGCGGGTGCTCCCTCCTGGCGCGCCCATTCGGTCAACGCGCGCAACTCCAGCATCTTGGCCCCCTGCCGTCTCGCGATCGCCACCGCCTCGTCGAAGTCGCGTTCCGCCTCTTCCACACGACCGACGCGGACATGCCGGCCGGCTCTCACCCGCAGGATCTCGGCTTCGCAGAACCGCTCACCGGTGGCGCGGCACGTCTCGAGCGCCTCCGTCAAGAGGGCGACTGCCCGCTCCGTCTCCACGCGCGGGTCGTCGGCGAGGAGCATCTGGAAGTAGGGCTGCAGGAGCGGCCCGGGGAGCTCGGGCTCCTCGATCCCCTCCCCCGCCCACCATTGGAGCGAACGGGCCCACTGCCGCCACTGCCTGGTGCTCACCTCGTCCGCCACCTGCAATGCCTCGCCGGCCAATTTGAGCACCACCTCATGCTCGCCGTCGAGCTGCGCCATGATGGCCGACGTCACCGCAGCCACGGCTTGTGCCTGTGGCACCTGCCGCTCGGTGGTGTTGCGGAGCACGTCGTCGGCGATCCGGCGCGCTTCGTCGGCCTGCCCACACAGCCAGCACGCGAGAGCGCTGGCGACGCGCGGTGCCGCCAGCGCCATCAGCTCGACCGACCGCATCGGCGGCAGATCGCTCAGGCTGGCGTCGAGCGGAAGGCCGCTCGCCTCGTACGAGGCGCGGATCTGCGCGAGTCCCAGCTCGAGCATGCCCTGCCAGATCCGCGTCGTGGCCTCGTAGGTCGTGATCAGCTGAAGGGTCCATTCGTCGCCCAGAGCCTCCGCCTCGCTTCTGGCCTCGACCAGGATCCGGTTGATGGTCGAGTACTCCGCGCTGGCCTGCCACCAGGGGACCAGCACCATGTAGTTGCGCAGCAGGATCTCGCGATGATTCAGCCGGCGGGCCAGCTCCTCCACCCGGCGCGACTCCTCGAGGGCCTCCGGCGCGCTCTGGTCGACCGCGGTCAGGCACATCACCAGGCGGCTACGGGACTTCAGTTCCGTGGGCTCTCGTTCCTCCTCGGGGAGTCGCGGCAACAGTGCGAGCACCTCCCGCTCGTGGCCGGCGGCCTCCCGGAAGCGGGCGTTCTGACGTGCCGTGTGGGCCGCCTGCTTCCAGAGGGGCACCGCCTCAATCGCCCTTCCGGCCGCTCCGAGGTGGTAGGCCGCGATCTCGGGCTGGCCCTCGGCCCGGCCCGATGCGACCAGCATCTCGCCCACGGCACCGTGCACACGGATCCGGTCGGGCCTCAGCACCGATCGATAGGAGGCCTCGTGGAAGAGGGCGTGGCGGAACTGCATCTCATCCGCCCTCGTCGCCGGCTCAATGATGGCGTGCTCCTGCAACCGGCGCAGTTCGGCATCGAGACCCTCGCCCTCCAGTCCCGTCGCCGCCATCAAGACGGATCGGTCGAATGATCGTCCGATGACCGCGGCGGCCTGCGCCACCCGCTTCGCCTCACCCACTCGGTCCAGCCGCGCCGTGATGACCTCGGAGAGCGTCGTCGGCATCGCCGGGCCGACGACCTCCGATCCGTCGGTCAGTCCCCGCGCCAGCTCCTCCAGGAACAGTGGGACACCGCCCGCGCGCTGCACCAGTGCCTCGCGGAGCTCCGGCTTCAACTGCGCTGCGGCGGGGAGCTGCTCGAGCAGGCCGCGCGCTTCGTCGCTGCTCAACTTGTCCAACGTCAACTCCACGTCCGATTGGACCTGCGGGTCGTCGGCGATCTCCGGCCTGGCGCTCATCACCACCAGGATGCGTGCGCTGCCGCGTGCGATCACGTGCACGGCCTCCAAGGTGCTGGGGTCCGCCCAGTGCGCGTCCTCCACGACGAGGAGGAGCGGCCCCGAGCCGGCCTCGTCCTGGACCCACGCCGCCGCCTCCTGTGGCGTCGCGGGCACCTCACCCATGACCTCGCCAAACGGCTGCAACGGGCTCAGCGAGCCGCGCCGGCTGCAGTAGATGGTTGCGACGCTGTGCCCGTCCGCGGCCAGTTCGGAGCTGAACTCGAGAAGGAAGCGCGACTTCCCGATGCCGGGCTCACCCAGGACCAGGGCGAGCCGGCCAGCGCCGCCTTCCACCTCGCACCAATGCTGCCGGATCCACGCCGAGGCCTCTGTCCTCGGTATGTACGCCGTCAGGGGCCGGGCCTCGAGCCGATGGCGTGCCGCGCTCCGCTGCACCACACGGAAGGCCGGTACGGGATGCCCGATACCCTTCAGGGTCAGGCGGCCGAGGGACTCCAGCTCGAAGAACCCGGCGACCAGGTCGGCGGTGTCGCCGCTCACGACGATCTGGCCCGGCTCGCCCGCCGCCTGCAGGCGCGCCGCCATGTTCGGGACCTGGCCCCAGACGTCGGGAAGGCGCTCCTGCCCGCCGGCCGTGACGGCCGCCACCAACACCTCACCGGTGTGGACACCGGCACGCGCCTGCAGATCGCTGATCCCCAGTTCGGGCGGGAGCTCACGGCCGAGCCGCACGATGGCCTCGACGATGGCGATCCCGGCGGAGAGCGCGTCACGGCTCGCCGACTCCTGCGCCTCGGGGTAGCCGAAGTAGGCGATGGCGCCGTCACCCTGGAACTGCGCGATCACACCGCCGTGGGCCGTCACGATGTCGGCCACGAGGTGTTGGTAGCCGTTGAGCACCTCGTGCCAGTCTTCGGGGTCGAGCGTGGACGCCAGGTCGGTCGAGCCGACGAGGTCCGTGAACATGACCGTCAGCTGGCGCAGCTCGGGCCCGTCGGACGACGCGGTCACGGAGCGGTCCCCCTCATCGGGCGCGGCACTCCGCCACTTCGCCCCAACCCGAGTTGTCGCACCCCGCAAATCTACGTCCGCCCTGGCCCGGAGCGGTAGTGCCGAACAGGGGTTCCCCCACCCCGAGTCCCCTCCATCCGGCGTGCGACCGGAGATCCGGAGGCTCAGGGTCCACGGTCCCCGTCCCGGCCAAAGGGTGTCCCTAGGCTGCCCCCATGCATCCGAAGGCTCACAGGCTTGCCACGGTACTCCTGGTCGCCGTCGCTGCGGCGCCGATCATGTGCGGCGTCGTGGCGACCGCCGCGTCGGCGCAGGACACCACGACGACCTCTGCACCCGCCACGACCACCACCACGGCCCCGGTCACGACCACCACGGCGGCTCCGACGACTACGACCACCGTCCCGGCCACGACCACGACCA
>Ga0224557_1000647_pt1 | contig 37691 bp, 35 predicted proteins | sample 714S31014metaG_FD_180677 | JGI IMG/M metagenome (GOLD analysis project Ga0224557, IMG submission 180677) | Peat soil microbial communities from Stordalen Mire, Sweden - 717 S3 10-14 | ecosystem: Environmental > Terrestrial > Soil > Wetlands > Peat | place: Sweden: Norrbotten County, Stordalen...
CTAAAGCTTCCGGTCCGCCTAACCGCCCTTTTGAGAGCGTAACAAGCTGAATCGGGAGCACCTTTGCAGAATACAGCAGTCCCCGCAAAAATGCAAGGGTCTTTTCTGAGATTTTTGTTTTTTTTTGATGACTATGTTTCAATCCCTGTACTACAACATACGCACCTCCATAGTACTTCTGAGTGCCCGACGCCAAGTGGTACCCTTGGACAGCTATATACAGGGGTCCGGGACCCGGGAAATACTATATGCAGTAATCATCTTGGGGGCCCATTGCTGGTACTTTTCGTTTGTTTTGATAGTGCTGAATACGGCCCGGAATCAGAACCGCGGGACCGCAGACAGCCCACCCGCAACCCACTGATTCTGCTAAGTGCGGGGCTGAAAGCCCCGCGCGGGATGAATCCCGCCCCCCGAGTCCACCAATTCTCAGCTTGAACCTTAGCGCAGCCGTCCGCGTGCCAGCGCTTCCACTGGCGCGGGGGGCTCCGGCTCCGGCTCGGGCGCCTTGCGCGGCCGCACGTCCAGACGGGAGGCCAAAAACGCCTGGCGGCTCCGGATGTATTTCGGCGTGCCCGGCTGCCCTTCCAGGGCGGCCCATTCCGAGGGGGCGACCTCCTGCATCGCCGGCAAGTACTTTTGCAGGTAGTTTCTTATGCGCTCCTGCACCACCCTCTCCGCCGAGTGGCCCAGAAGGAAGACCATGTCGCCTGGTGGCGCGTCCGCCAGGATCTGGTAGACGTGCGAAGGCTTCTTCACGCGGGCGGACTGCAACGCCTGCTCCAGTTTCCGGGCGCGGGGCTCCAGATTGCGCATCTGGTCGATTTCGGCCTTAGGTATGTCGAGGGACTTAAACAAGCCGCTTTTTTCCTTGGGGGGCAACTTCGCAGTAAGGGCGTGCAGAAAGGCCCCAAACTGGGGCGCCACGGCAATGTTGGCGGATTCCACCAGCCGGGCGGCTTTCTCGATGCGCGTCAAGGCATGCAAGTTCAGCCCGGGTCCGGCGAGCGCCGGGGAAAACAACGCCAGCAAGCCGTCCTGATTGAGCGCCTGCAGCGCCTCGGACGGGGTGGGCTCCGCCGCGATGCGCTTCAATTCCTCGAGCAGCTCGCGCGACGGAATCAGAGTCTCCAGGTGGGCCGCGCGAGCATTGTCATACTGCATGCGCGTGCGCTCCTCGACGGTAAACGCCAGCCTGACCCGTAAGCGAGCCAGCCGGAGCAGCCGCGCCGGGTCGTCATAGAACACGTAGGGATGCGCGCTGCGCATCTCGCGCCGGCCCAGGTCGGCCAAGCCGTTGGTGGGGTCGAGAAGCAGGCCGCGGGAGGCCCGGTTCAAGGAGAGCGCCATGGCGTTGACTGTGAAATCGCGTCCGCGGAGATCTTCCTGAATGGTAGCGGGCGTCACCTGGGGCTTGGCGCCCGTCTTGGCGTAGCGCTCCTTGCGGGACATAGCCACTTGGGCGGTCACGCCATTGGGGAAAACCAATTCCGCGCTGCGGCGATTCTCGTCCACCGCCAGCGTGCGCGCCCCCTGCTCCTCCAGCGCCTGGGCCACTTTCAGGGCGTGTCCTTCCACGCTAAAGTCCAGATCCCGAATGCGGAATCCGCCCAGCATGTCGCGCATTCCGCCGCCGGTGAGAAACAGGTTGACACCCGCCGCGCCAGCCGCCGCCTGCACCTGTTCCAGCACGCGGTTCTGGTCCGCGCTCAGGTGGCTCTCCAGCATGAACATGTAGTCGCTCATGGCGTTCCTGTCAGGCCCTGGGATGGTGCTCGTCCACCGTCTTGCGCAGCCGGGACCGCATCACATGGGTGTAGATCTGGGTGGTGGAGATATCCGCGTGCCCCAGCATGGTTTGCACGCTGCGCAAGTCCGCGCCTCCCTCCAGCAGGTGCGTGGCGAAACTGTGCCGGATCGCGTGCGGGGTCAAATGGTGGAAAACGCCGGCCTTCCGTCCATGGCCGCGCAACAGTTTCCAGAACGCCTGGCGGGTCATCGGCCCGCCGCGCGCCGTGACGAAAAGATAGCGGCTGGGACGGCCTTTCAAGAGCGCGGGACGCCCGGTTTCCAGGTAGGCCCGCACGGCGGCCAGGGCGGGTTTACCCACCGGTATCATGCGCTGCTTTCTACCCTTACCAGTGGCGCGCAGCACGCCTAAGTCCAGGTTCAGGTCGCCGACGCCTAAGCTGCACAGCTCCGAAACGCGGAGGCCGGCGGCGTACAGCAATTCGATCATGGCGTGATCCCGCGCGCCGGTCGTGCGTTGTGCGTCGGGAGACTGGGACACCCGTTCGATCTCCTCCAGATTGAGAAACTTAGGGATCGTTTGCCATTGCCGGGGCGCGCCCAGATGTTCGGTCGGATCGCCGGCGATGCGGCCCTCCCGCAGCAGAAAGGCATAGAAACTGCGCAAGGTGGACAGGTGCCGGGCGACCGACCGGCCGCCCAGCCCAGCCTGGTAGAGAGCATCCAGGTAGTGGCGCACGGCTTCCACATCCGGAATCGCGCCGCTGGATTCGCCATCCGCGAAGCGCACAAACTTTTGCAAATCCGCCTGGTAAGCTTCCAGGGAATTGGCGGCTAACCCCTTTTCGATTCTGCAAAAATTGAGGAACGAGGCGGCCTCGCCCTGCAAGGCTCCGGTCAGTGGCGCGGACGCTTCATCCATCGTACCCATCCGTGCCAATGATACAATAACCCCGACCCATGTTTAAAACAAAGTTTCAATTCAGGGGTTGATTTGGCCGGCTCGACCTCAAAAAAAGTCCGGATCAGCCGCTTCGAGCGGGAACCGCTGCTCGGGTTCGTGAACCCGTTGACCTATCTGCGGCCCGCCGGGGTGGAACTGCTGACCCCGGATGGTAACTACGCGGTGGTGCCGTACGATGAGGTGAAAGCCGTTCAGTTCGTGAAGGATTTCGAGCCGCCGGACCCCTCCGCGGAGCGTAAGGTGTTCATTACGCGGCCCAAGATGGACGGACTTTGGGTGCGGCTGAAGTTCCGGGATGGCGAGGTGATGGACGGCATCCTGGCCAACAACCTGCTGGCGATAGAATCGCACGGCTTCACGGTGGTGCCCCCGGACCCATATTCCAACAACCAACGGCTGTTCCTGCCGCGGGCCGCGCTTACCGAACTGCAGGTACTGGGAGTAGTGGGAAGTCCGCTGCGCCGGCCGAAGGCCAAGCCGGTGGTGAAGGAACAGATCGGCTTGTTCGACTGAGGGCGCGAATACCGCCTCCAGCGTTTGCGGGAGGCTTTCGACGGTGCCCCACTTACAACGGGCGGCGGATGCGGTGGTCGGTCACCATCATTTGCGCGGCATCCTGCGCCGGACGCTTGGGCATGTGGCAGCGCGTGCAATCAAGCGGCGCGCCGTTGTGCATGGTAGGATGGCAACCTCGGCAAACCATCCGGTATTCCGCCGGCGTCTTGGAAAAACTGTGCGCCGGGTGACACGTGGTGCACGTCAGTTTGCCGGCCGACCCCAGATAGCAGCGCGATTCGAGCAGCCGGTAACCCGCGCTGTTCAGTTCGAACTTATCGTCGTCGGCGGGTGCGGTTCCGTGGGCGGAATCGGGCCCGATGGTATCCAGATGGCATTGGAGGCACGCCGCCTGGCCGGGCCTACCCGATCCGGCCGCCGCATGGCAACTCGCACAGCCGAACGAGGCCGCCCGATCGCTTTTCTGGCGGGCATGGCAAATCAGGCATTTCGCCGAGAAACCGAAGCCCGGGCTGGCGGCGTATCGCCCGCCGTCCGCGCCGTACCAGGCGAGCGGCAGTTCCATCCAGCCGCCGTCCGCGGTGCGGCTCAACAGCACGCGCGCGTGCCGGCCGGAGCCGATCGTGGCATCGATGCCGCTTTGCCGGACATGCCCCTCGCTGTCGCGGTTCAGCAGATAGTAGCGGCCGTCTTTCACCAGCACGCTATACGGGACGCCGTCGAGCGGCGTCAGTTCCGGCGCTTCCGAAAAGGTGCGCGCCATGCCGGTGGCGGCAAACGCTTGCGCCGGATCGGACGGCGCGCTGAGTTGCGCCAGTTTCTGTTTGATCTGGCCGGCTTCCGGCGCATCCGGGTGATATTGCAGAAACTCCGCCAGTTCCCCCACCGCCGCCGCCCGGTCGTGCCGGCGCAGGCCGATTTCCGCCAGCACCAGTTGCGGATGCGAAAAATGCGCGGGGTCGAGCTGTTTGGCGGCGGTGAGATACTTCCGGGCCAGGTCCAGCTTATCTAAGTAGAAGTAAGTCATGCCAAGCTGCGAGTTAGCCAACGCGTCATGGGGCCGGGTAAGTGCCGCGTACAAGTTATATTGCAAAGCTTGCTCGAACTTACTCAGATTGATCGACACGCCGCCCAGGTTGACCAGCGGTTGAAAGGCGGCGGGATCGGCCTCCAGGGCCTTGCGGAAGCAGGTCTCCGCACGGATGTAATCGCGGGCCTGATAGGCGATGGTGCCCAGGTGGTTCCACGCTTCCCAGAACTGGGGCGCCAGCCCGGCGGCGCGCTCGAGATGCGCGACGGCGCCCTCTGCGTCGCGGCGGGCAAGCCTTTTTTCGGCTTCCTCATACTCGCGGCGGGCGCGCTCCGGAATGGCCAACTCGCTGGCGGAGACGATGGCGCCGCGGCGCAAGCTATCGCGCGGTTCGAACTCCCCATCGCGCATCTCCACGGTCAGATCGATGCGCTTCCGGGCGTCGGCCTGGCTGGGCCCCACCTCGATGGTGCGGCGCATCTCGCCGCGCCCCGGCGCGAACGCGCCCAGCGTGTAAGCGCCGGCCAGCAAGCCGCGGAAGCGGAAATGCCCGTCGTCGTCCGCCAGCGTGCTGTCCTCGAAGGGCGCGGTGGCGCCATCGAGCCGCACCGACGCGCGCGTGGCGGGAACCAAACGGCCGCGCAATTCGTAGCGGGTCGGCTCTCCCCGCGCGCCCATCGCGGCCATCAACATTCCCAGCATCCAGCGCATCACACTCATTAGTGATATCGTAGTGGCGGCCATCGGAGCAAGCCGCGTCCGCCACGGATGGGCGTCTATGCCTAGCCATAAATATGGTAGGATGCCATTGTGCGGACCACGGTGGACATTCCGGATGCCGTCTATCGCCGGCTGAAAGTCAGCGCCGCCGAGCAGGGATGTTCCGTCAAGGAACTGATTGTGCGCGGAGTTGAAAACCAACTCGGAACGCGCAAAAGAAGCAACCGCATCCGACTGCCGATTGTCCGCTCCAAACAGCCCGGCACGCTCCGCCTGACCAACGATCGGATCTATGAGATCATCCCGTTTCCCTGATGTCAACGTGTGGCTCGCGCTCACCCATAGCAGGCATATCCATCACACGGCCGCTGCACTATGGTTCGATTCCGCCGGCGATTCCTCGTTGTTCTTCTGCCGCTTCACCCAGTTGGGTCTTCTGCGCCTGCTGACGAATGCGCAGGTGATGGGAGAAGAAATCATGACCCAACGGGGCGCGTGGGCGGCGTACCACCGCTGGTTCGAGGACGGGCGCGTCGCCTTCCTGCCCGAGCCTACGGCAGCCAGCTTTGAAGAAGTATTCCAGGCGGCCACCTTGCGGCCAAGGCCTGCGACCAAGCTATGGGCAGACGCCTACCTTGCGGCGTTTGCGAAGATTGCCGGCCTGAGCCTGGTGACTTTCGATCGGAGCTTCCCAAGGCTGGACGGCCTGGATGTCGAGCTGCTGTCTGGCAGCGTATAATTTCCTCATGATCGAATACCACGACGCCATCCCCGAAGTACGGGCCGTATATGACGATATTATGGCCACCCGCCAGACGGACTGGATCACCAATTTCTGGAAAACGCTGGCGCACGATCCGGTCACGCTGCGGCGCACCTGGGAGAGCATCAAGCAGATTATGGCGCCCGGCGCCCTCGATCCGCTGACCAAGGAGATGGTGTACCTAGCCGTCAGCGCCTCCAACCAGTGCCCGTACTGTATTGCGTCGCACACGGCAGCCGCTCGCAAGGCCGGCATGTCGGATGGCATGTTCGCCGAACTGATGGCAGTGGTGGGTATGGCCAACGAGACCAACCGGCTGGCGAGCGGATATCAGGTGGAAATCGACGAGCGGTTGCGGCGCCGCTAACGTCAAAGGTGTATGCACAACCTGCGTTATGCGCTGCGCACCCTCGCCAAGAGCCCCGGCTTTGCCCTCACCGCGATCCTGACGTTGGCCGTAGGCATCGGCGCCAGCACCGCGATATTTACCACGGTGGATGCCCTGCTGCTGCACCCGTTGCCCTATCCGAACGCCGCGCAACTGGTGCTGGTTACCAAGAACATGCCGCAGTTCGAGCTGTTCAAATCGGACGCCTCGGCGCTCGATTTCATCGATTACCGCGACCTGAGCCGCTCGTTCTCCGCTATGGCGGCAATCGAGACCAATAGCATCAACCTGACCGGCGATGCCGAGCCGGTGCGTGTTGCCGGGCTGCGCGTCTCTACGAGTCTGTTCCCGATGCTGGGTGTCCAGCCCGTGGCGGGCCGCCTGTTCCGTCCCGAAGAGGAGCAGCTTGGCAAAGAACGCGTCGCCCTGCTTGGCGAAGGCTTGTGGAAGAGCCGCTTCGGGGCCGACCCGCGCATCGTGGGCAAACAGATCGAAGTCGATACACAGAAGTTCACCGTGGTCGGTGTGGTGGCGCCGGTTCTGCAATTCATGGAACAGGCGCAACTCTACGTGCCGCTGGCATTCACTCCGGCGCAACTGGACCCCAACGCGCGCGGCCATCAAAACACCGACGTGGTGGCGCGCTTGAAGCCCGGGGTGACCCTCGAACAGGCCCGCGCGGAGATGAAACTGGTGGCCGCCCGCATGACCCGCAACCTGCCGAAATGGTATCCGGCGGATTGGAGCATCGAGCTCGATCCGCTGGCCGGTTCGGTTGCGGGCGAACTGCGCACGCCTCTGCTGGTGCTGCTGGGCGCGGTCGGCATGGTGTTGCTGATCGGCTGCGTGAACGTGGCCAACCTGCTGCTGGCGCGCGCCACCGCCCGCCAGAAGGAGCTTGGCCTGCGCATCGCCCTGGGCGCAGGACGCGCGCGGATCGTGCGGCAACTGCTCACCGAGAGCCTGCTGCTGGCCGCGATTTCTGGAGCGGCCGGTCTCGGGATCGGCGTCTGGGTACTGGAGTTGTTCATTCGCTTCGGCTCTGGAGAACTGCTGCGCTGGCAGACGGTGCGGATCAACGGCCTGGCGGTGCTGTTTGCGATCGCCGCGGCGGTTGTGACCAGCCTTGTTTTTGGCTTGGCGCCGGCGCTGAGTGCGTCCCAGCTTCGGCCGGCGCGCCGCAACCGGTCGAGCAGCCGGCTGCGCAGCCTGCTGGTGGTCGCGGAGGTGGCGCTTTCCGTCATGTTGCTGGCGGGCGCGGGCCTGCTGTTGCGCAGTTATGCGCGCCTGTGGCAGACGAATCCGGGCTTTCGGCCGGAGCATTTGCTGACCGCGCGCATCAGCCTGCCGCCGCTTCAGTATCGCGATCCGGCGCGCGTTACCGCGTTCTACTCGGAACTGCTGGCGGGCGTTGGGGCGCTGCCCGGCGTGGTGTCGGCGAGTGCCATCGACGGCCTGCCCTTTGGAGCGGGTGCCGGCGGCGGCGATTTTCAGATCGCCGGACGCCCCTGGCCCACATCGGAAGCTGTTCCCGATGTGCAGAAACGGATCGCCATGCCAGGATACTTTCAAACCCTGGGCATTCCATTGAAGCAGGGGCGCCTCTTCACGGAGCAGGACAACGCCGGTGTACGGCGGGTGGCCCTCGTCGACGAGACATTCGCGAAGAGCTTCTTTCCGAAAGGCGACGCCATCGGCCAGTTCCTGATCGATGCCAGGGTCAGCCAGAAGCCCGGCGACACCTCCCAGATCGTGGGCATCGTGGGCGGCGTCAAAGACCGTAACCTGATGAATAACCCACGGCCGGTCATTTATCATCCTGCCTTGCAGGCGTCGCGTCCGTTCATGAACCTGGCGGTACGCACGACAGGCGATCCGCTGGCGCTGGTCTCCGCGATCCAGCAGCGCGTGCACGATCTGGACCGCAACCTGCCGGTCTACAAAATCGCCACCATGGAGCAAAACCTGAGCGACTCGCTGATGCGCCGGCGCTTCTCGATGCTGCTGCTGGCGGCGCTGGCCGGCTTCGCTTTATGCCTTGCGGCGGTGGGCGTATACAGCGTGATTTCCTATTCGGTGAGCCAGCGCACGCGTGAAATCGGCATTCGCATGGCGCTGGGCGCGCAGCCAGGCAGCGTGCACAAGCTGATTGTGGGGCAAGGACTGCGCCCAGTGCTCGCCGGTCTGGCCGCGGGATTGCTGGCGTCGCTCGCGGCCATGCGCGCGCTGGCGAGCCTGCTTTACGGAGTCACCGCCACCGATCCGCCGACGTTTCTGGCGGTCGCGGGCGTGCTGCTGGCGGTATCCGCGCTGGCCTGTGCGATGCCGGCGTGCCGCGCTGCGCGCGTGGACCCCATGGCTGCACTGCGCCACGAGTAACCGCGCTAACATGGCTGCATGGCCGATGCCACGCGCGAACGTCTGACCCAACTACGGCACGTGCTGCTGACACATCACAAGGCGCTGCTCGATTCCGAGCGCGTGCGCTACGACCACGACGTCGAGCGCATCAAGTCCAGCGGGCAGATGTTGAACCTGGTGCTGCACGATCCTTTCTTCGCCTGGCTGCACGAGTTGTCGGAGCTGATTGTGATGATCGACGAGACGCTGGACGCCGAAGAGCCGGCCACCGCGGCGGACGCCGCCCGTCTGTTGGCGCAGGCGCGCGCGCTGCTGACGCCGGCCGAGTCGGGCCCGGGATTCCGCGGGCAATACTTCGACGCATTGCAGCGCGATCCGGATGTCGTAATCGCGCATGGGGCGGCGGTGAAGGCGCTGGCCGGTCTAGGTGTTGAGGCCGATGGGCGGGATCGGGCACAATAGAGGAATGAAGCTCGAAGAACTGCGCGCGGCGAACAAAGAGCAGATCCTCAGTTTAGCGACCAGTTACGGTGCGCGCAATATCCGGATCTTTGGCTCGGTAGCCCGCGGCGACAGTTCGCCCTCGAGCGATATCGACTTCCTCGTTGATCTCGATCCGGACAGGACGCTGATGGACCTGGGTGGATTGCTTACCGGCCTCCAGGATATTCTGCATGCCCCGGTGGACGTTGCCACTGAGCGGATGCTTCGTCCGGGCGTACGCGACCGCGTGCTGCGGGAAGCCGTTCCCCTGTGAGAGACGACAGGGAGCGGCTCAAGGATATCCTGAAGGCCGCGGACCATATTCTGGCAAAGACCGGCGGTGGACGACGGACGTTCGAGTCGGACGAGATGCTGCAGGTGTGGGTCCTGCATCATCTGCAGATCATTGGGGAGGCAGCACGGGCCCTTACACAAGAGTTCCGGCAGCATTACCCCGATCGGGTCTGGGCTGAGGCGGCTGGCCTGCGCAATATCCTGGTCCATCATTACTTCGAGATCGACGCGGACGAGGTTTGGAAAGTGGTTGAAAGCGATCTTACACCCCTGCGCGACAGGGTAGTGCAGATTCTGGAGAGCGACCGTCCGTAAGATTCACCTTAATTAGCCCCATTACTTGTTCCCTTTGGTGGGGCAGACCATCGCCTTTTGTGGTCTGCCGCCTTCGGGGACGCTGGCAGACGACAAAAACCGATCGTCTGGCCCACCGAAACACCTCATTGCAGGGCCATCGTCACAGTGTTCGAAGTGACGCCGGCCCCGGAAATCACAACCGGCGCGGCATTGGTCGCCGTCAGCCCGGCGGGCACCTGCACGTTCATCTGATACAGGCCTACATAACCAGGCGCGAGGCCCGAGAACGTCACCTGGGCTGGCGCCCCGCCGATAGTCACTGTCGGCATAATAGCCGTTTCGGAGAACGGGGTGTCGCCCGCGGGCGAGCCGGTCGGAGGCTGATTGGTCACCGCGCCGAGGCCCGTACAGAAAATCAGGACACTGCTGCCCGCGGTAGCCGGGTTGGAAGAATCGACCAGATGGTAAGACGCGTCCAGGATCGCGCCCTGCCCGTTCCCCTGCGAACTCATGCTGAAGATTCCCGGCGCGAACGGCGCGAGGCTCAACGTCTGCGCGGCGCCGATCTGGCCGTTGAACGCGGCGGCAATGGTGGTTTGCGTTTGCCCGGCTAATTCCCACGGCACTTGGAAGTTCACCTGCCCGGTTGAAGCGAAGAACAGGGGCGCTTCGGTGGCGTCTCCAAACTGGAGAGACAGCCCGGAGAGGCTGGTGAGCAACGGGGAACTGCCGCCGGTCGACGCTGAAGCCACCAGCAGATCCCCGAAGGCCGCGGCGATGCTGCCCGGAGCTATGGGATACGCATAGCTCGCCGCGTTCACCACTCCGCCGGGGTTCAGCGCCGGACTTAGGCCGGTGCCCGTTTGCGTGACCCGGACGGAAAGCCCCGCGATGGAAACCGCAGCGGCGCGCCCCCCACCGGCGCCGGGGGCCACGGCCAGCGTTACTGTGGCGGGACCGGAGCTGACCGCGTTCCTTGACAGAGTAATCCAATCAGGCAGGCCCTGCACCGCCCATTGACAGCCGGATGTCGTTTGAATGTTGGCCGTGAAATTGCCGCCGGAGGAATCCGCGGTGAACGCCAGCGGGCTGACGGCGTACGCGCACGAAGGACCGGAGGGCACCATCATGCAGACACGATGGCTGTTGACATCGGATACGTACACGTCGCCCTGGAGGTCGAGGGCCATGCCGGAGGGAGCCACGCTGGTGGGCCCCGCGCATTGGTTCGTCCCAGGGCCGGCGATCGTCGCGATCACTCCACCGGAGACCTTGCGGACGCGCCCGTTACCGGAGTCTGCGATGTAGAGATTTCCGGACGAGTCTACCGCAACGCCCTCCGGCTGACTTAGCAAAGCGCTTGTCGCCGGGCCTCCGTCGCCATTGTAGCCCTCGACCCCGGTGCCGGCCACCGTGGTGATCACTCCGTTTGAAACCTTGCGAATGCGGTCGTTGTATGTGTCGGCGATATAGATGTTTCCGGAGGAGTCTACGGCGATACCCCAGGGGGTGTACAACTCGGCGTGCGTTGACGGACCGCCATCTCCGCCGTAACCCTGAGTTCCGTTCCCAGCCACGGTAGTAATGGTCCCGTTCGAAATCTCGCGGATGGTGCTGCTGGAGTTGTCCACGATGTAGAGATTGCCTGATGAGTCCACCGCGCCGCCAACCGGGCCCCCCAGCCCGGCGTTCACCGCGGGACCGTTGTCGCCACTGTCATAGATGGTTCCATTTCCTGCCACCGTGGTGATGACGCCGCCCGAAACTTCCCAAATGCACTCATTGATGAAGTCCGCTATGTAAAGCTGGCCTGAGGAACTTACCGCGACCCCCATGGGACCGGCCAAATTAGCGCTGGTGGGCGGGCCCCCGTCGCCGCCGAAGCCGTTGATACCGTTTCCGGCCGCCACGCCGATGATGCCGGCAGAGACCTCGAACACGCGGCTGGCGACAGAATCCGCGATGTACAGGTTGCCGGAAGGATCTACGGCGATGCCCATGGGAGACTCCAACTGCGCGTTGATGGCAGGGCCGTTCTGGCCTACGGGAGCGCCGCCGCCCGCCAGCGTCGTGATGATGCCTCCCGAGACCTTGCGCAGCCGGTAGTTGACCGTGTCGGCAATGTACAGATTGCCCGAAGCATCCAGCGCCACGCCAAAGGGCGCATACAATGAGGTGCTGGTGGCTGCGACGTTATCGCCGGCATAACCAAAGCCCGCATCCCCTGCCACCGTGGTGATGACTCCGCCAGCTACCTTGCGAATGCGATTATTGTCGGTATCGGCGATGTACAGATTGCCGGAAGCGTCCACGGCGACGCCCCAAGGACCATCGAGTTCGGCGCTCGCCGCTGGAATGCTGCCGCCGTTATACCCGGGGGTTCCGGTGCCTGCCACGGTCGTGATCATTCCCGCGGAGACCTTGCGGACACGATGGTTTCCCAGATCCGCGATATACAGGTTGCCGGCGGAATCTACGGCCACGCCGGATGGCGAGGTGAATTCCGCGCTGGTGGCCGCGATATTGTCGCCGTTATAGCCAAAGCCCCCGTTTCCGGCTACCGTGGCGATCGATCCGCCCGACACTTTGCGGATGCGGCCGTTGCCGGTGTCCGCGATGAAGATAGTGCCGGCGGAGTCCACAGTCAGGCCGTTGGGTCCATTCAGCCAGGCGTCGGTAGCCGGCATGCCGTCGCCGTTATAGCCAAAGTTGCCGTCTCCGGCTACGGTCGTAATGACTCCGCCGGACACCTTGCGAATGCGATTGTTGTTCGAATCCGCGATGTACAAATTGCCCGATGCGTCCACGGCAACGCCCTGAGGGTAGTTCAGTTGTGCGCTGGTGGCGGGGCCGTTATCGCCGCTGTAGCCCGGTATCCCGTTGCCGGCCGCCAGTGTGACCGTTCCGCTGGCGGCATCTATGCGTAGCACAACGTGGTAATTGCCCACCACGATAAACGCGTTCCCCGCGGTATCGACTGTCACCCCGTTCACGGTACCCAGGCTGGCGCTGGGGCCCGGAATATTCACTGGCAACGCCCCACCGGCCACCGTTTGCATCGTGTAAGTCTGGCCGGAGGCGCTGGTGGCCACGGCTACAACGAGAGATAGGGCAAATAACGGTCGCATGTCTTATCTTATTAGGCTACGACAGCTCCACGCAGACGCTTCCGCCGCTGTCTTCGGCCAGCTTCTTCACACGGTGCCAACCGGCAGCCATCGGAGCCTGGTCTTTCTCCCGGTCACCGATATCATGCACCCTGCATCAACGCTGCCCGATATTCGCGGACATCAATGCCCCGAAAACGGCCAACTCGGCGTGAAAGTCCGCATAGAGGGTGACCACAGTGCGCCGATGCTGGCGCGCCCAAGCCACGATCTCGCGATCCTCCGCCCTGGACATTCCGATCTCGCCAACGTGCACGCAATCGTGTCCACCCTGCCGTCGGATCGCCGCCGCATCGCGGGGCCGACCTTGGTCGAGAACCAGCGGGGGCGAAGCGCCCGAAGGACTCACGCGACCGGCATTGGAAACGACCTCGTCATAACCTGGGATCCCGACGATCCCGCATCGGACCTATTCATCAAAGCTGCGCTCAGCGTCGCCCGGGCACTCGTGATTCGCGAGGGCCACGAGGCGGTCGAAAATAGAGAAGCCGTAAACGCAATCGAGCTTGCGGCCAGAGCCATCGAAAGGCAACTGGGCTACTTGAGCGAGATCGGGACCTGGGCGGAGACCGTGCAGAGCAACGGGGAGAAAATCGCCGGCCGGGCTGGGCGCATGGGGACGGACTTGGCGAGGAAATCGAATCACTGGATCGGCATGTCCAGGCTCTGAAGACCTGCGCAATGCCGGCATAGCACTCAACTCACCCCTACCCCCTAGAGATTCCCCGCGTGGTTGGGACCAAACGCGCTAGACTAGGCTCGTATGAGCGAGAACGCCGCATTGGACCGCATAACAGTCGAACCCGGCAAGTGTGGCGGCAAGCCGTGCATTCGTGGCATGCGGATTACTGTAAGGCGTGTGCTGGAGATCCTCGCCACTCACCCGGACCGGGAAGAGCTCTTTCGCGAGTATCCCTTTCTGGAGGAAGAGGATCTGCAACAGGCCCTTCGCTACGCCGCTGCGTCGGTTGATGACGAGATCAAATACGCCGATAGCGTCGCATGATCCGAGTGCTGCTCGATCAAGGATTGGCGCCCAGAGCCGCTGCACTGCTGCGCGCGACAGGTTGGGACGCGGTTCACGTGGCCGAGGTTGGTCTCCAGCGGGCCGACGACCAGGATATTCTGAGGGTTGCGCGACAGGAAGACCGGGTTTGTATCACGCTCGACCACGATTTTCACCGGCATCTCGCGCTCGCCCAATCCACAGGGCCCTCGGTCGTCTTCATTCGAGTTGAAGGGCTTGGCGCCGAGGGGCAGGCCGCGCTTATCAGGAGGGTCTGGGAGACCTGCCGGGAAGCGCTCGATTACGGATCGGCCGTCACGGTTGATAATAGAGCGGTCCGCATCCGTAAGCTGCCCCTGCGCTGAGGCTACACGTCGCACAACTTCGCGGCCTCTTCCAGCGACGTGATCGGATCGCGTGTGGGCACGAATTCGTGCGCGAAGTAGCCGGTGAAGCCGGTACCCACGATGGCCTCCGCTACCGCCCGCCATTGTAGCTCCTGCGTGCCATCCAGTTCATGCCGTCCGGGCACACCGCCGGTATGGAAGTGCGCGATGTACTGGATGTTCTGCCGGATAGTGCGGATGATATCGCCTTCCATAATCTGCATGTGATAGATGTCATACAGCAGCTTCACCCGCGGCGAGTCCACGCGCTTGATCAGTTCCACGCCCCAGGCGGTGTGATCGCACTGATAGTCGTGGTGGTCGATCTTGCTGTTGAGCAGTTCCACACAAACGGTCACGCCTTTGTCTTCGGCTAGCTTCTTCACCCGGTTCAGGCCGATGGTGCAGTTGTCCAGTCCTTCGGCGTCGGCCTGGCCGCGCCGGTTGCCCGAGAACGTGATCACGTTGGGCACCTTGGCAGCAGCGGCTCGCGGGATGTTTTCCTCCATTTCGCGTACCAGCTTGTCGTGATTCTCCTTGCGGTTGAAGCCGTCGGCTATACCGCCCGCGCCGGGCGTCATGGCCGGCACCAGCCCGTACTTCTGCACCGTGGGCCATTCCTTGTAATCGATCAGGTCGATGCCTTTCAGTCCGATGCGCGCCGCCTCCCGTGCCAGGTCGTCGAGGCCGATCTTGCTGTAGCACCAGCGCGCTGCCGATTGTTTCAGACGGCCCTTCAACGGGGCCGGTTGGGCGCTCAAGGAGGGCAGGGCCGCCGCCGCGCCCGCCAGTTGGAATACGGTTCTTCTTGTCATAACTGTTAGAATCATAAGATACACCCTCTCATCCATGACCGCCAGTGAAGAACGCCGCGAAGCCCTGGTTCACGCACTCGACAGCCGCATTCTGGTCATCGACGGCGCCATGGGCACCATGCTGCAACAGGCGCAGCTCACCGCCGCGGATTTCGGCGGGCCGGTGCTGGAGGGCTGCAACGAAATCCTGGTGAAAACGCGGCCGGACGTGGTGCTAGGCATCCACCGCGCGTATCTGGAAGCCGGCGCAGACATCATCGAAACCAACTCGTTCAATGGGACCAAGAGCGACCTGGTGGATTACGGGGTCGATGGCGAATCCTACGAACTGATGGCCGCGGCGGCGCGACTGGCGCGCCAGGCGGCCGGCGAATTCTCGACCTCGCGCAAGCCGCGCTTCGTGGCCGGCTCCATGGGGCCGACGCGCAAAAGCATCACTATCAGCCGCACCATCTCATTCGACCATCTGCAGCAGGATTACTACGATCTTGCCAAGCCGCTGATCGATGGCGGCGTGGACATCCTGCTGCTCGAAACCTGCCAGGATACGCGCAACATCAAGGCGGGTCTGTTGGCAATCGGGCGGTTGGCGCGCGAACTCGACCGCCGCATTCCGGTGATGGTTTCGGGCACCATCGAAACCATGGGGACCATGCTGGCGGGCCAGACCGCCGATGCGCTGTACGCGTCGATCGAGCACGCCGATCTGCTCGCCGCGGGGCTAAACTGCGGCACGGGTCCGGAATTCATGACGGACCATCTGCGCACGCTGAGCGAGATGGCATCCACGCGCGTGTCCTGCTATCCGAACGCCGGCCTGCCGAATGTGGAAGGCGAGTACAACGAAACGCCACAGTCGTTCGCCGAGCAGTTGGACCGTTTCGTGGAGCACGGGTGGCTCAACCTGGTGGGCGGATGCTGCGGCACCACGGCCGCGCATATCAAGATGGTGGCGCAGATGGCCGAGGGCAGGAAGCCGCGCGCACTGAAGCCGTCCGCGCATCGGGCTTATTATTCCGGCATCGAGCTGGTGGAGGCCGAGGACAGCAACCGGCCGCTGATCGTGGGCGAGCGTACCAACGTGATCGGCTCGCGGCTGTTCAAGAATCTGATGGCCGAGGAGAAGTGGGAAGAGGCCACCGAGATCGGCCGCCGCCAGGTGAAGAATGGCGCGCACATCGTGGATGTGTGTCTGCAGAGCACCGACCGCGACGAGATCAAAGACGTCCCGCCGTTTTACGAGAAACTGATTCGTAAGATCAAAGCGCCGGTGATGATAGACACCACCGATCCGCGCGCCATGGAACTGGCGCTGACTTACTGCCAGGGTAAGTCGATCATTAACTCGATCAACCTGGAGGATGGCGAAGAGAAGTTTGAGCGCACCTGTCCGATTGCGAAGGCTTACGGCGCAGCGCTGATTGTCGGCTGCATCGATGAAGACAAGCAGCAGGCGCAGGCGTTCACCCGCGAGCGGAAACTGGCGGTGGCCGAGCGGTCAGTCAGACTGCTCAACGGAAAGTACGGCATCGCGCCGGAAGATATTATCATCGATCCGCTGGTGTTTCCGTGCGCTACAGGCGATGCCAACTACATCGGCGGCGCGGTGGAGACCATCGAAGCGGTGCGGCTGGTCAAGGAACACATCCCCTATGTCAAGACAGTGCTGGGGATCTCCAATGTCTCATTCGGCCTGCCCGCCGCCGCGCGCGAGGTGGTGAACTCGGTCTTCCTTTATTACTGCACCAAGGCCGGGCTGGATCTGGCCATTGTCAACGCCGAGAAACTGGAACGTTTCGCGTCGATTCCGGAGGATGAGCGGCGCCTGGCAGAGAGCCTGCTGTTCAACACGCCGCCGGCGGGCGGTCCGGAGGATCTACAGCTCGCGCCCGAAGACTGGCGGCAACAAAGCCTGGAGCAGCGCGCCGCCATCAACCAGTTCCACATCGCGGCGATCGCCGAACACTTCCGCAAGACCGGCGCACGCATCAAAGTCCGCGCCGAGGACCTGGCGCTGGACCAGCGCCTGGCGAACTACATCATCGAAGGCACCAAGGACGGCCTCGTCGCCGACCTGGACCGCAAGCGCGCGGAAGGCGCCACGCCGCTCGAAATCATCAATGGCCCGCTCATGACGGGCATGGCCGAAGTGGGGCGGCTGTTCAATAACAATGAGCTGATTGTGGCCGAGGTGCTGCAATCCGCCGAAGCCATGAAGGCTGCCGTAACGCACCTCGAGCAGTTCATGGAGAAGGCGGATTCGGCGGCGCGCGGCAAGATCGTCCTGGCCACGGTGAAGGGCGACGTACACGATATCGGCAAGAACCTGGTCGAGATCATCCTGAGCAACAACGGCTACCAGGTGATCAATCTGGGGATCAAAGTGCCGCCGGATATTCTGATCCGCGCTTACCAGGAGCACACGCCGGATGCCATCGGGCTTTCGGGACTGTTGGTGAAGAGCGCGCAACAGATGATCGTCACCGCCGGCGATTTGAAGGATGCGGGCATTCGCGTACCGCTATTGGTGGGCGGCGCCGCGCTCTCGGACCGCTTCACGCGCACACGCATCGCGCCGGCTTATGGCGAAGCCGTGTGCTACGCCAAGGACGCCATGACCGGCCTGGACCTGATGAACCGGCTCATGGACCCCGCCGCGCGCGATGCGACCATGCACGCTCACACCTACGCCGAGGCGCCGGAACCGGCCCCAGCCGCCGAGGAGACGCCGCTGCGGGTGACCGAGGCGCGCAGCCGCAAAGTGCGCACGGACATTCCAATTCCGGCCGCGCCGAACCTCGACCGCAAGGTGCGCGACGTGCCGCATCTCGCCGAAATCTGGAGTTACATCAATCCGCACATGCTCTACGGCAAGCATCTGGGTTACAAGGGTAACTTCGAGAAGCACCTCGCCGAGCATGAATCTAAGGCGCTCGACCTGTTCCATAAGTTGGAAGAAGTGAAGCATGAGGCCGCGCAGTTCATGCGGGTGAAGGCCGTCTGGCAATTCTTCGAAGCCGAGCGCGATGGCAACGCCATTCATCTTTTCGCGCCAGGAGCCGCGGCCCCGCTGCACACGTTTCGTTTCGGCCGGCAGCGGCGCGACGAGGGACTGTGCCTGAGCGACTACATCCTGGACCCGGAAGACGGCAAGCGCGATCACCTGGCTATGTTCGTGGTGACGGCGGGGGCGGGCATTCGGGATAAGTCGGAAGAGTGGAAGGAAGCGGGGCTGTACTTCAAGTCGCACGGCTTGCAGGCGCTGGCGATTGAGACGGCCGAAGGGTGCGCCGAATGGCTGCACCGCCGCATCCGCGAAGATTGGGGTTTCCCCGATCCGCCCACCATGACCATGCAGGAGCGCTTCACCTCGCGCTATCGCGGCAAGCGTTACAGCTTCGGCTACGCCGCCTGCCCCAACCTGGACGACCAGCAGGCGATGTGGAAGCTGCTGCGTCCCGAAGACATCGGCGTGCAACTCACCGAAGGCATGATGATGGACCCGGAAGCCAGCGTCAGCGCGCTGGTGTTCCACCATCCCGACTGCGCGTACTTCACGGCGAGTGAGGAGACCGAAGCGGTGATGGTGTAGAGGCGGCGGCGCGGAAGCGCGCTGGCTGTGATTGCGCACCGCGATCTCCGGCGCTTGCTTCAGTCGAAGTAGATTGCATCTAGGTCCGCATAGTTGCAGCAGAGGCAGACCCCGTCGCCCGCATCCCCACAGCAGGTCAAGCAGTGGCCGCAGGCATACCGCCGCGGTTTGACCGTTCGGCAATCAGGGCAGCGAGGACCGGATTCTTGCGTGTTTCCCTCTTGGTTGTTTTCCTCGCTCACTTCATCGCTCCCTCTGAAGCGCCCAGCTCCAGGTGCCCGCAAATAGCGCGGCTTTCCCTTAAGAGGATGCTGAAAAAGGCATAAACATCGCTCATTCGGGCCACAGACTAAAGTCTGTGCCACCGGTTATCAATGACTTAGCGGCAGTTGGTGGCACAGGCTTCAGCCTGTGAGAGCCTTTTTTCAGCATCCTGTTAAGTCCCAAAGGCGGCGCGGACGCGAGCTTTGACTTGGCGCCAGTCCTGCTCGCTCAAGTGACCGATTATGGTCAATTCCGACCGATGAATCGTCAGCACATATGCCCGGAAGCATGATGGGGAACGCAGCCCAGCGGCTTGCCAGTCGAGAAGGACGTAGTCTGTTGATGTGGCCGGCCGGGGCTGTTTTGTTGTGAGGATGCCAACCAAGACATCTGGCCGCTCGACGAGATACGTGCTGCTCGCAATTACTACCGCCGGACGAACTTTGGTCTCCGCCGCACCTGCCAACATGCCAACGACGACGTCGCCGGGCTTCAACGCGGTTCTTCCTGTTCCTCATCGTCGAGCCGTTTGAGCGAGGCCGCCGTGAACTCACGCAGGTCTGCGTCCGACCAGGAATCGGACCAGTCGATTGTCGTCCCCGGAGTCAGGGCGGCCAGTCGCTCGGCCAAGGCTGACAACTCCTTGGCGGTCTCTTCCGGGAGGCGACGGAAGGTTTCCAACAGAATCTCTTCTCGCTCGCTGATCTGCACTTGAATCCCTCGTAGCTAGTATACGACCTCTTACCACCACAAGATGCCGAGGTCTTCTCATCGCTCCCTGAGCGCGCTGGCAACGCCATTCATCTTTTCGCGCCAGGAGCCGCGGCCCCGCTGCATACGTTTCGTTTCGGACGGCAGCGGCGCGACGAGGGGCTGTGCCTGAGCGATTACATCCTGGACCCGGAAGACGGCAAGCGCGATCACCTGGCTATGTTCGTGGTGACGGCGGGCGCGGGCATTCGGGATAAGTCGGAAGAGTGGAAGGAAGCGGGGCTGTACTTCAAGTCGCACGGCTTGCAGGCGCTGGCGATCGAGACGGCCGAGGGGTGCGCCGAATGGCTGCACCGCCGCATCCGCGAAGATTGGGGTTTCCCCGATCCGCCTACCATGACCATGCAGGAGCGCTTCACCTCGCGCTATCGCGGCAAGCGTTACAGCTTCGGCTACGCCGCCTGCCCCAACCTGGACGACCAGCAGGCCATGTGGACGTTGCTGCGTCCCGAAGACATCGGCGTGCAACTCACCGAAGGCATGATGATGGACCCGGAAGCCAGCGTCAGCGCGCTGGTGTTCCACCATCCCGACTGCGCGTACTTCACGGCGAGTGAGGAGACCGAAGCGGTGATGGTGTAGGGCCGGCGGCTGCGCAATTGCGCCATAATATAGAGGAGATTTTGCATGACTGCGATCACTACCATCACCGGCGCCCAATTCGACGCCATGCCCTACGAAGAAGGCCGGCGCTGGGAGTTGGTGAACGGAGAGCTGATTTCTGTGTCCAGTCCGACGCCGCGTCATCAGGATATCGTGTTCGAGATACTGCTGGCGGTGCGGAGGTACCTCCAGCAGAGCAGGGGATCGGTGGGCCTCGCCTATCAGGATGTTGAATTTGCCTTGACGGAGAACGATCGGGTTCGGCCGGATGTGGGCGTTGTGCTAGGGGAGAAGTCGACCCGCATGAATCCCGACAGGGTTCCTATGCCTGGCGCCCCGGATATCGCCATCGAAGTTATTTCGCCAAGCGAGCGGGCCTCCGAGAGCCACGACAAGGTCCTCGCCTACCTGCGAAACGGAACCACGGAAGTGTGGCAGGTCTACCCGAAATCGCGGACGGTTCAGATCCATCGCGGAGAGGCCAGCCGCTCCCTGGAATGGAGCCAGCCGATCGAGACCCATCTGCTGCCCGGTTTCGCGTTGCACCTCGCATCGCTATTCGCCTGAAACGTGGTTCTTCCCCCCTTTGACCGGCGACCCCGCTCCCTGACGGTCGCGGCTCGGTAACGGTCGCGTATTGCGCACGGTTTACTGAGGCGCGCGCGTCAGCCAGCGGCTAAGCGAGCAGGGCGCGGACGAACTTCAGGTTCCGCGTCATGTCATTTTCAACGGATTTGGACGGGCAATCCGTCTCCAGATTGGCAAATCCCTGGAAACCGATATCCGTAATTGCCTTCATCACCGCGGGAAAATCGATTCGCCCTTCGCCCAGATAATGCGGGTTATCCTTAAGGTGCATCTGGCAGATCCGCTGTGCGCCGAGCCATCGGATCTCCTTCACCACGTCGAAGCCGCCGTTGGTGGAGTTTCCGACGTCGTAATAAACCTTGACGGCCGGGGACCCGGCACGCTCCATGATGCGCACGTTGTCTTCGGCTGAGATGGTGTCTTCGAGACCGAGGGTCACTCCTGCCTTCTCGGCCGCGGGCGCAAGTTCCTTCAACACTCCGGCCACGTAGTCCATCTCCGCATGGTTGGTGAGCGAGGCTTTGCCAAAAAACGGGAGCAGGACCACACCGGCCTTGAGGTTAGCGGTAATCGGAATGCTGTCCGCGACCCACTTTTGGGCTTGCTTGTTGTCTTTCAGATGATCGACGTGCAGGATATCCAAGCAGGTGCCCGACAAGGCGATGCCGTGCTGTTTCGCGGCGGCCAAGTACTGGGCTTGAATGGAAACGTCGTCCATGGGGAGCTTATCCGAGGCCGGGGTGCGTCCCAGGCTTACCTGCACCCCATCGAATCCGAGCTTGGCAGCCAAGGCCACAGCTTCGATCTTCCCGGTCATCTGGAGGTTCCAGTCGGTGACCCCGATCCGCGGGCCGCGGTTGCGGGGAGCCGCGACGCGAAGTACCACTCCGCTCGCCAGCATGGCTTGCAAAACCGATCTTCGGGTCATACCACTCCTTGAGGGTGGTGGCGCACTCAGGCGCCAGCGCCGGCCGCGTGCTTGGCAACCGGGACTTCGGCTTGCCGTTCGGCCAGCAACAGGCGGCGCAACGTCCGCAAATCGTTCAAAATGCGGCGGCTGGTGGTGATGTGGAGGGTCAGCTTGGCCAGATTGTAGCTGACCAGTTGCAGCGCCTCTCTGCGGCGCTCGGCCCCTTCCGCGATGGCTACCGCGATATCGGCATCCACATCCTGGCGAGCCTCTTCGATGGCTTCCGCGAGGAGGGCAACGTACTCTTGAGAACCCTCGATGCTGTCAAACGGCGTTTCAGGATCGTAGCTCACATATACCTCCAGGCACTACATCCGTGGAATGCCTCGTAACGTTCTCCTATTCTCGCACAAAACCTTCACGTCAATGGCCGCCTTCTTGGGCTGGTCCGTACTATGACGCCCCAGTATCGCGTTTCCGTATATGGATATAGAGAAAGTCGCGTATACTGGTTCCAGGTTAAAGATCGGAGGAGGACTGGGATGCGCGTAAGGCTCTGGTTGCCGCTATTGACGGCGGTAATCGCCTCTGGCCAGACGATTACCACCTTTGCGGGAAACGGAACGGCCGGATATACGGGGGACGCGGGACAAGCCACGCAGGCGGAGATCAACCGCGTGGTGGGACTGGCGGCGGATGCGGCCGGGAACATCTACTTGGCCGACCAAAACAATAACGTGGTACGCAAGGTGGACACCCATGGCGTGATCACCACATTCGCGGGAACGGGCATCGCCGGATTCGCCGGGGATAACGGGCAGGCTGCGGCCGCGCAGCTCAACGGGCCGCTGGGAGTGTGCGTGGCGCCCTCGGGCGCCATTTACGTGAACGACGAAGGCAATGGGAGGGTGCGCGCAATCTCCACCTCGGGGATCATTACGACGGTGGCGGGCAACGGATCGACAGTCAGCAGCGGGGATGGCGGCCCGGCCACGGCAGCGGGGTTTGTGATTCCAATTCGGTGCGCGGTGGATGCGAGCGGCAACCTGTTCATCGTGGACCAGGGCGCGTTCAAAATTCGCAAAGTGGATGGGAACGGCATCGTCACCACCTATGCGGGCACCGGCGCGCAGGGCTTCTCCGGCGATGGAGGACCGGCCACGCAGGCGGTGATGAACAACCCGACGGCGGATGCTGTGGATGCCTCGGGGAACCTTTATGTGTCGGACCAATTCAACCACCGCATCCGGATGATCGATGCCAAGAGCGGGACGATTACGACAGTGGCGGGGAACGGAAACGGTGCGTTTGGAGGCGACGGAGGACCGGCGACGTCGGCCAGCCTGTACTACCCGGGCGAGATCGTGTTGGATCCTACCGGCGCGCTGTTCATAGTGGACGGCGGCAACAACAGGATCCGGAAAGTGAGCGGAGGGACGATTACCACGGTAGCGGGAACGGGGACGGCGGGCTATGCGGGCGATGGCGGGCCGCCGCTGCAGGCGGAGTTCAACAGCCCGTTTCCCATCACGCTGGACAATGCGGGAAACCTGTATGTGGGCGACGGCGTGTATCCGGGCGACGTGACGGACAATCGGGTGCGGGAGATTTCGGGTGTGGCGGCGGCCTCGCTTGCGCCCAGCATCGCGGCTGTGGTTAACGGCGCCAGCTATCTGCCCGGCATCGTGCCGAACTCCTGGATCTCGATATATGGAAGCAATCTTGCATCGGCCAGCGGTCTTTGGACCGTTACCGACGGCCAGCTTCCTATCCAGGTGGACGGCGTGAGTGTATTAGTGGGAGGCCAGCCGGCCTATGTTGAATACGTCAGTTCGAACCAGATCAACGTGGTCGCTCCCAATATCGGCGCAGGCCCCATGCAGGTCACGGTCACCAACTCTGGCGGCACGAGTCCGGCTGTGACCGCCACTTCCGCGACTTATGGGCCAGCCTTTTTCCTCTGGCCGGATAACTACGCGGTAGCCACATACCAAGACTATACCTATGCCGTGAAGAATGGCGCCATCGCGGGCACGACCACGGTGCCGGCCAAGCCCGGAGATGTCTTGATCCTGTGGGGTACGGGCTTCGGGCCCACTACGCCTGCCGCGCCCGCAGGCCAGGTGGTTCCCGGAACCGCCACATACTCGACGACAGACCTCCCGACCGTAACCATTGGCGGGGCTTCCGCCACGGTATATGGCGCGGCCCTGTCGCCCGGATTCGCAGGATTGTACCAGGTTGCCATCCAGGTGCCTGCATCGGCCCCCAGCGGGGATCAACCCATCGTGGCCACGATCGGCGGAGTTTCTTCGCCATTGAGCACGCTGATCAACATACAGCAGTGACGTTGGCTGGAGGGCGGGCAATCATGCCCGCAGCCGGCTTTTCAGCCGGCTTTGGCCGCCTAAAAGGCGGCTGCGGGAGTGATTGCCGCCCTCCTCAGACCGTGGCGAAGACTTGCGCCTGAAACACGCTCAGGCGCGCGCCCGGACTCTGATATCCCTTGGTGCCCAGCCCGGCCTTCACCGCCAGAGCGCTCAGGAATTGCTCGCCGCTCCAGTTGCGGCGCTCCGCCACCTGCGGCAGCAGCAGCGCCTGGCGGCTGCCGCAATCCAGCGTGGCGCCGTGCTGACCGATGCGAAACGCGCGGGCGTCGCGGATCGGTTTCATGGGTGACAGAATCGAAATCTCGATATCGATTTCGCCATCCACGCCCAGCACCGTGGGAAAGCGGGGATCGTCCAACGCCGCGCGCAGTGTCGTCTCCGGCACGTTTTCGGCGAGGCGTTCGCAACTCAGCCGGTTGCCCACGCAGCCCAGCAGACGTTCGCCCTGATGCAGGCTCACGAACACGCCCGGCTTCCGTGAAAGGGCGGGCGTGATGTGGCGCGGCGGAATGGGCCGGTGCTCGCCAGTGTCGCGAAGATGCCGCAGGGTTGCGCGCGCGCTTTCGAGCAACAGGCTCCGCTCAGCGGCATCCACCCAAAACGACTGAACTGGAAAGTAGCCCAGCGCGCCATAGCTCACGGTGTGATCGTAATCGCCGGTGATGTCGCCGGATGTCTGGTAATCCAGCGTCTCCTGGAAAACTTCGTCGCCGCCGGCGAATGCCAGCGTGCGCAGCCACAGCGCGATCGGCGCACGGCCGCACAGCGTGGTGCGGCTCTTCTCGATGGCCTCCTGGAAGAATTGCGCGTCCAGGCTGGCCACGTCTTCCATGACGCCGCGGTCGAGTTGGCCCAGCCGCACGGAGATCTTCGAATCCGCGGGGAACGGCTGGTAGCCGAAGGCCCGCCCATAGTGCGTGAGATCGGAGCTGACCAGGAAGACCGTTTCCGGTCCGCACAAGGCGGCCAGCGTTTCCGCCGCCGCATCCCGCTCTTGAGCGTCGAGATGACCGGCGAACAGCGGCACGACCTCGGGCTGCGACGCCGCGTGCTGCGCCGAATACTGCAGTAGGGGCAACTGGATCTCCACCGAATGGTCGCAGATGCGGTCCTCGGCGACGAAGCGGAATGGCCCGCGGCTGGCCAGCCTTTCCATGGTCTCGCGGTCGACGCGAACCTCGCCCAACGGCGTTTCGTACTCATCGATATCCGGGATAGAGATTCCCGCCGGCCCGCCCCGGTGCGTGAACCCCAGGATAACGGCGCGCCGGGGCTGCTGCCGGCGGACATGGCGGTAGGCGGCGGCCGCAACGGCGCCGGAATACTGCAATCCCGCATGCGGCACCACGAACCCCAGCGGGTTCGCGAACAGCCATGCACCGGTTCTTTGCCTGGAACATTCGAACAAGTCGTCGAGCAGAAGCTCGAGGTCCGTGCGGCAGTCCGGATACCACGCGCCGCCGTACGGCGTTACGTGCACTGCATGCATATTGTCACCCGCACCTGGGCGAGCACAACTCGCCGTGGTCAGTGGCTGGTGGATGGTGGCTGGATGTGCGCCACACTCCTGCGATGGGCGTGGCACAATCGGGACAACGCCCCTCTTCCGTCAGCCGGTTTCGCAACACTCGGAATCCGCGGCGCTCCACCACGGCCGCGCCGCACCCAGGGCAATGTGTGTCTTCCAGTTTGCCCAGTTGTCCCGGCAGGTTGCCGGCGTACACATAGCGAAGGCCGGCCGCTCGGCCGATCTCCGCCGCGCGCTGCAACGCGGCCACGCCGGTATTGCCCTGCCCCAACATTTTGTAGTCTTCGTGAAAGGCCGTCACGTGCCAGGGAATGTCCGGCGAGATGGCCGCCAGAAATTCCGCGATGGCCGTCAATTCCGCCGCCGAATCGTTGAAGCCGGGCACCACCAGCGTCACGATTTCAAGCCAGAAACCCATTTGATGAATGCGGCGTATAGAGTCCAGGATCGGTCCCAGACGGCCGCCCAACTGGTGATAACGGCGATCGTCGAAGGACTTAAGATCCACTTTGTAGAGGTCTACCCAGGGCCGCAGATATTCGAGCACCTGCGGCGTGGCATTGCCGTTGGAGACGAAGCCGGTGACCAGACCGGCCGCGCGCGCTTCCCGAAAAATCGCCACCGCCCATTCGCTGGTGATAAGCGGCTCATTGTAAGTGCTGACGACGCTGTGGGCGCCGGCCGCGAGCGCGGCTTCCACGATCTCGCGCGGCGCGATGCGCGTGAAATCCAGCGAAGAGCGGAAATCGCGCAAGGCCTGGGAGGTGACCCAGTTTTGGCAGTACCCGCAGTGCAGGTCGCAACCCAACATGCCGAAGCTGAGCGCGCGCGTTCCCGGCAGCGCGTGAAAGAAAGGCTTCTTCTCGATGGGGTCGGCGTGCAGCGCGCTCACATAGCCGTAAGGCGCGTAGAGCTTGCCGCCGCGGTTGTAGCGCACCTTGCAGACGCCCGCGAAGCCGGCCGGAATCGGACAACAGTGGCCGCAGGCATAGCAGCGTACGCGGTTGGAATCCAGTTTTTCGTAGAGTTCCCCTTCGCGGACCTGCTCCGAGAGCTGTTCAGCCACGGTCTTCATATCAGACCTTCGACTGCCAAAGTCTATTATATCGCCGGGCGCCAATAGGCGTTACCGCGCCGCCGTCTTTTCCGGCGCGGGGGCGTATGTCAGTTCGCCTTGCGGGTCGACGTCCACCAGAAGCTGCTGCCCGTCGCGCACCTCGCCCTTCAAGATCATCCGGCCCAGGGGCGTCTCCACCTTCTTCTGAATCGCGCGCTTCAGCGGACGCGCGCCGTAATGCGGATCGAAGCCCGTACGCACCAGGTTCAGCCGCGCCGCGTCGGTCAGCGTCAGCGTAATGTGCCGGTCCGCCAGACGCGCCCTCACCCGCTCCAACTGGATCTCCACGATCTTCTTCAAATGTTCTTCGGCGAGCGCGTGGAACACGATTACCTCATCCACGCGATTGAGAAACTCCGGCCGGAAATGGCGGCGCATCTCCTCCAGCACGGCCTCTTTCATCCGTTCGTACGCATCGCCTTCAAACCCGCCGCGATACTCCAGGATGCGCGCGCTGCCGATGTTGGAAGTCATGATCGCGATGGTGTTGCGGAAGTCCACCGTGCGCCCTTGGCCATCCGTCAGCCGGCCATCGTCGAGCACCTGCAGCAGCACGTTGAACACATCGTGATGGGCCTTCTCGATCTCGTCGAACAGCACCACCGAATAAGGCCGCCGCCGCACCGCTTCGGTAAGCTGGCCGCCTTCCTCATAGCCCACGTATCCGGGCGGCGCGCCGATCAGCCGCGATACCGTGTGCTTCTCCTGATATTCCGACATGTCGATGGTGATCATGGCGCGTTCGTCGTCGAACAGAAACTGCGCCAGAGCCCGCGCCAGCTCGGTCTTGCCCACACCCGTTGGGCCCAGGAAAATGAAACTGCCGATGGGGCGGTTGGGATCCTTCAGGCCGGAGCGCGCGCGAATGATCGCCTCCGCCACGGCCGTGACCGCTTCATCCTGGCCGATAACGCGCTGGTGCAGTTCGTCCTCCAGGTGCAGCAGCTTCTGCATCTCGCCCTCCAGCAGCTTGGTCACCGGCACGCCGGTCCAGCGGCTGACCACCGCGGCGATATCTTCTTCGCCCACCTCTTCCTTGATCAGCGGCGACTGCGCCTGCTTCTTGGTGAACTGCTCCGACTCCACCTGCAAGCGCTTTTCCAGCTCCGCCAGCTTGCCGTACTTTAACTCGGCCGCGCGATTCAGGTCGTAGGCGCGTTCCGCCTTCTCCATCTCCACCTTGGTCTGCTCGATCTGCTCGCGCAGGGCGCGCAAACCGGTGACGGTCTTCTTCTCGGCCTGCCAGCGCGCCTTCAGGGCGTCGCCCTCGGCCTTCAGATTCCCGAGTTCCTTTTCGAGCTTCTTCAGCCGGTCGCGCGAGGCCGCGTCCTTCTCCTTCTTCAGCGCCTGGCGCTCGATCTCAAGCTGCATCGTGCGGCGCAGGATTTCGTCCAGATCCGCCGGCATGGAGTCGATCTCGGTGCGCAGCTTGGCCGCCGCCTCGTCCATCAGGTCGATGGCTTTATCGGGCAGGAACCGGTCCGTGATGTAGCGATTCGACAAGATCGCCGCGGCCACCAGCGCCGAATCCTTGATGCGCACGCCGTGATGCACTTCGTAGCGTTCCTTCAGGCCGCGCAGAATCGAGATGGTGTCTTCCACCGAAGGCTGGTCCACCCGCACCGGCTGGAAGCGCCGCTCCAGCGCCGCATCCTTTTCGATGTTCTTGCGATATTCGTCGAGCGTGGTGGCGCCGATGCAGTGCAGCTCGCCGCGCGCCAGCATGGGCTTCAGCAGGTTGCCGGCGTCCATGGAGCCTTCGGCCTTGCCCGCGCCCACCACCGTGTGCAGCTCGTCGATGAATAGGATGATTTCGCCGGCGGCTTCCTGCACTTCCTTCAGGACCGCTTTCAACCGCTCTTCAAACTCGCCGCGAAACTTGGCGCCCGCGATCAGCGCCCCCATATCCAGCGACACGATGCGCCGGTTCTTCAGCCCTTCCGGAACGTCGCCGCGCACGATGCGCAGCGCCAGGCCCTCCACGATGGCGGTCTTGCCTACGCCCGGCTCGCCGATCAGCACGGGGTTGTTCTTGGTGCGCCGCGACAGCACCTGGATCACGCGGCGGATCTCCTCGTCGCGGCCGATCACCGGGTCGAGCTTGCCCTGGCTCGCCAGTTTGGTGAGGTCGCGGCCATACCGTTCCAGGGCTTCGTAAGTGGCCTCGGGATTCTGCGACGTGACGCGCTGGCTGCCGCGCACTTCGCGCAGCGCCTGCATCAGCCGCTCGCGCGAAGCGCCGTATTCGCGCAGCAGGCGTCCGCTGAAGCCGCCGTCGTCGGTAAGCGCGAGCAGTACGTGCTCCACGGAAATGTATTCGTCCTTGAGCTTCTTGGCTTCGTCCTCGGCCTGAGTGAGGAGCCGGTTGAGGCGCGCGGTGACGAAGATCTGATCGGGCGCGCCGGATGGCCCGGACACCTTCGGCAGCCGGTCCAGTTCCTGCTCGAGCCGCGGACGCAGCGTGTCGATGTTGACCCCGGCGCGAGACAGTATGGAACCTGCCAGGCCGCCCTCCTGTTCCAGCAGGCTGGCAAACAGGTGCTCGACATCGAGCTGTTGATGGCCGTATCGGATAGCCTTGCTTTGCGCCGCGCGGACCGCCTCCTGGAGTTTTTCCGTAAAACGATTGATGTCCATGTTTCTATTTTGGACCGCATTGAGCGGGTCAGGTGCGGGCCGGGCGCGTGCCTGACCATGATAAAGTCGGAAGAAACATGTCAACCACGGAGATGGTGAGCGTCGAGGAATACCTGCATTCGAGCTTCGAATACGACGCAGAGTACGTCGAGGGGAGGATTGTCCCGCGTTCCATGCCCCAAAAGCCGCACAGCAAGATGCAGTGCTACCTGCTCCGCGTGCTTTGCCCGGCAGGCGATCCGCTCGGATATGAGGTCTGGCCGGAGCAGCGCATACGCACTCAACGCGCACCGGCGCGTTACCGCGTTCCGGACCTGTGCGTCACCCAGGGCGAGCCAGCCGAAGACGTCTTCACCGACCCGCCGTTCTTGTGCGTGGAGATCCTGTCTCCCGACGACACGGCTGTCGAGGTATGGGCCAAGATCCGCGAGTATCTAGCCTTCGGAGTGGCCTACGTATGGATCGTGGATTCCAACACGGGCACGGGCGAGATCCATTCGCCAGAGGGGACCGAGCATGTGGAAAACGGGAGATTTCGCGCGGGTGAGATCGAGGTCAACTTAGAGGAGCTTTGATCGGCTTTCTTCCCACCATCGATCCCGAGGTCTGGCAGCGATATCCGGAATACTGCGCATTGAGCGTGGTCGTGCGGGATTTCCGCCCGGAGCCGGGTGCGCCGATCCCGGCCATTCCGCTCGAGCCGCCTGCCTGGCTGATGGACCACATGGAAGCCTGGCGCGCCGCTTTTCGGGCGTTCGGGGCCAATCCGAAGAAGACGCCCTGCTCGGTGGAGGCCTTGTGGAAGCGCGTGCAGAAGAACGGCAGTCTGCCCTCCATTGACCCCGTGGTCGATTTGTATAACGCGCTGAGCATCCGCTTCGGCGCCTGCTTCGGCGGTGAGGATCTGGATCGCTATGCCGGCTCGCCCCGCCTGGTTGTGGCGCGCGGGGACGAGCCGTTCGATACGGTGCGCGACGGCGTGCCGGTCGTCGAACATCCCGAGATCGGCGAGATTGTGTGGCGGGACGATCGGGGCGTTACTTGCCGCAGATGGAATTGGCGCCAGTGCAAACGAACGGCCTTGAACGAAGACAGCCGGAATCTCTGGTTCGTCATCGATCGCCTGCCGCCCATGCCGATCGAAGAGCTCCTGCGCGCCGGTAACGAACTGGTCGCAGGGCTGGCCCGGATCTCCCCGAGTATCACGCATTCGGTCGATTTGCTCGAGCCAGCCCCGCATCCCTCAGGCTGGGAACGCGTCTGAAGCCTCTGGCCCTGCGTCCGGGGCCCGGCTGCCGCAGCGATCGCGCAATCCCTGGCGGAACTTCTCACGTTCCTCGGGAGTCATTTGCTCCCACTGCTCCATCATGCGGCGGCGCCCATGCTTGTTATCGCTATGGCCCCCGCCGAGTCCGCCAACCAGGATTCTCGCCAGGATCAGCATGCCGAACGCCTGCCAATAGGTGACCGTCGGACCGCCGAAAACCGCCGGCACCAGCCAGTTCCACAGATACATTACTATCAGGGGGAAGAGCGCCAATGCCGCCACCGCCAACGGGGCGATCAAGGCCATCTTCGTTCTTTTCCCCAACCGTTTCTTTCGCATATCATTCCTCCTCATTGGTTCAGATACTCGTCGTAGATGGCCTGTAAGCGCCGGCGCAGGTAAAGAACCGCATAACGCTTGCGTGACAGGAGCGTATTCAACCCCACGCCGGTGTCGTCTGCAATCTCCTTGAAGCTCCGGCCCTCGATCTGATGCGCGATGAACACATCGCGTTGTTCCTCCGGCAGTTCGTCAAGCGCGCCATTGAGCTCCTGCAGCAGCACGCTTCGCGCGTAGGCCGCTTCCGGTCCGGCGTCCGGCGCCGGCAACAGGTCTTCCAGCGTGAGCACGCCCTCATCGTCCGCGCTCTCCATCAGGGCATCGCCGAGCGCCGCCAGCCGCTTCTTGCGAAAAAAGTCGACGATCCGGTTCCGCGCCACGCGATACAGCCACGCGCCGGCGTGTTCTATCGGTTGCATCAACCGGTAGGCCTGCACTAACTCGTAAAGCACATCCTGCAGAATGTCCTCGGCATCGCCCGCGTCGGGCACGCGTTTCCGGACAAAGTTACGGAGACGGACACGCTCGCGGTAAACCACCTCGGAGATCTGCCGGTTTTGCTCCGCGGTCAGTCGCGGAATGTTCAACGCTTCCTCCATCCACTGTTGTAGACGATTTACCCGGTCGGAATATTGTGAGTCAGGCGGCGCGTGACGCGGCCTAGAATAGAGAAGATGGAAACTCCCGAACAACTTGACGCGATGTTCCCGAAGCTGGACGATGCGCAAATCGCGCGCCTTGCGGCATTCGGCAACCAGCGGCGCGCGGAACCAGGCGAAGTGCTCTTCGATCGGGGAGATGCGGACCACGGCGTTTTTGTGGTGCTCGCCGGCAGTATCGAAGTCGAGAGCGTCGCCAACGGAGGGGAGTCCGTAATCCGTGTGCTGGTGCGCGGAGAGTTCACCGGCGAAGTGACCCAACTCTCAGGCCGCAGGAGTCTGGTGCGATGCCGCGCGCATGAATCCAGCGCGCTGCTCGAGATCGACCGGCCAAATCTGCGGCGGATCATCGAGACCGATGCCGAACTCGGGGAGACATTCCTGCGGGCGTTCCTCCTGCGGCGTGTGTATCTGATCGCGCATTCCGTGGGCGAGGCGGTACTGGTCGGATCCAGCCATTCCGGCGATACGCTGCGTCTCCGGGCGTTCCTTACGCGGAACGGCTATCCGCACACCTACATCGATGTGGAGAACGATCCCGGCGTGCAGGCGGTACTCGACCAATTCGAGATTCGCGTGACCGACATCCCGGTGCTGATCTGCGACGGGCATCTGGTGCTTCGCAATCCCAGCGACGCCGAAGCAGCCGCTTGCTTCGGAATGAATGCGGGAATCGACGAGAGCGATGTCTACGACCTGATTGTGGTCGGCGCGGGGCCGAGTGGACTGGCGGCAGCCGTTTACGGAGCTTCGGAGGGATTGAACGTGCTGGTCCTCGAAAGCACCGCCCCTGGAGGACAGGCTGGCGCCAGTTCCCTGATCGAGAACTACCTCGGATTCCCCACCGGTATTTCGGGGCAGGACTTGGCTAACCGCGCCTTTGTGCAGGCGGAGAAGTTCGGCGCGCAAATTGCGATTGCGCGCGCCGCCCGTGGGATCAAATGCGCCCGTCCGCCCTACACGGTCGAACTGGACGATGGAGGATCGGTGCAGGGCTGGAGCCTGATTGTCGCGGCGGGGGCCCAATATCGAAAGCTGGATCTACCCAACGTCGCTCAGTTCGAAGGCGCCGGAATCTACTATGGCGCGACCGCGGTGGAGGCCCAACTCTGCAGCAACGCCGAGGTCGCCATCGTGGGCGGAGGAAACTCAGCCGGGCAAGCGGCGCTTTTCCTCTCGGGACGGGCCAAGCATGTCTATATTCTGGTTCGCGGGGCAGGGCTGGCCAACACCATGTCACGATACCTGATCGCCCGGATCGAAGCGCGCCCCCAGATCACCGTCAAGCCAGGGACCGAGGTCGAGGCGCTCGAGGGCGGCACGCACCTTGAGCGCGTTCGCTGGCGAGATGCAAAGACAGGAACCAGTGAGATGCACGAGATTCAACACGTTTTCCTGATGACCGGCGCCAACCCCAACACGGCTTGGCTGAAGGGGTGCCTGGCGCTGGATGAAAAGCATTTCATTAAGACCGGCGCCGACCTGGGACTCGACTGGCCGGCAAGCCGCCCGCCTTATCTTCTCGAAACCAGCGTTCCCGGCATCTTCGCAGTTGGAGACATCCGGTCCGGAAGCGTGAAGCGGGTCGCGTCGGCCGTGGGGGAAGGATCGATGGCCGTTCAGTTTGTCCATAAAATCCTGGCTGGTAAAGGGTCCGGCAGCGGGACGGGGGCGTCCCGCGCGGTCCAGGGGGACCGCCCCACCAAGGCGTAGTCGAGTCAGGCGCGTGACGATCAGCAGAGCCGCCGCCACGAGCGCGCACAGGATGGGGAACCAGTCGCCGTAGCGCGTGTAAAATCAGTGTGCGCGGCATCCAAGCTCAGCGCCTGTTGGGCCACGCCAAAGGATTTACCGGCCAGAGGATTCACCCTTGACTGTGGGTACAGTTGTGGGTATAATCCATTTTGGAGTTTAGTTAGCTGGGACGAACCGAAGCGTGAGTGGGTGCTCGCCGAGCGTGGAATAGACTTCCTCCGCGTGGCCTTCAGCTTGTTCGATGGCCGTCCTCTGCTTACGGTGCCAACGCCACGGGGCGAGGAAGAGCGTTTTTTGAGCATCGGCCCGATTGAGGGAAAATTCTTCGCCGTCATCTGGACGTGGCGGGATGGCGCTATACGAATTGTCACGGCAAGGAGAGCGAGAGATGCGGAAGAAAAGCGATACCGTGCGCTATACAGCTAAACAGGTCGAAGCCAAGATTGCGCGAGGCGAGGATCGGACCGACTGGCGTAAGGCCACGGCGGCGGCCGGCAGGAAACTCGAAGCGTCGATACGGGCCGATGTCGACGACATCCGCGGAGAACCCGACTGGACGCAAGCCGTCATGGGTGTCCCGGTTCCGAAGGACCATATCAATATCCGCATTGACCACGACGTACTGGAGTGGTTCAAGGCCAACGGCAGAGGTTATCAGACCCTCATGAACAACGTGCTCCGCGCGTTTGTGAACGCGCGGCAGCAGCCAGAGCCGTTCCCGCACCGCAAAGTCTGATTTGATGCCGGAACGGTGGGTCGATGAGGGTAAGTCTCGACCCGGCGGCGAAGGCCCCGATCCTACAGGTTGTTGCGCTCATCTTTTCTCTACCTCGATCTCGAGCGCTTGGTCCATGAGGTTCATGATGGCCGATGGGTCCCCCCGAAAGAGCGGGGCTCAAGCCCCGCGCCGGCTAAAGCCCGCCCTCCACTCGACGATCAGGAAGGCGCCGGCGATTAGCGCGCACAGCATGGGGAACCAGTCGCCATAGCGCGTGTAAAACGTGCGCGTCTGGATATAGCTGAAGCCGGTGCGCGAGGCGGCCTCCACGTATATCGGCAGCGTCCCGCGCAGGCGCCCGGCGGGATCGATGGTGCCCGTGATGCCGTCGTTGGTGGAGCGCAGGATCCAGCGCCGGTTTTCAGCGGCGCGCATGCGCACGATTTCCAGGTGTTGCGTGCGCGCGGCGCTCTTGCCGAAGTAACCATCGTTGGAGATGTTGAACAGCACTTCCGCGCCATCCGCCACGAAGCGCCGCACGAAATTGGGGAACACGGATTCGTAGCAGATGAAGGTGCCCAACTTGTGACCGTCGATGGGCGAGACTACCACCTGTTTGCCTGGCGTGAAATCGCCCGCTTCGCTGGTGATGCGCTTGACGAAATCGAAAGGCCACGGGACGAACTCACCGAATGGCACGAGGTTGACCTTGTCATAGCGGGTGACCAGGCGGCCCTCCGGCGAGACCAGGATGGCGGAGTTGAGCGGCGCGCCTTGCGGCGTGTGCGCCACCACTCCCAGCAGAAGATTGGTATTGGCGACGCGCGCGAGGTCGGCGACATAGCCGCGGAAGCGCGGGTCTTCGTCGTAGTAAAGCGGCGCAGGCACTTCGGGCCAGACCACCAGCGCGGGATGCTCGGCGCCGCCGGTCAAGACGGCGCGCAGGGAGAGCGCCGCCAGGTTGCGCTGCATGCGGTCCGCCGATTCCAGCGTCCACTGCTGGTCTTCGGAGATGTTGGGCTGCACCAGGACGGCGGTGTCATGGCCGCGGCGGGCGTCGGGGAGCGGCGGCAGAAAGATGAGAAACGGCAGCGGGACCAGCCACAGCAGGTGCAGGCGCGGCCGGCCAAGCACCGCCAACGCCATGGCGGTGGCCATCACCATGAAGACGAACGACAGGCCGTAGACGCTGGTATAAGGGGCCAGACGCATGGGCAATCCCATGTCGATACCGGCATTGCCCAGCGCCAGCCAGGCGAATCCGAGCGATCCGTGGGTGGCTTCGATCGAGACCCATAGCGCGGCCACACCGGGCGCGGCCCACCATCTTCGCATCAGGATGCCCGCCAGCATCGCGAATACGCCCATGTGCAGCGCCTTGATCAGGCAGAACAGCAGAAACGCGAGCCAGGCCAGCGGTGCGTTCAGGCCGCCATAGAAAGCCAGCACACCCTGGATCCAGTAGCAGACGCCGAACCAATAGATCACACCCGCGATGTGACCCAGCAGAAAGCGGCGCCACGGGCGAGGCTCGCGCGCTACAGCCACTAGCAGCGGCGCCAGCGCCACAGGCGCGCACCACACCAGATTGAAGCGCGGAAAGGTCAGGATGAGCAGGACCGCGGTGGCGAGCGCGAGAAGATACTTCAATTTGCCGGCCGCGCCTCTTCGCTGACCCGCTCGGCCATATAGGAACTCCGCACCAGCGGGCCGCTGAAGACCATTTGGAAGCCGATGGACAGGCCGTATTCTCGGTACCGGTCGAACTGCCGCGGCTCGATATAAGCGGCCACGGGCAGGTTGCGGCGCGTGGGCCGTAGATACTGGCCGATGGTGGCGACGGCCGTCCCGGCGGCGCGCAGATCGCGCAGCACGGTGCGCACCTCCTCTTCGGTTTCGCCGAGCCCGGCCATCAGGCCGGATTTGGTGAGGATTTCAGGGCGGTAGCGGCGCGCGAAATCCAGCACATCGAGCGACTGTTGGTACTCGGCCTGGGGGCGCACGCGGCGGTAGAGCCGGGGCACCGTCTCGATATTGTGATTAAAGACGTGCGGGCCGGCATCCAGGACGCGAGCCACGGCCTGCAGGTCGCCGCAAAAATCGGGCGTCAGCACTTCCACGCGGGCATCCGGGAGGGCGCGCCGCACCTGACGCACAGTTTCCGCGAAATGCGCGGAGCCGCCGTCGCCGAGGTCGTCGCGATTCACGCTGGTAATCACCACGTAGCGCAGGTTCATGGAGGCGGCCATGCGCGCCACGTTGGCGGGCTCGGCCGGATCGAGGCGCATGTCCTGCTTGGCGGGAGAGCCTTTGGGCACCGAACAGAATCCGCAGCCGCGGGTACACAGATTGCCGAGAATCATGAAAGTGGCCGCGCCGCGCGCGAAGCATTCGTGGATATTCGGACAGCGCGCCGATTCGCAAACCGTGTGCAGATTGAGACGCCGCAAATCGGCTTTCAGGCGGTGCAGCGCTTCGTAATGCGTGGCGCTCTTGCGGGCCCATTCGGGCAAGCGCGGCGGCGCGCCGCCTATATGGACCAAATCAACGCTCACCTTTCTATCTTCTGACGAAACGGCGAGAAGCCCAGACGCTCCAGATCGGCTTTGGCCTGTCCGAGTTTGCCCAGGTCCGGGTAAGGTCCCACCAGCACGCGCGTCTTGCCTTGCGGACCGGGAGACAGCAGGGTTGGGAATCCTTTCTGCTTGAGTGTGTGGGAAACGGTTTCGGCCACCTCCTGCTTGCCCGAGTAGGCTTGCAAGTAAGTCTCTCCCGGCGCGGGCTGGGCTGGCGGGGCCGCGGCTGGCGGGGCCGCGGCTGGCGGGGCCGCCTCCGTCTTCGTCTGGGCCGGCTGTGCCGGTTGCGTAGTGGGCTGCGGTTCGGTGGCCGGCGTGGCGGCGCCGGCGTCATCCTTGGGCGGCTCCGCGACGGCCGCGGGCGGGTTCTGCTCCACTGGAGCGGACCCGGAGGCCGGCTGTGGGCGCGCCCCGGACGGCGTTGCCGCACTGTTTTGATCGTGAGTCCCGGCCAGTTGAGTCGTGGGCGTGGAGTTGCGGCCTACGATGTAGCCCATCACGAAGAATACCGCGAACAGGATCACCACAAGGAAAAACCCGCTGAGCAACTGCTTGTTGCCCAGCACCAGTTCGAATTCGCCAGTTTCGCTGTTCTTCATGAGTTAGCCGGTTTGGAGGGTTCGCCCAGCTTGCCCAGGGCGCGCTCCAAAGATGACAGTATATCGATTGGCAGAGGGAAAACGATGGTGGTGTTCTTTTCGGTGCCGATTTCCACCAGTGTTTGCAGGTAGCGCAACTGAATCGCCACGGGCTGTTCTTGGATCACCTTGGCGGCCATCGATAGTTTCTCGGCGGCGCTGTATTCGCCTTCGGCGTGAATGATCTTGGCGCGGCGCTCGCGCTCGGCCTCGGCCTGGCGGCCGATGGCGCGGATCATCTGCTCGGGCAGGTCCACCTGCTTCACTTCGACCACGGTCACCTTCACGCCCCAGGGCGAGGTGTGCTGATCGAGGATGGATTGCAACCGCAAGTTGAGCTTATCGCGCTGGCTCAGAAGCTCGTCGAGTTCCACCTCGCCCAGCACGCTGCGCAGCGTGG
>Ga0224557_1000651_pt1 | contig 37561 bp, 33 predicted proteins | sample 714S31014metaG_FD_180677 | JGI IMG/M metagenome (GOLD analysis project Ga0224557, IMG submission 180677) | Peat soil microbial communities from Stordalen Mire, Sweden - 717 S3 10-14 | ecosystem: Environmental > Terrestrial > Soil > Wetlands > Peat | place: Sweden: Norrbotten County, Stordalen...
AGTCGCCCGCGGTGCCGACCTCGATGTAGCAGATGGCGTGCGCGCCGCGAGCGTGCAGCGCCGCAACCGTGGACGCCGGGTTCAGTATGCCGTCGAGGTCGTAGACCTTTGGCGTCGGGGCCGGGCTGCCGTCGGGCAGGGTGTCGTTGGTGCCCATGTCGGTGGCGCTGGTGAGGCTCAGCGGGTGATCGATCTCCCACTGCCACGGCAGGGCGCCAGCACCTGGTCGCCACCAGGTGCTGGCGTCCTTCGGTGGGTCGACCGGGGCCAGGGTGGTCGTTGGGTTGGTACCGGCGCCACCTTTCGGATTCGTCGTCGTCGTCGTCGTTACCATGGTGACCACTGTCGTCGTCGGTGCGCTCTTCGTCCTCGTCGTCGTGGTCGACTCCGGAGCCGTCGTCGTCGTCGTTTCCCTAGTGACCACTGTCGTCGTCGGTGCGCTCTTCGTCCTCGTCGTCGTGGTCGACTCCGGAGCCGTCGTCGTGGTCGACTTCGGCCTCGTCGTCGTCGTAGTCGAGTGAAGAGACGTTGTCGTGGTCGTGATGGTGCCGGGTGACGGAGCGTTCGAGTTGAATTGTCCTGAGGCCCGCAGCAGTCCGATGCCCGCGACCAGCACAACGACCAGCGTTGCCGCGATAGCCCTGGACCGCGGCACGAGGAGGACCTACCCCCGTCGCCGAACAGTCGATGGGTGAATCATCGTCGGTCCTTGAGGTCAAGCGCCGGCGGCTTCTCGCTCTCGTCGACAAGGTCGTCGACGGGGCGGCTTCGGGACCCGAGTACCTCAGCGAGATCGAAGCGTGAGGTGATTCCGAGCTTGCGATAGGCCCTTGAGAGATGACCCTCGATCGTCTTGACGTTTACGAAGAGTTCGTCGGCGATCGCTCGGTTGGTCACGTTCGCCGCTGCCATGTGCACCGCCCTGAGTTCCGCTGGAGTCAATGAGTCGACGCCGGTGGATCCGAGTCGGCGGGGCCGAGCCCCCGCCGCACGTAGCTGCGACCCGGCCACCTCGACCAGGCGATGGGCGCGGCACAGTGAGGCCAGGTTGGCCCCTTGGACAAGTACGCCGCGGGCTTCGTCCATGTCCTGGCGATCGACGAGCGCGGTGCCCAGTTCGACCATGGCCTCAGCGGTCTCGAGCCGAGCGGGCGACCCGTCGAGCACTTCGACCGACTCGCTCAGCCAGGTGATGCGCTCGGTGAGGTCAGGCGTCGACGTCGCCATCGCCCGCAGCGCCGAACCGAGACCCCGGCGAGCGCCGAATGCCCGCGCCGAGACGAGGTGCTGCTCGGCCAGGTAGCGTGCCTCGTCCCAGTGGCCTAGCGACGCCAGGGCACTCGCGGCTGGCGGATGCCAGCCGATCAGCACCGAGTTCTCGATCCCCGCACCCCCGGCGATCTCGCCCGCGCGCTGGAACTCATCGAGCGCCTCGGCCGCCCGGTTGCACAACGCGTAGAGGTGGCCGCGCTCGACGTAGGCCGAGGCGCGGTCGAGGGGCTCGTCGAACCTCTGGGGATCGAGCGCGTTCAACTGATAGAGCGCCTCCTGGGTCCTTCCCTGGGCGATCAGGAGATCGATCAAGCCGATGATCGGCTGAGCGCTCGGCGTGGCTGCGAGTCCGTGAAGGCGCGTGCACGCCTCCTCTGCCTCCTCGAGAGACCCCTGCCACAGCTTCGACAGGACGACCAGGCGCAGGGCATCGTCCTCGGCTCGCGTGTCGCCCATGGACCGGGCCCGGCGACGAGCCTGGTCGAGCGCTCGGTCCACCGCGGCGAACTCGTCGGCGCTGAGTAGTATCCGGCACGCCCTGGAGAGGACCAGGTCGCTCGAGAGATCTCGGGTGGGCAGTTGGCCGGACTTAAGCATCTTCCCTAGGATTTCGATGACCGTCGTGGCCGGGATCGTCGGGTCGGACTCGAAGCGCTGGATATCGAGGAAGGATCGCGCGACATCGGAGACCCCCGATGTCGTGGCGGAGCTCTCTAGGAGCCTCCTTATCTTCGCGGCTCCGTCGCTTCGCTGCGCCGGGTGGCTGGCCAGGACGGCCATGGCGAGTTCGAACTCGAGTTGGAGGGCCTGGTCGACGCCTCCGAGGCGATCGGTCAGCTTGCGCAGCGTCGCCACGGCATCCACGCGCAGTTCGGGCCACCGGCTGAGTTCGTTCATGAGCCTGACCGCGGTTCGAACGACCTTGACGTCGTCATCGGTGCCCAGGGTGAGTGCCTTCTGGAAGTGGGCGAGCGAGGTCTTGAGGCCCAGTTCCGCTTCGCACGCGGCCAGGTCAAGCCAGAGCGACGCTTCCGGCTTGACCGGCGGGCCCTCGTTGACGGACCTCCGCAGGCACCGGGCGGCGAGTGCGAAGCCGCCTTGGTCCATGAGGGTGTGGCCGGCCCTGGCGAGTCGGGCCGCCAGCTTCGAATCCCCGGAGGGTTCGATCGCCAGGAGATGCTCGATCACGGTCTGCTCATCGGCGCCGCCGTCGGCGACGTACTCGGCGCACAGTGCGTGCATCCGGGAACGCCGCGTCGGCGGGATGTTGTGGAGCAGGACCCAGCGTACGGTCGGGGCGACGAAGGTGAGCGGCCGGCCGCTGAGCAGGAACTCGGCTCTGGCCGCGGTGTCCGCCGCTCCCTCGGCGACGATCGGATCAATGCCCGCCAGGTGGCAGGCCAGCCCGATGTCGGTCTGGTCGCCGTTGATCGCGCACGACTCGAGCAGGTCGCTCACGTCACCCTCCAACCGTTCGAGGCGCACGAGGACCCGCTGGGAGAGCCGCGGGATCGCCAGTTGGTTCAACTGATCGGCCATCTGCGCGCTCGGCGAGACGTGTTCGCTTCGACAGGCCTTCGCCAGTTCGACTACGAACTCGGGCCGGCCGCGCGTCGCTTCGAGCACAGCTTCCACGAACTCCGAACTGGGCGCCTGGTCCAGGTAGTTGGCAAGAATCGAGGCAATGCTGTCGGCGTTCAGCGGCTCCAGGTTGAAGTGGCGCACGTGCGGGTTGATGAGCAGATGATCGATCAGTCGCGGTCCTTGACCGGCGATGCGCGGGGGCGAGGTGACGAGGAGCCATATCTGCTGGTCGTCAATGCGGTTGAAGACGTACTGGAGTGTCGTCAATGTGGCATCGTCGACCAGGTCGGCGTCGTCGATCGCGAGCAGCACGGGGCCGAGCCGGCGCGCCGCCATCAGCAGGCCATACAAGGCGGAGCCGAGATCGCCGAAGTTGCGCTCGCCGTACCGGTCGATGAGGGTGCACACCGTCTCGATGCGAACGGAAATCTCCTCATCGGCATTGCGCAACGGCGTCATGACCTCGATCATGCGCAGAAGCGCGCCGAAGGGGACGCTGCGTTCCAGGTCTCCGCCTCGCGCTCGCAGCACCAGGCACGACGAGCGCTCGGCGATGAGACAGGCCGCGTTCGCCAGAGCCGTCTTGCCCATGCCCCAGCCGCCGACGATCGAGAGGCAGCCGCTGTGCGAGGGGACGGACCGGTTGAAGACCGATTCAAACTCCTGGAGGAAATGGCTTCGTTCGAAGAGCGTCGAGGATTCGGTGCGCCGCGCCACCCGATGCGTTGACCACGTCGGGTCCTGCGCCTCGATCTTCACGAACGATCCTCCAACCTTCGTAATAAATTTTAAATCTATTTGCTCAGGCGAATCTGCCTGACTGCAGCGGGAAAAACAATGGGGAAACTTGAAATGGACAACGTTAACGCACCTATGCCCGGAGATAGTAACGGGTGCATAGGACACTTGCAATAGGGACAAGGTCCCGGGGGATGGCCGTCGGCCTCCCGATCACCCGCCGGGCGGCTGCTTGGGCCGCCGAGGGCGCCAGCACCGGTCCGGTCGAGGTGGGTCGGGCACGCGGGACACCAGCCACCCAAGGTTCGCTTGTCTGTCGGCCCCCAATGGTCCTCCCCGCGCGACCCTGCTCCGGACGCCCGGGACGCCCCTCTCGGCTCATCGCCAACGCTCGCGGGCCCGGGGGATCGCTCACTTGTGATGAACACGCGATCGGGCCACCGGCCGTCGAGGGCCTATCCGACAGGAGGGGGGGCGTACCCGCACCGGACCACTCCAGATGGTCGAGTCCGGCACCGAGGCAGGAAGTGGGCGATGGCGGTGCCGTGGGCTGTGCACAGCAGAGGGTATGGTGAGAAACGCCGCGTGGACACCCAGGTCGTGCGGAGCCGGAGGCCATGAATGAGTTTCGTCGATGCCGTGAAGACTTGCCTTCGAAAGTACGCCACGTTCAACGGAACCGCGACGCGGCCTGAGTATTGGTGGTTCGTGCTCTTTAATTTCCTCGGAAGCCTCGTGTTCTCGATCATCGGCATTCTGGCCATTCGGGGCCTGTGGTCGCTGGCGCTGCTGCTGCCCGGACTCGCCGTCGCCGTTCGACGACTCCACGACAGCGGCCGTTCGGCGTGGTGGCTGCTCACGGGGTTCATCGCGCCGTGGCTCATCATCTTGCTCTGCCTGGAGACCAAGGTGGCGGGCAATCCGTACTTCACCGGCGAGTCGACCGTGAAACCCGTGGGGACGGTGACCGAAGCCGACCTGAAGGCGACCTCCTCCTACTGTGCAACGTGCGGGAAGCTTCGCCTGCCGGGTCAGGAATTCTGCGCAGGCTGCGGGACCCGATTCTCGAACGGATGATCGCCAGGACCTCGGCGCGCGATTCTGGCCGAGGCGTCGAGGTGCCGCTCAGTCGAAATGCGGATCGGCAAAGCGTTCGTCAATGAAGTCCTCGGTCGACGCGACCACGGGAACGGCCTTCGAATTCAGCGGCGGGATGAGATGGATTCCCTGTCGGCGCACGAGGAAGCGAAGTAGCAGCACGGTTGTCGTCGCGAGGACGCACGGCAGGGCCACCGCCAGTAGGACGATGGTGGCGGTGCCGTGCAGGTGCTCGATGAAGCTGAAGTTCATTCCGAAGTAGCCGGTGACGAACGAGAGCGGCAGGAAGACCGCCGCCACGATGGTCAGCCAGTTGATGACCTCGCCCTGGCGCTCCGTGCTGGTCATGCTGTAGGCCTCCATGGCGTCGCGCGTCTCGCTACGGCATTCGCTCGCCGAGTCGAACAGGGCCATGACGTGGCTGCGGTGCGATTCCAGGTACTGCTGGGTCCCGGCCTGCATTCCCGGGAGCCGGTCGATGTCGCCGAGGATGCTGACGAGGTCTCGCCGGTAGGGACCGAGGGCTCGCAGGATGGGGGTGAGGATCTGGCGAACCTCGAAGACCTGCTGGAGATAGCCGGCGATGGGCGGGCCGCCGAGGACCGCCGCCTCCAGCTCGTCCAGCCGGTAGTCGAGCCGGGCCAGGACCGATTCGAACGTGCTCGCCAGCGCGTCGAGGACCATGAAGAAGACGAGCGGCCCGTCGTCCTGGTCGCTCTCGACCATGCGCTCGTAGCGATGACGTGCGTCGCTGAGGCCGCGGCACGGATGGTCGTGGACGGTGAGCAGGAACGACCTCGTGTAGACCCCGCGGACCTGGCTCAGCCGATCGGCGTCGCGCATGGCGAAACTCGCCCAGCGCACGCCGATGTTGCTCTCGGCGAAGCTGGATCGCTGCTCCTTGTCCGCCAGGTGCTGGCGGGCCTCGGAGTTGAGGTCCATCGCCTCGCAGAACTCATCGACGCGGTGCGGGGGAACGCCGTCGAGGTCCAGCCAGAAGAAGGATCCGGATTTCAGCAGCTGCTTGACGAACTTGGCGTCGATATCCGAGTCGACGCCGGAGGACTCGACGAGTTGGGCTCGTCCGGCGTGAGGGCTCACGGGTGGCCTCGCCCGACACCCCGGTCCGCGGCCGTCATCGGCTCCTCGCCAGACTGAAGCGCATCGGGAACTCTCATCGTGAACTCCAAGCGTGTCCGAGCCTTCCGGCAGGCGGATCGACGAACTAAGCGCTGGCGACCGGTTCCGGATGTCCCACACTCGAGTCAACCATGCGGGGAGTGCCCATCGGTAGAGACGAAGGTCCCTTGCCCGTCCCGGGAACGTCCGGTGTCCGCTTCGCCTTGGCGGGGCTGGTGTGAGAATATGCCGTATGAGGATTCTCGTAATTGGTGGCACGCAGTTCATCGGACGCCACATCGTCGACGCGATGGTGGCCCAGGGCGACGAGGTGACCCTCTTTCACCGGGGCCGTACGAACCCCGAGTTGTTCGACCACTTGGAGCACCGCCTCGGCGACCGCAACGGCGACCTCTCGGCTCTCGCGCAGGGGCGATGGGACGCGACGGTCGATCCTTCGGCCTACGTGCCTCGACAGGTGCGCACGTTGGCCGGCGCCCTCGGCGACCGGGGCGGCCGCTACGTCCACATCTCCTCGGCTTCGGTGTACGGGCACCTCGACGCGTCCGGCTCGAACGAGGACGCCGCTCACGTGGTGCTCGAGGACCCCACGACCGAGGTTGTGAACGGCGAGACGTACGGAGGGCTGAAGTCGCTCTGTGAGGCGGCCACGAACGAATCGTTCGGGCCCGGTGGAGCTGGTTGGGCGGGCCAAGCGCCGAGTATCGTGCGCCCCACGTACGTGGCGGGACCTTACGACCACACGGGACGTTTCACGTGGTGGGTGGAGCGCATCGCCCGAGGCGGCCGGGTGCTCGCGCCGGGACCGAAGAGTAACCCGTTCCAGGTCATCGACGTGCGCGACGTCGCGAACTTCGTGACCCGACTCGCTCACGGGTTGAGCAACGGGGTCTTCCATCTCGTGGGTCCGAGGCCACCCTTCTCCTTCGGGGAGTTCCTCGACGCCGTGGTCGGTGAGGTCGGTCCCCAGGGCGCTGCGCTGAAGTGGATCGACGCCCAGCGGCTGCTCAACGCCGGCGTCGGCGAGGAGGACTTTCCCCTCTGGGCGGCCCTCAGCGACGATCTCTACAACCACGCGCTCGACCCGAGCCGGGCCATCGAGGCCGGACTCGTGATCCGCCCGCTCGAAGAGACCATCCGTGACGTCCACACCCACGAGCTGCTCGCACCGACTCCGGTTCGAGGTGTCGTCGGGCTGAGCCCCGAGCGGGAAGCGGAACTGCTGGGTGCGCTGGGTTGAGCCGGCGTGGCGTGGACGGTGCCCGCGGTCGCGGGCTGACGGGGGAAGTCGCTGGGAATGACGGTCTCGGTTGCGGGCTCTTCTCGACCCAGGGGGAGGCGCACCGCCAATGACCGGAGAGAAGGTCACCGTCGCCGCCGTGCAACTCACCTCGGGCTCGAACCCCCAGACGAACGTCGACGCGGCCATTGGCCTGATCGAGGAAGCCATCAGGCGCGGAGCCGAGTACGTCCAGTTGCCCGAGTACTTCAACTACCTTGGTCCTTCGAGGAGTTTCGAGGCGGCGGCCGAATCGATTCCCGGACCCACGACGTTGCGCCTCGCGCAGCTCGCACGATCCCACGGCGTCGCCGTGCACATCGGCAGCATGCTCGAGACGTCGAACGCGCCCCAGAGGTTCTTCAACACCAGCGTGGTCATCGACGGGACCGGAGAGATCGCGGCCACGTATCGAAAGGCGCATCTCTTCGACATCGATGTGCCGGGCGAGGTGGCCCACCGAGAGTCCGACTTGATCGCCCCCGGGGGCCAACTGGTCGTGACCGAGGTGGCCGGCCTGCGCCTGGGCATGTCGATCTGCTTCGACGTGCGATTTCCCGAGATGTACCGCAAGCTGGCGCTGCACGGGGCGTCGGTCTTCTCCATACCGGCCGCCTTCGCCCAGGCGACCGGACGGGTCCACTGGGACGTGCTCGTCAGGGCCCGCGCGATCGAGAACCACGCCTACGTCATCGCCGCGGCGCAGGTCGGTACGACGGCCGAGGGGATCTCCACCTACGGGCACTCGATGATCGTCGGTCCGTGGGGTGAGGTGCTGGCCGAGTCCCACGAACCGGGACAGGACGTGCTGGTGGCGACAATCGACCTCGGCGAGGTCGCCCGGCGGCGTTCGCAGATCGCGGTGCTCGACCTTCGCCGGCCCGAGCTCTACGATTCGCTCGAGCGTCCGGGCGAGTAGCGAGGCCGTCAATTGGTCGGCGGATATCGGTCTCGCGCCACTCGCGTGACGGCCCTGAGGAGCCTGAGATTACGAGCGGATCGCTCCGCGCGCAGGAGACTCTCCGTGGCATCGGGGCGAACGCGGAATCGAGGGAGATCTCGGGCACTGGCCCGCGGATCGGGTTCGGTCCGTGCTCACCCGTCGGCGTGCTGCGAGGGAACGACGACCACCGGAATCGAGGAGTGCTCCGCCAGCTGGAGGCTGGTGCTTCCGAGCAGCAGCCCGGCGTGCTCGCCTTGGCCGCGCGAGCCCACCACGATCAGGTCGGCCTCGAGGGGAGCGTCCTTCGCGCGCAGCAGGACCGAGCAAGGATCACCGTTGGCCACGTGCAGTCGAACCCGCGCGTGGTCGAACCCGCTCTCACCGGTGAGCCTGCGCACCGTCTCGCGCAGCTCGGCCGTGACCTCCTCGATCCGGGCGCGCTCGAGAAGTCCCACGGCGTGCACCAGAACCACGTCCGAGTCGACCTGACTGGCCATCTCGAAGGCCCATCGCACCGCCGCCTTCGAGTCATCTGATCCGTCGAACCCGACGGCAATCGTTCGCAAGGGTTTCATATCACTCGATCCTGGTCGGTGGGCACTTCTTCTGCTTGGCGCAGGGCGAGCACGCGCTCGGCCCGGGCACGAAACACCATCTCGGAACCTGGTCCGCCCGAGGACGGAGATTCGGGCTGGTACTCGCCGCCCAACATCGAGCTCAGGGTTGCCGCCACCGATCCCTGAAGGGCCGCCAGGTCGTACCCGCCTTCGAGGAACAGTGCCAGGCGTCCGGGCCGCGGCGCGAAGCCGAAGGCCATGCGGCCCAGCTCGGCGAAGTCGCCGCTCGTGAGCTTGAGGTCGGCCATGGGGTCGTCGCGATGGGCGTCGAATCCGGCCGAGACGAGCACCCAGGTGGGCCCGAACTTCTCGATGACCGGCGTCGCCGCTTCGTCGATCGCCTGGCGCACGACGTCACCGGTGGCGCCGGGGGGAAGGGGGATGTTGAGCGTCAGTCCCATCGCGTCGAGTCCCCCGATCTCGCGTGGCGTTCCGCTGCCGGGGAAGAGCGGCCACTGATGGGTCGAGACGTACAGGACATTCGGGTCGTTCCAGAAGATCGACTGGGTGCCGTTGCCGTGATGGACGTCCCAGTCGATGATCAGCACCCGTTCCCCCTCGCTCGTCAGCTTGGCGGCGGTCACCGCGATGTTGTTCAGCAGGCAGAATCCCATCGCCCGGTCGCGCAGCGCGTGGTGACCCGGCGGGCGGGTCACCACGAAGGCCACGCCGTCGTTGCGCTGGCGAAGCGTGTCGACCGCCGAGATCCCGGCGCCGGCGGCGAACCGGGCGATGGACCATGACTTGTAGGTCGCGTAGGTGTCCTCGTCGAGGTCGCCGCCTCCCTCGTAGCAGAACATGTCCAGCTCGTCGAGGTACCCGCCCTCGTGCACGCGGGTCAGTTCGGCCCGGGTCGCCGAGTACTCGGGGGCGACGACGAGGTCGCTGCCGAGGTGCAGGTCGGCGATGCCGGCCATGACGGCCGTGACTCGGTCCGGACGCTCGGGATGGCCCGGGTCTTGGTGTCCCGAATCATCGGTCGGGCCGTTGATGACCAGCATCAGGCCCGATCGGCTCGGACCCGGGCGCGAGCCTCGCGAGCTGCTCGTCGAGCGATGCTGGCCTCGGTGGGCTGGAGGGGGAAGCTCACGTAGAAGACGTCGTCGTCCAGGGTGGAACTGACCGGGAACCCCGAATCCTGGAAGACGCCCATCATGCCCCGGTTCTCGGCTTGGGTCTCGGCGACGAACGTATTGATGCCTCGCTGCAGCGCGGCGTCGGCCAGGTGGTCGAGCAGGAGCAATCCGATGCCGTCGCGCTGGTACTCGTCGGTCACGAGAAAGGCGGCCTCGGCCTGATCGGTGCCCGGTATGCGGTCGTAGCGGCCGACGGCGACGAGCAGATCCCCGTCCTGGAGGACGAACGCCAACCGGTCGTAGTAGTCCACCTGGGTCAGGTGCGCGACCTCCTTGGTGGAGAGTTCCGGGTGGAAGGAGAAGTACCGCTGATAGATCGCCCCCGGCGAGAGGAGGTCATGGAAGTCGACGAGCTTGCCCGCGTCGTCGGGGCGGATCGGACGCATGCGAAGGTGCTCGCCACTTTCGGTGACGACGTCGCACTCCAACTCCGACGGGTAGGCGTGCAGGGGGACACGATCGCGCGGCCCCTGTTCCGCTTCCTCGGTGCGAGCGCCGCTCGGTGGAGATTCGGTCATTCCAGTCCTCGTTCCTCGGAACCCTCTACCAGTATCCTGTCACCCATCATGATCGTCGTAAAGTCACGCTCTCACCAGTGACCAAGGTCAATCCGGGTGAACCGACAGGCCTCCTCAAACGGGCGAACGGCTGGTTGACCTCGGGGATCGCCCTCGCTTCTCGGACCAGATCGGCTTGAAGGCGACGCACGGCCTGGGCTCGTCCTCGGTGCGTCGAAATCGGGGCCGGCTGGACGACGGCCGGTGGTTCGGTGCTCGGACTTGGCCGCCCATCACCGACAAGGCGTCAAGTCGTCACTGGAACGAAGGGTCACCCTTCCACGAGAAGGAGAATGTCTCGGACTTCCCGTGGAGCTTGTAGCGCACGACCATCGAGGAGTAGAGCCTGCCGTGCTTGGTCACCTCGGGTGCGCTGAGGCGGACCTTGCTGTCGGGGAAGAAGGTGATTGACGACGCGGCGCAGTCCGGCGTGCAGAGATTCAGGCCGAAGAGCGTCACTCCCGTGGCGCTCGTCGCCGACCAGTTCGACCACTTGGTGGCGGTGAGTTCAGCGTTGCCGTCGGCGCACGAGATCACGAAGGTGGCGGGTTCGCTAACTGTCTTGCCCGTGCAGGTCAGGAGTTTCACCGTGGCAGGTGCGGACGCTGAAGCGCTCGCCAGGGCCGTGGTTGCGCTCATCGCGCTGGTCAGCAGAAGTACGGCCCCGAGGGTGGTGAAGGCGAAACGAGTGCGGAACATGATTGGAGGTCTCCTGGCGCTGTTCGGTGGTGGGGTTGGAGTGCGTTGGGGCGGAACGGGTCGTCGAGATGTGGTCGATGGCTCAAAGATTGGTGTCACCCGTCCACGACGTAGTGAACTTCGCCGCCTTGCCATCGCGCTGGTAGGTGACCTCGATTCTCGAGAAGATCGCGCCGTTCTTGGTCGCGACCGGCGCGCACAGGCGAACCGTACTACGGGGGAAGAGGGTCATCGGCGACGCGGCGCAGTTCGGAGTACAGAGGTTCAGCGCGAACGTCGTCGCTCCCGTGGCGCTCGTCGCCGACCAGCTCGACCACTTGGTCGCGGTGAGCTCGGTGTTGCCATCGGCGCACGAGATGACGAGACTGACTGGCGTTGCGACCGCCATTCGGTCGCAGGTGACGACCTTCGCGTTCGAGTTGCTCGCGACGCCGCCAGGGCCCGGACTGCCAGGGTTTGTCGAGGATCCGACGATGCTCGAGATCGCGCTTAAGGCCGCACCCCGATCGTGAGACACGCGACTCCGGCACCGAGCCACGCCAGCCTGCGCCGGCGTTCGCGTCGTTTTGCCTCTCTGAACAGGACTTCGATGGGTGGGGTCCCAGCCGCGACGGGAGCGGGGGCCGGCGGCTCGGGGCGGTTGATTGTGAACATTGAAGCCAGTATAATTAGCTTTATGAGTTCTGTCAACCAAAATGGCCGCCACATCGACGATGCGGCGCTCGACCTCGAGCGACTCGATCGGAGCGATCCGACGCTGCTGCACGAACAGGTGGCGGCGGAGATTCGCCGAGCGATTGCCGACGGCGAGGCTGGCCCCGGAGAGCGCATCCCGCAGGCCAAGGACCTCGCGGCCGAGTTGGGTGTGAATACGAACACCGTCCTGCGCGCGTTGCGCGTCCTGCGCGACGAGGGACTAATAGAGATGGGGCGGGGCCGGTCGATTCGGGTGACGGGCACTCCGGAGCGGGGGGTAGTGGTCGCCAAGATGAAGGAGCTGGTCGACATCGCTCGCCAGCAGGGCTACCGTCGTGATGAGCTCGTCGCCATGCTCGAGAGCATGGCTCTGCCCGAACGACTGGGCCCGACCATGGTGAGTCGCCAGTAAGGGACCGAGAAGGTCCAGGGATCGCTTTGAACAGCTGGGCAGACCGCACTCCTGAACCTGTATGGTTTGCGCAAGATCGCGGACTCCGCTCTCCGCGTGGCCCCAGCGTGGCGCAATGTGATCTCCGCTGACTGAAGAGCGGCGTCGAGCGCCGGAGATGGCCCTCGACTCGAGGACCCGAGAAAGTCGCGGCCTCCCGTACTGGGACGACTGGACGGCCCTGGCGCCGGGCGTTCGGCCGGAATTCCAGTCGCTGGCGCTACGGCCTTTCGTGTGGTCGGCCCCCAGAGGTCCTCGCTGTTCGTGCTTAAACTCTAAAAGTAGTAGCTGCATCGAATCTAGGAGAGAGTCATGTCAACACCATCGACGAAGGCGGCCGCGTTACGTCCCGAGGATTACCTGAATATCGACGGCAGGCTTTCGGACGAGGAGATCGCCATCCGCGACGTCGTGCGATCGTTCGTGCGGGACCGCGTCGAGCCGAACGTCGCCGAGTGGTTCGAGGAGGGACGCAGCCCGGTTGATCTGATGAAGGAGCTCGGAGCCATTGGCGTGCTCGGGATGCACCTCGAGGGCTACGGCTGCGCGGGAACCAGCGCGACGGCCTACGGGCTGGCCTGCATGGAGCTCGAAGCCGGCGACAGCGGCATACGCAGCCTCGTATCGGTGCAGGGATCACTGGCAATGTTCGCCATCCACCGTTGGGGTTCCGAGGAGCAGCGTGAGCGGTGGCTTCCGCCGATGGCGGCCGGCGAGGCGATCGGTTGCTTCGGGCTGACCGAGCCGGACGCCGGTTCGGACCCGGGCGCCATGCGAACGAGGGCGCGCAGGGACGGGACGGACTGGATTCTCAACGGCCAGAAGATGTGGATCACCAACGGCTCGGTCGCCGACGCGGCCGTGGTGTGGGCCCAGACCGATGACGGTATCCGCGGATTCATTGTGCCCAAGGGAACCCCCGGATTCAGCGCGCAGGACATCAAGAAGAAGCTCTCGTTGCGCGCTTCAGTCACTTCGGAACTGCTCCTCACCGACGTTCGCCTCCCCGCGGACGCGATGCTGCCCGAAGCCAAGGGGCTGCGCGGTCCGTTGTCGTGCCTCGACGAAGCGCGTTACGGGATCGTGTGGGGCGCCGTCGGCGCGGCGCGTACCTGCTTCTTGTCCGCGCTCAGCTATGCGGGGGATCGCCAGGTGTTCGGCAAGCCCGTCGCCTCGTATCAGATTCAGCAGCAGAAGTTGGCCATGATGTCGCTCGCGGTGAACCGCTCCTACCTGCTGGCCCTGCACCTCGGTCGGATGAAGGACGACGGCACGCTGCGGCCCGAGCACGTGAGCATGGGCAAGCTGGGCAACGTGAACGATGCCCTCGACGTGGCCCGGTCGGCCCGCCAAGTCCTGGGCGCGAACGGCATCTCGCTCGAGTACCCGGTGATCCGCCACATGGCGAACCTGGAGTCGGTCGTGACCTACGAAGGAACTGCGGACGTGCACGCGCTGGTGGTCGGCGGAGCCCTTACTGGCATTTCGGCGTTCCGCTAGTCGACCGTGCCTGGCGTCAGTGGTCGCCACCCGCGCCCCAGCCATGGCGTCCGAGCTCGTGCAACCTAGTACGTGCTTGGTCCCTAGCCGCCGGCGGCTTGCCAACCACAGCTCACCCGGGTCACTACGACCGCGACCTCGCCGGCAGCGGACTGAACCGCTGGACGATGCATGGTCGGACTACTCGACGACGCTGACGTCTCACGCATTGTGGCGCGGCGATTGTCGCGGTCGCGCTTCGGTGGCGCCGCCCACTGCGACGCCCCTCACCCAGACCTGATCGTCCGCAGTGGTTGGCCCGCCGAGGAAGAGGTCGCAACTCGCTCGCGAATACGGGTGCCCCTGCGTGGGCAAACATATGGAAGTAGGTGATTTGCATTCGATGATGACTTTCTGGCATCGTGGCATACGGCACTGACTTTTGCGCCCGAACTGTTCGGAGGACGAATGCGTAGGTTAGAGAATTTTGTGGGGGGCGAATACGTCGCACCCAAGAGCGGGAAGTACGTCGAACTCATCAATCCCTCGACGGGCCAGCCGTTCGCCGAGATGCCCGTGTCGAACGAAGCCGACGTGGACGATGCGGTGAGCGTGGCCGCCCTTGCCTTCGCGTCCTGGAAGCGCACCACGCCTTCGCAGCGCAGTCTCGCGCTGCTGCGTATCGCCGATGCGATAGAGCGTCGCGCCGATGAGCTGGTCGCGATCGAAGCGGAGAACTGCGGGAAGATCATCTCGCTGACCCTCAGCGAAGAGATCCCTCCGATGCTCGACCAGATTCGCTTCTTCGCCGGCGCGGCCCGGCTTCTCGAGGGTCGCGGCGCCACCGAGTACATGGAAGGCTTCACGAGCTACGTCCGGCGCGAGCCCATCGGGGTCTGCGCTGCAGTGACGCCCTGGAACTACCCGATGATGATGGCCGTGTGGAAGTGGGCTCCGGCGTTGGCCGCGGGCAACACGATGGTCCTCAAGCCATCGGACACGACCCCGGCCTCGGTGCTGTTCATGGCCGAGTTGATGTCGGAGGCGCTGCCCGCCGGCGTGTTCAACGTCGTATGCGGCGATCGCGACACGGGTCGAATGCTGGTCGAACACCCGGTTCCCGCTATGGCGTCCATCACCGGATCGGTGCGAGCGGGCATGGAAGTCGCGTCATCGGCCTCCAAGTCGCTCAAGCGCGTGCACCTGGAGCTCGGCGGGAAGGCTCCGGTGATCATCTTCGACGACGCCGACCTCGCGTCGGCGGCCGAGAACATCGCGATCGCAGGATTCTTCAACGCCGGCCAGGACTGCACGGCCGCGACCCGGGTGATGGTGGCGTCGCACGCGTACGGCGATTTCGTCGACGCACTCACCGAGCAGGCGAAGAACACCGTGGTCGGCGCACCGGACAACGAGGACGCGCTCTTCGGCCCGGTGAACAACGCCAACCAGTTCGAGCGGGTCACGGGATTCATCGGCCGCAAGCCGGGCCACGCCAAGACCGTCGCTGGCGGCGTGCGCGTGGGCGACAGCGGCTACTTCATCGCGCCGACCGTGATCGCCGACCTCCACCAGGACGACGAAATGATCCAGAACGAGATCTTCGGACCGGTAATCACCGTGCAGAAGTTCGCCGATGAGGCTGAGGCCCTCTCGTTCGCCAACGGCGTCAGCTACGCGCTGGCCTCGTCGGTGTGGACCAAGGACCACGGACGCGCGATGCGATTCACTCGAGACCTGGACTTCGGCTGCGTATGGGTCAACGCGCACATCCCCCTGGTGGCCGAGATGCCCCACGGGGGATTCAAGCACTCGGGCTACGGCAAGGACTTGTCGGTGTACGGCTTCGAGGACTACACGCGAATCAAGCACGTGATGCACAACATCGAGGTGTGAGTTCGACAGGTTCCCAAAGTCGGGAGCCCGCTTCACCGATCGATGGGGAGCCTGACCGGGGACCAGTGTTCCTCCGGTCGGCTCCTTGGCGATCGAGCACTCTCGACCACTGCCGGGCGACATCCCCACGGTCAACACTCCGGCGTCGTGCGCGGCGAATCACCGGCCACGGAGGGGGTGGATCTCTCCACGCGTCACAGGGATCGTCACCGGAAATACTCCAAGTGTGTTGTTATGCTCCGGAAAGAGGACCGAAGTAGCGGGACGCCAGTGGAGCGCGAACGAGAGCCGAGGGATATACCGAGGAAATGAGGAGTTGCTGATGCTGCTATTTGCGAACAAGTCCATTGTGACCGAGCCGCTGGACGTCGGAGAGGGGAAGTTCAATCTGGTCGACCTGGTGTCCCAGGCGCAGCACGCGCCGGTCTCGGCGGGTGTGGCCGAGATCTGGCCGGGCGCTCCGGTCGACTTCGAGTACGACGACGACTGCGCCGTCTGCTACATGATCGAGGGCGAGATCACGCTCACCGAAGGAGGCGAGAAGCATAGTTTCCTGCCGGGAGATGTTGTCTACATTCCGCAGGAGAAGGGCCTGGTCGTGCTGTGGGAGACCGATTCGTACGGCAAGTTCGTCTACGTCACCTATCCCCACTGGCGTTAACCGTCGACCGGGCGGCCGCGTTCTGGGGCGGCGACGCCTTCGGGGTTCGTGCCGTGACGCCCGGGCTTGAGGCTCGAGATTCAGGTGTACGTCGGAATCCAATGGCCGTGGGCTTTCGTTAATCGAGGCAACGTCGACGTCGATAGGTCGACCTACACTCGTGGCGGGAGGTCCAAGTGACGGTCGCACCCGACATCGTTGAGTTCCTGCGGCGGTACCCGCCGTTCAACGAACTTGACCCGATGGCGGTGGAGCACCTGGGAAGCGCCGTGGAGATCGAGTTCCACCCCGCCGGCGAGATCATCTTCTCCCAGGGCGGCCAGCCGATGGAGTTTCTGAGGGTGATCCGCGCCGGCGCAGTGGAGGTCCTCAACGACGGTCAGGTGCTCGACCTCATGGGACCAGGCGAGATGTTCGGCCACGCGTCGATGCTCTCGGGCCTGCCGACCGGGTTCGAGGCGCGGGCGGTCGAGGACACCCTGACGTACCGGATTCCCTCGGGCGTCGCCTCCCAGGTGCTCGCGGAGCCTCGAGGGCTGCGTTACCTGGCGCGGCTCCTCCTCGAGGACCGCCACCACCTTCGCTCGGGGCCACGACCCGAGATCGTGAGGGACCAGCTGCGTCAGCCGGTTCGTGGCGCCGTGCGCAGTTCGCCGGTCATCTGCGAGCCCGGCACGACCCTTCGCGAGGCGGCCCAGCGCATGACCGCCGCTGGCGCCACCGCCCTAATCGTTGATCTGGGAGGCTCACTCGGAATCGTGACTGATGCCGACCTGCGCTCTCGGGTGGTCGCCGGCGGCTTATCGAGCGACTCTCCCGTGTCCGACGTCATGACGGCGCCGGCGTTCACCGTTCCCGGCGAACGGCCTGGCAGCGAAGTGCTCCTCGACATGCTCGACCGGGGCGTCAGGCATTTCCCCGTCACCTCTCCCACCGGCCGAGTCATCGGAATCGTCGAAGACCACGATCTCGTGGCGGTCGAGAACAGGTCGTCGTTCTCTATGCGACGCGCCGTGACTCGTGCCGGCACGATCGAAGAGCTGATCCAGGCGTCGACGATGTTGAGGCCGGCGGTGATCTCGATGACCCGCGGCGGGATGGCCGCCCTCGACGTCATGTCGGTCTTCTCGGTAGTGGCCGATGCGCTGACGCGACGGGCGCTGGACCTTGCCGTCGCTCAGGCCGGAGAAGCACCGGCTCAGTTCTCCTGGTTGGCGCTCGGCAGCCAGGCCCGTCGAGAGGCCCTGCCGAGTTCGGACCTCGACAGCGCGATCGCCTGGATCGACGAGGCCGATGGCGACGAGCAGATGATCCGCCAGTACCTGGGATTGGTCGCGACTGCGGCGACCGACATCCTCGTGCGCTGCGGGTTCCGTCCCGATGAGCACAGGGTAAGCGCGTCGGACCCGCTCTTCGTCCGATCGCTTTCGTCGTGGCGCCAAGAGTTCCGGTCGTTCTTCGACGACCCCACTCAGGACAAGGCGCTGGTGATCGTGTCGGTGCTGGTCGACAGCCGCCCCGTCTGGGGAGTCGAGAGCGGACCGGCGATCGCCGACATGTTCCAGCTGGCGCCGTCACGCCCCAGGCTGCTGCGCCTTCTCGCCAGGTTCGCCCTGTCGCACAAGCCGCCGGTCGGCTTCATGGGCGGGCTCGTGGTCGAGTCATCGGGGGAACATCGTAACCGGTTGGACCTTAAGAGCGGCGCGATGGCCCCGATCACCGATCTCGCCCGGTGGGCGGGGATTGCCGCGGGAGTCGCCTGCGCGTCGACGACCACGCGCCTGAGCGCGGGGGTCGACTCGGGAATCCTCAAGGCCTCCGACGCGCTCACCCTGCAGGACGCCTTCGAACTGGTGTGCCAGTTGAGACTCGACCACCAGGTCGCCCAGCTCGAGGCTGGCGTCGAAGTGGACGATTTCGTTGATCCCGACGAACTGAGCCCGCTGATCCGCAGCTACCTCAAGGAGGCGTTCCACGCCGTTGCCTCGGTGCAGCGTCGCATCGGCAATGAGATTCCGTGGGCTCTGTGACGTGAAGCGGCCGGTCCTTCTCCGGTCGCCGGCGACGGAAATCGCCTTACGGTACGCCCGCACGCCGGTGGCTGCGGGCCAGACTCCCTGGCGCCTCGCCAACTTCTGCGTTGTGGATCTGGAGCTCAGCGGACTCGACGCACGCCGCGACGAGATCGTCTCGTACGCGGCGGTTCCCATCGACTTCGGCCGGGTCATCGCGGGCGACACGCTGTACGGGCTCTGCCAGCCGACTCGACCGTTGGCTGAGAGGTCCGTGCTGGTGCACGGAATCCGCACGGTTGACGTGGCCGACGCGCTCCCGCTCGACGAGGCGATCCAGCCGCTCATCGCCGCCATGGCCGGACGTGTCGTCGTCGCGCACGTCGCCTGGGTCGAACGTTCCTTCTTGAGTCGGGCGTTTCGACGTCAGGGAATACGCCTGCGCGAGCCGGTGCTGGACACGAACTCGCTTGGCCGATTGCTGGCGTTCGAACGCGAGACGTTGCCCCCGCCGCGCTCGCTCACGGAGCTTGCCCAGAGCTTGAATCTCCCGGTGCATCGCCAGCACAATGCGCTCGGCGACGCGTTGACGACTGCCCAGGTGTTCATCGCGCTCGCCACGCACCTCGACAAGTTCTCGCTCGAGACGGTGCGCTCGTTGGCGCGCGCCGACGAGCGCGCGCGGCTGTACAAGGTGTGACGCCACGCGTTGATGTCGAACGGGAGAGCGGGGAGCGGGAGTGGCTTGTCCGGTAGGATCACGCCCCGTGATGGCCCTAACATCTGATGATTTCGCAGTGAACGGAGTGATCTTGCCCCTCGTGACGACGGCCCGAGCCGACGAGGTCGAACGGCGAATCCGGCTCGCGATTTCGATCGGCCTGATCCCCAACGGTCAGCAACTCCCGGCTGAAACGGTCCTCGCTTCGAGGCTAGGCGTGCCCCTCACGACGCTGCGCGACGCTCTCGCCAGACTGCGCGAGCAGGGTCTCGTGGAGAACAGGCGAGGGCGCACCGGTGGGGCTTTCGTCACGCGGCCCGCGAGTCCGGCAGGCTTGCCGGCTGGAGTGCCGGACGACATGAGCAAGTGAGATCTCGATCGACCACCTCGTGGCCCGCGAAGCGAGGTGGTCGGTCCAGGTCGATTCGCCGGTCTCAAAGAATCTCTTGAGGAATGCGGAGTGCCGTGCCCGGGACGCTCGCTCACATTGCTCCAATCGACGCTGATTCTCGATGCGAACCTGCCTGACCCGCCGACTCGCGATTCAATTGACGCCAGCAATAGTCTGATTGGCGTGAACTGGACGTTTGCCGCTGGGACCCGACACGCCGAGCACGTGTCTGTCCACGGCTTCGTCGCGTAAGACGCTCGGGATCGTCAACAGAGCCCGATCGGCGGACTCGAGGTCGTCGCTCTCACGAAGGCGCAGGTGAGCCTTGGCCTGCGAGTGATCATGGGAGCACCCAGTCCCGGCAGCAGGACGACCGGCGCCGATGGTCAGTAGAGAATAGTGGCAGTGGCTCGCAAGTCCAGGGAGGAATCTAAGTGGAGCCTCGAAGTTTCGAAGATGAGGTGCGCAGGGTTCTCGAGAGACTCGTTCCTGGAATGGTGATGACCTACGGCGAGGTCGCCCTCGAAGCAGGCCGTCCCGGTGCAGCGCGAGCGGTGGGTAACTTCTTGGCCCGCTGCGACGAACTGCCGTGGTGGCGCGTGGTGACCGCGACGGGCCGCCTGGTGCCGGGAAACGAACGCGAGCATGCGAGCCGTCTTCGAGCCGAAGGCGTGCGCGTCGCGAATGGCCGCGTTGTGATGAACCTCCGGCTTCGCTGATCCATGCGGATCACTCCGCACGGCGGGGGCCGATCGTCCGCTCGACCTGGTGCCGCAGCCTCTGCCAGCTGTCCCAGTTCGCCCACGTCGACCGATCCTCCTGTTTCGCGTGGGTGCCAGGCGGGTCGTTGCGATGAAGCCCTCGGACGGTGCTGAAAGCGGAAGTAACCTCTTGACAAGTGAACAGTTACGATATATCGTTATAGTACGTAGTGATGAGAGACACACAGAGTTGGAGACCGCAATGATCAATGAAAACAGAAGCAATCAGGGGGAAGGGCGACCCGATCGCCCGATGGGCCGGCGCCGTCGCGGAGGCCCGGGACACGATCGCGGAGGTCCGGGCAGCCACTTCCGAGGTGGTTCCCTGCGCCGAGAAGGCCGGCGTCAGCGCCGCGGCGACGTGCGCGCGGCGGTACTGGTGCTCTTGGAGGAGCAGCCGCGCAACGGTTACCAACTCATCCAGGAGTTGACGGAGCGCTCGAACGACGCCTGGCGTCCGAGTCCGGGCTCGATCTACCCGGTGCTCCAGCAGTTGGAGGACGAGGGGTTGGTCGAGGTCAACGCCGCCGGAAGCGGGCGCACCTACGCGCTCACGAGTGCCGGTCGGGCACTCGTCGCCGAACAGCGCGAGCAGTTGGGAAAGCCGTGGGAGAACGCGGACGCCGGAGCTACCGGCCCTAGCCGTGAAATGATGAGCACCGCCCGCCAGGTGGCTATGGCCGCGCGCCAGGTGCTGCTTGCGGGTTCGGAGACTCAAGTCTCCAGGGCCACCAAGATCCTGGTCGAGGCGCGCCGGGCCCTCTACGGGATCCTGGCCGAAGGCGACGAGGCTTGACGGCCTGATCATCGAATCACGCCGCCCCTCTGCTGTGAACGGTCGAGGGGCGGCGTTTTCTACGTGGGCGACCGCCCCGGTTTCGGCAGCGCTGAAACAGAGGGGAGTTCCGTGCGGCGACGACTCGCCGGCGACGCCGCCTTGGGCGGTGGTGAGTCCGCTGCCCAAGGTCATCAGATTTCGCGACCGAACCGGCGACGGACGTCGTCGGTCTGGTCGACGACGAGTAGTCCAGCACGGAGCAGAGCCCCTTCCAGGATGAAAACGACCGTTGGGTCAACTTGAGGCAGGATCCAAGTTCAATTCCGACCCCAGCGCATCACGCCCGTCCACTCGGGTGCATGGGTGGCGCGCGGGAAGTTGCCAGCGTCGGGGCCTTTCCTTCCTTCAGACGATGCGAGCTGCGCGACCGGCCAGGTGCTCGCCGTCGACGGAGGGTTGAGCAGCTTGATCCGAGGTGAGACTCTCGCGCTGGCGAATACGGGGATTGGGCAACGATGCGCAGGACAGTGGCGGGATGATCCCTGTGGCGTCGCTCATCTTGTGGCTAATCACATTGGCGACGGCAGGTGCGTCTCGGCGAGCCAAGCGGCGGGCTTGTCGCCCCTTGCTCGTAGGAGCCGGTCCACGGACTCGACGTCGAGGGGCCGTGCGAAGAAGAACCCCTGTCCGGTGTTGACCTCCTCGGCGATGAGGCGTTGGCATTGGTCCTTGTTCTCTATGCCTTCGGCAATGATCTCGAGCCCGAGGGCCTTGCCGAGTTGGACCAGCGCGTGGACGAGCGCCGCGGCCTCGGTGGAGTCGGCCACCCCGGAGACGAAGCACCGATCGATCTTCAGAATGTCGATGGGGAACTGCTGCAGGTAGGCCAGTGACGAGTAACCGGTGCCGAAGTCGTCGATGGCGAGACGCACCCCGAGCTGCTTCAGCAGCGTCAGCTGAACGACGGTGTCTTTCACGTTGAGCATCAAGGTGGTCTCGGTGAGCTCCAGGATCAGCAAGGTGGGATCGAAGCCGCTGGCCGACAGGGTGCCCTTGACGTCGTCGACAAACTGACCGCGCTCGAGTTGCTTGGCCGAGATATTTACCGAGACCGAGAAGCGGTGGCCCTGAGAATGCCACGCCACGCCGCGTCGGCAGGCCTCTCGGAGTACCCACAGACCCACCGGCACGATCAAGCCGTTCGATTCGAGGGCCGGAATGAATTCGTCGGGCTGGATCACTCCTCGCTGGGGGTGGCGCCATCGCAGGAGCGCCTCGACGCCAGTGAGTGCCCCGGTGGTGAGGTCGATTGTCGGCTGGTAGAGCAGGAAGAACTGGCTTTCCTCGAGAGCGATGCGCAGATCGACCCCGAGACTTCGGTGATCGTCAACGGCCGTCTGCATCGATGGCAGAAAGACCACCGCGCACTGCTTGCCGATGCTCTTGGCCCGGTACATCGCGATGTCGGCGTCGCGCAGGAGTTGCTCGGGTTCGGCTCGCAACCCTTCGGCGATGCCGATGCTGGCGCTCACGTTCAGCGGGACGTCGTTGCCGGGAAGATTGAACGGCGTTCCAAGGACGTCGAGGACCCGCTGCGCCACTGCCTCGGCGCCGGGTGCCAGCGAGGCTCCCTCGGCCAGGATGACGAACTCATCGCCTCCGAGGCGTCCGACCGTGTCACCTTCGCGAAGCGCGCTAGCCAGGCGGATACCGACTCCGGCCAGCAATTGATCGCCGACGGTATGGCCCAAGGTGTCGTTGATGTCCTTGAAGTTGTCGAGGTCGAGGAAGAGCAGGGCCACCGGGGTATGGTCTCGTCGGGCGCGGGCCAGCATCTGGTGGATGCGGTCGAGAATCAAGGCGCGGTTGGGAAGACCGGTGAGCGAGTCATGAAGCGCCTGATGCTGGAGTTGATCGGTGCGTTCGTTCACCATCGCCAAGGCCCGCGAGCGGCTGGTGCCCAGCACGTAGATCAGCGCCCCCAGCAGCAGGCTGAGAATGAAACCGCTCAGCAACAAGGCGAGGGCATTCGCGTTGGTCAGCATGCCACCCCCGTTGATGGCGCTGTACGTCTGTACGTTCCATCCGTTGTGGAGTTCGACGGTCGCCGATTGGGCGCCCGATGGCGCCGCACCGTCCTTGAAGGTCACCCGGGAGGAGCCGGAGCGATACTGGAACGCCACCGCGGTTTCCGGATGGTTCGCCACCGCGGTGGACAGGAGCACCTCAGGAACGATCAAGGTGCCGGTCCATCCGATGAATGCGGCGCGACGGGCTTGCACCGTGCCAGGCACGACGGCGTCTGAGTAGATGGGCGTGCCAATCACCAGCTCTTCGCTCTTCCCGGATCCGTACGGAAGGTAGGCACCCTGACCTGAATCTCTGGCCTTCAAGAACTCCGGACCGAGGATCGTGTCGCAGTAGTCGAGACCGGCCGGCTCCACGGAGTGCTTGGTCCGTGACTGCGACACGCTAGCGAAGCAGTAGTACGGGCGGGCTCCCGCCGGGACGATCTGGAACCTACCGCCTGCAGCGAGAGTGCCCGCCGGGTCGGCTATCGCGCTTGCCTCGAACGCCTTGAGCCGGGACGCCGTGACGATCTCCACCTCGGCGATGCCGGTCAGTTCGGGGTACTGCTGGAAGGTGCGGTTCTCGGTCATCCACTGGCGGAAAGCGGCCTGGGTCGAATTGGGACTATGCACGAAGAAGGCACCGGCAGCCACCACGAGGTCTTGCTCGTGCTGGATAGCCAGCTTCAGCGTCGAAGCAATCTCCGCCGACGAATTGAGCAGGAGCTGATGCGAGTCTTCGGCATCGTTTCGCGCCACGACGTGCGCCCCAAGGACCGAGCCGCACGTACCGACCGCGACGAGGCACACCACGGCGCTGAGCCAGAGATGCCGTCGCGGGTTCATCAAGCCATCCCCTGTTGCAGCCGCGCTGGCGGCATTGCTCGGCAGTGACGTGGCCGCCCACTGATCAATGCTGACCTTGCGCAAAGTGCGACGTTACCGACCGGGCGAATTGGGCGCAAGCCACCACAACTGGGTGCACACATGATTGCTCCTTCCGCCTGGTGGAGGTCGATCATGAACCAACAGACTCATCGCTGCGTGCGCGACTTTGCCATCTACTCATACTTCACATTTCCACTATAAGTGTTTAGCCACCTTCTTCCATGTCGCCAACCGAGGTCCTCGAACGCACGTGACGTCGACGGATACTTCCTCTCGTTCAAGGATCTGAACCTGACTTCGTCGGTGAGCAGTTGGCGATAGGCACTCCTTGGATTGGGCGAGCACCGGGAGGGCACTCATTCGGTGAGAGGCCGATTTGATTGGGCATCGCGGACGCCGGCAACTGCTTCGGGTCGCTCGATCCTGAATGATCTGAAGCCCGGCGACGAATCGGTTCCGAATTGAGGCCTACGCGTGGTTGGCGACACCCATGGCATGGACGAGGAATCCTCTCGGATGACCTTGCTGCAGTCGTCGGGGAACTCTGACTTTCTCGAAGCGACCACGACCTGCAGTCCGCAGGGAGTTCGATCCTGGTCGTCGCAGCTCTCCTAGTGGGAGCGGCAAGGCATCGCGCCTCTAGTCGAGCGCTCGGGTCAGGTCGGCAATCAGGTCGTCGATGTCTTCGATCCCCACGCTGAGGCGGATGAGGTTGGCCGGCGGCTCCAAGGTCGACCCCGCCGTGGAGGCGTGGGTCATGACCGCGGGCAGCTCGATGAGGCTCTCAACCCCGCCCAATGACTCGGCCAAGGTGAAGATGGTGGTCGACTCGCAGACCTGGTGAGCCGCCGCGGCGCCTCCCCTCAGGGTGAAGCTGACCATGCCGCCGAAGTCGCTCATCTGCTGGACCGCCACCTCGTGCCCGGGGTGGTCGGTCAGACCCGGGTAGTAGACCCTCTCCACCGCGGCGTGGTTCGAAAGGAAAGTCGCGACCGCGCGCGCGTTCGCGCAGTGGCGGTCCATGCGGACCCCGAGGGTCTTCAGCCCTCGAAGCAGCAGGTAGCAGTCCAGCGGCCCGGGCACCGCTCCTATGGCGTACTGGTGGAACTTGAGCTTGGCCGCCAGATCATCGTTGTTGGTCGCGACGAACCCTCCGATGACGTCCGAGTGGCCGCCCACGTACTTGGTCGTCGAGTGTACGACCACGTCCGCGCCGAGGGTGAGGGGGCGTTGCAGGTAAGGGGTGGCAAAGGTGTTATCGGCGACCAGCAACGCGCCGTGCTCGTGGGCGACCTCGCCCAGCGCAGCGATGGAGACCACCCTCAGCATGGGATTGCTCGGCGTCTCAACCCAGAGGATCTTCGTGGACGCACCGAACGCCGCCCGAACCGCATCCAGGTCGCCGAGGTCCACGCACGAGACCGTCAGGCCCCAGTCCGTGAAGATTCGGGTCAGGAGCCGATACGTGCCGCCGTAGGCGTCGTCGCCGAGTATGACGTGGTCCCCGGGCGCCAGCGTGCGAAGAAGCGCGTCCTCAGCGGCCAGTCCCGACGCGAAGGCCACGCCGTGCCGGGCCTCTTCGAGACCAGCGAGGCACGCTTCGAGCGCCGCCCTCGTCGGGTTGTCGACCCGGCCGTAGTCGCTGAACCTGGGCACCCCCACGCCGTCCTGGGCGTAGGTCGAGGTCAGGTAGACCGGTGGATTCACCGCCCCGGTCGACGGATCGGGTTCGGAGCCAACGTGGACCGCCCGGGTGTTGAATCCGCTCATTGCGTGCTCCTCTGCTCCAGGAACCCCAAGAGGTCGCTGCGCGTCAGCACGCCCACCGGGTGGCCACCGTCGAGCACCAAGACGCTGGCTGAAGTACTCAGTCGCTTGGTCAGCTCGCCAACGCCGATTCCGATACCGACCATCGGCATTGGTTCATCGGCCACCTCCTTCACGGGAAGGTCGAGCACCGACGCGTCGCCCGTGGTCGCCACCAAGAGCCCCAACTCACTGAGCGATCCCGAGACCTCCTTGGCCGCCAGTGGTAGCTCGTCGGTCACCGTGACCAGCAACTGGGAGACGTCCTTGGACCGCATCAGCGAAATCGCGTCTCGCACCGAGGTCTCTTCGGTGACCAGAACCAGGTCGTCCAGGCCTTGGGCCTGGCGACTGGCCTTCGCGGCCAGGACGTCGCCCGCGTCCATGCCGTGGTGCGGGCGAAGGAACCCGTAGTCACTCATCCAGGTGTCGTTGAAGATCTTGGAGAGGTACCCACGCCCCGAATCCGGAATGAGCACGACGACCACCGCGTTCTCGGGAAGGGACCTGGCGACCTTCAGGGCGGCGGCAACGGCGGTGCCGCCCGACCCGCCGATCAGGAGTCCTTCGCGCTGGGTCACTTCTCGAGCCATCGAGAACGCATCGGCGTCGCTCACCGCGACCACCTCGTCAACGAGAGAGGGGTCGTAGTTGGCGGGCCAGAAGTCTTCGCCGACCCCCTCGGTCAGGTACGGTCGGCCGGCGCCACCCGAGTACACCGATCCGGCTGGGTCGGCCGCGATGATCTTGATCGCCGGATTCCGTTCCTTGAGGTATCGACCAACCCCCGTTATCGTGCCGCCGGTGCCGGCTCCCGCGACGAAGTGCGTGATGCGCCCCTTGGTCTGGGCGTAGATCTCCGGCCCCGTAGTCTCGTAGTGAGCCCGAGGATTGTTCGGGTTCGAGTACTGGTCGGGGCGGAAGGAGTTCGGTGTCTCCTTGGTCAGGCGCTCGGCGGTGGAGTAGTACGAGTCAGGGTGGTCGGGCGCCACCGCCGTCGGGCAGACGACCACCTCGGCGCCATAGGCCCGCAGTATGTCTATCTTCTCGGGCGCCATCTTGTCGCTCATGACGAAGATGCACTTGTAGCCGCGCTGGGCCGCCACGATCGCCAAGCCCACTCCGGTGTTGCCACTGGTCGGCTCGATGATCGTCGAGCCCGGGCCTAGGAGGCCGTCGCGTTCAGCTGCTTCGATCATGGTGAGCGCTGGTCGGTCCTTCGAGCTGCCGCCGGGATTGGTTGTCTCCAATTTGGCGATCAGGTCGCAGCGCAGACCGCCGCTCATTCTGCCCAAACGGACCATCGGGGTATTGCCAATGAGCCCCAGGGGGCTCTCTGCGACATCCATGTCGGTGAAGAACATATCTCATCGTTTCTACTAGGACTGCTCGACTAACAAATTGAATCACGCCGGGGAACACCGGTGAACTTAACAAGTTCGCTCGTCGCGTAGGAAGTCTCAAGTTGGAGCCCCCTACGGTCCGCCATTCACGGAACTCGGTAGGCGGGGACTCGGGAGGGGGCCGTTCGCTGGTTACGGTACTTGATTAAATCCATCATAATATTGGATTAAACGGGGATCGTCCAGTGACGGTCAACTGGTGTCAAATCAGGCAGTGGTTTGGTCACGACCAGCTTGTGGTCGGCCCCGCGAGAACGAACTCGTGAACGGTCGACCTCTCAGATCGATAAGTCGACGTGACTTCGAGCATCGGAAGACGGTTGTCACTCAGCATCTTGCATCTCTCCCGGGAAGAGTGATCGGGGATATGGTGATGGCGATGATCACCGTCACCTGGGCGAATGGGATCAATTCGTAATCACTGACTCCCGGATACGAGTTGAACATGGCTCTTGGCGTCCTCGCCCTCGTCATCGCGGTTCTCGGCGCCGGCCGGTTCAGTGTCGATGCCCACGCCGAACGGCACGTGTTGGCGGTGAAGACATGGCCCGCCAATTAAGCGGCGTGGCCGTTTTCTTGCCAGTCGGGAGCCGTGGGCAACACATCATCTGGTGAGCCCCGGGTCTCGATCTCGGCATCTTGGGATTGGAAGAGGGACGCGGAAGGTCGGATTCCTCCGGTGGGGGCGTAATCTTCTGGCTTTGGAAGGAATCGTGTCCGTTGGTGTCGGATTCGCACGGCGAAGTCGGAATGGCCTGCGGGACGATCCGTGGGAATCTCGAACCGAGCTCGCGGTTCTCTTGGGTCTGGCAATGGGCCGAATTGAGTGTTGAGCCAGGGTGGACAGTCGAAGACCTTACTCATGGGGGAGACCGAGGTCCGTTGTGGCAATCGCAGTGGCAGTCGTGTTAAATGTTCACAAAAGATCAAATTTCTGAGGATAGTCATTGAGTGAGTTCGAATCCAGCGAAGCTGTCCGTCAAAGCGAAGAGCAGTCCTCGCCTGAGGACACACGCGCCATCGCCGCCGAACTGCTCAGCGCGGTGATGTCGCTCATTCCTGACGCGGCGGTGGTCGCGGACCCCGAGGGACGCATCGTATCGGTGAACGAACACGCCGAGGACCTCTTCGGCTATCTGCCGGGTTCGTTGGCCGGGCTCTCTATCGAGACGCTCATTCCCGAACGTGTTCGCCGGCGCCACCATGACCATCGCGCCGCGTACGTAGCCGACCCTCAAAGCCGGCCCATGGGCGCGGGCTTGGAGCTCACGGGACGTCGTCGTGACGGGAGCGAGTTCCCGATCGACATCAGTCTGGCGCCAATCACGAACGACGGCGAGCGACTGGTGGTCGCGGCCATCCGCGATATCACCGATCAGCGCCGGGCTGCGGCTGCCCAAGCGGAACTGGCGACCATTGTCCGGTCCTCTTCTGACGCCATCATCTCGACCACGCTCGACGGTCGCATCACGAACTGGAATCCGGCCGCCGAAGAGTTGTTCGGCTTCAGGTCGGACGAAATCCTGGGTGAGCACATCGTCGTGTTGGTCCCCAGTCACGCGTCACCGATTCTGGAGGATCTCCTCGGCGCCGCCTCGGAGAGCAGGTACCGAGAGGCACTTGACACCCGGTGGCGCCGTCGGGACGGCCGAGAGGTCGACGTTTCGGTGTCGATCTCGCCGCTCAGGGCTCGAGACGGAACCCTCCGAGGATTCTCGTCGATTGTCCGCGACAACACCGAGCGCAAGAGCGCCGAGAACGAGCTGCGTCGGTTGCTCACAGAAGAAGAGCGCCTCCAACGCCAGCACGCCGTGTCGGCCGAGATCCGGCTGGTCCTGCTGTCGGGCTCACCGATCAACGAGTCATTGATGCTGATATGCGAACGAGCTTCGGAACTCGCCGATGCTCCGGTGGCCGTCATCTGCGTGAAGGACTCCGGGGGTGTTCATATCGCCGCGGGTGTCGGCCCCGCCTCTCATCTGATCGGAATGGACCTGCCGGCCGGTCTTTCCATCGCCGAAGAGGTCATCGACCAGGGAGTGTCGCTGGAGATCTCACGGCGAAGCGTGCACTTCCAGATCGACGTGCCCCAGTCCCTGCCCGACGGACCGACGTTGGGCGTGCCCATCATCGTCGGGGGTTCGGCGACGGCATCGTTGATCATCGTTCGGTCCCCTGGCGCCGAGATGTTCAACACCGCCGCTCGAGTCATTGCCGAAGCCCTCGGCGCGCAGGCGACCCTCGCGTTCGAGATCGAGGGAGCTCGACGGGCACGCGAGCAGAATGTGCTCGTCGACGACCGGGAGCGCATCGCACGCGACCTTCACGATCACGTCATCCAGCGAATTTTCGCGGCGGGCCTGGGCCTGCAATCGTCCCTCAACTGGATCAGTGAACCTAAGGCGTACGAAAGGGTCTCCGACTCAGTTGACATGCTCGATGAGACCATTCGAGAAATTCGCAACACGATATTCAGCCTCTCCATGCCGGGGGAGTACGGTTCGACGTTGCGCTCCCAGGTCCGCGAGGTCGTGCAACAGGTGCAGGCGGCGCTGGGCTTCGAACCAGAAGTGGAGTTCATTGGCCTTGTCGACGCAGGAGTCCCGAGCCGCTTCACGCCGCACGTGGTCGCTTGCGTGCGAGAGGCGCTTTCCAACGTGGCCCGACACGCCCAGGCGAGTGCCGTACTGGTCCAGCTCAACGCGTCCGATGAGTCCCTCGTCCTCACCGTGTCCGACGACGGGGTAGGGATTGGTTCACCCACACGTTCGAGCGGGCTAACGAACATGGGCGATCGTGCCAGACTCTTGAACGGGACATTCGAGATCTCGACTGGCCCAAGAGGAGGGACCCGGATCGAATGGACCGTGCCTTTGGCGCGTTAGGTATTCGAGCATGTGGTTCCAGAAGCTCTGGCTCCTTTGGCGCGTAAGTGAACTACCAACGTGATGGTCAGTTAGCCGGGTCGGATCTCTTCGTCGCGGTGGGGAAAGAATGAGCTCCGCACCGAGTCTTGGATAAGCCGCGAGAGATTCATGAAGTGGACTTGTTCAACCTTGAACCTTGCTGTAGCCCTTTGAAGTTCTGGTGGCCTATGAGACTCCGCCTGATGCTCGCTGGGGGTCATCCAGGTCTCGATCCCGGCATCGTCGGATCGAACGAGGGACGCGAACGGTCGAGATGCGCAGGCATCGTCCGATCCATACGAATAGGAGGAACCGTCCTGTGGCGTCGGTCTCGTCCGGCGGATCCGATTGTCCGGGGGAAGAGCAGCGGGGACCGGCCTAGGTGGCCAATGAATGAGTGCTGCCTACAGGGGGAGGCCCCCAGGGGACCGTAGCGGCTCAGATTCGCAGTGAAGATTTGATTGCAGGCAAGAGGAGTGGGACGCTGTTGACGGGATCTCAACTGCCATTACCGTTGTGAACGATTGGGAGATGCATGATGGACTACAACCAGATCGACACTTCGGAGGCCGTCGAACTGGCCCCGCGCGTCTGGTGGGTTGGTTCACTCTTGCCCGATCTGAAGCTCCAGTGTCACGCGTACTTGATAGAGCAGGGAGATGAGTCGGTCCTCATCGACCCTGGCTCCGCCCTCATTGCTGATGAGATCATTCGCAAGATCGACTCTGTCGTTGGCCTCGGAAATGTTCGCTGGCTGGTGTGCTCGCAACCGCACCCCGATGTCACCGGGGCGCTGGCCGCCCTGGTGGCTCGGGGCCTGCATCCAGAAGCGGCCATCGTGACGCATTGGCGCGATGAGGCCCTGATCATCCATAGCGGCACTTCTCTCAAGTTCTGGCGAGTGGATGAGCACGGCTGGCGGCTCGAGCTTCAGGATCGGACGCTGAGGTTCGTGCTAACTCCTTACTCGCACTCAGCGGGCGCGTTCTGCACCTTTGACGAAGAGTCCAAGACGCTGTTCTCGTCGGCTCTCTTCGGGAGCTTCGCCAGGGATTCTTCGTTGTTTGCAACATCAGTCGACTACTTCGAATCGATGCGGTCGTTTCACGAGCAGTACATGCCTAGCCGCGAGATCTTGGCCTACGCGATCGATCAGTTGCGCGAGCTTCCGATGCGTGAAATCGCACCGCATCACGGCCAGGTCATCCCGAAGGATCTGATCGTGCCGATCATGGATCGACTTGAGAAGCTCGAATGTGGCATCTACCTGCTCGCCAGGGATGATCCGGGATTGGCATTCTTGCTCGCCGCCAACCGAACCATCCACAACGTGGTCGACGTGTTGGTGCGAGAACAGCAGTTCTCGGTCGTCGCAGCGCATCTGGCCGAGATGGCCTCGCAGCTGCTCGGGGCCGAGTATCTCGAGTTGTGGGGAGGGACCGGTGAGTCGTGGCTGCAATTCGAGCAGGCCGACGGCTTCGCCGGGCACCGCGCGGACACGCCCAGTGACGTCCGTGACGTACTCAATGGCGTCACCCCTCCCCCAGGTTCACGGCTGGTCCTGGCGCTTACCTCACCAGTCACCAACCACGTTGAAGGCGCGGTGGTGCTGGGATTCCGTGAGCGTCCGGTTCTCGACGGACCGACGCTCGCCATCATCTGGCAGATCACGGGCCTCGTCGAGGTTGGGCTGGAGCGCGAGGTTCTCCGTCGCTCGGTCGATCTGGAGCGGACTGCTTGGCATGAGCGCGCCACACATGACCTCTTGACTGGCTTGTATAACCGGGTATCGCTCGCGGACGCGTTTCGAAGGTTGACGGCCTTCGATGACCGGAACGCGTCGCCGCAGCTGGCGGTGCTGATGATCGACATCGATCACTTCAAGAGAGTCAACGATGCGCACGGCCACCCGACGGGAGACCGCGTGCTTCAAACGGTGGCCCATTCCATCACGACGAGCGTGCGACCGAGCGATCTGACGTTCCGATTCGGGGGCGAAGAATTCCTCGTGCTTCTCTCCAACGTCGATGACGCCACAGCGGTCGCGGCAGCTGAACGGATCCGCGCGAACGTGGCCAGCTCGACCGAAGCGGGACCCGGCGTTACGATGAGCGTGGGTGTCGCCTTGCGGCGTTCTGGCGAACAACAAGATGCCCTGATCGCCCGCGCCGACCGTGCCCTGTATCAGGCAAAATCGAGCGGCCGAGACCGAGTCGAAGTCGCCCTGTGAACTGGGGCACGCTCGTTTCACAGAGCGGTTTGCAGACCCCGGGGTTCGCGCAGATGGGAGTTCTTCCAGACGGCGGCCGTCGTGGCGTGAGACCACGTATCCGACGAGCGGTCGTTGGAGAAAGGTCCGAGCAGAGGGGGAGACCGGACCGAGACCTGAATCCTCGGCAGCAGCTCACGATATCGCATTTGATTGAGCGCTAGCTGGCCGGCAGTGGCGTGAAATGGACGAACGCCGTGTCTGGCTGGGGCACGTTCTAAAGATTCAATCTCGGGGCAACGAAGTGCTCACCGCCCAACGGCTCGGTAGGAGGCATCCCTCACTTGAAGGTGGCTTGTCACTCCCATTAGGGCATCTTGGACTTCAGCACGATGGTCCGGCCATCGACGACGAAGTTCCCGTAGCCGTGATGATGAATGGTTCTTGGTCGCTTCTGTTTAGGGTCGGTCCAGGCCTTGACCACTTCGAGGATGAAGATGTCGTACTTGTCCACCAAACTCGTGTCCACGACTCTGCACTCGAGGTTGGCGAAACACTCGGCGATGAGCGGCGGTGTAACTAGCTCGGCCGGCTGTGGCGTGAGTCCAAACTTCTTGAACTTGTCGACCGTGCGGCCCGACGAGTTACCTACCTTCACCGCGACGGGCGCCAGTTCGACGGCGGGAATGGCAATCACGCAGTCTTGCTCGGCTACCATCGCCGCGAAACTGTAGTCAGCGCTGCTCACGACGCAGGCAACCAGCGGTGGTTCAAACTCGACCATCATGTGCCACGACATCGTCATGACGTTGGACTTTCCACCATGTGCCGTGGTCAACAGAACCACGGGCCCGGGTTCAAGGAGTTGATAGACCTCCGAGAGTGGAAGTTCCTTCATGCTCGAGGAGCCTCTCGAACTGGCAACGCGAGTTCGGCTCTCCGTTCCAACTTCGCTGACGGGCTCATTTCCAGGCGACGATCAGGGCCGGGCGCCTGGAGGTTGGGGGGACCTCGCCATCGGGCCACCCGACGGCAATCGGCAGCGCGCAGGGCCACTCGCGCGACACATTCAACTCCTCCTTCACCTCCGCTCGATTGAACAGTGGGCGGGCCAAGCCGATCGGGCAGGTTCCGAGTCCGATCGTCCATGCCGCCAGCATCAGGTTCTCCGCGGCCAGGAAACAGTCCGGCACGCCGTCGATACTCGTGGCGTAGATCACAATCAACGCAGGAGCACCATGGAACAACTCGAAGTCCGGACCAGAGGCCATCTGGCGAAGCCGATCCATGTCCGGCAAGCCGCTCTCGGCGACTTCGATGGCCGGGGGCTCGCTCAACAGGAGCTTCCTCCCGTCGGCGGCGTAACGCGCGAGGACCCCGCGCTCCTGGACAACAGCGAAGGCCCACGGCTGGCAGTTGACTGCACTGGGAGCGTGGATGGCAGCGTCCACCAGCAGTTCGACGTCGCCGCGGCTCACCGGCCTGTCTTCGTAGGCTCGAACGGCCCGGCGTTGATAGATCGCCTTCATGTCGCCCGTGGCGTTCGGAACGCTCGCCCCTGGAGAGTGACGGGGCTGCGGGAAGGTCGCGTCCGTGTCGGCGGTAGTCATCATTCTTCCAGTCTTAGGGTCGATGCTGGTGATGGCGCGATTCTCGATTCGGTGTGTTGCATACGGACTCCTTGCTCAACGGGTACGGGGCCGACGGACCGACCCATTCAAGACTCTCGCGCCATAGGTGCCTTGGCGGCCAGGGCCAATAGTCCTACGCCGCCATGGACGATACGCGCGGCGCGACGGCCAGGAGGCAGGATTCGCCAATGCCCTTCGGCTGGATCCGGCGATTGGAAATAGTTATCCGTGAGGGCAGGCCGCTCGTGGCGCCGGATGCGGAACATCCGAATGTTCCGCAGGGGTCCGAATCGTCGCCGCTAGGGTCCTAAGCAGAAGTGAATGATGAGAAATGGGAGCGAGGAGGGCAATATGGACACACCGCTCCAGACGTCGACGAAGGTGCTCTCGGCTGCCAGACGCGTCCAAAGCGTGGCGGGAACCATTGCGCAGGCAGCGTGCTCCGAATGAAACTCGTCGTTCCCATCGTGATGATGGCGTTGTTCAGCGCACTCTTCACCGGCGTGTACATCTGGATGCGACGTTCTACGTTTGGTGAATCCGAGCGACGGCGAGAGAAGAACGGTCAAGAGACCCCTCGACAAGACGTCCCGGTGCTTTCCGACGTGCGGTCTGCAACACAGCCTCGGCGCTAAGGGACACGACGTAACTCCTCTGGCTGCCAGATAGGCCTCGGAAGATTCGGGCACGGTAAGCGACATTGCGCCAGTCAGGAGCTCAACGGGACTTCCTGGGCCGCCCGGGTCTCGTCGTCCGGCATTTCCACTTCGATCGAAGTGCCATCAACGTGGCAGCACTCCGGCGAGTTCACGGTGTGACCAGGTCGCAACGTCATCGTTCTGCGACGAGAACTCATCAGCACCAGCCCTTTCCCTCCCAACGTGAGCAGGGGCTCGGCACGGTTGCCCGTAAGGATACTCACTCAACAAATATTGAGTGATAATGTCATTTCGTGATTCAGAATCCAATGGTCGAACATCGAGCAGCCCTGCACGCCGCCCTCGGCGATCCGGTCCGCCTTGCGATCGTCGACGAGCTCATGGTCTCGGATCGTGCGCCAATCGAACTTCAAGCGCTGACCGGTCTGGAGTCGAACCTGCTCGCCCACCACCTCGACACGCTCGAAGTCGCCGGACTCATCATCCGTTCCCAATCGAGCGGTGACGCCAGACGGCGCTACGTTCGCCTCGTCCGTGGTGCGCTCGGCGAACTCGAGTTCTCCATCGGCAAGACGACGAGCGATGTCCTCTTCATCTGCACGAAGAACTCTGCGCGCAGCCAGCTCGCTGCAGCGCTGTGGAGGGAGATCACCGGATTCGGGGCCCAGTCCGCGGGAACCCACCCGGCGGAGCGAGTGCACCCCGGCGCCATCGCGGCCGCAGAGCGTTCGGGGCTCGACCTCCACGACGCGGTCCCGCGCCGATTTGACGAGGTCGCGGTCGTGCCGCCATTGGTGATCACGGTGTGCGACCGCGCTCACGAGGAGATTGGCTCTGATCAGGGATGGTGGCACTGGTCGGTGCCCGACCCGTTGCCGCGAGCAACGAAGAGCGCCTTCGACGCGACCCTCACCGATCTCCGAGATCGAATCGAAGCGGTCTTCGAGACGAGAGAGGTTCTTCAGTGAGCGGCCGCGATGCTGAGAATGCAGTCAGGCAACTTGGAGTACTGCCCGAGACCGGCACGGGCCAGCTCCGACTCAACCTGGTTCGACGATTGGCCGCGGAAACCTTGGGTACGGCATTCTTGCTGATTGCGGTGGTTGGATCGGGCATTGTGGCGAGTCGCCTCTCACCGAGCGACACGGGTCTCCAGCTGCTCGAGAACGCGGTAGCGACCGCCGCCGCGTTGATCGGGCTGATCCTCATGCTCGGGTCGGTCTCGGGCGCCCACTTCAATCCCGTGGTTACTCTCGTCGACCGCCTCCTAGGGACCGTCAGAACCAGTGATGCCCTGCTCCACGTCGTTGCCCAGATCGTGGGCGGCTGTCTCGGTGCCATCTGCGCGAACGTCATGCTTTCGCCTCCCGTCGTCCTTTCGACCGGGGTTCGCTCGCCGGGCGCGCTGTGGTTCTCCGAGGTGCTCGCGACCATCGGGCTGCTCCTCGTCATCCACGGCTGTGTCCGCACCGCACGGGCTACTGTTGTCACCTTCGCGGGCGGGATCTGGATTGGTGGCGCGTACTTCTTCACGTCGTCGACGAGTTTCGCCAATCCCGCAGCCGCAATCGGCCGATCCTTATCGAACTCGTTCGCACTGATCCGGTTCATCTTCCCGCACAATCCCTCGGAGACCCCATGAATGCCCCTCCTCCCGAAGTCCTCTTCCTATGCGTGCACAATGCCGGCCGGTCCCAGATGGCCGCGGCATTCGCGCGTGAGATGGGCACAGGCCGCGTGGTCGTCCACTCGGCGGGTTCCGCGCCCGGCGAGGCTCTCAACCCAGCCGTGGTCGAGGTCATGCGAGAGAAGGGCATCGACATTTCCAACGAGTCGCCTCGGAAGTTGACCGAGGAGATGGGTCGCAGCGCCGACGTCGTCGTCACGATGGGCTGCGGCGATGCTTGTCCGGTCTACCCGGGAAAGCGTTACGTCGATTGGGAGTTGACCGACCCGGCGGGCAAACAGACTGATGAAGTCCGACTGATCCGCGACGACATTGAACGGCGCGTCCGAGACCTCGTCGACAGTCTTCTTGAGCCGAATACCTAGGAAAGGGAGCACACCATGCCCGACCCGCGTCAATTCCGAGACCTGCCACCTGATGAGCAACACCTGATCGGACGATCGCTCGAGGAGCTTCAGCGCGAGTTCGACGGGACCTTCGACGATGAGACGATCGAGCACTTCATCGTCGACTCCTACGAGAGGCTCGCTGCCAAGGCCAAGGTGAAGACCTTCATCGGGGTGCTCGCCGAGCGCTTCGCTCGCCAACGCCTTCAGGCAATGACGCAGATCGAGAGTTCCGAGCCCGGCAAGCCGGGCGTTCTGTTCCTGTGCGTCCACAACGCCGGGCGAAGCCAAATGGCGGCCGGATGGCTTCGCAGCATCGCGGTCGATCAGGTGAACGTGTACACGGGGGGTTCAGAACCTGGCGCGGCACTGAATCCGATGGTCGTTGACGCCATGGCTGAGGTCGGAGTCGACATCCATGAGGAATTCCCCAAGCCTTGGACCGACGAAATTGTTCGGGCCGTTGACGTCGTGGTCGCCATGGGCTGCGGCGACGTCTGTCCCATCTATCCGGGCAAGCGCTACGTCGACTGGGAGCTTGATGATCCCGAAGGCAAGGACCTCAGTGCAGTTCGAGCCATCCGCGATGAAATTCGCAGACGAGTCGAAGAACTCGTAATTACTCTGGGTGTCGCGTTGCCGCAGGAGTGAACGTTGCGAGGATGGCATTCATTGCCAGTGCCGACGTCGACTCCGGCCACTGCGCCGGCAGATCGAGCGCGGGGCTCGCGGGGATACTGCCAACGATCTTCAAGCGGACGTGGACGCCAAACAGGCAGGCGCATGCGTTTCCTGATTCCGGGGGACGGATGGTTCTTGGCGCCGAGCGCGGGGCGATCCAGGGGATCTGTCCGAAACGATCTACCGGGAAGCTGCAGCGACCTTTGCCTTACTGGCGGGTCGCCCGGGTCTCGATCCCGGCACATTGGCATTACCATTTGGGCCAATGGGCGGGCAGGGGGCCCGGTGGCCCGAAGGACTGAGGGAGGCCCGGTCGCGCTCCGAGGG